>Ga0247821_10002261_pt1 | contig 10612 bp, 10 predicted proteins | sample 13C_Glycerol_Day_FD_192481 | JGI IMG/M metagenome (GOLD analysis project Ga0247821, IMG submission 192481) | Soil microbial communities from agricultural site in Penn Yan, New York, United States - 13C_Glycerol_Day14 | ecosystem: Environmental > Terrestrial > Soil > Agricultural land | place... | reverse complement strand
CGGCAGCGGGTTCCGGGTGTGGTGGCTGAGGGCCGTCCGTGTCGCGCATCACGGGCGGCCCTCGCGCGTGCAGCGCCCAGACACACTGAAGCCCCGCACGGTGGCGGGGCTTCAGTACGAGACGGCAGGGTCCGCGTTCAGGCCGTAATGCGGCAGCCTCACCGGTGCAAGGGCCCGCAGGCCCGGACCGGCTCCCATCCCCGGACGCCCCTTCATCATCATGTGGGAGTCCTGCGGCGCGAGCGTCTGCGACGAGCATAGCGCGACGCGCTACGACCCGGAACGATCTTCTACGACCAGCGCCTACCCTCCCCTCGCAGACCGCGAGCAGGGAGAACCGATGGCCTGGTACCACGCATTCACCCGACGTGGCCCCCTGCCCACTCAGACCCCAGCCGCCGAACCGCAGGCGCTCACTGCAGCCGCCGCCCCCGTCAAAGAACCCCGCACCGAACTCCTCCGCACCACCGACATGTGGCAGGAGGAGGTCTGGGGCTACCACGACACCCTCGGCGAATTCCGGTACGCCACCAGATGGGAGGCCAAGCGCCTCTCCCGCGTCCGGCTGTACGCCGCCAAACTGCAGCCTGGCGCTGACGAACCCGTGCGCGCCGACGCCGGTACCGCCGTCGACCTCATGACCAACTTCGCCGGCGGCCCGGCCGGACAAGCCCAGATCATGGGCCGCCTCGCCACCCAGCTCACCGTGCCCGGCGAGGGCTACCTCATCGTCGAGACCGTGCAGGGCATCGAGAAGTGGAGCGTGCGCTCCATCGACGAGGTGCGGGCCGCGCGCGGCCGCTACGAGGTCATCGACGAGAGCAGCGCCGCCTCCGGCTACAACTGGCGGCCCCTCGCCCAGGACTCGATGCCTCCGATCCGAGTGTGGACACCGAACGAGCGCTACCACCACCTCGCCGACATCGTCGCCCGCGCCGCGCGGTCGACGATGCGTGAGCTGGAGCTGGTCAACCGGCACATCATCGCCCAGTACCTCTCCCGGCTGGCGTCGGCGGGTGTCGTGCTCTTCCCGGACGAAGTGGTCTTCCCCGTCCGCGAGGAGTTCGCGGACGCGCCGGACCCGTTCATGGCGGAGTGGATCGAGATCGCAGCCGAGGCGATCCGCACGCCGGGCACGGCCGCGGGCGTGGTGCCGATCCCGATGAAGGTCCCGGCCGAGTACGTGGACCGGATCAAGCACCTCGACTTCACCCTGAAGATCGACGACAAGATCATTGAGAAGCGGGACAGCGCCATCAAGCGGCTCGCCTCCCAGCTCAGCGTCCCGCCCGAAGCACTTCTAGGGATGGGCGACCTCAACCACTGGAACGCCTGGATCTCGGACGAGACCAGCCTGAAAGTGGACGTCGCCCCAGACGCCGAAACGGTCTGCCAGGCCATCACCACCGGCTACCTCCAGCCCCGGCTCCGCGCCTCCGGCGTCGAGGACTGGGCATCGTGGGTTGTCTGGTACGACATGTCCGAACTCACCCTGCGCCCCGACCGGTCCGACAACGCCTTCCAGCTGTACGACCGCATGGAGATCGACGGCGCCGCACTCCGCCGCGAGACCGGCTTCGACGAAGCGGACAAGCCGTCCCGGGAGGAACTCCAGGAGCAGGCCCTCAAGATCATCATCAAGACGCTGCCGTCCGGCGCCCCGACTGCTCTCCCGCTGCTCACCGGACAGCGCATCGACACCACCACGAGCGCGCCCCCGCCGACCGGCCGCGCCCCGGATCCCGCGCCGCCGGCAGGCGAGGAGCGGGCCGCACCGAACGGCGGCGACCCACCGCCTGTGGTGGAGCAGGCGCGGCAGGCTGCTGCGGCGGCACGTCAGGAGCGGCTCGTCCAGCAGGCGCAGGTGCTGCATGCGGTGCGGTTCGCGACGGGTCGGCCGCCGGAGTTGCTGCACCCTCAGATGTGCGCGCAGCACGCGTACTCGTGTCCGTTCACGCACGCCGCGTTGAAGCTCCACAGCCTGCCGCGGCCGGGAACATCCGGCGTGTACGAGGCCCGGCTCGACGCCTTCGGCCGGTTCACGATCGGCCGGCACTCCCCGCTGATGGACACCAGCGCCTTCTTCTCGACGACGACTCGGAGCAGCAATGGGTACGCGCGCAGGTAGCCGGACTCGGCTGGCGGACTACGTCAGCAGTGAGGGCCTGGCGCAGCTCACCGCGGCGGCGGACGGCTCGCACATGTCCGGCGCGATGATCGCGCTCATGCCCACGCTGGACGACGCGGCCCGGCTGGCGATCGAGGGCGGCGAGGCTGCTGAGCAGCTGCATTGCACGCTGTTCTACCTCGGCAAGGGCGCGGACTTCAGCGAAGCGGCTCGGCGCAGTGTGGTCGACGCGGTCACCGGCGTGTTGCCGCACTACACGGACCGGCCCGTGTCGGCGAAGGCGTTCGGGGCCGCGCACTGGAATGGCAACAGTGACGAGCCGTGCTGGGTGTGGTCCGTCGGTGACGATCCCGAGACGCCGCGCGTACTGGGCATGCTGCACGGGGCTGTTGCCATGGCGCTGGAGGAGGGCCTCGCCGACGTCGACCATCCCGAACTGCCGGAGCAACACACGCCCTGGGCACCGCACATCTGCGCTGCCTACTCCGACCAGCTTGATCTAGTCATCGCGCTGGAGGAGAGGCTCGGTCCCATCGTCTTCGACCGGGTGCGGGTCGCGTTCGCCGGGGACCATACGGACATCTCCCTCGGCGAGCCCGTCACCGCGGCGGCCGGGCCGCTGCGCCGTCAGCCCACCGACCTGGAGACCCGCGCCCGCACCGACTTCGCTGCCATGGACCAGGCGTGGCACCAGGCCGTCGACGACACGATCGCAGCGTGGGCGGACATCCAGCAGGTTCAGCGCGAGGAGATCACCGCCGCTGTCCAGGCCGCCGCCGAGGCTGACAATCTGGCCGCGCTGGACGACCTCACCGTCGACACCGACCCGGCCGCCGCCCTGCTCACCGCGCGCATGATCCGCTACGCGCGGGAGGCAGGCGAAGCACAGCAGGCCGAAGCCGAAGCCCAGGGCGTGGACGTGCCGGAATGGTCGCTGGACGACGAGGCCGTCGTCGCGGCCGCGTTCCGGGACCGGATCCGACAGGTGGCCCGGACGACGGCCCGCCTCACCGGGGCGAACCTCGTCGCCTCCGGGGTGCGCAGGGCGATGCGCCTGTTCGGCTCCGGCAGCCCCGACCAGGTCGCGGCTCAGGTCGACGAGCACCTCGCCGACCTGTCCGATGCGCCGGTGCGGGAGGCGATCGGCGGGGCCATGTCGGCGGCGCAGAACGAGGGCCGGATGGCGGTGCTGCAAGCCGCGCCCACCGCCCGCTACATCGCCAGCGAGATCCTCGACAAGAACGGCTGCCCGGACTGCCGGAAGGTGGACGGGACGGTGTACGAGAGCCTGCCGGACGCCCGGAAGGCGTACCCGTCGGGCGGCTACGTGGACTGTGAGGGCGGGTCCCGCTGCCGGGGCACTCTGGTCGCGGTGTGGGACGCGGCGGCGGGTGATGAGACAGCGGCCGGAACGATCTTGGCGTTGGCGGCGGCCACAATCCCACCGACTACCAACCAGCAAGGAGGCGCCGTGCTCCGCACAGTGCAGGACCATCCGGACTGCGGCGCCGACGCGCCGTGGGCCGTCCAGGACGAAGAGGGCGAGCTGAAGGGCTGCTACGCCACCCAGGCCGAAGCCGACGCGGCATGCGCCGAACTGGACGACGACCAGGGCGACGACGAGAAGCCCAACGACGACGGCATGGACTACGGCGGCCAGACCGCCCGCTGGGAGGGCCCCCTCGCCGTGGAGGGCATCGTCACCGGCGACGGCCGCGAGTTCGCCGAAGGCGCCCTCACCTGGGCCGACCTACCCATCCCCCTGCGCTGGAACAAGGAAGACTCCCACGGCGGCGAACCCCGCACCATCGCCGTCAACGTCGGCCGCATCGACCGCATCTGGCGTGACGGCAGCAAGGTCATGGGCGCCGGTGTCCTCGACCTGTCCGACGAGGACGGCCGCCGCGTCCACGCGAAGATCGAAGGAAAATTCCTCCGCGGCGTGTCCATCGACGCCGACTCCATCGCGGACGCCGACACCGAGTTCGTGTGGCCCGACGACGTCAACGCCGGGACCGGCGACAGCGACGACCAGGGCGACGAGCCGGACATGTTCGAGATGCTGTTCGCCCAGCCCGAGAAAGTCATCTTCCACGGCGGCCGCATCCGCGCCGCCACGCTGGTGGACATCCCGGCGTTCGCCGAGGCGTACATCGCGCTCCTCGACGAGGCCGGTGCGATCGTGGCCGGCGGGCAGCCGGTGACCGCCGCCGAGCTGCGTGAACTGTGGGGCACCGAAGGGGAGGATCGGGAGCCGCTGCGGGCCGTACCTCCGGTGACCGCCTCCGCTGAGGCGTGGAGGCCGCCGGCGGCCTGGTTCGCCGACCCGGGCCTGTCCCTGCCGACGCCGATCACGGTGACGGACGACGGCCGGATCTACGGGCACGCCGCACAGTGGGGCGCCTGCCACATCGGGCAGGACGACGTGTGCGTGCAGCCGCCGCACGAGGAGCAGCACCCGTACTACCGCACCGGCGAGGTCGTGTGCGCGGACGGGTCGCGGGTGGCGGTGGGTCAGATCACCGTCGGCACGGGGCACGCGCCGCTGCACCTGGGGGCGTCCCCGGCGGCGGAGCACTACGACAACACCGGTGCTGCGGTGGCGGATGTGGCGGTGGGCAACGACGCGAACGGCATCTGGGTGGCGGGCGCGGTGCGGCCGGGTGCGGATCCGCTGAAGGTGTACGAGCTCCAAGCGGCCGGGCAGGTGTCGGGGGACTGGCGGCGGATCGGCGGACAGTTGCGGCTCGTGGGGCTGCTGGCGGTGAATGTGCCGGGGTTCCCGGTGCCGAAGATGCGTGCCCGGGTGGCGTCGGGTGAGCCGCAGGCGCTGTTGGCGGCGGGTCGGCCGACAGTGGCGTGGGGGCGGTCGCAGTCGGATCTGGAGCGGGATGCGGTGCGGATCGTGATGCGGATGCTGTCGCGTCGGGTCCACCCCGGAGGGAGGTGATAGATCATGTGCAGTTGCAATAAGAAGCGGCGGCCGAAGCCTCCGCCTCCACCCACGCCGAGCACCTGACCTTTATAAATAGCGGTCCGGTGAAGAGAATTGACTCTTTGCCGGGCCGTGTGCTATGCGCTAACCTCCCGGATCAAGGCGCCAATCTGACGGGCGCACACCCCTTCGATCCGGAGGACACCGTGGCCGACGAGCTGTTCAGCGCCCCGTCCGATCTCACCCTCTCCAGCGACGACGACCTCACCGCACTCGAAGAGCGCGGCGTCACCGAGTTCGACCGCGTCAGCGCCCTCGACTCCGTCGACCCCGACACCCTCCAGTACGCGATGCGCGTCGCCGAAGACCTCGACCGCGTCCGCGCCGAACTCCGCGTCCGCGAAGTCCGCGCCGCCGAAGCCGCCGGACTCCAGCAAGCCCGCGTCGCCGACCAGCTCTCCCAGCTCCAGGCCCGCGTCCACGGCGCCTCCGCCACGCAGGCCGCCGCCGAGCACGCCCCCGCCGTCGACGTCGAAGCCATCGCCGCCGCCGCCGCACGCGGCGTCACCGCCGGCATGGCCACGCTAATGATGGACCGCCGCGGCGGCAGCGTCCGCCCGGAGGAGATCGCCCGCCGCGCCACCGCCAGCCTGGCCGAAACCGCGGCCCACGCCCCGAAGCCGAACGTCACGCAGCAGCGCCTCGCCGTCACCGCGTCCGTCGACATCCCCGGCGTAGCCCACGGCGGCGACCTCACCAGCCTCGCCGCCGTCATCGACGTCGTCGGCCGCAAGGCCAAGTCCATGCCGATCACCCGCGGCAACCCCAACTACCAGACCGTCGCGAGCATCCGGAACGACTTCTCCCACACCGTCGACGACCGCTCTCGTCCCTCCGAGGTCGAAGAGCTGTTCCGCTTCCTCGCCAGCCACGACGGCAGCGCCGAGGCCCTCGTCGCGGCCGGCGGCTGGTGCGCCCCGCCCGAGGTCCGCTACGACTTCTTCAACATCGCCTGCAGCTCCGGCATGATCGACCTGCCGACCTTCGGCGTCACCCGCGGCGGCGTGCAGTTCCCCGTCTCCCCGTCCCTCGCCGACGCCGTCGACGGCGTAGCCTTCGCGCCGTTCGCCGAGGAGTTCAGCGTCGAGTCCGTACCGTGGCTGTGGACCGAGGCCAGCGACATCGCCGCCGCCACCGGCGCCCCCACCAAGCCCTGCCTGCGCGTGCCGTGCCCGGACTTCGACGACGCCACGCTCGAGCTGTACGGCATCTGCGTCACCGCCGGAAACCTCGCCAACGAGGCCTACCCCGAGGCCACCGCCAACACCATCCGCCTGGTGATGGCCGCGCACGACCACGCCGTCAACGCCCGCCTCATCGCGCACATGCTGAACCTGTCCACCGACCCCATCAGCATCTCCGGCGGCGCCGTCACCGACGCAGCCGCACCCCGCATCTTCAACGCCGCCGCGCTCGCCGCCGTCGACATCCGCGAGCGGTACGGCATGTGCATCGACGACGTCATCGAGATGGTCTTCCCCCAGTGGGTCCGCGAGGTGCTGCGCGCCGACTTCGCGTGGAAGGCCGGCGTCGAGATGCAGGCCGTTCCCAACAGTGAGATCGACCGCTTCTTCCTGGAGCGCAACGTCCGCGTGCAGTGGGTCGACGACTGGATGGTCCGCGGCGCCTCGCAGTTCGGCAACGCGACCGCCATGACCGCGTGGCCGACCACGACCGACTTCCTCGCCTACCCGGCCGGCACGTTCCTCCACGGCAACGGCATGTCGCTCGACCTCGGTGTGGTCCGCGACAGCGTGCTCAACGAGACCAACGACCACACCGCCGCGTGGAGCGAGGAGGCGCACCTCATCGCCCGTGTCGGCCACGAGTCGCGCCGGTACCGGGTCGGCTTCAACGTCAACGGCTCCACCTCGGCGCTGCTGACCGGCACGGTCCGGGTCTGACCCGGCACCTGGCCGTGAACCGAATCGATAGCGAAGGGTGGTGAACACTGATGGCACGACAGCTCATCGACCTGCCAGCGGTGTTCACCCCCCTGCCCTACGGGCTGTGGGACACCATCCAGGCAGCCGCCGCAGGCGGCCCGCACTGGCAGAACGGTGTCACCTGGATCGAGCGCTGCCCAACCGGCGGCACCACCTACGACGAGTGCATCTCGGTCACCGGAACCGGCGCCCCGCCGGCCCCGCCCGCGAAAACACCCAACGTGGACCAGGCCCTGCGGGGTGCCCTCCCGATCACGGTGCTCGCCGAGTTCGAATGCACCCCGGTCGGTCTCGGTGACGCGCAGAACGTGGCACGCAACGCGCTCACCCGAGTCGAGCAGCAGCAGGTCGAGGCGGCTTTCTGGACCGGTACGGCCGCGGGGCAGCAGGTGGTGTTCCCCCACCTGGCCGCGGACACGGAAGTACTGGACGGCGATGTCGTCCTGCAGCCGGTTGCCTCTCCGGTCATCACCGGAGGGGCGGACGTCGCACAGGCGCTCGGCGCGCTGGAGCAGGAGCTCGCCGACTGCTACATGGGCCAGGGCCTGATTCACGTGCCCCGGTCGGTGCTGCCGACGCTGGCCGCGTGGAAGCTCGCCCGCGTCGACGACGCGGGCCGACTGGTCACCCCGTCCGGGAACCTGATCGTCGCCGGGGGCGGCTACACGGGCAGCGGCCCGGACGGGGCTGCTCCCGCGGCGGGCACGTCGTGGATCTACGCCACCGGGGCCGCGTTCGGCTACCGGTCGGACGTGTACTTCACGCAGGTCCGCGACTCCCTGGACCGCTCCACCAACACGCTCCGTATGCAGGCGGAGCGGACGTACCTGATCGGGTTTGAGTGCTGTCTGCTGGCCGCACACATCGCCCTGGGCGTGCCCACCGAGTAGGAGAACAGGACCATGGCAACTCACTCGACGTGCGCCACCCCCATCAAGGGCACGCACATGCGGATCATCGAACTCGACGCGTGCGGTGTCCCCATCACCGGTACGTCCGGTCAGGTCAGCGTCACCAAGGGCTTCGTACAGGTCAACATGGAGCCCCAGTACGAGGACGGGGTGGAGTTCTTCGAGCGGACGGCGGACGGCTCGCCGTGCGTGAACCAGAAGGACGACCCGACGCTGAAGCGTATGAACCTCACGTCGCAGTTCTGTGAGGTCAACGCGTCCTCCGTCGCCCTGATGATCTCCGCCCGCGAACTCACCACCGGCACTCCGACGACCGGCACGGGTTTCGCCGTCGCCGAGGGCAACCCCACCCGCCGCTACTCGCTGGAGGTGTGGCAGGAAGTCGCCGGCGCGGGGGCGTGTGATGCGTCCGGGCAGCAGCGCTACATCTACAACGCGTGGCCCAACGTGGGCGCCACCCAGTTGGGCGCGTACGTCATCGAGAACGGGCGTAGCACGCTGGAGACCACCTCGGAGACGAAGGGCGCCTCGGCACAGTGGGTGGCTCAGGTGGCGTCCGACTATCTGCCGGCCGGGGAGACGATCGACGAGGATGAGCACTGGGTGTGGAACGTGACGACGACGGCGCCGCCGACCATCGCGTGTGACCCGACCACGCTGTGACGGCTCAGTTCGGTCCTTGCGCGGATTGGCCGGTGCAGTGGACGTGTGAGGTGGCCACCCTCAACCCGGCTGTGACCGGGGTGGCGGTGGCCTCCGCCACGGAAACCCTGTGGGCGCTCACGGGGCAGCGGTTCGGGCTGTGTGAGGTCACGCTGCGGCCGTGCCGCCGGGAATGCTACGACGGCCAGTTCTATGACGACTTCGGGCCGCCGTGGACGGGCGCGCGGTCGTATCCGCAGCCTGCGCTGATCGGCGGGCAGTGGTTCAACCTGACGTGCGGATCCTGCACGGACTGTGCGTGCGGCAGCGTGTCGGAGGCGCTGCTCCCGGCGCCGGTGCACAGCGTCGTCGAGGTCAAGGTGGACGGGACGCCGCTGGTGACGGGCGCGTACCGGGTCGACAACAACCGGCTCCTCGTCCGCACGGACGGCGGCCGGTGGCCGCGCTGCAACGACCTCTCCCGGGCGGACACCGAGGAGGGCACGTGGTCGGTGACCGCGAACTTCGGGGAGGAGCCCCCGGAGGGTGCCGCGCTGGCGATGGGCGAGCTGGCGTGTGAGATCGCGAGGGCGGCGGATGGGCAGGACTGCCGTCTTCCGGCCGGGGTGCAGCAGCTGGTGCGGCAGGGTGTGACGATCTCGTATCCGGATGTGGGTGAGCTGTTCGCGAAGGGCCGCACCGGGCTGTACCTCGTCGATATGTTCGTCGCGACGTGGAATCCGGCGGGGCTGCGGCAGCGGTCGCGGGTGTACCGGGTGGATCAGCCGACTGTACGGAGGACTGGGACATGAGCGAGCAGCAGAATCCGTCGGTGGGGCGGATCGTCCACTACGTCAGCTATGGCACCCCGGGCGGCGAGTACACCTCGCAGTGCCGGGCCGCCATCATCACCGAGGTCGCCGGGGTGAAGAACGCGCACCAGCAGCCGGACGACGTTGGCCTGGCTGTACTCAATCCGACCGGCATGTTCTTCAACCAGAACTGCCGCCACTCCGAGGGCCCGCGCACGGGCGGCACGTGGCATTGGCCGGAGCGCACGTGATGACGTCCGCGATCCGCCGCAGGTGGAAGCGGTGGCGGTGGGCCCGCCAGCGGCGCAGCCTTGAGGCCTACCTGTTCAACTACGCGCCCGGGCCGACGTGGTCGCGCGCGCGGAAGCTCAACGACCTGGCACGTGTCTGGAGGCGGGCGTGATCACCGGCGAGCTCAAGTGGTACGAGGTCGCCTCCCGCCTCGAACAGGCCGCATACGCCGCGCTCACCGACACCCCCGACCGGCACGGCGTCGTCCCCGGCGCCATCGCCTGGGACGCCTGCGACTGCGGCATGCTCGCCGTCAGCATCGCCCAGGTCTACCCCAGCGAGGAGTTCCCCGACCCGCAGGGCGAACCGTTCGGCGCGTGTCAGGCGCCGTGGGAGGTCGCCGAGGTCGTCGTGCAGATCATCCGGTGCGCCCCGAACCCCGACGGTCAGAGCCTCTACCCGTCCACGGTCGCCTTGGACTCCTCCGCGCGGCAAGTCGCCCGCGACGCCTACGAAACCCTCCGCGCTGTCTCCCTGGAGCTGTGCGACATGAACGAGCAGCGCGACATCGCCGACTACCTCATCCGCCCCCAGGTCGCCCAGGGCCCGCAGGGCGGCTGCGTCGGCACCGAACTCCGCGCCCTCGTCAGCCTGCCGAAGGGCTGACCGATGGCCGACTTCGTCAAAGCCGGTCAGATCCGCATCGACCGCCGCCGCCTCGAACGCATGCTGCGTCTGCCCGGCGGCCTCGTCCACCGCACCCTGACCCGCCGGACCGGCCGGGTCGTCAACCGCGCGCAGCAGCTCGCGCCGGGCAGCATGGGCGCCGGCATCATCTGGCACATCGAGGGCCGCGGCCGGGATCTGTCGGCTGTCATCACCTCCACGCACCACGCCACCCAGTACGTGATCAACGGGACGCGGCCGCGGCCCTCGATGTGCCAGAT
>Ga0247821_10002260_pt1 | contig 10614 bp, 15 predicted proteins | sample 13C_Glycerol_Day_FD_192481 | JGI IMG/M metagenome (GOLD analysis project Ga0247821, IMG submission 192481) | Soil microbial communities from agricultural site in Penn Yan, New York, United States - 13C_Glycerol_Day14 | ecosystem: Environmental > Terrestrial > Soil > Agricultural land | place... | reverse complement strand
GCTATCGATCCGCCGCGTCCACGGTCTCACGGCCGCGGCGGATCGATAGCCGGCCGGCATGCGTCGCCGGGACGAGCGGCGCGCCGGCGGCCGTGGTGATCGTGACGGGGTCGCCGCCGACGAGATCGGACAGCCGCGTCACGAAATGCTCCCGTACGCCGGCGCCTGGCCGAGCGTGATCGAGTAGCGGTCGAGCAGCTGGCGCAGCTGGCGCGCGACCGCGACCGGGTCCAGAGCGCCGTTGACGGTGATGTCGGGCAGGTCGAACGTGCGCCGGTCGACGATCACGGCCGCGCCGCGACCGCCGGCAGCGCCCAGCAGAGCGCCTAGGAAGGTGTCGCCGGCGCCGGCGGTGGTGAGCGGTCCGCCAGGGCCGAAGCCTGGCGACACGAGCGCCGATACGCCGGCGTCCGTGGTGAGCGGCGGACCAGAGAACGGGTTCAGCTTCCCGACGACGCCGCCGACAGCGGACGCGACGGCTGACGCCTTGTCCTTCAGAGCACCGAGCTTGCCGACCGCGGTATCGATCCAGCCAACCAGCTTGGCGATACCGGTGATGATCAGCCCGAGCGCCTTACCTAGCGCCTTCAGCGCTACGCCGGCGATGTTGCCCAGCAGCGTCCCTAGCGGCTTCAGTACCCCAGTCGCTTTCACGATCGCGCCACCGAGCGTGTCGAGCGCCGGCCGGTTGTCGTCGATTGCCTTTTTCACGTAGCCGAACGCGGTCTTGGCGGCGTTCAGGACTGGCGATAGGAAGTTCTGGATAGCGGGCACGACAGTGCCCATGATCCAGTCTCGGATCTTGCCCAGCGCCGGAATCAGTGCGCCGGTGACGAAACCAGAGACAGCCTGAATCTGTGGCGCGAATCGAGTCTGAAACGACTTCGCGCCGGCCTCGACCGCCGGCAGAGCCTTCGTTGACAGGAAGCCGATAAACGACGTGTAGGTCGGCAGCAGCTTCGCGCCGATCGACGATTTCAGGTTCTCTGTCTGGGCCTGGAATCGAGCCGTCACGCCGGCGGCCGTGTCGCTCTCGCGGCCGAACGCGCCAGTCGTCTTGGAGGTCTGCTTCGTGATCAGGTCCAAGGTCGCCTGAGCCTTCGCGTTGTTCGCCGCCGCGCCGGTGAGCTTGTCCTGTCCTTTCGCCGCCAGCTGGGCATTGATCGCCGTTTCGTTGATCGACACGGCATAACGCTCGATCGGGTCAGTTTCGCCTTTCAGCGTCGACGACAGCGCCTCGACGGCTTCCTGGACGGACCCGCCGTAGGTGGCGGCCAGGTCGGCGCCTTTGGAGATCAGCGCCTGGGTTTGGGTGACGCTCTGGGCGGTCGAAAAACCCATGTTTTGCAGCTGGGCGCCAACGACGCTGGCCAGGTTCTCATATGCCGATTTCGACAGGCCCAGGTCTTTGTCAGCCGACGCGGCGTAGCGCTTGACGGCGTCGGCCGAGCGGCCGAAAACGGTCTCGACGGCGCCCTGTGACTGTTGTAGGTCAGACGCGGACTTGCCGGCCGAGATCGCGATAGCGCCGATCGCGACGACGGCCGCCGCCGCGCCTGACTTCGCGAGCGAACCGACTTTGCCGGCGGCCGAACCGATCCGGCCCATAGCCGATTCGGTGCGGGCGCCGGCCGCCTCAGCGGATTTCGAGTCTCCGACGATCTCGACTTTCAGGACGGCCGGCCGGCCCATCGTTCACCCCTTTGCTAGTCGCCGCGCGCCTCTGCTTCCGCGGCTAGAACTCTTTGCATGGCGACGAGATCGCCGTATGTCTGGCCCAGCAGGTCACCTGGCAGACAGCCCCACATCCGCGCTAGGACGGCGCGTTGCCAGGCGCCGTAGGGTCCGCGTCTGCCTCCGCCTGCGCGATCGCGGCGAGCTCCGCCGGCGACGGCGTCTCGCGGATCGCGTAGTCGCCGGCGTCGGCGTCGGCCGCCGGCGTCGGCTTGTCCTCGAGCAGGCGCAGCGTGCGCAGCAGCTGGAAGGCCGACAGCGCCCGATAGGGCTCCATCTGGGCGCCGGGGTCGGTACGGCGCGCCCAGAGCCACGCCAGGCAGCACCGCGCCTCCCAGGTGGATTCGTGGCCGCTCTGGGCCAGCGTGGCGAGATCGCCTTTCATCAGGCGCGATCCGAAACCGAGCTCGCCGGCGGTCAGGTCGTCGATTGCGTGCCGGCCTTCGGGGACGACCGGGTCATCGGTGGTGTTGGTCATGGGTTCCTCTCCCAGGGTGGTCAGTACGTGCCGCCGACTTTGTCGACGGCTTTCTGGATGCTGGCCTCATAGGCCGGCAGCCAGACAGGTTGCGTCTCGACAGCGGCGTCGGCGATGAACGGTTGCGCCTCGATCCCATGCGCCGGCCAGCCCCAATGGACGGGGCCGGCGTACGGGACAGCCGCGCCGCCGGCGCGCACGATCGCGCGGCCGACAGCACGGTTTCCGCGGACACTGCCGGCGAGGTTCCCGGACCGTTTCGGCGCGCGGCCGGCGCCGGCCGACGCGACGATCGACGCCGCTTGCTGGTTGGCGTCTTTCAGGTCGGACAGGTCGTTGCCCAGACGCCGCAGGTTGCGCCGTAGCGGCTTCAGGCCGTCGACCTTGACGGTTCCGGTGTTGGCCATGTCAGACGGCGTAGGTCGCGGTCGGCTCGCCCACAATCGGCCATTCCGCGTCGGACGTCAGCCGCTTGTTGACGTCGCCGCCGATCGGCAACGCGCGAACCTTGACGTTGCCGGCGTAGGAAGGCATGCCGGTGCCGGCGCCGGCCGGCGACCAGACGAACGGGACCGTGTCGCCGGCGTTGGTCAGCGCCCAGTTGACGACGCCGGCCGCGTCGGTCCAGTCCTGGATCGACGTGAATTTGAGCGTCCACGTGGTCTTTTCGTCGGCCGCCAGAGCGTCACCCGATAGAACCTCGATCGGGTCGCCGTCCTCGTCGGTCTTCGGCTCCAGCAGAACGTTGGTCATCTGCATTGCGCGCGGTAGCGCGTCGATTGTCAGGGTTCCGTTGCGCTGGCGGCTTTCGGTGATCACAGGGACTCCTCTAGGTGCATCTGGTAGGCGGGGATGGGTGCGGCGGCGTCGTCGAGCGCGTACCGGATCGGTAAGGCGTCGTCGACGGCCAGGAACTCGACGACCAGGTCGACGAGCTCGTCGCATTCGGCCCAGACAGCGACGCCGCCGCCGGCCGACGCTGAAAGGACGGTCAACGACCAATTGACGGTCCGGTGCGGTAGCGGAAGGTCGAACGTCTGGGTTGGGGGGCCGATCAGCACACAGGGCCGGTTGTTGAGCGCTTCGACGGGGTCTGTGTAGGTCGGCGCGCCGGCGGCCGTGAGCAGCGTCGCCAGCTGGGCGGCGCGTTCAAGCATGTTCGCCACGGCCGTCAGCCGATCGCCGGCGTCGCGTTGCGACCCAGCCCCAACAGACGCTCGATATCGGGGTCGAGCCTGAGGATGCTCGACGGTCCGAACTCAGCGAACGTAGCGACGCCCAGCGGCGAGCCAGTACGCGCGACGAGCCGACAGGCGAGCATGACGGTCCCCAGGCCGATGTCATCGGACGGCGCCTCGGTCGGGGCCGGCGCGCCGGCCGGAAACAGATCCGGCCGGTGCGCCTGCACCCAGCTGGCAGCCGCGTCTACGCGACGCTCGATCGCCGCCGCGTTGGGTGCGCCGGCGGCGACCTTCAGGTCGTCGAGAGTCTCCGCCAGCGGCGGCCAGGTGTAGGTCATGGTTACGGCTCGACCGCGACCGAAACTTCGGAGATGCCGGCCGGCAGCACGGTCTTCACCGCGAAGTAGCCGAACAGCGCCAGCTTGATCACGCCGGGACCCTCGACCTCGTCGAACCGGAACGTCTGGGTGCGCGACTCTCCGACGTGGATCGCGTCGTTACGGATGATCCATCCGTCGTCGGTGGTGATCGCGGAGGCGCGGACGATCTCCACGCCGTCGACGTCGGCGCCGGTGTAGCCGGCGCGCATGGTGCCGAAAACCGGGTTGTACGGCGCCGTACGCAGCTTCGGGTTCCCGTCCGCGTCGGTCTCGGCCGCGAAGGTGTTGAACATCGTTCGGCCCATGGCGATGAAGTCAGGCGGAAGGTCGTCGCCGGCGTCGAACGCCAGCAGCGCCGCACGCAGCGCCGCCAGGTTGGCTGTCGCCGGCGCCGTCAGGTCGGCCGCTTCGAGCTCGGCCACGACGTCGGTCTCGGTCTTGCGCCGGTAGTCGCGGAGCATCGCGTTCAGCGCGATCGAGTCAATCGCCGGGTTGCTGGCGTCGACGAGCTCGCGCGAGACACGGAAGGCGCCGCTCTTGGCCTTCGGGGACACGACAACGCCGGCGACGTCCTGATCGCCTTCCGCGCTGTGCGCCGTTCCCTGGGCGTGGTCGGCCACGCCGGCGAACTCACCTTCGACGGGCACCTTGTACGGCGTCGCGTCGGTCAGCGGCGTCACGGTCAGCCGCGCCACGATCGGCCGGCCGCGGTCGACGATCCGGCGGAACAGGTCCGGCCGGTATCCCTGGGTGGGGAACAGGTCGGGTTCGGTAACGGTCGTCTCGACCGCCGCCAGCGCCATCACGGACGGCGCGTTGCCGTCCAACAGCTGGGCGTTGAATCGCGACAGGCGGTCGCGCGCGTCGGTGTCGCCGTTCAGCCGCGCGTTGTAGGCGTCGCGGACCAGCGATGTTCCGCCGGTGAACTCGTAGACGGACGCCTCCGACGTCACGTAGGCGGCGCCGGCCGCCGCCGCGATCGGGACCGGGCCGGCCGGCGGCGCGGGGGGTGCGCCGGCCGACGCGGTCGTCACCGGGGCCGGCGGAGAGGGTACCGGCGCCGGGTCCGCCGGCGGCGCGGCCGGCGGAGTCTGCGGGCCGCCGGCCGGCTGGCCGGCGGTCGCCAGCTGGGCCAGCTGGTCGGGGGTGAGCTCCGACATGCTCGCGAGCAGGTTGGGGGTGAGCTGGCCGGCGCGTGCGAGCGCGAGCAGCTGGTCAAACGTCACGGATGCCTCCGCATTCGTAGGGGTGTGCTCGGCCGGCGAGATCCAGCCAGAGATAACGAGCTCGGCGCCCTGGGCCGCGACGTCGTCGACGCGGGCGTCGTCGAAGGCAGGCACAGAGACGAGCGAGGTTTCCCGCAGCTGGCCGGAGCCGGCGACAGGCTGGCCAGACGCCGCGGCGCGGCGTACGGCACGCAGGGTGGCGGCGTCCAGCTGGACACCGACAGAGAAGGCGTCACGGACGCCGTTGGCAGCCTCCGACAACGCCAGGTCGCCGGCCGCGCCTTCGGGTACGTGGAACTTCCCCCAGACGCCGGCCGACGTCTCGCGGAGCTCGGTCGCGTAACCGACCGCCTCGCGTTGGACATGCTCGACCAGCAGCTTGACGCGCTTGGGGTCGGCCCAGGTGATCGAGCCGGCGGCGAACGTCAGAGCGCCCATGCTCGTCACGCCGGCCGGCCCAAACGGGACGATCAGGCCGGCGATTGTGCGCTCACTGGGCGACGCGACCACGGCGTCGACCGGTGCGCCGGCAGTGATGAGCGAGTTTGCGAGCGCCAGGCGGCGAGTCATTGGCGGGGTCCCTTTCCGAGTTGCTGGCGGACTTCATCGGCGTCGTAGATGCCGGCGGTGATCGCTTCCGCGCCGCTCTTGATCACGTCGGCCGCGTCGCCGGTGAGCCAGTTGGACACGTCCCAGCTGACGGCGTGACCTGGCCGGCAGACGTCGGACATTGAGAGCCGTTGCGCGATCGGCGCCATGTAGAGCGACAGCGACATATCCAGGAGCTCGCGCCGCTCCGACACCGACGTCGAGTAGGTGAGCGGCGACGCCGTCGCGGCGTTGAGAGCGCGCGGCGGAAGGTTCATCAGGCGCGCGACTTCCGCGACGCCGTACTGTCGGCCGTCGGTCATCTGGATTCGGTCCGCGTCGAGGTCGACCGTGTCGTATCCGACAGAGGCGTTCATGAAAGCCGTTGTGCGCGTGGCGCGTGCGGTCTCCCAGGCGTCCAGTAGCGTGTCGATCTGAGTCTGGGTGAGCTCTGGCGCGCCCTCGATCAGCTTCAGGATTCCCAGCGGTACGTCGAGCTTCGCGAACCGTCGCGCCGCGGAGTTGAGTAGGCGCAGCGTTGCCAGCGACTCGCCGGCGTCGCACAACAGGCCCTCGTCGAGTCCGTCGATCCGGATCAGGTCGCGGTCTTCCTGCTTGACGCCGTCGACGAACACCTGGCGGCCGACGACGCGGACGCGGTCGCGCGACAGCCGTTCCCAGGTCGCCGGCCAGTCGTCGACGTCGCGGCCGGTGACACGCAGCCAGGCGCACGGGTAGAAGACCAGGTCGTCGACGATCCAGGCCAGCGAGTAGGCGAGCGTGGTCGTCGGGTCCGGTTGCGTCCACAGCTGGCGGTCGACACGGTCGCCCAGGCCGGCGCCGGGATTGCCTTCGGCGTCGACGCCTGGCCCACGCTCGATCAGCGGAAGTTGGGCGATCGTGCCGCAGATGACGTTTCGGCCGCGCTTGACAGCCGGAATCTTCATCGCCTGCCGGCGCGTGATCGCAGTCGTTTCGCCTACGTAGTAGCCGAACGCGGCGGCGATCTCGGGATCGAGTCCGCCGGCCGACGTTCCCCACAGGATCGGGTCCGTCGACGCCGTCGCGACCGGGACGGCCGGCCGGCGGAGCCGTAGCGCTTGAAGGATGCCCACGGCCGCAGACAGTAGGCGGAACCTGACGCGCCATGCCGGCGAATCTGACGCCGCCGGCCAAACTAGAACCGCCGCGTCACGTCAGGTTCTCTGACGTGACGCGGCGGCCGGTTATGTCGTGTCGAATCCCGTTCAGTACCGGACGAGCCGCCAGAACTTCACCGGGTAGACGCCTGGCCGCTTGCACAGCGGGACGGCGCCCTGTGACAGCGGCGGGAACGGCTCACCAGGACAGCGGTACTGCCAGATGCGGCACATCGTGTGGCCGTGACCGATCGGCCAGCAGCGGACAGCCGGCGCGGCGTCGGCCGGCGCCGGCGCGGCGGCGGCCAGGCCGGCGCCGATCACGACAGCGGCCAGGGCGGAAACGATCAATCTCACGGGGTGGTCCTCTCGGTTGCGTCTCGGATTGATTCGGCGGTGCGTTTGCGGAGTGCGGCGGCGGCGCCGCGTACGGCTGACGGTGGGATGGATTCGTAGAGGTAGCCCAGCACGAACGATTGGGCGTAGGTGAGTCCGTATGGGCGGTCGCGTTCGGACGCCTCCGTGAACGCCGCGGAGAGCTCTGCCCATGCCTTATCGCGTGGCCGGGTCCGTGGCCGGGTCACTTGTCCGCCTCGCACTCGTCGGCCGCGTCGTCGTCGGCCAGGTCGTCGACCAGCTGGTCGACGACCTGGACATTCCAGCCACTCGCGCCAGGCCCGGAGTACAGCGGGCGCGGCGCCTCGTCGATCCACTCGACGCCCATCACAGCGCGCCGCCGCAGTTGGCGCAGAAGTGCGGAACCCAGGGCTCGTCGTCGATCCCGCCGCCGGCACGGATTGGCTCGTCGCACCGACATTCGCCGGCGTCGCCCAGCAGGCGGCCGAGCTCCGTGTCACGCTTGATCGCGTCGTCAGCCGCTCGCGCGCCAGGCACCTCCGAGGGGTCGACTGCCCAGCTGGACAGGATCGCGCCGCCGGCGTCATGCGCGCTGTGCGTCGGTCCTTCGTGGCCGGGCGGCAGGGTGCAGGTCAGATAGCCGATGACGCGCGCGGCGGCCGTGCCGGCGTCGGCCTCGATCGGGTACTGGGCGGCGCAGAACGGCGGCGTCAGGCGGCTGTCTTCGGCGCGGCGGTCGCGTTCGGCTTCGGCCTCGATCATGGCGCGCACGCGCCGGCGCTGGTCTCGGATGCTTCCTGTCTTGGGCATGCTGTGTCCTCTCGGTTTTGTTGCTCAGAACAACGATTGCTCGCCGGCGACGCGGCGCGGCGTCGGCTTGCTTCCCCAGCGTTGCTGGGCGGCTTGCTTCGTGATGCCGAACGGGCGCGCGACGTCGGCCCAGGACCGACCGTGCTTCTCGCGCTGGCCGTTGACGGCCGCCGCGATCGCCGCGTCGAGCTCGTCGCGAAGGCGCGCCATGTCCGCCAGGTCGACGTCATCGGCGTCAGCGACGCGCCGGCCGGCGGCGCGGATCATCCGCGCCACCATGCCCAGGTATTCCGGCGTCTCGACGGGCCCACGCTTCCGCGACATCTTGTGTCCTCTCCTGTCTGCTCACGATCCCAACGCCGTCAATCTAGCCTTGACGGTGAATGTCAGCAAATCAGACACGGCGTGTCAGGCGACCTGACGGGATCGTGGGCGCCTCACAGCGACGACAGGCGCCGCCTTTTCTGTCACCGATGGGTGATCGAAGTGCCGCGCCGCCAGGGTGCCGGCGGTGACGGCGGCGATCGAGCCGGCCGACGCCTTGCGCGACCAGACAAAGGCGCCGTCACCCACCCAGACGCGGTCAGTGTTCGGGACCGCTTCGGCCAGCGCGTGCCATGGCTGGCGGTCGGCCGGCGCCAGGCCTTCGGGGATCGGCGCCGGCGCCCGGTGCAGGATGCGCCGCTCTGTGTCGTCGTGGATCGCGCGGAGCATCCAGCCGCACGCCGCCTTGTAGTCCTCGCCCACGATCGGCGCCGTCTGGACGCCGGCGCGTTCAAGCTCGGCCGCCAGGTCGACGGCCGGGCCGTTCGGGGACACGGCCACACCGGGCGTCAACTTCCAGCTGACGCGGAGCTCGCGCACGCGGTCGAGCACCCAGGACACGCCTGGGCGGTAGTCGACGACGTCGAGCCGCATGGGGCCGGTTGGGGTGTCGCGCCATGCGGCCATGATCGCGGCATCTGCGTGATCCGGCGACACGTCGACGGCCAGCGCGACCGGGACCGCCGGCGCCGGCCACTCCGCCGCGGCGCCGGCGTTCCACGCCGTGACCGAGATGACGCCGTCAGACAGGCCGGTGAATACGTTGCCGTAGGCGCGGATGAATTCGCCGGCCGTCATGGAATCGGCCGCCTGTTGGATCGCGTCGCGGTCGGTGGTGAACCCGACAGCCGGGTGATACTCGGTCACCAGATCGATAGCGTGCGCACGCTCGGCCGGCGACGCGGCCGGGTCCATACCGGCGCGAACGGCCGCCTCCACGTCAGGCGGTAGCGAGTAGTCGACGAGCGCGAGCGACGAGTTCGGGTCGCCGATACTTGCGCGCGCCGTTTCGAGCTTGCGTTTCATCCACGTTGAGCGGGCGGTGCCGGCGGTCGAGAACAGCACGAACTGTCCGCCGGTCGTGGTGAACGTCGGCACGACAGCCGCCTCTAACAGCTGGCCGTGAGCGTCGTCGGCAGCCCAGATTTCGTCAGCGCCGACCAGCTGGGTTGCCTTGCCGTGCAAGCCTTGCTCGTCGGGCGCGAACACGCGCCAGGATGACCGGTTGGGCAGCCGTAGCGACTCGGAGCCGTTCGACTTGCGCTCGCGAAACAGCTTGCCCAGCGGCGAATCTGTCACGAGCTCGGCCGCCTCTTGGAAGCTGTCGCGCGCGTCTTGGCGATGCCGGCAGTCCGTCCACCAGACACGCGAGCTCGCCGCCAGGGTGCATCTGTGCGCCGCCAGCGGCGTCCACAGCGTCGTCTTGCCGGCCTGCCTCGGGACCGTGACCAGGATGGTTCGGTAGCGCCATTTCCCGTCGTCGCGCACGGTGGTTATCAGGTCGGCCGTCAGCCCTTGCCAGGGCATGAGCGGCCGGCGCATGACGGCGCCGAACCGGGCGACCTTGGGGCCGTACGTCGGTAGCGCCGGGTCGCGGCGGGTGAGGTAGCGAGGCTGGGCGGTCATACGAGCTCGGGGCCACCCAGAAGGCCGGCCAGGTCGTCGCCGGCGCCGGCGGTCGGCACGGCTACGGCGCCGATACCCAGTTTCGCGAACGTCTCCCGAAGCTCTCGGCCGGCGGCGGCGATCGCGTAGGGGTCGGCCTTGCGGCTGGCGACGTCGACCGCCTTAGCCGCAGCTATGGCGAGCTCGGCCAGCCCTTCGAGCGCCGGCGCCAGCTGGGCGACGTCCAGCGCGCGCCGGGTCGCGAGCTCGACCGCGCCGGCCTTCGCGGCGGCCGGCGCCGGCAGCGCGAATAGCTCGACCGCCTCGCCGGCGACCGTGTCGGCGCTCACCAGGACCACCCAGCGTCTACCAGCTGGCCGGCGACGGGCTCGAGTATCGAGCGTGAATCCGTCGAACCGGACTCGCGCCCACGGTTGCACGGCCAGCAGGCGCCGCGGAGGTTGGCCGGATCGTCCGTGCCGCCGTCGCGGCGGCGGTGAATGTGGTCAACGTGAGCCGTCCAGGGCGACGTCGGGTAGAGCGGACCCGCCAGCGGCCGGCCGCATGGGGTGCCGGCCGCGTCAGGCACGCGACAGCGCCAGCGGTCGCGGTCGAGCACGAACAGCCGCGTGCGCCTCCAGGCGCGCGTCGAGCCTGCCGGCGTCAGTCCGGTCATGTCGACCTCCGTTCGGGCGTCTCCGGGCCACTGAGCGCGTACGCCGGCCAGTCTGGCGGCCAGGTCGGACACTCGCCGGCGTCGCTCGTGGGTTCGTGGGGGGGGTGGGGTGTGGG
>Ga0247821_10002258_pt1 | contig 10616 bp, 10 predicted proteins | sample 13C_Glycerol_Day_FD_192481 | JGI IMG/M metagenome (GOLD analysis project Ga0247821, IMG submission 192481) | Soil microbial communities from agricultural site in Penn Yan, New York, United States - 13C_Glycerol_Day14 | ecosystem: Environmental > Terrestrial > Soil > Agricultural land | place... | reverse complement strand
TGCAGCATCTTGTGCTGGTGCACGATGCGCAGGCCGCGCAGGATCTCGTCGAACAGCGAGCGGATGGTGGACTCGCGGAACACCTTCTGCTTCTTCAGCTCGCGCGCGGTGATGATGAAGTCCTGCAGGGTGGCGCCTTCCAGGTAGTTCATCACCATGTAGACGGTTTCGTTCTCGCGGAAGAAGTTGAGCACGCTCACCACGGAGGCATGCGATATCTGCGCGAGCGAGCGGCCTTCCTCGAAGAAGCTCTTGAGGCCCAGGCGATAGAGCGAGAGCTTTTCGGGCTGCACCTGCGGAAGCAGCTCCCCGGGCGAGCGGGTGGCGAGCGATGCGGGGAGGTATTCCTTGACCGCGACCTGCTGGCCCTCGTTGTCGACGGCGAGGTAGACCACGCCGAAGCCGCCCGCCGAAAGCTTGCGGACGACGCGATAACCGCCGATCACGGTATCCGGCGGCAGCGGAGCGGGTTTGACCTTTGACATGATTCAGAATGTAGGGTCAAACCGGGCCAGCCGGTTATTCTCGCAATCCCGCAACGACCCGACCCCCAAGAAGAGACCTCGATGCCAGTTTACAGCATGACCGGCTATGCGAGCGGCCAACACAGCCTCACGCCCGAGGGCGCAGCAGAAGGCGCGAGGGTCGCGGGCACGAGCCGCCTGGGCCTCGAGATCCGTTCGGTGAACAGCCGCTTCCTGGACCTCGCGTTCCGCCTGGGCGAGGAGCTTCGCCAATACGAGCCGCAGCTGCGCGAGATACTCACGGCGCGCCTGAAGCGCGGCAAGGTCGAAGTGCGCGCCGGGCTCGAATCCACCGGCGGCGAGACCCTGCGCGAGCCCACGCCGCGCATGCTGCAGCGGCTCGGGTCGCTGCAGGACAACGTGCGCGCCTGGATACCCGATGCGGCGCCTCTTTCCGTGGCCGATGTCGCGCGGATGTGCGCATCGAATGGAAACGACACCACCGACTGGGGCGCGGCGCTCGGCGAGCTCGCCGCGAAGACGCTGGACGACCTGATGGCTGCGCGCGAGCGCGAAGGCGCACGGCTGGCCGACATGCTCCTGGGCCACCTGCGCCAGCTTCGGGAGCTCGCGAAACAGGCCCAGCCCATGGTGCCGCAGCTCGTGGAGCAGCAGCGCACCCGCTTCCTGGAGCGCTGGAAGGAAGCCATGGCGCTGGCCGAGGGCGCGGCGGTGCCGGAGGCGGCGCAGGACCGCGCGCTCTCTGAAGCGACGGCCTTCGCCATCCGCATCGACGTGGCCGAAGAGCTCACCCGGCTGGCCTCGCACATCGACGAGATCGAACGCCTGATCAAGAAAGGCGGCGAGGCGGGCAAGCGGCTGGACTTCCTGATCCAGGAACTGCACCGCGAGGCCAATACGCTGGGCTCGAAGTCCGCGGCCCTGGAACTCACGCGCATTTCCGTGGACATGAAGGTGCTGATCGAGCAGATGCGCGAGCAGGTGCAGAACATCGAGTGAAGGCACTCTGTGCGGGGACAGTGTGTGCTGGCAGTTGCAGGTAGGATGCAATGGCTGAGCCGTTGGACGAGCGACAGGACCCACGCGTTCGACGTCACTCCAAAGTAGAAAGTCTTCATGTTGAAAACCGTTTTCATTCGGCGTGTCGTACTTCGCAACTACAAGAGTATCGGCAACTGCGACGTCCGCCTCCAGCCCCTGACATATCTCGTTGGACAGAACGGTGCCGGCAAAAGCAATTTCCTGGACGCGCTGCACTTCGTACGTGATGCGCTTACAGGCTCACTGGACAACGCCATCAACGAGCGAGGCGGCTTGAATGAAGTTCGTCGCCGCTCCAGCGGGCATCCAACTCATTTCGGACTGCGTATCGAATTCCGCCTCAAGGATGGCCGCGATGGTTGGTATGCGTTCGATATTGGTGCAATGTCCAGCGGGGGCTACGAGGTTCAACACGAACGGTGCGTGATCGATGGGATCAGCAAAGGCCCGTTTTTCCGCATCGCCAAAGGGCGCCTGATCGAAAGCAGTGAGGCCACGTTCCCCGCTGTGACTGCGGACCGTCTGGCGCTCGTCGCGGCGTCAGGGTTTACAGCATTCAGGCCGGTTTTCGATGCGCTGACTGCAATGGGGTTCTACAACCTCAATCCCAAGCTGATGCGAGAACTGCAGAAACCTCAGGACGGCCGGCTGCTGAAGCCCGTGGGTGAAAACATTGCCAGTGTGATCGGTCATCTTGAGCGCGTGGCGCCCGAGCGTGTCAACACGATCAGGGAATACTTGCAATCCGTGGTGCCGATGGTGCACGGCATGGAGCGCAAGGCCATCGGCCCCATGGAAACGCTGGAGTTCCGGCAGGATATGGCAGGCGCCAAGCACCCTTGGAAGTTTTTGGCCCAGAACATGTCAGATGGCACATTGCGGGCCTTGGGTGTGTTGACGGCACTGCTGCAAAGCAACGTGGACTACTCACCCACCCTGATCGGAATCGAAGAACCAGAGACTGCATTGCACCCCGCTGCCAGTGCCGCTCTCCGAGAGGTGCTGGTCCAGGCAGCGAGTCACACTCAGGTCCTGGTGACCAGCCACAGCCCTGATTTGCTGGATGACCGAACGATAGATGCCGACGCGATCCTGGCGGTGGTCTCGGAAGGGGGGGAGACCAGGATCGCCCCACTGGATGAGGCTTCCCGCCAGATGTTGCGCGACCACCTGTTCTCGGCTGGCGAACTGCTCCGAATGAATCAGCTGGCGCCTGATCGCAGGCTCATCGAACAGCAGGCAGAGGCGCAGATCGATCTATTCGGTGACGTTCGCTCGTGATTCCCATCGCCTCGATCGTCGAAGGTGACGGCGAAGTTTCGGCGTTGCCGATACTCCTGCGAAGACTCGCAGTCGAGTGGAAGCCGGGAGTACAGGTCGATCCTCTACCGCCTATCCGCGTCCGGCGCGACCGCTTCTTGAATAGAGAGGACGAGTTCCGCAGACAGTTGCTGCTTGCCGCCGCGAAAAGCGGACCCACCGGATGGATATTGATCTTGCTTGATGCCGACGATGACTGCCCTGCTGCCCGGGGTGCAGAAATTGTTCGTAGAGCTCAGCAGCACATTGGCCATCGCAGGTTGTCGGTCGTGCTTGCAAATCGAGAATTCGAAGCCTGGTTCATTGCCGCCGCGCACTCGCTTCAAGGCACGCGCGGCTTGTCGCTCAAGCAAGGTGAATCGATTGACGCCGAGGGGCCGCGCAACGCCAAGGGATGGCTTCGCGAACGCATGGCGGCGGGCAAGTACAGTGAAATGCTGGATCAACCAGCCTTTGCCAGCAAGTTCAACCTGCGGGAAGCTTTCGACAACAGTCGATCGTTCCGCAAGCTCTGCAAGGAATGGGAAACCCAATTCATCACGGACCAGGAGCCTTCAAACTCACGCGAAGAGGACTAGGCCGTGGCAGCTCCTGAGCCGCGCGCCGCCGGGGACCGATAATCGGAGCCAATGGACTACCCCGGCAACCTTTTCGTCGTCGCGGCCCCGAGTGGCGCGGGTAAATCGAGCCTCGTCAAGGCGCTGCTCGAACTCGATTCCCGCGTCCAGCCGTCGGTCTCGCACACCACCAGGCTGCCGCGCGGCCAGGAGAAGCACGGGCGCGAATACTTCTTCGTCTCCACGCAGGAGTTCGATGCGATGGTGCTGGCCAGCGGCTTCCTCGAATGGGCGCATGTGCATGGCCACCGCTACGGCACGTCCAAGAAGGCCATCGAGGAGCGGATCGCCCAGGGCGCGGACGTGATCCTGGAGATCGACTTCCAGGGCGCGTTGCAGATCAAGCGCATCTTCGCCAATGCAGTGCTGATCTTCATCCTGCCGCCAAGCTGGGAAGAACTGCGCGCCCGGCTCGAGCGGCGCGGCGAGGACGCGCCGAACGTCATCGAACTGCGCCTGCGCAACGCGGCCGAAGAGATGACGCAAGCAAGGGAATTCGACTTCGTTATAATCAACGAGTTATTTGAACGCGCGCTCTTCGACCTGAAGGCGATCGTTCACGCTCAGCGCCTCAAGTTCCTGGCGCAGCGCCGTGCCCGCGCCGACACCTTCAAGGCGCTCAACATCACCTGACCCACCCGGAAAGACCTCCATGGCCCGCATCACCGTCGAAGACTGCCTCGAGAAAATCCCGAACCGCTTCAAGCTCGTGCTGGCCGCGACCTACCGCGCGCGCATGCTGAGCCAGGGCCACGCGCCCAAGATCGAGAGCAAGAACAAGCCCGCCGTCACGGCCCTGCGCGAGATCGCGGAAGGCAAGATCGGCGAGGAGATGCTCAAGAAAGTGCCGGGCTGAGTCAGCTGGCCAGGCCAATCGAGACTCCAAAGAGCACCGCCACGCCGCGGTGCTTTTTTTTGGGCGTCTGACTCGACCAGGATGGGCACGCTACATTAGGGTGTGAGCGCCGTCCTGGAATCTTCCTCGGGCAAAGGCCAACGGCCCGTTGCCCCCACCCTCCCCAGCCCAGCCGCAGCGAACGCCGCGGCGGCCAGCTTTGCCGCGCTCACCGCGCGTCTGGACTACCTCGACAGCGGCGAGATCGAGCAGGTCCGCAAAGCCTACCGCTTCGCCGACGAGTCGCACCTGGGCCAGATCCGCGCGAGCGGCGAACCCTACATCACGCACCCCATCGCCGTGGCCGCCCAGTGCGCCGAGTGGAAGCTCGACGTGCAGGCGCTGATGGCAGCGCTGCTGCATGACGCCATCGAGGACTGCGGCGTCACCAAGCCGGAGTTGATCGAGCGCTTCGGCGCGCACGTCGCCGAACTGGTCGACGGGCTGACCAAGCTGGACAAGTTGCAGTTCAACACCCGCGAGGAGAGCCAGGCGGAGTCGTTCCGCAAGATGCTGCTGGCGATGGCCCGCGACGTCCGCGTCATCCTGATCAAGCTGGCGGACCGCACCCACAACATGCGCACCCTGCAGGACGTGCCGCGCGAGAAGTGGGCGCGCATCTCGTCCGAAACGCTCGAGATCTACACGCCCATCGCGCACCGCCTGGGGCTGAATGCCACCTACCGCGAACTGCAGGAACTCGCGTTCCGCTACCTGCGGCCCTGGCGCCACGCGATCCTCACCAAGGCGGTGACCAAGGCGCGCAACCGACGGCGCGACCTGATCCAGAAAGTGCAGCGCGAGCTGGAAGCGGCCTTCGACCACGGCGGCATGAAGGTGCAGATCGCCGGCCGGGAAAAGACGCTCTATTCGATCTATCGCAAGATGGACGAGAAGCACCTCTCGTTCGCGCAGGTCACCGACATCTACGGCTTCCGGATCATCGTGCCCACGGTGATCGACTGCTACAAGGCGCTGGGCCTGCTGCACCAGATGTACAAGCCGGTGCCGGGCAAGTTCAAGGACCACATCGCGATCCCGAAGGTCAATGGCTACCAGTCGCTGCACACCACGCTGGTGGGGCCCTCGGGCGTGAACGTCGAATTCCAGATGCGCACCGAGGGCATGCACCTGGTGGCCGAATCTGGCGTGGCGGCGCACTGGCTCTACAAGGCGAGCGAACTGGCCAGCGAGTCCGCGGAACGCCTCGGCACGAAGTGGCTGCAATCGCTGCTGGACATCCAGCACGAGACCCGCGACGCGGCCGAGTTCTGGGACCACGTCAAGATCGACCTCTTCCCCGACGCGGTCTACGTGTTCACGCCCAAGAGCCAGATCATGGCCCTGCCGCGCGGCGCCACGGTGGTCGATTTCGCGTATTCGATCCACAGCGACATTGGCGACCGTACCGTGGCGGCGAAGATCAACAACGTGCAGGTGCCGCTGCGCACCGAACTGAAGAACGGCGACGTGGTCGAGGTGGTGACGGCTCCGGTCTCCACGCCCAACCCGGCCTGGCTGGGATTCGTGCGCACCGGCCGGGCCCGCTCCAAGATCCGCCACCACCTGAAGTCGCTGGCGCAAGTCGAATCGCAGGAGCTGGGCGAGAAGCTGCTTACGCAAGCCCTGCGGGCCGAGGGCCTGGGCAAGCTGCCGCCGGACGATGAACAGAACCGTGCGATGTGGGAGAAGCTGCTCCGCTTCACCGGCAACCGCAGCCGTGCCGAGCTGCTGACCGATATCGGACTGGGCAAGCGCATCGCCACCATCGTTGCCAAGCGGCTGGTGACCATGCTGGCCGAGCAGGGCGAGCGGCCGGACGCACTGCTGCTCACGCGCGAGCGCTTCACGGCCCACGAGAACGTGTCACAGGGCGAGGTCACGCTCGATGGCAGTGAGAACGCCTCGGTGCAGTTCGCCACCTGCTGCCGCCCCGTGCCGGGGGATTCGATCCTGGGTTACCTGGGACGCGGCGAAGGCCTGGTCGTCCACACGCAGGACTGCGCCGTCGCGCGGCGGCTGCAGCACAAGGACGCTGAGCGCTTCATCGGCGTCGAATGGGCCGACGAGCCGGTGCGGCCTTTCGAGACCAGCCTGCTCGTCACGGTAGCGAACGGAAAGGGCGTGCTGGCGCGCGTGGCCGCCGCGCTGGCCAGCGCCGAAGCCGACATCACCTACGTCGACATGGACGACGAGAAGAACCAGGACGCGACCGACCTGCGCTTCCTCGTGGCCGTGCGAGACAAGTCGCACCTGGAAGCGGCGATGCGAGTGCTCAAGCGCACGCCCTCGGTGATGACGGTGCAGCGCGTCAGGGCTGGGCGGTAGGCTCCCACGGGACAGAGACGAAGGTCTGAGGAGATGGAACTTGCGGAACTTGTTGGCTCGACAGTAGACATAGTAGCCCGTTTAAAGGAACCGCTCCATGCAACCCGCCTCCTCAAGCACCGCTGCGGCGCAATCTCAACCAGTGCCGGCTACCGTATCCGCGGCAACGCAGACGGCCCTGTCGATCGGAACGAGCGGCACCGCCGCTGTTGTCGAAGCAGAAGCGCCGCGCATCGCCCAGTACGCGCCGTACATTTACCCCCCGCCTTCGCGCGCGCGAGCCGATTGGGAAATCCAGAGGGCCGGGGAGCTACCGCTAAGCTACCCAGATCCGGGTAAAAAGATCGGCGACCCCACCAGGCTGAAGAGCGAGGAGGCCCTCACCAGCGGCTTCATTCGAGAATTTGAATCCGGCGCTATCGAATTGGAGATCTTCGATCGCTCAGACTACAAGGACGTCTCCAGCTTCTACCAAATCAAGGCAGCAGATCGAGCGCTTGTTGCGCACTGCTTCAATTGCTCACCAGCGGAACTGCATCAGAGATTGGCAACCATCGGCCCGACAATTGAATCGGCCATAAGACTCGTCGGAATACTCTGCCCCGAGATTTCACTGGCGTATCGTCGCGAGTTCACCTGATCGGCTCATGGCTCAGGGCTCAGGGCCCTCGCGGCACCCAAGCCCCAGGCCCTGACGATGCGGGGTAGCGCACCGACAAGATCTCGATCTCCTGCGCCCCCGAGGGAGTCACCAGCCTCACCACATCGCCTTCGCGCGCCTTGGTGAGAAAACGGATGCGCCGGTCGATCTCGCGCAGCCGCTTCTTTCCGTACAGGTAGTCGCCGTTCTCGGAGCGGTCGCCGTTGCTCGGCCGTGCGAGACAAGCCGCACCTGGAAGCGGCGGTGCGGATGCTCAAGCGCACGCCTTCGGTGATGACGGTGCAGCGCGTCAGGGCCGGGCGGTAGGTTCCACACCAGGACATAGACTAAAGTCTGACGGCCTCACCGGAGGACCGACCCGAAGGCATAGTAGCGGGCTTACAGCGAAACCTCTATGCAACCCACCTTACTCACCCCTGCGGCGCTGCCGCAACCATTGACGCCCCCTATGGCCCCAGCAACGCACTCGATCGGAGCGCACGGCGCCGGGGCTGTTGTCCCTGCAGGGTCTTCACGCGTGGCAGCCTGCGAGCAGAATGCACCCGGCATCCGCGACATGGACACGTTTACAGCCTGGGATCCCGAGACTCCGAGCTTCGGCCCGATCCAGATGAAAGGGGAGCCCGGGACCTGCGGGTTCATTCATTTCTATCAATCTGGCGCCATCGACATGGAGATATTCGTGCCTGGCACCGCAGATGACACCGTCAGTGACTGGTCCCATTTCTACGGAATCCGCGCCTGCGACACAGCGGCGGTTGCGAAGTGCCTTGGTGTCGATGCAGAAAAACTGCATCTGTCCCTGCCTTGGATGGAACTAAACATCCAAGATCTGATCGAGCACGCCAAAAAAGCCTGCCCTCACATCCCTTTTGTGGTTCGTAAAAAGCAGACATAGTAGCCCGTGAAGGAAACAGCTCAGCTTGGGGGGGGTACTACCGAACGGCTGCCCTCACCCTGACGGTGCGGGGTAGCGCACCGACAAGATCTCAATCTCCTGCGCCCCGGCGGGAGTCACCAGCCTCACCACGTCACCTTCGCGCGCCTTGAGCAATGCCCGGGCGACCGGTGATATCCAGCTCACCTGCCCTTGCGCGCTGTCGGCTTCGTCGATCCCCATGATGGTGATCGTGCGCTCCTGGCCGGACTCCTCCACATACTTGACCGTCGCCCCGAAGAAGACCTGGTCGCGTCCATGGTGCACGGCCGGGTCGGTGATCTCGGCCACTTCGAGGCGCTTGGTGAGAAAACGGATGCGTCGGTCGATCTCGCGCAGCCGCTTCTTTCCGTACAGGTAGTCGCCGTTCTCGGAGCGGTCGCCATTGCTAGCGGCCCAGTGCACGACCTCCACCACCTTCGGCCGCTCCTCATCGATGAGCATCAACAGCTCTTCGCGCAGGCGTGCATAGCCCTGCGGCGTGATGTAATTTTTCGTTCCGGCAGGCATCTGCGGCAACACGGTGTCATCATCGTCGTCGCCATCGGACTCCTTGGTGAACGCCTTGTTCATCTCTCAAGCATAGCCCTGCTGATGCACTCTGTTATCACTTCTAACGGAACGATGGACTTTTCCTACAGACGCATACGCACAATGCGTACGGCAGCGCTTGAAGGCGCCCGGCAGCATCGATGCTAATGGAGAAACGGCACATGGACTTCGTTCAGGTGATGGCATGGCAATGACGGCCCCGTCGGCGCACGAAACACGCGGCGGCGACGCCAGCACCGTCGCCCAACCCAAGCGTCCGCGGGCTGGCGCCGAGGCGGCGCGCTACAGCGTGCTGCGGCGGCTCGGCCCGGCGCTCAAGCACGATATGGTCGTCAATCTGCAGGCGATCGCGATGATGGCTGAGGTCATCAATGCCAGGCTCGATCGCGGCTCGCCCGACCCGGAAGAATTCCACGAGAGCATCTCCAAGCTCAATCGTCTCGCGCGCGAGGCCGTTGCCGGCTGCCTCAAGGTGGCGGGATGGATCGAGCCGGGCGAGGACGAAGGCGTGAAGCTCGGCGACGGCGTGGAAGAATGCCTCGCCCTCCTCGCAAGCAACTTCAACTTCCGAGGTTTCCTGGTGCACCGCGAGATCGCGGAGACGCCCCTGCAAGTCTCGCGTGTGACGCTGCGCAACCTGCTGATCGCCTCGCTGATCACCCTCACCGATGCTGCCAGCGGGCCGTGCCAGGTGACGGTGCGCGCCGGCGCTGCCGGCCACTCCCATGGCGAGGTCGAAGTGCGGATCGCTCCGCGCACCGACGGCTACGAGGGGCTGCCCTTCGAGCCGAGCTACAGACAGCTCGAGTGGGCCGACGTGCAGGCGCTGGCGGCCGCTGACGGTGTCGAGCTGGAGCGCGGCGCCGACCATATCCTGATGCGCATCCCGCGCGCGGTGGCGACGGCGCCGCTGCAGATCGCCCCGATCTAGTCCGAGGCAGACGCGGCGCTCAGGCCTCCCAGGGCTCCGTGTTGTCCATGAACGCTTCGAGCTCGTCGATGGGCAGCGGCTTGCTGAAGAGATAGCCCTGGTATTCGTAGCAGCCTTGCTGTGCGAGGAAGGCCCGTTGCGCGTGCGTCTCCACGCCCTCGGCGATCACCCCGAGCCCCAGGCTCTGGGCCAGCCCGATGATGGTCTTGGCGATCGCGGCATCGTTGGCATCGGTGAGGATGTCCTTGACGAACTCGCGGTCGATTTTCAGCTGGTCCAGCGGCAGGCGCTTCAGGTACGACAGCGATGAGTAGCCCATCCCGAAGTCGTCCAGAGAGAGTGCGACGCCCATCGCCTTGAGGTTCGCCATCTTGGCGACCGTGACTTCGATGCCCTCAGCCAGCAGGCTCTCGGTGAGCTCCAGCTTGAGCTTGCCGGGCGGCACGCGGTAATGGCGAACCAGCGTGATCACCTCATCCACGAAGTCGGGGTGGCGGAACTGCCGCACGCTGACGTTCACTGCAATGCAAAGGTGATTGCGCGCCGGATGGTCCGCCCACTTCACGAGTTGGGCGCAGGCCTGCTCGATCACCCACTTGCCGATCGGGATGATGAGCGAGGTCTCCTCCGCCGTCGAGATGAAGTGCGCAGGCGGCACGAGGTTGCGGTCCGGATGCCGCCAGCGCAGCAACGCTTCCACTCCTGTCATATGCCCGTCCGCGCCCACCTGCGGCTGGTAATCGACGAGGAACTGCCCTTCACGCCAGGCCTGCCGCAAGTCGGTCGCCAGTGCCGCATTCGCCGTGGCCACGGCCTGCATCTCGGGGTCGAAGAAGCACACGGCGTTGC
>Ga0247821_10002257_pt1 | contig 10618 bp, 13 predicted proteins | sample 13C_Glycerol_Day_FD_192481 | JGI IMG/M metagenome (GOLD analysis project Ga0247821, IMG submission 192481) | Soil microbial communities from agricultural site in Penn Yan, New York, United States - 13C_Glycerol_Day14 | ecosystem: Environmental > Terrestrial > Soil > Agricultural land | place... | reverse complement strand
GTGGATGCCCAGCGCGTCCTTCGCTGCCTTCACGGTCGCCGCAGCGAGGTTCGCCGCGGTGCGGGCGGCCTCGCCGATCATGCCGCGGATGCCGCCGATGAGGCCGTCGACGATGTTCTCGCCGGCGCCCGCGAGCCACGACCCGGCGTTGCCGAACGGGGACTTCACGACACCGGGGATCTCCCCGACCTTCGCTCCGACCCGACCGACACCGGCGCCGGTGGTGCGCTCGATGTTGCCCCACCCGCCAGCGGTGGCCGAGTCTGCACCGGACCACGCCGAGCCGAACTGCGGACCCACCTGCCCGGAGAACCCGAGCACCCGCCCGAGCACGTCGAGTAGGCCCGTGCCCGTGGACGATGCGACGACACCCACACCGGAGCGGGTCCTACCGTCGGCGTCAGTCCATGTGCCACCGATCTTCTCGCCGGTCGCGGACCGGAACGCGTCGATGTCCATGCCCATGGCGGAGAACCCGCCACCCATGCCGGTCTTGACGCCGTCCATGCCCGTCTCGGTGACGGCCTTCGTCTCCTCGAACATGCCGCGCATGCTCTCGGGGAGCGGGGGGAGCGGGGGGTTCTTGAACCACTCGCCCCCGAAGATCGAGCCCATGAGGCCGCCCTCGCCGAACTCGCCCCCGGCCCATTCGCTCATCTTGTCGAAGTCGCCGCTGCCGAACGCGTCGCCCAACCGTTCGATGTCGTCGACCATGTCGCCGAAGCCGGCCATGTCCTCCGCGAAGTCACCGAGCCAGCCGGTCTTCTTCTCGAGGTCAGCGAACCCCTGCACGACGTCGCCGAGCGCGGTGCCCATGTCCTCGACAGCACCCGACTCGTCGAGCTCGTCCATGACAGCGCCGAGCGGACCGATCAACTTCTCGCCGACGGCCTCCTGCATCTCCCCGAACTTGTGATTCAGGATGTCGAGCTTGCCCGCCGCAGTCTGGGCGTCCTTCTCGGCGAACCCACCGACCTGGCCGCGCAGTCCTTGCATGATCGCGTCGAAGTTCCCAGCCACCGAGCCGGTGTCCTGGAAGTCGATGCCGATGTCCTTCAGCGCGCGCCCCTGCCCGAGGAGTGCCTTCCCGAGGTCCTGCGCGGCGGACGGCAGGTCCTTGCCCGTCTTCCCCGCGTAGTCCGCGAGGAGCGGGGTCAGGTCCATGATCTGCTGACCGGTGAGCCCGTACTGCGCAAGCTGCGCCTGGCCGACGGCGTATGCGTCGTCGTCGTACCGAGTCTTCTTCGCGAGCTCGGTGTTCAGTCGGCGCATCGCGTCGATGTTCGTGTCCGCCAACGCAGGGAACTGCTCGTAGGCGAAGGCGAGCCGGTTCTGTGACTCCTCGGCCTCGGCGAACGCCTTCACCGAGTCGATCGCGAACTTCGCGATCGCCGCCGAGGCCGCCGCGATGCCGAGCGAGACGCCGATACCAGCCTGCTTGAAGCCCTTGCCGACCTCATTCGCCGATCGTCCGACCTTGTCCATCGTCTTCGACGCGCCCCGGTCGCGGCCGAAGATGTCGAACGTCAGGGACTTGGTAGCCATGTGGGCTCCTTCATCGTCGGTTCGGCAGTGCGGCGCGCATCTGCGCCTCGCGCTCGATGAGCTTCTGCGTGTGTGCCAAATACACGCACCACCAGTCGATGGTCAGCTGGTCGATGGAGTACGGGCTGATGGCGGGGAAGTGCATAGAGACGATCGGGAGCCAAGCCTTCAGATGCGACTCGATGTCCTTGTCTAGGTCTCCGAAGTCGCTGGACTTCCCTCGGGCCCTTCGGGCGTTGGCAGGTCGCTCACTTTTGGGTCAGCATCGCCGCCCTCGCGCACATCGATGATGAGGGTGATGTCAGACAGCGGGACCGCGAGAGCGTCGCTCCATGTGAAGTCCTTCCGGCCCGCCTTCCGCAGACACAGGAATAGTGCTGCGGCGAAGAAGTCCAGCCGGTCGACGCTCTCGTACACCTCGAGGAGCGAGCCCATCTCCTCCATGCCGATGAGCGTCCGGCCGATCTTCCACACGGAGACGCCCGACTCCTTCAGAAGTTCCCGAACGTCTCCGATGGTGCCGTTGTTGGTCGCGTCCTGGATGTCGAAGGACTCACCCTTATAGCCAAGCCTCATCATGGTCAGCGCGCTCCTATCGCTCGAACCGCGTCGTCTATCGCGGCTTCGATTCCCTTGCTCATCCGCTTGCTACCGGCCTTCATGACTGGGCCGTAGAAGTACGGCCTGCCGAGTTGGGCCACCCATGAGTTCGGCTCTCCGAAGGTCGGGTGGCGCCACATGCCCTTCGTGTTGTACGCGGCCAGGATCGCCTTGTGCTCGGCAGGCAGCTGCGAAGCGGTCGTCGTGATCTTCACGCTGCCGCCCCGCTTCGCGAACGAGATGGCGACCCGGGTGCCGGCGGCGAGGAGTGACCTGTTCCTGCCCGTGTCCGGACCGCCGTCCGGCGATGACTCTCCGAGCTTTTCGCGGACACCATCCACGCCCTCCGACCCGGCGCTCCGGAGGTCCTTTCGGAGCCTGCGCATGAGCGCCGGGTCGAACCGCTTGATGTCCTGGCTGAGCCCGTACCAGTCCTTCGCGTCCACATGGACGCTGAACAGGTCCATCGCCGACTAGATCGCGGTCTCGGCCGTGAGGATCGCCACGTAGATCGGGTGGGTCGCCACGCCGCCGTCGAGCATCTCGAACTCGATCGACTGGGTGATGACCTCGCCGTCACTGCCGGCCTTCGGCAGTTCGCCGTTGAGACGGATCACGGGGATGGTGATCTCGAGCGTCGGCTTGATCGCGCCGCTGATGATCGAGTTGTGCTCGAACCGCAGCACGAGCGCGAGGTCCGTCTGGTTCAGGAACGCGTCGCGGAGGACGTTCGAGTCGTACTCGGCGGTGATCGTGCCCGTGAGGGTGCGGACGCCGGCGACCTGCTTCCGGCCACGCTTGCCCGCGCCGCCGATGTAGAACCCGCCCTCGTCCGAGACGCCCTCGTACGTGAGGTCGACCTCGGTCACGTTCGCCGCGACCGTGCCGCCGGTGGCGAGCGCGATGGTGGTCGGGGGCGTGACCGAGCCGCCGACCTTGATGCTGCTCCCGGTGAACGAGAACAGCTCGGACGCGGCCGGGTACGACGGGGTCGCGAACGTCTGCGCGATGTCGACGCCCTTCCCGACCCAGTTGAACTTCAGGGTCGGCACGGCGCCGTTCTTCGCGGAGAGCTCGAACCCGGTGCACACGCACCCGACGAACGAGACCGGCTGTGCGGCGCCACCACCGACGAGGGGGATGCCCTTCTGGATGGTGTACGACGGCAGCGGGTCCGTGGTCGTCGGCGTGACGAGCTGCTGGTACGCGGCACCCGACACGAGGTTCGACACGGCCGTGCCGAGCGCGGCCTCGAACAGGGCACCGAGGCCCTTCGTGGTCGCCTCCATCTCGAAGTTGCCGGTGACCTGCTCCTTCACGAGGGTGCGACGGCTCGCCATCTTCGCGCGACGACCGTACCGGTTCCCCTTGCCCTCGGAGAACGTGGGCTCCCAGGCGAACTCCTCCGAGTTGAACTCGGGGAACTTGTCCGGGGCCACGTACGTGCCGTAGACGGTCTCCTTCTTGTGCCCGAGGGCGACATCGAGCTGAGTGGTCATTCGGGTGCTCCCTCGGTCTGTGCGGCCTCAGCGGCTGCGGCTTCGGCCGCCTTGCGGTCGGCGTACTCCTGGATCTCCGCCTTCGATGCGCGGTGGTAGAGGTCCGCCTGCACGAGGAGCGACTCCGCGATGCTGTCGGTGACCTCGAAGGGCTGGCCGGGCTCGATCGCGCCGGCCACGCCGACGATCTCGAGCGGGCCCTGCGGGGACTGGTGGATGATGATCTTCGCCACGATGTGCTCCTAGGTGTTCCTGATGCGGATGTCTGCCTGCCAGCGAGCGGTCGCGACTGCGAGCCGCCCGCCGGTGCCGAGCGCGTTGTCGGCCTCGGTGGTGTCGAACTGGTGCGAGACCAGCTGCACCCCGTGCATGAAGTCGAGGCCCGCGTTCGGCGGCTCACCGGTGAGGAGGAGCCGCGGGTTCGTCAGGCGGAGGTGGTTCTCGAACTCGCCGAGCCGGGCGTACAGCGCGTCGGTGGCGTCCTTCTCCGCGTCGAGCTCACCGGAGCGGAAGAACCACCACTGCGACTCGAGGGTCAGGGTCTCGGTGCGCTGCCGGTTCATTGCCTGCGGCCCCGGCACGAACTCGGATTCGACACCGAGCCACTGCACGAGGTCGTCGGGGATGCTCCGCCCGACCCGCCCGTACGTCACGAGGACCTCGGGGTTCGGGGTGGCGAAGAGAGCCTCGGACGTCTTGAACATGCGGTACTTGAACTCGGCGGCGACCGTCGCGGTGGCGGTCATCAGGCGATCCCGGGGAGCGGGCGCCGGTTGGCGCAGAGCTCGATGACGGCGTTCGGGACGAGGAAGCCGGACGGGGTGCGGGAGAACTCGCCCTCGACGCCCGGGGTGGGGCGGGGGGCTTCCTCACGCGACACCATGTGGCGGACGAGGATGCGGGCCGCGTCGATGATCGACGGGGACACCGCGGCCGCGCCGGTCGTGTAGGTGACCCGCACGATCTGTCGTCCCTCGGGGAACGTCGAGGTGAGGGACGAGCCGGCGTAGATGATGCCGGCGGTCTTGTCGGCGACGTACGAGGTGCAGGCGACACCGTTCACGGTGACGGAGTTGATGGTGTCGGGGCGCTGTGCGAGCACCACTGCACCGGTGCCGCCGTCAGCGTTGTGCACGACCGTGCGGACGAGCACGGCGCCGACGATGTCCTCGAGCACCTCGGTCGCGGATGCGATGTGGAGGCGGAGGTCCTCGGCGCGTTCGCGTGCCTCGTTGTCCCGCCAGCGCAGTGCGGAGACGGCCTCGTCGAAGCTGATGATGAAGCGGGGGTCCTGGGGCCAGACGTTGATGACGTCCGTGTTCGCGGCGCCCGTCGTCACCCAGCGGAGCTTGTACTGCCCGGACTGGGGGGTGGGCACCGCGGCGCTGTAGACGCCGGTGGTCTCGGTGACGGTGGGGGTCGACGTCGTCGAGTCGGGTGCGGTGACCGTGAGGACGACGGTCTTCCCGGTCTGTCCCAGCGCCCAGGAGACGGTAGTGGTGTCGGCGACGTCGACCATGTCACACGTCCTTCGTGGTCAGTCCCTTGCGGGTCTCGGGCTTCCGCGCGGTGGCCTTCTCGGGCTCAGGCTTCGAGCCGCGCTCGGGCTTCTCGGGGACCCGCGCGAGCCGCTGCGAGATGAGCTGGTCGGCCTCGTCCTGGGGGACGTCGAGGATCTGTCCGGGTTCGGGCCAGTCGACACCGTTCCGGGTGCCGCTGATGTGTGCGAGGATCTGGACCTTCGCCATGCCGTCCGCTCCGTTCTGTGTGTACGTGGGGGGTGGATCGTGCGGGGCGGGGACTCGAGGGTCTCCCGCCCCGCACGAAGGTGTCGACCTAGCTCGCGCCGCCGACGAAGTGCTTCACAGCACCGGTCTGGTCGAGGAGCAGGCCGTCGCCGCGGATGACCGCGCGGAAGGTGATCTGGTCGGAGTCGAACCGGACGTCGTCCGAGCGCTCGAACCGGATGCCGTTCACGACGCGCACCGCGTAGGCGGAGAGGTCACCGAAGATGACCGACTTCGCGTTGATCGCGGTGGCGGGCATGTACGGGTCCGTGAGGACGGGCTTCCCGAGGAGCAGGTCGGGCTGTCCGGCGATGACCGCCGGCTGCCAGATGTACTGCCCGGTCGTGTCCTTGATCTTCCGCAGGGTCGCTGCGGTGGCGTCCTTGATGACCCACTTCGCGGCCGGACGGTTGCGGTACGGCGCGATGACGCTGTACTGCAGGTCGATCAGGTTGTCGAGGTTCGGGACGCCCGCGACCGCGGTGGAGCCGGTCGCGCCGAGGGTGGTCGACGCCGTGATGCCGAGGGGCTCCGTGGTGCCGGCGCCCACGATCAGCTTCTGGCCGAACGCGTTGCCGAGGTTCCAGCCCACCGCCTGCGCGATGTACGACTGGAGGTCGACGCCCGTGTCCTCGACGAGCTCGCGCGAGAGCACGATGAGCTGGGCGTACTTGAACGCGCCCAGGGTGCGCTTGGCGAACGCCGGGTCGGTGCCGGCGATCGTGCCGGCCTCCGAGACGGCCGCGGCGGCGCCGTGCGACGTGGTCACGGGGACCTCGAAGTTCTCGCCCGAGTCGGTCGTGAAGACCGTCGCGCCGCCGTTGATGAGCGTCGCGGTCTCGATGAGGTGCTGCCACAGCTGCGGGTAGAACGACGTCGGCACGGTGTTGCCGCCGGCGGTCGCGCTGCCCTTCGACAGCGCTCGCTTCTCCTCCGAGGTGGGGCCCGTCTCGAACTTGCGGGACTCGCCCGTCAGGAACGCGCGGAGCTCCTTCTCGCGGGCGTCGTCGGCCGGGGGCTGGAAGCCAGCGGCCGGCGTCGAGATCGACCGCAGCGCGACCTCGGCCGCCTCGGCGTTCGCCTTGTCGGCGAGGACCTTGTCGGCCTTCGAGCGGAGGTCGGCGATCTCCGCGGTCATGCGACCGTACGACTCCTCCTCCGCGGCGCTGAGCTCGCGGCCCTCGGCCGCGGCGGTGTCGAGGAGCGCCTTCGCGGCGTTCCAGGTGGTGGCCCGCTGCTCGAGCAGGTGGGTTGCGTAATCGCTCATGGCGATTCCTTTCATGCAGAGAGCCCCACCGGTCGGCGGGGCTCGAGGTGTGATGGAAGGTGCGAGTGGTGTTCTACCTGCTCACGGGTTATGCGAGGTTCTCCAGTTCCATGAGGCGCTGGCGAAGCGAGACCGACGGGTGGGTTTCGCCCTGCCCCTCGTCCTCGTCGTTGTCTCCCCGGACCTCCACGGGGGGCTCGATCGGTTCGCCGGCGAGCAGCGACCGAAGTTCATCGGTGGACGCCGAGGTGACCGTGTCGACCTCGACGTGCAGGTGCTCCGCGAGGGAGCGGACACCGACCGTGCTGTCCCGGTACGCGGGCGACACGACAGGTGCGACGTCGATCAGGTGGATGCTCGTGAGCGTGCGGAGCGGGAACCCCTGCTCCGTCACACCCCACTCGTCGTCGATGGTGTGGAACGCGAACGACGAGTACCGCAGGTCGCCGCGCTTCGCGAGCACGGCGTGGTCGCGGCCGGGCCCGGTGTTGGGCAGGTCGACCTCGTACCAGAGTCCGGTGTCGTCCTCACCGATGCGGAGCGTCTCCGCCTCGGTGGTGCCCAACAGCTGGTTGTCGTCGTGGTTGCCACGAGCGACCACGGGCACGGCGTCCGCGAGGGACTTCCGCACCGCGGACGGGTCGACCTGCTCGACGAACCCGCCGAGGTTCTGCGAGTACTTGTTGAACACGATCGCGTAGCCGCGGAGGGTGCCGGGGCTCGCGTCGTCGTCCTTCGCTGCGCGGAACTCCACGGGCTGTGCGACGTGGCGCATCTCGATGTCACGCTTCATCGGTGCCTCCTGTGGGCTGGGGTGCCTTGTTCCGGATCGCGAGGAACGCGGTCCACTGGTCGGGGGTGAGGGGTGCACGCTCCTCGAGCGCGCGGGCCTCGTCGATGGTCTCGACGCCGGCGTCGATTGCCGTCTTGTGCGCCGACATGCGGGTCGTGAGATCCGCGCGGGCCGACGCGTCGAGGTTGAATTTCAGGTACTGGGTGCCGAACAGGTAGCGGTCGAGGACCGCCTCGAACCGTGTCGTCCACGGCCGCATCGTTCGCATCGCGAACTTGATCTGGTCCTGCTCGAGCGTCTTGTACGTGAGCGACGAGGAGCCCGAGTCACCGCCGACATCCTCCGGGGCCACCCGGTAGATCGCCGCCCACTGCGATGCGGTGAGCTTCAGTGTCGACGCGAACCCGATCTCCTGGGAGGGGATCGTGATCGCCGTGTAGTCCCAGTCGGAGCCGGCCACGAACGGGTCGGAGGCAGACACCGAGGCCTTGAACCGCGACTTCACGGTCTGCGCTTCCTCGGAGGTGAGCGTCTTCCCGGTGTTCTTCAGGAACCCCGAGGGGATGCCGCCCTTCTTGAACCACGTCTTCCCGTACGTCTGTGCCGCGTCGGCGGTTTCGATCTGCGCCTTGAACAGTGCGAGTGGCGAGAGGCCGACGACCGAACCGGCCTGCACATATGCCGGGACGTGAATGAGACGGTCGCGGGGGATGACGTTCCCGTTGTACGAGTACACCGGCGTCGGGCCGGACTCGTCGACGCGCACGTCGGTCGGGTTCAGCCAGACGACCTTCGAGGGGATGCCGTAGCGATCCCACGTCAGGATGTACCCGTAGGCGTTGCCTCGCAGCAGCGCCGAGGCGATGGCCTGGTGCTTCCACGAGTACACGTCGAGGCCGTTCACGCCCGGGTCGCGCACGAGCTCGGGCTGCTCGGCGGCACGCTGGGGGATGCCCGTCGTGGTCTTGTCGAACACCGCCCACGGGGATGCCGCGAACTGGTCCGCGATGAGGCCTGTAGCCGCGTACACCGGCACGATCGACAGCGCGTTCGCCACCGTACCGGGCCGGCCGCTCGAGCCCCATACGTCCGTGTCCGAGATCGCACGGACCTCGGTGGTCCGCTTTCCGAAGAGGATGCTCATGCCGTCCCCTTCCGAGTCAGTTCACGCGAGAGCCACAGCAGGGAGAGGCCGGCGACACCGAGGGCCGCCGGCCAGAAGATCAGGGCCGCGCACGCCACGAGCAGCATCAGCCCGAGGAGTTCCAGCACAGTCGTTAGAACGTCCACGCAGGGCCTCCTAGAAGAATGAATCCAGCACGTCATAGGTCGACGTCACCCGGCGGCGCCACTCCCACAGGCCGAGCGACATCGCGACCAGCGGGACCACCGCGGGGCCAGCCTTCCGGCGTGACCAGGTGAAGGCGCCCTCGCGCTCGTCCTTCACCGCGGCACGCACGGCCGCGTCGAGAGCGGCGTCCTGCGCGTGCCTCATGGTGCCCTCGTGGATGATGTCGAAGGTGACGGCGCACGCCTCGGACATGTCGGGGTAGGACGTGCGGATGAGGTCGACGGTGATGCCGGCGTCCTCGAGCGCCTCGGCGACCGCCTGGGCGATCGGCTCGGCGGACTTCTTGTCGTCGATCACGACTGCGGCCACCTCGGGGTGGTCGCGGCACACCTTCACCACGAGGCCGGGCAGCCACGCTGTGCCGGCTGCCGACTCCACCAGCCGGACTTGCGGGACGTGGTCACCCCCGGAGCCGACCGCGACGAGCGCGGCGAGCTGACGGTCGACCGAGGTGTCCAACGCGAGCACGACGGGGCGCACCGGTGGGACGAGATCCCCGCGGTGCGAGCGCCATGCATCCTGGTCGATGACACCGGTCCCGACGTCGTCGAGCGCAGTCGGCCAGATGGACAGCCGCTCTCGCAGGAAGCCTTCGATGTCGGACTGTGCCGCTTCCCACTCCGCGTCGATCGTCTCGTGGAGGAGACGGTCGGTGCCCAGTGCAGGGTTCGCCCACGCTCGGTGTGTCCATGACGTCGGGTCGATCGTGGCGGCCGGGTCGTCGGACCCCTTCGGCGTCCACTCGGCCCACGCGGCCCGCTTCGATTCCGCCTTGCGGCCGACGTCGCGGATGCCCGTCCAGATTTCCGAGTTGTTCTCCTCGGACGGCACGGTGCCGGTGTAGATCAGCTGGCGGTTCGTGCCCTGTGCCGCGGTCGCATACAGCATCGCGCGGTGTGCGAGTGCGGAGAACTCCTGAGCCTCGTCGAAGATCACGCGCCGCGGAGAGAATCCACGACCGGACGACTTCGAGCGGGCGAGGAACGCGAGACGGGAACCGTCGCGCAGTTCGATGACGTGCTGGCCGGTGAGGCCACCGTCCCATCGGACGACCTCGGCGGCTAGGTCATCGTTCGCCTGGATGAGCGCCTTCACACGGAGGTACGCCTCGTCGGACGTCTTCAGTTCGTGCGCCGTCCACAGCGTGAAGTTCTTCGCGCCCGGCCGCTTCGGGTCGGAGCCGAACTGCTTCCCGGTGAGGTGGGCCTCGAACAGCGACCAGACGGCGATGGCCTCGAGCCATCCGCCCTTGCCGTTCTGCCGGGCGACGAGAGCGCCGACGGTGGACGCAGCCAGCCGGCCCTTCGCGGTAGCGAGCGTGATGCACACGAGGAGGCACTGCCACACGTCGAGGGTCTGCCCGCACATCGCCATCACGTCGATGGCGTCGCGCGCGTCGTCCTCGCTGTCGAACTCAGGACGATGCAGTACCCGCGGCTTCTGCCGACCGTTCTGCACGTGCGGCTCGACGGTCACGGAGCTGGTCAATGCCCGACCTCCGCTCTGCGATCACTGCCTCGACCTTCGGAACGCCGAGCTGGGCGAGGATGCCCCGCAGCGTCGTGGCCTGCTGTCGCGCCTCGGCCAGGACGCCGTCGAACTTCACCTCGGCCACGCGGCCCTCGTCGTCGACCAGACGGAACCGGAGCAACTCGAGGACGCCCTTGCCTGCGATGACGTCGTCGAGGTCGTCGAGCCGATCAGCGATCCGGCCGGCCTCGACGAGCAGGCCCAACGTTCGTGCGTCGGTCTTCTCGGTGATGAGCGCGCGCAGCT
>Ga0247821_10002255_pt1 | contig 10620 bp, 6 predicted proteins | sample 13C_Glycerol_Day_FD_192481 | JGI IMG/M metagenome (GOLD analysis project Ga0247821, IMG submission 192481) | Soil microbial communities from agricultural site in Penn Yan, New York, United States - 13C_Glycerol_Day14 | ecosystem: Environmental > Terrestrial > Soil > Agricultural land | place... | reverse complement strand
CGGTGCCCGTGCCTTCGACGTGCTGCTGGCGCTGATCGAGCGGCGCGAGCGGGTGGTCGGCAAGAACGAGCTGTTCGAGCTCGTCTGGCCCGGGGTGGTCGTCGAAGAGAACAACCTGCAGGTGCATATCTCGGCATTGCGCAAGCTGCTGGGTCCGCAGGCGATCGCGACGATTCCCGGGCGCGGATATCGCTTCACCGCCGAAGTCGATGCACCGGCGGGCGGCGCCGCCCCGGTCGCCGCGGCCGAACCGTCCTCGCCACCCGCCAAGTCACTGCCTGCGGCGGCGCCCACGAACCTGCCAGCGCGCCTCGAGCCGCTCTACGGTCGTGAGGACGACGCCCTCGCCGTCGCCGAGCTGCTGCGCGGCCATGCCCTGGTCTCGATCGTCGGCGCCAGCGGCATCGGCAAGACCCGGCTCGCCCTCGCGGTCGCAAGCGCGCAGCGCGAACGATTCTCGGACGGCGTGTGGTGGGTCGAGCTGGCAACGCTGAGCGATGGCGCGCTCGTCGCGGGAACCATCGCCCATGTACTCGGGGTGCGTGCCCCGGGTGACGGACCGGTCCTCGACACGGTGTTGGCCCTGCTGCGGAACCAGAGCGCCCTGCTGGTGCTCGACAACTGCGAGCACCTGCTCGACGCGGCGACCGAGTGCGTTCGCATCCTGCTGCATGGCGCCCCTGGGCTGCGCATCCTGGTCACCAGCCAGGAGGCGTTGCACCGGGCCGAGGAACAGGTCTATCGGCTCGGCAGCCTGCCGATCGGCACGCCGGAGGAGCCGGCAGCGGCGATCGAGCTGTTCGTCGCCCGCGCCCGGTCTGCCGATCCGCGGCTGCAGCTGAGCGCCGGCAGTCTTGCGGTCGTGGCCGAGATCTGCCGTCGGCTCGATGGCATCCCGCTCGCCATCGAACTGGCGGCCGCGCGCGCGCGCTTGCTCGGCATCGAGGGCCTGCACGCGCGGCTCGACGAGCGCTTCCATGTCCTGACCGGCGGCACGCGCGCCGTCCTGCGCCGTCATCAGACGCTGCGCGCCGCGCTCGAATGGAGCTACGGACTCCTCACCGCCGACGAGCAGACGGTGTTCGGCCGGCTCGGCGTGTTCGTCGGGGGCTTCACCCTCGAGTTGGCTCAAGGCGTCGCCGCCGACGACAAGATCGACCGCTGGGCGGTGCTGGACCTGCTGGGCCATCTCGTCGACAAGTCGCTGGTGATCGCCGACGGCGATGACCAGCCGCGCTATCGACTGCTCGAGACGGTGCGTGTCCTGGCGCTGGAGAAGCTCGCGGAAGCCGGCGAGACATCGGCGCTGTTGCGGCGTCATGCCGAAGCGTTGCTCGCGCTTCTCCGGCCTTGCGATGACGACCGATGGAACATGAGGATCGGCGACCAGATCCGGCTCGGAGCGGAAATCGACAATCTGAGAACCGCGCTCGACTGGGCCGAGTCCGCCGCGGGCGACCGGACGCTCGGGTGGGCGTTGCTCGGCAGCAGCGGCGGCATCTGGCTGGTGCATTCGCTGACCGCCGAAGGCATCCGCCGGGCGCTGCGCCTGTTGCCGCTGCCGGCCGGCGTGGCACCCGAGATCGAGGCGCGCCTCAACCTGTTGCCGGGAATGCTCGGCTACGCCGGCGCGCGCCGCGAGTGTTTTCTTGCCTCGTTGCGCGCGGCCGACCTGTACCGCTCACTGGGGAATTCTCTTCGGCTCATCGACGCGCTGACGTTCGCGGCCCAGATCGGCTCGCGCCTGGGAGAGACCCAGAGGGTCGCGGCGGCGATCGCGGAGGCCGAGGCCCTGATCGGTCCGGACGCGCCGTCGCGGCAGGCTGCCGCCCTGGCGGTCGCCGTGTCGGTGAACCACCAGTACCTCGGGCAGGAGCAGGAGGCGCTCGACAGCGCCCTGCGCCAGGCCGCCCTCTACCGCGACGGCGGCCACGAGTGGGGCGTGCACCTGGCCCTGACCAACGCCGCGCTCCACGAGTGCGGGCTCGGCCGATTCGACTCCGCGATCGCCAGGCTGCGGTCGGCGATCGAGGCGCTGCGACGGATCGGCGCACCCTACGGAGTCAGCCATGCCCGGCTCATCCTCACCTGCGCGCACGCCATGCGCGGCGACCGCGAGGAGGCGCTCGCGCATGCTCAAGCGGCCGTCCCGCACCTGCAGCGCGGCCTCGACGCGGTCGCGCTGCTTCTGAGCGTGGCTCTGGTCCACGCCCGGCACGGCGCCGAAGACCGCGCTGCCATCCTCCTGGGCTACGTCGAGCGGGAGTTCGGCCGCGCAGGCCGGATCTTCTTTCCGATGCTGGCGCGCGTCCGGGACGAGATCCGGTCGCGCACCCGGGCCGTGCTGGAGCCGGCGGAGCTCGCCCGCCAGACGGCGGCGGGCGACGCGCTGAACGAGGAACAGGCAATTGCGGTCGCCCTGGGCACGTCGCCGCCACCACCCCGATCGGACGCTCCCCGAAGCGACCTCTGAGCGCATCGGCCCCGGCCTCGCTGGATGGGGCTCGGATGTGTCAGATTTTCATCGTCAGCTGCGGTGCGACCCGCTGCATCGAGAAGCCAGCGAGAAGTCCACTGCCGCCAGGGCGTGCAGCGCCGTGGTGTCGAACAGTGGCACCTCGACGTCGGCCTGCGTCAGCGACAGCGTCAGCTCGGTGCAGCCGAGGAGCACGCCGCGGGCGCCGCGCGCGACCTGGCGCGCGACGATGCCGGCCAGGCGCCGCCGCGAGCCGGCGTCGAAGTGGCCCTTGCACAGCTCGTCGAAGATCACCCGGTGCACCTCGGCGCGGTCTTCCTCGTCCGGAACGACGCAGGCGATGCCGTGGCGCGCCAGATGCGCGACGTAGAACGGCTGCTCCATGGTGTAGCGGGTGCCGAGCAGGGCGACGCTGCGGCAGCCGGCGCCAGCCAGCGCGGCGACCGCGGCGTCGGCGATGTGCAGGAGCGGAATCGAGACCGCCGCTTCGACCTCCGCCGCGACGCGGTGCATGGTGTTGGTGCCGATCAGCAGGCACTCGGCGCCGGCGCGCTCGAGCCGGCGGCCGGCGTCGGCGAGCGTCGCCGCGAGCTCGGTCCAGGCGCCCGCCTTCTGGCGCGCGACGACCTCCTCGAAGTCGAGGCTCTGCATCAGGAGCGGCGCCGAGCGCAGGCCGCCCAGGCGCGTGCCGACCTCGCGGTTGATGATCCGGTAGTAGAGGGCGGTCGATTCCCAGCTCATGCCGCCGATCAGGCCGATCGTCCTCATGCTGCGCTCCTGCGGACGCCGGCAAGGCCGACCGGTCCGTCCCTCCAGGTCCTGACGACCCGGGCCGGGACGCCGGCGACGGTGCAGTGCGGCGGCACCGGGCGCAGCACGACGCTGCCGGCGCCGACCTTGCTCATCGCGCCGATCTCGATGTTGCCCAGCACCAGCGCGCCGGCGCCGAGCAGGACGCCGGCACGCACCTTGGGATGGCGGTCGCCGCGCTCCTTGCCGGTGGCGCCCAGGGTCACCCCTTGCAGGATGGTGACGCCGTCCTCGACCACCGCGGTCTCGCCGATGACGATGCCGGTGGCGTGATCGAGCATCACGCCGCGGCCGATGGGCACCGCAGGATGGATGTCGACGCCGAGCGCCGCGGAAGTCAGGCTGGCCAGCCGATGCGCGATGTCGAAGCGCCGGCGCTGCCACAGGTGGTGCGCGATCCGGTGCGCCTGCAGCGCGTGCAGGCCCTTCAGGTCGAGCAGGGCATGGAGCGGCGAGCGGCAGGCCGGATCGCGGCGGACGACGGTCAGGAGGTCGTCCTCGACGAGTCGCATCGGCCCGGTCGCCTCTTCCAGGGTCTCGAGGAAGAGCGCCTGCAGCGCCGCGGCCCCGGCCGGGTTGCCGGCCGCGAGCCGGCGCGAGAGCAGGGCGCTGACGATCCAGGGCGGCGGCGCGTCCATCAGCCGCGCGTCGGCAATCAGGTCGCGCAGCACCGGCTCGTCGGCGGCCGCGGCGACGGCGAGCCAGGCGATCTCGGTCCAGACATCGGCGTCGGCGCGACCGACGGCGACCGCCCTCACCGAAGGCTCCCGATCTCGAGGCCCGAGCCGGCGAAGCCCGGTGTTCGTGCCGCCGGCCGCGGCCCCGGTCGTCGCGCGTGCAGGGCGAGCGCCGCCGCCGCCAGGCCGAGCGGCCAGGCCCAGCCGCCGGCACCCAGCGTCCAGGCCGCGCCCAGGGTGGCGAGGCATGCCGCCTTGGCGGTCATGCCGTCGAGGTAACCGGCGACGACCTGCAGCATCCGCTGCACGCCGCCCTGACGCCAGCCGGCCCAGGTCGCGAGCATGCCGATCACGGGAATCGCGGCGACCAGCCCGCAGAGTTGCGGGCTGCTGTGGCGCGACAGCTCCGCCACCAGCAGCGACATCGTTCCCGCCGTGGCCATCGGAAGCAGGGTGGCATCGCGCCGGACGGGTGGCCGGCGGCTGTCGTTCGCCGCCACCGCAGGCCGCGCCGTCGCGGCCGCGTGGCGGGCCGTCGCGAGGCGGGCGAAGCCCCTGCCGACGACGACCGTCAGCCCGGTCCCCCACAAGCTGCCGAGCACGGCCGAGGCGGCGAAGGCGCCGCCGTGCTCCTGCGACAGCCAGAACAGGGCAGGCAGCGAACTGATCGGCACGGCCGCGACGAGGCCGGCCGCCCGGGGGCCGGCGCGACGCAGCATCCACAACAGGAATCCGACCGCGGCGGCGGACAATGCGGCTTGGGTGAGGCTGGCGATCGGCATGGGAGTCGTCGTGCAAGCGAAGGGTCAGGGGCAGCACTCGCGACGGCGGTGTCGGCGGGTGCCGGGCGGCGTCGCGCACTGTCGGCGCTGGCTCGCCGCGCGTCATGAAATCGCGCTGAAAGCCGTCTCCAATCTCCTGAAAGACGGCCGCGCGGTGGCGACATGAGCTCGATGACGGAGACGTCGATGCGCTTCGGCCGCTTCGAGCTGCAGCCGGGCGAGCGGCGCCTGCTCGTCGACGGCGTCCCGGCGGTCATCGGCGGCCGCGCCTTCGACCTGCTGCTGGCGCTGGCCGAGCGGCCCGGCAAGCTGGTCGGCAAGCACGCCCTGATGGACATCGTCTGGCCCGGGCTCGTCGTGCAGGAGAACAACCTCGCGGCGCAGGTCAGCGCCTTGCGCAAGGTGCTCGGCGGCGACCTGATCGCGACGGTGCCGGGGCGCGGCTATCGCTTCGTCGCACCGCTGCAGGCGGACGACGACGCGACCGCGGCTGACACCGCCCTGCCTCGAAGCCCGGGACAAGGCGCGCCTGCGCAGGTGCCGGCGCTGCGCACCAACCTGCCGGTCGAGCTGCCGGCGCTGCACGGCCGCGACGACGACCTGGGCGCGCTGGCTGCCCTGGTCGAGCGGCATCGTCTGGTCAGCGTGGTCGGCACCGGCGGCCTCGGCAAGTCGCTGTTCGCGCAGCACTTCCTCGCCGCCCGTCGCGACGCCTATCCGCAAGGCGTGTGCTGGGTCGAGCTGACCGAGGTTGCCGATGCCGATGCGCTGCCCGGCGCCCTCGCCGCCGCCCTCGGCGTCGACGTCCGCCACGGCGAGCCGCTGGCGGCCCTGGTCACGGCGCTTGCGCCGCTGACGATGCTGCTCGCGCTCGACAACGCCGAGCACCTGCTCGCCGGCGTCGCCCGTCTCTGCCAGGCGTTGCACGAGGGCGCGACCGGCCTCAGCCTGCTCGTCACCAGCCAGGCGCCGCTCCGGCTCGCGGCCGAGCGGGTGCTGCGCATCGAGCCGCTGGCCGTCCCCGAGGCGGGGCTGCCGGCGGCGGAGGCGCTGGCCTATGGCGCCGTCGCCCTGTTCGTCGAGCGTGCCCGCGCCGTCGACCAGCGCTTCACCTTGACGCCTGCCAACACCGCGGCGGTGATCGAGACCTGCCGCGCCCTCGACGGCCTGCCGCTGGCGCTCGAGCTGGCGGCGTCGCGCGCGCCGGTGCTCGGGATGAAGCGGCTGCTGGCCTCGATGCAGGAGCGCTTCCGCCTGTTGACGGCGGGCCGCAACCGCGCCGCCCCGGCGCGTCAGCAGGCGCTGCGTTCGGCGCTCGAGTGGAGCCACGGCCTCCTCGAGCCGCGCGAACAGCAGGTGTTTCGCCGCCTCGGCGTGGTCGCCGGCAGCGCCTCGCTCGGCTTCATCCAGCGCCTGCTGGTCGAGGAAGGGGACGAGGGCTTCGACCTCTGGGCCGTCGTCGACGCCCTCGACACGCTGGTCGATCGCTCGCTGGTCGCGGTGTTCCCGACCGGCGATGCCGGCGAGCCGCGCTACCGGCTGCTCGAGACGCCGCGCGCCTACGCGCTGGAGCGGCTGGAGGAAGCCGGCGAACGGCCGGCCCTGCAGCGCCGTCATGCCTTCGTCGTCGCGTCGCTGGCCGATGCCGCCTACGAGCTGCTGTTCAGCGGCCGCATCGGCGTCGACGACTGGCTGCGCCGCTGCGAGGCGGAGTTCGACAACGCCCGCGACGCCTTGCGCTGGGCCCGCGCCGCCGGCGAGTCCGCGGTCGAGCTGCGCATCGGCGCGACCCTGCTGCGCGCGCTGCCGCCTTCGGCGCATCTCGAGCGGATGGCGCTCGCCGATGCCTGCGAGGCGCGGATCTCGGCCGACCTGCCCGAGGCGCTGCAGCAGCAGGCCTGGCTCGAGCTCAGCTGCGTGCTCGCCGACACGCAGAAGGCGCGCGCTCGGCAGGCCGCCGACCGTGCGCTCGCGCTGGCGCGCCGGCTGGAGGATCCGCGGGCCGACCGCTTCGTCCTCTACCACGCGCTCTGCCGTGCCGCCTCGGCGGCGGCGCAGGGCGGCGACCTCGCCGCGGCGCGTCCCCTGCTCGACGAGGCGCAGCGACTCGAGGTCCCGTCCTGGCCGCCGCATCGGCTGCTCTGGTTCGCCGAGGCGGCGCAATGGTTCGCCCGGATCGGCGGCGACCGGGCCGAGTCGCTGCAGCGCGGCCGTCGCCTGCTGGCCCTGGACCGGGAGCGCGGCAGCCACGCCGCGATCGCGCTCGGCAACCTGATCGATGCCGAGCTCGCCGCGGGCGACGCCGGCGCCGCCGCGCGCCTGGGCAGCGAGCTCGTCGCTTCGCAGCTCGCCACCCGTCACGAGTACAGCCTCGCTTTCGCCCGCATCAACCTTCTCGCCGCGCTGCTGGCGCTGGGCGAAGTCGCGAAGGCGCGGCCGGTCGCCGAAGCGGCCTGGTCGCGCGCGGCGGTATTCGAGCTGCAGCATGCGGCCTCCGCCTACCTGGCCCTGCTGTGCGCGCTCGAGGGCCGGCCGCGCGCCGCGCTGCGGCTGGTGGGTTACTCGGAGGCGATCTACGCGGCGCGCGGCGAGACGCGCGAGCAGAACGAGACCGAGGCGACGACCCGCGCCCGAGCGCTGGCGGGAACGGCGATCGACGACGCGACGGCGAGCCGCCTGCACGCCGAGGGCGCGCGCCTGCGCGATGCGGAGGTCGGCGACGTCGCCTTCGCGGAGGACGACGGCGGGTAGGGCCGCGATAGTCGCGCTGACGACGGCACGGCATCGTTCCCCGGACGCGTGTCCAGGACTACCATCGGCGCGGGAGGGTCCTTCGCATGCCGCTCGCCTTCGACCGCAAGCCCGGTGCCCCGCGCCGCCGTCTCCTCCAGGGCCTCGCCGGCGCGGTCGTCGCCGCCGCCTTGCCCCTGTCGCCCAGCCGCGCCGCGGGCTTGCCGCGAGTCGCGGTCATCGGCGGCGGCATGGCCGGCGTGTCCACCGCCTGGCTGCTCGACGGCACCTGCGACGTCTTCCTGTTCGAGGCGCGCGATTCGCTCGGCGGCAACATCCGCACCGTGCCGCTGCAGCTCGGCGGCCAGACCCGCGCGGTCGACCTCGGCGCGCAGTACTTCCACCCCGGGCCGTATCCGACCTATGTGCAGCTGCTCGAGCAGCTCGGCCTGTGGCCGGTGGCGACCGGCGAGTCGCGTGCCTTCGTCGCCTCGATCACGCTCGACGCGCCGAACGAGGCCCTGCCGCGCTTCGTCTCGCCGATCCTGCCGGGACGCGTCTGGCCGCTCGTCGCCGAGTGGAACCAGGCGGCGGTGAAGGCATTCAAGACGACCTTCGACGCCGCGAAGCGGCGCGAGCAGCTCGGCGGCTCGTGGCTGCTGCCGATGGCCGAATGGCTCGCCACGCTGCCGATCACGCCGGCCGAGGCCGACACGCTGATCCTGCCCTGGGCGGCGGCGCTGAACTCGGGCGACGTGACGCAGACCGCCGGCCTCTCGGCACGGGCTCTAATGGTCTTCGCCGCCGGGGCGCTGCCCGCTTCGGCGCTCGATCCGATCGTCTACTACGTGCTCGAGCGCGGCATGATCGAGCCGCTCAACCGCATGGTCGCGCAGCTCACGACCGGGCAGGTGGCGACCGGCAACCCGGTCGACGCGATCGCGCCCGCTCCCGGCGGTGGCTGGACGGTGCAGCCGCAGGTCGGCCCGCCGCTCGCCGTCGACGCTGTGGTGTTCGCCGCCTCGGGACCGCCGACGCTCGGGCTGCTGCAGGGCCTGCCCGGCACCGCCATCGCGCGCAACGCGCTGCAGGGCATCGGCTTCTATCCGGCGCGCCTGGCGCTGCATGCCGACCCGGCGTTCGCGCCGGCCGACCCGAGCTGGTGGTCGTTCCTCAACGCCCGGGTCGAAGGCATGCACTGCGAGGCGTCGATGCAGCTCGACACGGTGCTCGGCGTGAACGGACTCTGGAAGAGCTGGATCACGCACCGCGCGCCGCCGCAGCAGGTGCTCGCGAGCGCCGACTTCCTGCACGTCGTGCCCTCGCCCGACGGCATCCGCGCGCAGCGCCTGCTCGCGACTCAGCAGGGCCGCGGCGGCCTCTGGTACGCGGGCGGCTACACCCTGCCTTTCGATTCGCAGGAGACGGCGCTGTTGTCGGCGCTGACCGTGGCCGAGGGCCTGGCCGGCGGCAGCGCACGCACGCGGCAGCTGCGGCGTCGAGCGGCGCCGGACTTCAGCGCCTGAAAGCGGGACTCACCGGTTGCCGCGGTAGGTCAGCTTCCACAGGCGCTGCAGCTCCGCGGCCACCGCCGGCGGCGGCGAGCCGACGAGGGTCGAGCGGCCGCTCTGGTAAACGGTGCCGTACGCCGCTCCCGGCGCGTAGAAAAACACCATGCTGTGGTCGTAGCAGTCGTGGGTCTTGCAGACGCTGACCATTCGGTACGCCGTCCCGCCGACCTGCACCTGGGTGACCGGCTGGGCCGGACCGTCGAGGCGCGCCAGCCACGGCTCGCGGCCGAGCGGGCCGAGCGCCTGCGTGTAGGTGCGCTTGAAGCTCGCGTCCTTCAGCAGATCCGGCGGCATCGCGGGCGAGGCCACCGCCTTTCCGGGAACCGCATTGCGGTTCGGGTCGCAATGGCGCGCCCGCTTGCCCTTGAACGCCGCTGGCAGCCTGGCCACGACCTGGGGCGCGCCCTCGACCATGGCGAACAGGCCCGAGGCGTTGCGATAGAACACGAACACCATGCCCTGTCCCGGGGCGACCTCGCTGGCGAGGGCGTTCTCGAATTCCGGCGGCGGCGTGGAGCCGAAGTAGCCGGGCACGGCCCTGATGTTGCGCCCGGTGATCACCGCCTTGCCGCCGTCCTGGACCACCAGCGAGTCGCCGAGGTACTTCAGCTGCGGCAGCTTGTAGTTCGAACAGTCGGGGGCGAGCACGCCGCCGTAGCGCATCATCAGCGCGTTGTCGATCTTGCCCTGGGCCGAGGCGGCGGATGCGGCGCAGAGAAGCGCCAGGGCCAGGCCGGAAAGCCGACCGATCGGGGCTGTCGTGCAGGAAGCGTTCATCGCGGCCCTCCCAGGTTGCCTCAGACGCGATCCCCTAACGCGATGTCGACCTTCATCTCGCTCGCCAGCGGCTCGAGGCGGCGGCGCAGCTCTTCGGACGACAGCGAGTTCGGCACCACCAGGTGAGCCGCGACCTTGAAGATCTTGGGCGCGGTCGGCGTCGTGCCGAGGATCTCGGTGTGGATGTGCTCGATGCTGGCGCCGCTCTCGGCCAGGATGCGCGTCAGGTTGCTGACGATGCCGACCCGGTCGTCGCCGACCAGCTCGAGGTCGATGCCGCGCAGCCCGCCAGCGGGCTGCGACGAGTCGCTCTTGGCGATCACCAGCTTCAGCCCCGAGGCCTCGAGGCCGCGCAGCGAGTCGGCGAGCGCATCGGCGTTCTCGCGCGGCACCTCGAAGTGCACCATCCCGGCGAACTCGCCGGCCAGCCGCGACAGCCGGCTCGCCGCCCAGTTGGCGCCGAAGCGCTGACCCCGGTCGGAGAGCAGGCGGACGATGCCGGGCCGGTCGGGGCCCATGACCGTGACCACGAGCGAGGTCGTGGTCGATGGCTGGTCCTCGGTCAGGACGACGGCGCGTCGGATCATCGGCGCGCGGGTGGCGAAGCGCGGGTCCTGGGTCTGGGCCGGCAGGCTGCCGTGGTCGCGCGCATGGCGCACGACCTGGCCGAGCAGCGCCAGGCCCATCGGCGCGAGCGCCCGCTCCCACAGATCGCGCGCCGATTCGCCGCGGCCGACGAAGCACCAGTCCTGTGCCGCGATCGCGCCGGCATCCCAGCCGTCGGCGAGGTGATAGAC
>Ga0247821_10002254_pt1 | contig 10620 bp, 4 predicted proteins | sample 13C_Glycerol_Day_FD_192481 | JGI IMG/M metagenome (GOLD analysis project Ga0247821, IMG submission 192481) | Soil microbial communities from agricultural site in Penn Yan, New York, United States - 13C_Glycerol_Day14 | ecosystem: Environmental > Terrestrial > Soil > Agricultural land | place... | reverse complement strand
TGGATCTCGGCATCGCGGGCCAGTTCGACGTTGATGACCATGTCCAGGGCATCGATATCCAGGCCGCGGGCCGCCACGTCGGTGGCCACCAGCACCGAGAGGCTGCGGTTGGCGAACAGGGTCAGGACCTGGTCACGGTCGCGCTGCTCCAGGTCGCCATGCAGCGCCTGGGCGGCGATGCCCTTGGCCTGCAGGTGTTCGACCAGTTCCTGGCACTGCTGCTTGGTGAAGCAGAACGCCACGCAGGACTGTGGCCGGAAATGGCCGAGCACCTTTGTCACGGCGTCCATGCGCTGCTCGGGGGCGATTTCGAAGAAACGCTGTTCGATCTGGCTGTCGGCGTGCAGGGTCTCGACCTTCACGGTCTGCGGGTCGCGCATGAAGGCGGCGGCCAGCTGCTTGATGCCGGCCGGGTAGGTGGCCGAGAACAGCAGGGTCTGACGGCGTTTCGGGGTTTGGCCGATGATGTCGGCGATGGCGTCGTAGAAGCCCATGTCGAGCATGCGATCGGCTTCGTCGAGCACGAGGGTGTTGAGCCCGTCGAGCACCAGGGTGCCCTTGCTCAGGTGCTGCTGCACGCGGCCGGGGGTGCCGACGATGATGTGCGCGCCGTGCTCCAGCGAGGCGATCTGCGGGCCCAGGGACACGCCGCCGCACAGGGTCAGGATCTTGATGTTGTCTTCGGCGCGAGCCAGGCGGCGCAGTTCCTTGGCCACCTGGTCGGCCAGCTCGCGGGTCGGGCACAGCACCAGGGCCTGGCAGCCGAAGTAGCGCGGGTTGATCGGGTTGAGCAGGCCGATGCCGAAGGCGGCCGTCTTGCCGCTACCGGTCTTGGCCTGGGCGATCAGGTCCATGCCCTTGAGGATGACCGGCAGGCTCTGGGCCTGGATCGGGGTCATCTGGGCGTAGCCCAGGGCTTCCAGGTTGGCCAGCATGGCGGTGGACAGCGGCAAGGTGGCGAAGGCGGTGGCAATGGTGGTCACGAGACGGGCCTGCAAAACAAAATGTCGCGCAGTGTACCAGTCTCGTGGCCATTAGCCCTAAGGCTCGATCTCCGGTTCCGGACGAGGGGCACGCCTTCCGTCCGTACTGGACAGTTGCATGAAGATCGCCGCTGCCAGCATCGCCATCAGGCCGATGGTCAGGAAGGTCAGCTGGAAGGCGCCCAGGGTGCTCTGCACCCCTTCGGCACTGCCGGCGGCGCTGAAGCCGCCGAGCAGGGCGCCGGCGCAGGCCACCCCAAGGCTCAGCGACAGCTGCGCGACCACCGACAGCAGGCTGTTGCCGCTGCTGGCATTGGCATCGTCGAGGTCGATCAGGGTCACGGTGTTCATCGCCGTGAACTGCATGGAGTTCACCGCGCCCAACAGGCCGAGCTGGAACAGCAGCAGGGCGTAGGGTGTCTGCTCGTCCACCAGGCCCAGGCTGGCCAGCAGCAGGCCGAGCAGCAGGGTGTTGCCGGTGAGGATGGTGCGGTAGCCGAAGCGCTCGATCAGCGGCCGGGCGATGGACTTGGCGAGCATCGCCGCCGCCGCCAGGGGAATCATGCTCATGCCCGCCTCGGCGGGCGAATAGCCCAGCGCCACCTGCAGCAGCAAGGGCACCAGGAACGGCAGGGCGCCGCTGCCCAGGCGGGCGAACAGGTTGCCGAGGATGCCCACCGAAAAGGTCCGGGTGCGGAACAGCCTTGGCGAGAACAGTGGATCGTCGACGCTGCCCGCCCGCAGCCAGTAGGCCGCCAGGCACGCCATGCCGGCGAACAGCAGCAACATCACCCGCAGGTGCGGCAGGTGCAGTTCGCCCAGCCCTTCCATGGCGATGGTGATCAGCACCATCGCCGCACCGAACAGGACGAAGCCCACCCCGTCGAAGCGCGTGCGTTCGCTGCCGCGCAGGTCCGGAATGAAGCGCCACACCGCATAGCAGCCGACCACGCCGACCGGCAGGTTGAGCAGGAAGATCCAGTGCCAGCTGAGAATCTCCACCAGCCAGCCGCCCATGGTCGGGCCGAGCAGGGGGCCGAGCAGGCCGGGGATGGTGATGAAACTCATGATCCGCACCAGTTCCGAGCGCGGGTAGGCACGCAGCACCACCAGGCGACCGACCGGCAGCATCAACGCACCGCCCAGGCCCTGGACCACCCGCGCCGCCACCAGCATGCCGAGACTGCTGGCCAGGGCGCACAGCAACGAGCCGAGGCTGAACAGCAGGATCGCGCCGAAGAAGATCCGTTTGGTGCCGAAGCGGTCGGCGACCCAGCCAGAGGCCGGGATCAACAGGGCCACGGTGAGCATGTAGGCGATGATCACCGACTGCATGCGCAGCGGGTCTTCGGCCAGGTCGCGGGCCATGGCGGGCAGGGCGGTGTTGAGGATGGTGCCGTCCAGGGACTGCATGAAGAAGGCGATGGCCACCACCCAGGGGATCCAGCGGGCGGTGACGGGGTCCAGCGGGGCGCGGATGGGCATGGCTTGTGGGATGTCCTTAAGGGCCTCATCGCCGGCGCTGCCGGCTCCCACAATGACCGCGTGGGAGCCGGCAGCGCCGGCGATCGGGGCTATCACAATGTCAGGGTCAGGCGCTTGACCAGGGCTCCCGGCAAATGGCTCGAACTGGTCTGGCGCTGGCCATAGGTGCTGGTCGACAGAATCAGCTCACGCTCCCGGGTCAGGGCCTCCAGTTGCGAGCCCAGCAGACTGTAGACGCTGTCATCGAAGCGCATGGTGCTGACCGGCGCCTGGATCTGCCCGTCCTCGACCCAGAAGGTGGCGAAGCGGGTCAGGCCGGTCATACGTGCAGCCGGCAGGTCGGAGAAGTTCAGGTACCAGAGGTTGCTGATGTAGAGGCCCGTGCCCAGGCGCGCGAGGATGTCGGCCTGATGCAATTCGCCCGCTGCCATGCTCAGGGCGCAGGGCGATTCATGGCCATCGGCGCCGTTGGTGGCGAGTTCGAACTCGGCGGCGCTGCGGGCGCAGACCAGGCGGTCGAGGCCGCGGCCCTGCTCGATCAGGCGCAGGTCGCTGCGCGGGGTGCCTTCATCGGAGAAGGCCGGGCTCAGCGAGCCACTGACCTGTTCGGCGATGCTGACGCCGGGGTGCAGGGTCGCGTCGCCGGCATACAGGCGTTGCAACGGGCTGTTCTTGGTCGCCAGGGCCTGGGCAGAGAAACCACCCCAGCAGAGCATGCCCATGATTTCATCCATCGCCGCCGGGGCCAGGTAGGCACGGTACTCGCCCGGTGCCAGGGTCTTGAGCGGGCGACCGAGGTATTCCAGTTGTTCCCGTGCCTGGCGCAGGCGCAGGGCCAGGGCATTGCTGTCCCAGTTCTGTCCGGCATAGTTGGCCTTCACTGCCTGGCCGTTGCTGTGAAACAGGCTCCAGTCGAAGTTGAAGCTGTTGGCCTGGTGCCAGCCGAAGGCGCCGAACGAGCTGGCAAAGCCACGGCAGATCGGCCCTGCAGCGTAAATGCCGACCAGGTCGAGCTGCCCGGCACCCTGTTCGATCTGCGCCAGCACCTGGTCGACCGCGGGCAGCGGCTGGTCTTGCACGCTGTGGCTCTGCCAGGCGCTGTCGTTCAGTTGCAGGTAGGGATCGGCTTCGAGCAACGGCAGGGTCTGGCGCAGTTGCTCCAGCGCCTGGGTCAGGCGCAGCTGATCGACCTCGGGGTCATTGCCCAGGGTGAACTGCAGCTCGGCCTGGCGGCCATCCCTGACCAGCTTGAGGACGCAATTGGCTTGTTGCACCTCGCCGGCCTGACGCACCCTGGCATGGTTGAAGCGGATGAATGTCGAGTCCTCGGCGCTGTAGCCCAGGGTGAAGTGCTCCGGTGCGCGGACCTGCTCCTGCAGGCAGGCGACCAGGCGCTGGAAGCTGTGCAAAGGGGTGGCAGCCATCAGGCGTCTCCTCCGAATACGTCGATCTGGCTGAATACGCAGGCAGGCGAGGCATGGCCGACCCGCACCACCTGGTTGGGTTCGCCCTTGCCGCAGTTGGGCGTGCCCAGGACCTGGAAGGTGCTGGCGTCGCCGACGGCGCTGAGGTTGCCCCAGAAGCCTGCCGAGATGCCCCGGTAGTTGGGGTTCTTGACCACGCCCTTGAGTTCGCCGTTTTCGATCAGCTGGCCCCATTCGCAGCCGAACTGGAACTTGTTGCGTGCGTCATCGATTGACCAGGAACGGTTGGTGCGCATCAGGATGCCGTGCTCGATGCCGCCGATCAGTTGCTCCAGGCTTTGCTCGCCCGGCTCGATGTTGAGGTTGGCCATGCGATCGATGGGCGCCCGGTTCCAGCCGCAGGCGCGGCTGTTGGCGACGCCGTCCAGGCCCGAACGGAATTGCGACAGGGCGCCTCCCAGCGGACGCAGCAACAAGCCGTCGCGGATCAAGAACTGCTTGTCGGCCTGGGTGCCGTCGTCGTCATGGCTGTAGCTGGCCAGCTCTTCGCGCAGGGTCGGGTCGAAGGTGACATTGAGCAACGTCGAGCCGTACTGCAAGGTGCCGAAGTCGCTGGCCTTGACGAAGCTGGTGCCGGCGTAATTGCGCTCGTCACCGAGGATGCGGTCCATTTCCAGCGGATGGCCGATGGACTCGTGGATCTGCAGCATCATCTGGTCGGGCATCAGCAGCAGGTCGCGAACCCCGCTCGGGGTATTGGGCGCCAGCAGCAGTTGCAGGGCCTGGTCGGCGACCCTGGCCCCGGCGTTCACCAGGCCGCAGCGCTCGATCACATCCATGCCGCCCTGCTGGCCGAAGTTCTCCCGGCCCAGGCTGCGGCTCTGGCTGTCCTGGCCATCGAAGGCCGTGGCCGTGAAGCCGGGGTAGATGAAGCGCTGGGCCTGGCGCAGCTCGGCGCCGGCGGTGTTCAGGTAGATCTGCTCGACGTTGCTGATGCCCAGGCTTGCCTGCCAGTTCACCAGGCGGCTGTCGGCGGGCACGCTGGCCGATTCGCGGGCCAGCAGGTCGAAACAGTCGGCCAGGGAGGCCACGGGGTGTTCGAGGTTCGGTGAGCAGTAATCCATGCGGCCGCTGGCCACCGGCTGTTCGCGCAGGTCGAGCAGGGCGCAGCTGGCAATCTGCCGGGCCAATGCCTCTGCTTGCTCCAGCGCACGCTGCAGGCCGGCCTGGGACAGGTCGGCGGTGGCCGCATAGGCTTCAACGCCCTTGAGCCGGACCGTCAGCATCACCCCTTCGTCACGCTGGAAGAACGGCGGCTCGGCGACGTTCTTGCGTACCGACAGGTGCTGCTGGGACTGCTGCACATGCCGCAGGGAAAAGAATTCGGCATTGCTGCGCAGGGCGGCGAAGCGCTGGCGCAGCAAGGCGGTCGACTCGAACATGCAGGAACCTCCGTGAGTACGGTGGTTCCCCCTCAGAACCACTCGTCGTGCATGCCCAGGCAGGTGTCGTCGCGGGCCTCGAGCAATGCCAGCTCATTATGGCAGCCCGGCACTTCCCAGGTCAGGAAATAACGCGCGGCTTGCAGCTTGCCCTGGTAGAAGGCCCGGTCGGCTGGATTGCCACCGGCCAGCCCCTGTTCGGCGCGGATCGCCTGCTCCAGCCAGCGCCAGCCGATCACGCAGTGACCGAAGGCCTTGAGGTACAGCGCCGAGTTGGCCAGGGCGGTGCTGACCTGGCCCTGGGCGAGATCACCGAGCAGGCCCAGGGTCACGCTTTGCAGGCGGACCTGCAGGTGTTCCAGCGGCATGCGCAGGTGATCCAGGCTGCTGAACTGGCAGGCGCGCTCGCAGGTGCCGGCGATCAGGCGCACCAGTTGCTTGAGCCCGGCGCCGCCGTTCTGTCCGAGCTTGCGCCCGAGCAGGTCGAGCGACTGGATGCCGTGGGTGCCTTCGTGGATGGGGTTCAGGCGGTTGTCGCGGTAGTACTGCTCGACCGGGTACTCGCGGGTGTAGCCGTGACCGCCGAGGATCTGGATCGCCAGCTCGTTGGCCTTGAGGCAGAACTCCGAGGGCCAGGACTTGACGATTGGGGTGAGCAGGTCGAGCAGCTCATGGGCCTGCTGGCGCCGGGTCTCGCTCTCGTCGCTCTGGGTGTCGTCGAACAGGCGCGCGGCGTACAAGCCAAGGTCGAAGGCGCCTTCGACATAGGCTTTCTGGGCCAGCAGCATGCGCTTCACATCGCTATGGCTGATGATCGGCACGGCGGCGGTGGCCGGATCCTTGTTGTCCGGCAGGCGGCCCTGGGGGCGTTGCCGTGCGTACTCCAGCGAGTACAGGTAGCCGGCATAACCGAGCATCACCGCGCCCATGCCGACGCCGATGCGCGCCTCGTTCATCATCTGGAACATGCAGGCCAGGCCCTGGTGCGGCTTGCCCACCAGGTAGCCGACACACTGGCCGTCGTCGCCGAAGTTCAGCGCGGTCGAGGTGGTGCCGCGCCAGCCCATCTTGTGGAACAGGCCGGCCAGCAGCACGTCGTTGCGCGGGCCGAGGCTGCCATCTTCGTTGACCAGGTACTTGGGCACGATGAACAGCGAGATGCCCTTCACCCCAGGCGGTGCGTCTGGCAGCTTGGCCAGGACCATGTGCACGATGTTCTCCGACAGCTCGTGATCGCCGCCGGAAATGAAGATCTTGTTGCCGCGCAGGCGGTAGCTGCCATCGCCAGCCGGTTCGGCGCGGGTGCGGATGTCGGCCAGGGACGAGCCGGCGTGCGGCTCGGTCAGGGCCATGGTGCCGAAGTAGCGGCCTTCGATCATCGGCTGCAGGAACAGGCGCTTTTGCTCGTCGGTGCCGAAGCTCTCGATCAGGTTGGCGGCGCCCATGGTCAGGAACGGATAGGCCGTGGTGCCGGCGTTGGCGGCCTGGAAGTGGGCGAAGCAGGCCTGGGACAGCAGGGTGGGCAATTGCATGCCGCCGACGTCGAAGTCGCGGGTGGCGTTGAGAAAACCGGCTTCGAGGAAGGCATCGACGGCGGGCTTTACCTCGGGAATCAGGATTGCCTTGCCATCTTCATAGCGGGGCTCGTGTTCGTCGCCCTTGCGGTTGTGTGGCGCGAAGTACTTCTCGGCGATCGTCCGGGCGGTGGTGAGTGCCGCGTCGAACGTCTCGCGGGTGTGCTCGGCAAAGCGCGGGCGTTGGGTGAGGGCCTCGGCGTCGAGCACTTCGTAGAGTTCGAAGGCCAGGTTGCGGGCGCTGAGCAGGGTCTCGGGCATGACGGCATTCCTGATCGGGGGATGCGTCGAGTCTAGGAGGGGGGAGGGAAGGTGCCTAGCACCATAGATGGGGGTGATGTCGGGCGATCGAATCGCGGGGCAAGCCCGCTCCTACAGGTAGGAGCGGGCTTGCCCCGCGACAAGGCCGACGCGGACTATCAGCCGATAGTCATCAGGCTCGCGTTACCCCCCGCCGCAGCGGTGTTGACGCTCAGCGCACGCTCGATCACCAGGCGCTCCAGGGCAATGGAGGTGTCGCCCGAGGACAGGCCATGAACGCCGACGATGGCGCCGGCACGCTTGGCCACCTGCTCGCACACGGCGCGCAGCTGGTCGGAGTGGCCGTGGTGCAGGACTGCATCGAAGACCACCTCGTCCTTGGTCCAGTCGGCCACCAGCTGGATGCGCGCTTGCACGTCCTTCGGCAGGCGGCTGCGCAGGGTGCGGGTCAGTTCGCCTTCCGGCCATACTGCCGTGCTGCCTACGGCCAGTGCCGCAGCCAGTTGGGTCAGCAGGTCGGACTCGACCTCGGCCAGGCACAGCACGTGCTCGCGCGGCAGGATGGTGTAGCTGTTGCGCTCGCCGGTCGGGCCGGCCAGCTGGCGGCTGATACCGCTCTGCGACTGACGGGCAAACTGGTCGCACAGGCTGCCAAGCTCATTCAGCTGGTTGCTCGCCGCCCAGGACTTGAGGGTTTGCAGTGGCTTGCTCAGGCTGTCACGCAGGCGGGTGTCCGGTGCGTTGTCGCCGTCGGTGCGCTGGAACGATTGCTCGATGGCATCGGCCGGTCGGGTCGACAGCAGGCGGTACAGGTACAGCGGGCCACCGGCTTTCGGGCCGGTGCCGGACAGGCCTTCGCCACCGAACGGCTGGACGCCGACCACGGCACCGACGATGTTGCGGTTGACGTAGACGTTACCGGCGTTGACGTTGTCGATGACCTTGGCGATGGTTTCGTCGATCCGGGTGTGCACACCCAGGGTCAGGCCATAGCCGGAGGCGTTGATCTGCTCGATCAGCTGGTCGAGGTTCTTGCGGTTGTAGCGCACCACGTGCAGTACCGGGCCGAAGATTTCGCGTTGCAGTTCGTCGAAGCTTTCCAGTTCGATCAGGGTCGGCATGACGAAGGTGCCGCGCTTGATTTCCTCGCCATCGGCGATAGCCACCTGGTACACGGTGCGGCCTTTGTCGCGCATGCCCTGGATGTGCTTGTCGATGCCGGCCTTGGCTTCGGCGTCGATCACCGGGCCGATGTCCACGGCCAGGCGCTCCGGGTTGCCCAGGCGGCTTTCGGCCATGGCACCCTTGAGCATTTCGATCACGCGGTCGGCGGAGTCTTCCTGCAGGCACAGTACGCGCAGGGCGGAGCAACGCTGGCCGGCGCTGTCGAAGGCCGAGGACACCACGTCGATGACCACTTGTTCGGTCAGTGCCGAGGAGTCGACGATCATTGCGTTCTGGCCGCCGGTTTCGGCGATCAGCGGGATCGGACGGCCCTGGGCATCCAGGCGACCGGCGATGTTGCGTTGCAGCAGGCGCGCCACTTCGGTGGAGCCGGTGAACATCACGCCTTTGACCCGGTCGTCGCCGACCAGACGGGCACCGACGGTTTCACCGCGGCCTGGCAGCAGTTGCACCACGCCTTCCGGGATGCCGGCTTCGAGCAGCAGGCGTACGGCCTGGGCCGCGACCAGCGGGGTTTGCTCGGCAGGCTTGGCCAGTACCGGGTTGCCGGCGGCCAGGGCGGCGGCCACCTGGCCACTGAAGATTGCCAGCGGGAAGTTCCACGGGCTGATGCAGACCACCGGGCCCAGTGGGCGGTGGGCGTCGTTGCTGAAGTCGTTGCGCGCCTGCACCGCGTAGTAGCGCAGGAAGTCGACGGCTTCGCGGACTTCGGCGATGGCGTTGGCGTAGGTCTTGCCGGCTTCGCGGGCCAGCAGGCCCATCAGCGGCTGGATTTCGGCTTCCATCAGGTCGGCGGCACGCTCCAGGATCGCGGCGCGTTCGGCGGGCGGGGTGGCCTGCCAGATCGGTGCGGCTTTCAGGGCGCACTGGATGGCGCTGTCGACGTCGGCAACGGTGGCTTCCTGGACATGACCGACCACGTCACGGTGATCGGCCGGGTTCAGTACTGGCGCGGCCGCTTCATTGCTGGAGGCGCAGCCGAGCATCGGTGCGGCTTTCCAGTCATTGTGCGCGGTGGCCAGCAGGGCGCAGGACAGCGACGCCAGGCGATGTTCGTTGGCCATGTCGATGCCCGCCGAGTTGGCGCGTTCGCTACCGTAGAGGTCGCGTGGCATTGGAATGCGCGGGTGCGGCAGGCCGCAGCTGCCTTCCTGGGTAGCCATGCGCTCGATGGTTGCGACCGGGTCGGCCACCAGTTCCTGGATCGAGATCGACTGGTCGGCGATACGGTTGACGAACGAGGTGTTGGCGCCGTTTTCCAGCAGGCGGCGAACCAGGTAGGCCAGCAGGGTTTCATGGGTGCCGACCGGGGCGTAGACGCGGCACGGGCGGTTCAGCTTGCCATCGGCAACCTTGCCCACCACTTGCTCGTACAGGGGCTCGCCCATGCCGTGCAGGCACTGGAACTCGTACTGGCCCGGGTAGTAGTTCTGACCGGCGATATGGTAGATGGCCGACAGGGTGTGGGCGTTGTGGGTGGCGAACTGCGGGTAGATGACTTCCGGTACCGACAGCAGTTTGCGGGCGCAGGCGATGTAGGACACGTCGGTGTACACCTTGCGGGTGTAGACCGGGTAGCCTTCCAGGCCTTCGACCTGGGCGCGCTTGATTTCGCTGTCCCAGTAGGCGCCTTTCACCAGGCGGATCATCAGGCGATGGCGGCTGGGGCGGGCCAGGTCGATGACGTAGTCGATGACGTATGGGCAGCGCTTCTGGTAGGCCTGGATGACGAAGCCGATGCCGTTCCAGCCGGTCAGTTGCGGTTCGAAGCACAGGCGCTCGAGCAGGTCCAGCGACAGCTCCAGGCGGTCGGCTTCCTCGGCGTCGATGTTCAGGCCGATGTCGTACTGCTTGGCCAGCAGGGTCAACGACAGCAGGCGCGGGTACAGCTCGGCCATGACGCGCTCGTACTGGGCGCGGCTGTAGCGTGGGTGCAGGGCCGACAGCTTGATCGAGATGCCCGGGCCTTCATAGATGCCGCGGCCGTGGGAGGCCTTGCCGATCGAGTGGATCGCCTGCTCGTAGGAGGCCAGGTATTTCTGTGCGTCGTGCTCGGTCAGTGCGGCTTCGCCGAGCATGTCGTAGGAGTAGCGGAAACCCTTGGCTTCGAACTTGCTGGCGTTGGCCAGGGCTTCGGCAATGGTTTCGCCGGTGACGAACTGCTCGCCCATCAGGCGCATGGCCATGTCGACGCCCTTGCGGATCATCGGCAAGAGCGGCGAGCCGATGATGCGGCTGAGCGAGGAGGTCAGGCCGGATTCGTTGT
>Ga0247821_10002253_pt1 | contig 10621 bp, 8 predicted proteins | sample 13C_Glycerol_Day_FD_192481 | JGI IMG/M metagenome (GOLD analysis project Ga0247821, IMG submission 192481) | Soil microbial communities from agricultural site in Penn Yan, New York, United States - 13C_Glycerol_Day14 | ecosystem: Environmental > Terrestrial > Soil > Agricultural land | place... | reverse complement strand
ACCACCAGGTCGACGTGGCCGCCGTGCAGCGTCGCGGCGGTGGGCGAGGGCACCCACGCGGTGTTGGCGCCGGCCTTCGGATGGCCGATCTTCTGCTCCAGCATCGCGGCCATCAGGTCCGGCATGGCCCACATGCCCTTGCCGATCTGCGCGCGGCCGCGCAGGCCGCACGCGAGGCCCACCAGCACGTTGCTCTTCTCGTAAGCCTGGATCCAGGCGCTGGCCTTCATGTCGCCCTTGCGGAACATCGGGCCGGCCAGCATGGCGGTGTGCATCTCGTCGCCGGTGCGGTCCAGGAAGCCGGTGTTGATGAAAGCCACGCGCGCCGCGGCTTCCGCGATGCAGGCCTGCAGGTTCACGCTGGTGCGGCGCTCCTCGTCCATGATGCCCAGCTTCACCGTGTTGGCGGGCAGGCCGAGCAGCTGCTCGACGCGGCCGAACAGCTCGCTGGCGAAAGCCACCTCGCGCGGGCCGTGCATCTTGGGCTTCACGATGTAGACCGAGCCGGTGCGCGAGTTGCGGATGCCGTTCGCGCCGTGGCCCTTGAGGTCGTGGATGGCGATCGTCGTCGTGACCACGGCGTCCAGGATGCCTTCGGGGATCTCCTTGCCGCCTTCCCACAGGATCGCGGGGTTGGTCATCAGGTGGCCGACGTTGCGCACGAACATGAGCGAGCGGCCGTGCAGCTTCACGCTGCCGCCGTTCGGCGCGGTGTATTCGCGATCGGGGTTCAGCCCGCGCGTGAACGTGCGACCGCCCTTGCTCACCTGCTCGGTGAGGTCGGCCTTCAGGATGCCCAGCCAGTTGCTGTACGCCAGCACCTTGTCCTGCGCATCGACCACGGCGACCGAGTCTTCCAGGTCCAGGATGGTGGAGAGCGCCGCCTCGACCACCACGTCGGCGACGCCGGCCGCATCGGTGGCGCCGATCGAATGCTTGCGGTCGATCACGATGTCCAGGTGGATGCCGTTGTTCACCAGCAGCACCGACGAAGGCGCGCCCGCGTCGCCGCGGTAGCCGACGAACTTCGCCGGATCCTTCAGCCCGCTGCTCTTGCCGCCGCGCAGCGCGACCTGCAGCTTGCCGCCTTCGACCTGGTAGCCCACGGCGTCGGCATGCGAGCCCGAGGCCAGGGGCGCGGCCTGGTCCAGCACCTTGCGCGCGTACGCGATCACCTTGGCGCCGCGCACCTCGTTGTAGCCCGGGCCCTTCTCGGCGCCGCCGGTTTCGGGGATGGCATCGGTGCCGTACAGCGCGTCGTACAGCGAGCCCCAGCGCGCGTTGGCGGCGTTGAGCGCGTAGCGCGCGTTCAGGATCGGCACCACCAGCTGCGGGCCGGCCTGCAGCGCGAGTTCGGCGTCCACGTTGGCGGTGGTGGTCTTCACGCCGGCGGGCGCCGGCACCAGGTAGCCGATCTGCTCGAGGAAGCCGCGGTAGGCCTTCATGTCCTGGATCGGGCCGGGATGCGCGCGGTGCCACTGGTCCAGCTCGGCCTGCAGGCGGTCGCGCTCGGCCAGCAGGGCCAGGTTCCTGGGCGCCAGGTCGTGGACGATGGCGTCGAAGCCTTTCCAGAAGGTGGCGCTGTCCACGCCGGTGCCGGGCAGGACCTTGTCCTCGATGAAGCGGTGCAGCTCGGTGGCGACCTGCAGGCGGTGGACGGACGTGCGGGCGGTCATGGAAAAAGGCTCCTTGTCGAAACGCGGGAAATCGAAGGCTCGCACTGTATTGCAACCTCGACAAAAGGTTTAGACCGCGCGAAGTGTTTAGATTCGTGACCTGAACCGTTGGAATGACTCAGCGGCCGGAACGTGGCCGCAAACGGACTCGACAGTAAATCCGTCCGAAAATCGCCCCGATTCCAAACCTGCGTGCGCATAATCTGCCGACATGGACAAGCTCAAGCAGCTCGAATCCTTCGTCTCGGTGGCCACCCGCGGCAGCCTGACCGCGGCGGCCAAGGCCGAGGGCGTGGCGCCGGCCATCATGGGCCGGCGGCTGGACGCGCTGGAGGAGCGGCTGGGCGTCAAGCTCCTGATGCGCACCACCCGGCGGCTGACGCTCACCCACGAGGGCAGCGCTTTCCTGGAGGATTGCCAGCGCCTCCTGGCCGACATCGCCAACGCAGAAGCCAGCGTCAGCGCGGGTGGTGTGAAGGCTAGTGGTCACTTACGGATCACGGCGCCCGCCGGCTTCGGCCGCCGCCACGTCGCCCCGCTGGTCCCGCGATTCCGCCGGCTGCACCAGGACGTGACGGTCTCGCTCAACCTCAGCGATCGCGTGGTCGACCTGGCCGGCGAGGGCTATGACTGCGCGGTGCGGGTCGGCGACCTGCCGGATTCCTCGCTGGTCAGCGTGCGGATGGCGGACAACCGGCGCCTGTGCGTGGCCACGCCCGAGTACCTGAAGCGCCACGGCACGCCGCAGCATCCCAACGACCTGGCGCGGTTCGACTGCCTGACGCTGTCGAGCGACGCTTCGCAGGTGCGTGGTTGGGCTTTCACCGTCGCCAAGGGCGAACACCGCGAAGTCATCCATTTCCGCCCCGGCGGCCCGCTGGACTGCTCCGACGGCCAGGTGCTGCACGACTGGTGCCTGCAGGGCAACGGCATCGCCTGGCGCAGCACCTGGGAGGTGGAATCCGAGATCGCCGCCGGCCGGCTGGTCGAGGTGCTGGCGGACTTCGCCGCGCCGCCCAACGGCATCTACGCGGTGTTCCCGCAGCGCAAGCACCTGCCGGTGCGCGTGCGGCTGTGGATCGAGTTCCTCAAGCAGCATTTCGGCCAGCCCGAGTTCTGGCGGGCCTCCGCTACCCAAGACAACAACACGCCCACCGAATGACGACCGAAGCCCTGCTGGCCTATGCCCACATCCTCGCCTTCCTGACCCTGGTGGTCTTCGTCTCCAGCGAAGCCGCGCTGTGCCGGCCGGAATGGCTCAACGCCACCATCGTCGAGCGGCTTGTGACGGTGGACCGCATCTACGGCATCGCGGCCGGCGCGGTGTTCCTCACCGGGCTGGCGCGTATCTTCCTGGGCGCGAAGGGTGCCTCGTACTACGGCCACAACTGGCTGCTGTGGGTCAAGGTCGGGCTGTTCGTGGCCGTGGGCCTGATGTCGATCCGGCCGACCGTGCGATTCGCGCGCTGGCGCAAGGCGCTGCGGGCCGACGGCCGGCTGCCTTCGGCCGACGAAGTGCGGCAGGTCCGCCGCTGGGTGATGCGGCAGGCGCACGTGATTCCTTTCATCCCGCTGGCGGCGGTGTTCCTCGCGCGGGGATACGGGAACTGATGCACGGAGGAGGGGCGGGGCGCGGTCCGTAAAATCCCGCGATGCTCCTAGTGAAAGAAGAACTCCTCGGCGCGCTGGCGTCGGGGCTGGACAAGCTCTCGCCGGGCGCGGGCGCCAAGGCGGCTTTCGAGTCGCCCAAGGTCGCCGCGCACGGCGACCTCGCTTGCACCGCGGCCATGCAGCTGGCCAAGCCGCTCAAGGCCAATCCGCGCCAGGTGGCGGAACAGCTCAAGGCCGAGCTGGCCGCCTCGCCCGCCTTCCAGCGCTGGGTCGATGCGATCGAGATCGCCGGCCCCGGCTTCCTGAACATCCGCCTCAAGCCCGCCGCCAAGCAGCAGGTGGTGCGCGAAGTGCTCGAAGCCGGCTCGCGTTTCGGTCAGCGCCAGTCCAGCGGCCAGAAGATGATGGTGGAGTTCGTCTCCGCCAACCCCACCGGCCCCCTGCACGTGGGCCACGGCCGGCAGGCCGCGCTGGGCGACGCCCTCTGCAACCTGTACGCCAGCCAGGGCTGGGACGTGCACCGCGAGTTCTATTACAACGACGCGGGCGTGCAGATCGCCACCCTCGCCACCTCGACCCAGCTGCGCGCCCAGGGCGTGAAGCCGGGCGACGCGCAGTGGCCGGAAGCGGCCTACAACGGCGACTACATCCAGGACATCGCCGACGACTTCAAGGCCCGCAAGACCGTCAAGGCCGACGACCGCGAGTTCACCGCATCGGGCGACGCGGACGACCTCGACTCGATCCGCCAGTTCGCGGTCGCGTACCTGCGCCACGAGCAGGACCTGGACCTCAAGGCATTCGCGGTCAAGTTCGACCACTACTACCTGGAGTCGAGCCTGTACACCAGCGGCAAGGTGGACGCCACCGTGCGCCGCCTGCAGGACGCCGGCAAGACCTACGAGCAGGATGGCGCGCTCTGGCTGAAGTCCACCGACTACGGCGACGACAAGGACCGCGTGATGCGCAAGTCCGACGGCACGTACACCTACTTCGTGCCCGACGTCGCGTACCACATCTCCAAGTGGGAGCGCGGCTTCAGGAAGGCGGTGAACATCCAGGGCACCGACCACCACGGCACCATCGCGCGCGTGCGCGCCGGCCTGCAGGCCGCGGGCGTGGGCATCCCCGAGGGCTATCCGGACTACGTGCTGCACACCATGGTGCGCGTGATGCGCGGCGGCCAGGAGGTCAAGATCTCCAAGCGCGCCGGCAGCTACGTCACGCTGCGCGACCTGATCGAGTGGACCAGCAAGGACGCGGTGCGCTTCTTCCTGCTCTCGCGCAAGCCGGACACCGAGTACGTGTTCGACGTCGACCTGGCGCTGGCGCAGAACAACGACAACCCGGTGTATTACGTGCAGTACGCGCATGCGCGCATCTGCTCGGTGCTGGCGGCCTGGGGCGGCGACGCCGCCACGCTGCGTGATGCGGACCTGTCGCTGCTGGACAGCCCGGCGGCGCTGTCGCTGATGCTGCAGCTGGCCAGGTACCCCGAGATGCTGACCGCGGCGGCGACCGACTTCGCGCCGCACGACGTCACGTTCTACCTGCGCGAGCTCGCCGCTGCCTACCACTCCTACTATGATGCCGAGCGCATCCTGGTGGACGACGAGGGTGTCAAGCGGGCCCGCCTGGCGCTGGTGGCCGCCACCGCCCAGGTGCTGCGCAACGGATTGGCGATGCTGGGCGTGGGCGCGCCCGAGAAGATGTGAGCAAGATCGTGAACAGACAGCGTGGCAATGTGCTGGTGGGCATCATCATCGGCGTGGTGATCGGCTTGGGGGCCGCGCTCGCGGTAGCCGTCTACGTCACCAAGGTTCCCATTCCCTTCGTCAGCAAGACGCCGGCCCGCACGGCCGAGCAGGACGCCGCCGAATCGCGCAAGAACAAGGACTGGGATCCCAATACGCCGCTCTACGGCCGCAATCCCGCCAAGGCGCTGCCGCCGGTGGCCGCGCCCGCGCCCGCGCCGGGCGCTTCCGGCCCGGTGACCGCCGCTCCGAACAAGCCCGCGGCTCCCGCTTCCGCGCCGGCCAACGCGCGCTCGGCCGATCCGCTGGGCGACCTGGCCGCCGCGCGTTCGAGCAGTCCCGCCGCGTCCGATCCCTTCATCTACTTCGTCCAGGTGGGCGCCTTCCGCACGCCGGAGGACGCCGAAACCCAGCGGGCCAAGCTGTCGCTCATGGGCGTGGAGGCGCGCGTCACCGAGCGCGAGCAGTCCGGCCGCCAGGTGTTCCGCGTGCGCGTGGGCCCGTTCGATCGCAAGGACGACGCCGATCTCAGCAAGCAGAAGCTGGAAGCCGTGGGCCTGGAAACGGCTCTGGTACGAGTGCAACGCTAAGGCAACGCGGGCGCAAAGCCGGGGCAAAGCCGGAACCTTTGGCCGCCCGCCGGGCTCAGACCCCGAACTCAAGGAGTGCAAACCGAGATGAATCGACGTGAGTTTTCCGCAGGCGCCGCCTGCGTGGTCGCCGTGGCCGGCCTGGGCCTGTCCCCGATGGCCTGGGCGCAGAAGAAGCCCGAGGACGGCAACGAGTACAAGACGCTGGACAAGCGCGTGGCCACCGACGCGCCCGCCGGCAAGATCGAGGTCGTCGAGTTCTTCTGGTACGCCTGCCCGCACTGCAACGCCTTCGAGCCGCAGCTGGAAGCCTGGCAGAAGAAGCTGCCCGCCGACGTGGTGCTGCGCCGCGTGCCGGTGGCCTTCCGCGACGACTTCGTGCCTCAGCAGCGCCTGTTCTACACGCTGGAAGCGATGGGCAAGCTCGACGATATGCACCGCAAGGTGTTCAACGCCATCCACCAGGAAAAGCTGGCCCTGAACAAGGAAGACCTGATCCTCGCCTGGGTCGAGAAGCAGGGCGTGGACAAGGCCAAGTTCCAGGAGGTCTACAACTCCTTCGGCACGTCCACCAAGGCGCGCCGCGCGGCGCAGCTGCAGGACGCGTTCAAGGTCGAGGGCGTGCCCGCGCTGGGCATCGCCGGCCGCTGGTACACCGACGGTTCGATGGCCGGCAACATGCCGCGCGCTGTGCAGGTCGCCGAGTACCTGATCGCCGAGGCCCGCAAGGCGCGCTGATCCGCGCTCGCCTGTCAAGCTGGACGGAGCCCGCTTCGGCGGGCTTTTTCATTGGCGCGCCGCCCGCCCTCGCTACAATGCGCCAGCAAGATTCATGCCTTCCATGAAACCAATCCTGTTCGCTGCCGCGCTGTCCGCCGTCGTGCTCGCCTTCCCGGCCCAGGCCGAGCGGGCCGACCGTGACAAGCCGATGAACATCGAGTCCGACTCGCTTCGGTACGACGACCTGCGCCAGACCAGCGTGTTCACCGGACGCGTGGTGGTGACGAAGGGAACGATCGTGATCCGCGGCGCACGCATGGACGTGCGCCAGGATCCCGAAGGCTTCCAGTACGGCATCGTCACGGCCGAGCCGGGCAAGCGCGCCTTCTACCGGCAGAAGCGCGAGGGCCTGGACGAGTGGATCGAAGGCGAGGGCGAGGTCATCGACTACGACGGCAAGGCCGACCGGGTGAAGTTCATCCGCCGCGCCGAGATGCGGCGCTATCGAGGCGCGACGCTCAGCGACGAGATGGTGGGCAGCCTGATCACCTACGACAACACCACCGACGTGTTCACCGTCGACGGCGGGCCGGCCTCGGCCACGCCGGGCGGGCGCGTGCGCGCGGTGCTGGCGCCGCGCGACGCCGCTTCCGCGCCCGCCGCCGCCGGCAGCGGTCCGCGTCCGGCCACGCCGCCGGCGCAGTTGCGGCCCAGCCAGACGCTGGGCGGGGACGCGCGGTGAGGGCGGACCCGGAGGAAGCCTTGCGGCCCGAATCGGGTGCCGCGCAGGTCAGCCGGCTGGAGGCCAGGCACCTGCAGAAGGCCTACGGCAGCCGCAAGGTGGTCAAGGACGTCTCGCTGGCGGTCGACAAGGGTGAAGTGGTCGGCCTGCTCGGCCCCAACGGCGCGGGCAAGACCACGTCGTTCTACATGATCGTGGGCCTGGTGCGCGCCGACGCCGGCGCCATCTCCATCGACGGCCAGCCGGTCGAGCACATGCCGATCCACCGCCGTTCGCGGCTGGGCCTCTCGTACCTGCCGCAGGAGGCGTCGATCTTCCGCAAGCTCAACGTCGCCGAGAACGTGCGCGCGGTGCTGGAACTGCAGCACGACGAAGACGGCCGGCCGCTCTCGCGCGAGGCGATCGAAGAGCGGCTCGACGCCCTGCTGGCCGACCTGCGCGTGGACCACCTGCGCGACTCGCCCTCGGTGGCGCTGTCGGGCGGCGAGCGGCGGCGCGTGGAGATCGCGCGCGCCCTGGCCACGCAGCCGCGCTTCATCCTGCTGGACGAGCCGTTCGCCGGCATCGACCCGATCGCGGTGATCGAGATCCAGCGGATCATCGGCTTCCTGAAGTCGCGCGGCATCGGCGTGCTCATCACCGACCACAACGTGCGCGAGACGCTGGGCATCTGCGACCACGCCTACATCATCAGCGACGGCCACGTGCTGGCGCAGGGCACGCCGGCCGACATCGTGAACAACGCGGACGTGCGCCGGGTGTACCTCGGCGAGCACTTCCGCATGTAGCCCGGCTTGCGGAAGTACCCATGAAGCAGGGCCTGTCGCTTCGCGTCTCGCAGCACCTGGCGCTGACGCCGCAGCTGCAGCAGTCGATCCGGCTGCTGCAGCTGTCGACGCTGGAGCTGTCGCAGGAAGTCGAGCAGATGCTCGGCGACAACCCCTTCCTCGAAGTCACGCAGGACGAGGCGCCGCGCGAGGAGTTCGGTCTGGCCCAGGCCGACACGCCGCCGCCCGAGTCCGAGCGCGAAGAGGCCGCGGTGGAGTTCTCGTCGTACGAGTCAGACCGCGCCAACGGCAGCACCGCCGCCACTGAATCCGAAGCCCCGGCCGAGCCGGTCGAAAGCCCCAGCGACTGGGACGGCGACGGCAGCACCGAGCTCGTGCCCGACGACGGCGAATGGGGCGGTGAAGCCAAGGCTCGCGGCAACAACCTGGGCGGCGAAGAGGACGTCGACGCCGCCGATCTCGCCCACGGCCATGAATCGCTGCAGGACCACCTGCACCGCCAGGCGCTGTCGTTGCGGCTCGCGGAGGAAGACCGGGCGGCGCTGCGCTTCCTGATCGAATCGCTCAACGACGACGGCTACCTGGAAGACACGCTCGAAGCGCTGGCCGCGGGCCTGGCGCCCGGGATGGACGAGCAGCAGGAAGAACTGGTCCACCGCTTCACCGTGGCCCTGAGCCTCCTGCATCACCTCGAACCCGTCGGCGTCGGCGCGCGTTCGCTGGCCGAGTGCCTGACGCTCCAGCTGCAATCTCGCCAAGGCGGTGACGAGGACGTGCGCGAGGCCGCGCTCGCGATCTGCCGCCACCCGATGGACCTGCTGGCGCGCCGCGATGTCAAGCGCCTGGCCCAGCTGTGCGGCCAGCCCGACACGGCCATCAAGGCCGCCATCGCCCTGATCACACGGCTGGAGCCCAAGCCCGGCCGCCGCTTCGTCAACGTGGAGCGGAACATCGTCGTGCCCGACGTGCTGGTCAGCAAGGTGGGCCGCGGCAACCAGTTCCGCTTCCGCGTGCAGCTCAACCCCGACGTGATGCCGCGCCTGCGCGTGCACGACGTCTATGCCGGCGCGCTGAAAGCGCACAAGGGCGAGGGCCACCAGGCGCTGCAGCAGCGGCTGCAGGAGGCGCGCTGGTTCATCAAGAACATCCAGCAGCGCTTCGACACCATCCTGCGGGTGTCCAACGCCATCGTGGAACGGCAGAAGAACTTCTTCGTCCACGGCGAGCTGGCCATGCGTCCGCTGGTTCTGCGCGAGATCGCCGACGAGCTGGGTCTGCACGAGTCCACCATCTCGCGCGTGACCACGGCGAAGTACATGTCCACGCCGTTCGGCACCTTCGAGCTGAAGTACTTCTTCGGCTCGGCGCTGGGCACCGAGACCGGCGGCAACGCCTCCTCCACCGCGGTGCGCGCGCTCATCCGCCAGTTCGTCGCGTCGGAAGACACGAAGAAGCCGCTGTCGGACAGCCAGATCTCCGAGATGCTCAAGGAGCAGGGGATCGAGTGCGCGCGCCGCACCGTCGCCAAGTACCGCGAGGCGCTCCGCATCGCGCCGGCCAACCTGCGCAAGGCGCTCTGAACCGTTTGTCCACGCTCCAACTCTTTCTTCCCTGCGCCGCCGGCGTCGAGGACCTGCTGGCCGACGAGGTGCATCGAATCACCGGCCTGGCCGGCAACGACCTGCTGGTCGGCCGCGCCGGCGTCGTGGTGCGCGCTTCGTGGCGCGAGGCGCTGCGCCTGAACCTGTACAGCCGGCTCGCGCAGCGCGTGCTGGCGCAGCTGTCGCACACGCCTTATCGCGCCGAACAGGACCTGTACGAGGCCGCGGGCGCCATCGCCTGGGAGGCCTGGTTCACCCCGCGCCAGAGCTTCAAGGTCGAAGTGACGGCGCAGCACAGCCCGCTCAAGAGCCTGAACTTCGCCACGCTGCGCATCAAGGACGCGGTGGCCGATCGCTTCCGCGACCGCGGCGGCGCGCGGCCCGACGTGGACACGCAGCGGCCCGACGTGCGCGTGTTCGCCCACCTCACGTCGACGCACTGCACGATCTACATCGACACCTCCGGCGAGCCGCTCTTCAAGCGCGGCTGGCGCGAGGACAAGGGCGAGGCGCCGCTGAAGGAAACACTGGCGGCCGCGATGATCGCCGCCAGCGGCTGGCGCGGAGATGTGCCGCTCTACGACCCCTGCTGCGGCAGCGGCACCATCGCCATCGAGGCCGCGCAGGTGGCCTGCAACATCGCGCCCGGCATCCGTCGCCCCTTCGGTTTCGAACGGCTGCTGCCGCACCAGTCGCATGTCTGGGCGCAGCTGAAGGAAGAGGCCCGCGCGGCCGAGCGCGCCGCGTCGGTCACGGTGTTCGGCAGCGACGTCGCCTTCCGCATGGTCGACTTCGCGCGGCGCAACGCCGAGCGCGCGGGCGTCGGCCAGGCCGTGCAACTGCGCGGCGGCGACGCGCTGCAACGCCTGCCGCCCACCGACACGCCCGGCGTGATGCTGGTCAACCCGCCGTACGGCGAGCGCATCGAGACCGCCGGCGTGGCCGGCCGCGTGCAGCGCGGCCGCGAGCGCGCGCAGGTCGAAGGCGAAGCAGACTTCTTCGCGCAGCTCTCCACGCACTGGAAGAAGAACTACGCCGGCTGGACCGCCTGGGTGCTGACGCCCGACCTCAAGCTGCCTTCGCGCATGCGGCTGAAGGAGTCGCGCCGCGTGCCGATGTGGAACGGCCCGATCGAATGC
>Ga0247821_10002251_pt1 | contig 10629 bp, 7 predicted proteins | sample 13C_Glycerol_Day_FD_192481 | JGI IMG/M metagenome (GOLD analysis project Ga0247821, IMG submission 192481) | Soil microbial communities from agricultural site in Penn Yan, New York, United States - 13C_Glycerol_Day14 | ecosystem: Environmental > Terrestrial > Soil > Agricultural land | place... | reverse complement strand
CGGCAAAGCGCATCACAGCTCGTCGCGGGGCGGACGACCGTCACGGGGCACGGGGCCTGCATAACGCAGTGCAGCCCGACCGAGCCGAGCAGCGCGCTGCCCAGCGCTCCGCGGCCGCGGTGGCCGAGTACGAGCTCGTCGGCGTCCGCGGCCGCCTCAACCAGCACGCGGCCCGGCGCCCCGATCACGGCCTCGACGGTGACCGGCACCGCCACCAGCTCCGGATGGGCGCTCAACACCTCTTCGAGCTGCCGACGGACCGCGCCGCTCAGGTCCTCGGTGATCTCCTCGGGGCTCGGCAGCACGGGCATGGCGTAGCCGCCCGCCCAGGCCTGGGGAAGCTGCGCGGCCGCGATGATCCGCGCCCGCGCACCCCGTCGGGCAGCGTCGCGCAGCGCGTATTCGATGGCCGTTGCGGCTGCGGGCGATCCGTCCGCCCCTACCACGATCATGTCGGTGGACGTCATCTCGCGCTCCTCCCGCGGGCGCGATCGGCGCCGGCCCGCTCCGCCCACAACGGTGGCGCAGCAGGGACCTGTGCGACACGGACGGAAGTCACGACCAGATCGGTCCATCGACCCGAGTTCGCCGCTCTCGGGGCGGGCGTTCTCGGCACGCGGCCGAAGGTCGTCGGCGCAGGGTCCCACGGCCCTGGCCGCCGCGTCGGTGCGGGGAGAGTCGCGTCATGCTGTTGCCCTGCTCCGTGCCGGTCCGCAGGTGGCAGGACGAAAGCCTCTGGGAGCGAGGACATCGCCGCGATGAGCTGTCGCACATGAACCGTACGACTTCTCTCGACAACACACCGACACTGATCATCCTGGACCGCCTTGTCGCCGAGGTCGGTGCGCTCCTCGACGATCTCGACGCCGAGGCCTGGACGGCGCCGACGCCGTGCGCGGAGTTCGACACCCACCGACTGGTCGAGCACCTCGTGGGCGGCCTCCACGACATGAGGGCCGCGGCGGAGGGCCATCCTGCACACGGGTTCGCTGCGCCGTCGATCCAGTTGGCCGACGCGGCGCAGGCCTATCGGGCGGCGGGAGCGTCGACAGTCGCCGCGTGGTCGGTGCCGGGAAGGCTCGACGCCGACTACGCGATGCCGTGGGGGCTTGCTCGAGGCGCGCACCTCGTCGGATTCCTCGTCCTCGAGCAAGTGGTTCACGGATGGGACCTGTGCCAGGCGCTGGGCCGGAGTGCGGAGTTCGACGCGGAGGCGGTCGCGATTGCCGACGGGGTGGCGCGGGCCATGGAAAGCGATGCGATGCGGTCGCCGCGCATGTTCGGCCCTGAGGTCATCCCGCAGGCCACGGCGACGCCGCTGGAGAAGCTGGTCGCCTTCCTCGGTCGGCGCCCGTGAACCCGTTGCCGAGCCGGCGCGCGATGCGGCGGGCCACCTCGATGACCAGCGCTTCGTCCTCCTCGCTGAAGGGCTGGGTCACGCCGAACCGCACGACGGCCCTGGGCGCGGCTGCGGCTCGGGCACCTTCAGCCCGGTGGACGAATCACCGTGGAGCGCGGCCCCGGCGCAGGAGCCGGATGAAGGCGGCCCCGGTCACCGCGGCGACGACCACGGCCATGACGAGACCGGCGAAGCCGCCGATCGCGATCGTCAGACCGAGCGGCTGGCCGGGCTCCCACAACGGCGTGGCCACGCCGAGGAAAGCCAGCAGCCCCGCGATCCAGGCCACCGCGGTGGCAGGCACCCACATCCCCGCGCCGGACAGCTCGCCGCGCAACACCGACCACTGCGCCGTGCCGATGCTGCCCAACAGCAGGATCGCCAACAGCAGCCCGAGCAGGCCGACGACGGGCCACGGCAGGTCGGTCAACCGTGGCCCCAACAACACCGGCACCATCGCGATCGCGTAGGCGAACGCGGCGGCGACCGCGGTCAGTGCGACGAAGCGGACCACCGGAAGGCCGGGGAGCGCGCGGCGCGCGACCGCGGCCTGCCCGGCTCCCAGGAACGTGCCCTCCACCAACCCGGCCGCGACGATGGCAGGCGCCATCGTCGTGTCGGGCGCATCGACGAGCATCGCTCCGACGGCGGCTGGGACCAGGAAGCCGACCGCCTCGGCGAGGGTGACCGTGACGAGCCATCGCGACCACAGCGACAAGGCGTCCGGTTGCGACGTTCGAAGCCGAGTGCCGCCCGCTCGCGTTGTGCTGTGCCTCGGCATCCTTTGTCCTTCGACAGATCCGCTCGATGACCCGGTTCTGCCACGATGCCCGCCCGTCCTCCGCTCGAGCAGAGTCCATCGGCACGGTCCGTGCGGACGGACTGCCCGACGTCTGCGGGACGTGTCCGTCGACACGGACCATCGGAGGTTCGGACGGGGGACCTCCGGCCCTCGTCCGCGTCGGCCTCGGTTCGCAGACTGCGAGGATGACGGCAGATGTCCTGAGTCCCGCCTTGCTCCACCACCGGACGCCGGTCGAGTTCGACTTCCTGCGTCAGGCGGCCTTCGCGGCGGTGTCTCATCCCGGGGGCAGGCCGTGGCGGCTCTGGGCGGTTGACCGGGGCGTCGAGCTGCGGGCCGATGGTCTGCATGGACTGCCGCCTGGGGGCGTGGGTATGCAGACGATCAGGATCGCGGCGGGGATGGCGCTGCTGAACATGCGCCTCGCGGTCGCGGCGCACGGGAACTGCCCCGTGACGGTGCTGCTCCCCGACCGATCGCGGCCGAGGGTGCTCGCGGTCTTGCGCGGCGGGGCCGCCGCCGCCGCGGCACCGGGGGAGCGGGCGCTCTTCGCGACCGCACTGGCCGTGGGACGGCAGGCGCCGGTAGTCGGCCCCGGCCCGGTTCCGCAGGCCGTGCTGAACGGCGTGCGCTCCGCCGCCGAGACCGAGCGGGCCTGGCTGCGGAGCATTGCCGACGCCGGTGAGCGAGCACGGATCGCCGAGCAGGTCCCCGCCATACGGGAGTACGGCACTGCAGGTTTGTTGGTCGTGGTCGGGAGCAACCACGATGCGCCTGCCGCGCACCTGCACGCAGGCCAAGCCGCACAGCGGATCGTGCTGACCAGCGCGATGCTCGGCTACGCCGCCGCCGTTGCGGCGTGGCCCGCCGATCTGCGGTCGGCAGGCACGCCACCCCCGTCGGTTGGTGGGCCCGGCCTCTTCCCACAGGTGCTGATGGTGGTAGGGCGGCCAGACTCGCCGTGAGGCGAGCTGCTCGTGCTGCACCTGCCGCCGTGAAGGCGTCGAACAGTGGCCCGGCCACATCCCCACCGCACGGACGATGCGTGCTGGATCTAACCGTCCTGCGCGGCGGCGAGGCTGGCCATACACGCGCGAATGAGCTGCCGGGTCGCGCGGCCGCTCGGCGTTGTGCCGCAACGCGTGCAGCCGACCCGGACGTCCCCCAACCACTCGTCGACGGCGACGTACGCCGGGGCAGCGCAGGTCCGGCACCACCGGTGCCCGGTGAAGGCGACGACGTGGACGGGTGAGGACACGCACTGGTGCAACCAGCGCTGGTGCAGACGACAGCTGATCCGCTCGAACGGGTCGAGACCCGATTCCTCCGCGACGTCCTCGGCGGCGAGGCGGGCCGTGTCCGGGGCGGCGCTACTGAGCGCTTGCCGGGGCCGCGCCGGGTTCGGCGTCGCGGCGAGCGGCGACAAGTGCGGTGATGCTCTCGAGGGCGGCGGCCAGCGAGTCGATGCGTGCCACGTGGGTGGGGACGGGGTGAGGGTGCCAACCCGGTCCCAGGGCGAGCGACGTCGTGCCGGTGGGGAAGCGGTCGAAGAGGGTGGGGTCGGCAGGCTCCGGCAGCATCGCGTGCAGGGCGAGCACCGGACGCGGGTGGCGCGCGAGAGCCGCGTCGAGCATCGCGGGGGGCGTCGGGGCGTCGAGCCGCGTCGTGGTGGTCCCCGTGGCCCTGAGCGCGGCGTCCAGGACGACCAGGGGGAGCTCGTGCAGTTCGCCCGGCACGCAGGCCAGTACGACGCCGCGGAGGTTCGCCGCACGGACGTCGGGTGCTCGATGATCGCCGTGGTTGCCGAGCAAGTCCGTGGCCACGTGGGAGAGCAGGTGCTCCACGGCGATGCCGTGGCGCAGCTGCGACCAACGATCGCCCAGGGCGGCGAGTACGGGACGTAGCACGGTCTCCCAGGTGGCGGTGGCGTCGCCGCGTGAGAGGTGGTGGCCCACGAGCCTGCGCGCGGTCGGGCCGTCCAGCTCGAGCGCGGCCGCTCCGAGGTGCTGCGCCACCGGGTCGGCGTCGGGAGGAAGGCCGAGCTCGCTGTGGGAGGCGGCAAGTACGGCGCGCACCGCCTCGCTCGTCGTCAGTCCTTCGGACCGGAGCTGGGTCACGCGGTTCAACCGCTGGATGTCGCCCGCCGTGTAGCGGCGGTGGCCGCCGGGAGTGGTGAGGCTGGGGCCTAGGCCGTAACGCGTCTGCCACATCCGCAACGTCGCCACCGTGATGCCGGTGTGGCGGGCGGTAGCGGAGATCGACAGTGCGGCGCCGATCGCCGCCGGGAGGTGCGTGACGACAGGCGAGAAGGCCGTTGCGCGCGCCGCCGCTGCAGAGTCGTCGCCCATGAGCCCTCGGTCTTCCGGCCGGCCGTCCATCCGATTTGTCCCATCAGCTGGGCGGATATCGATTCTGGTCAGAGATACCCGGCGAATCCTCGACCAAACCTCTACAAAGTGGGCTAGCGTTCGGGAAGCCCAACTGGCAGCGCTGCCCTGGACCCAGGCGGACTCCCCTTGGTTCGTTGGGTTGGTTCACCGTTCCTCCTGGGAGGACGAAATGGGCACCGGTTACGGACGTTCTGATCACCCTCGCTGCGTCGCCGTCGCCCTGCTGTCGGTCGGTTTGCGGGGTACCGACCTGTGCAGGACCGCTCCGGGTCGATGGTGGTGAGCGGTGTGAACCGTCCGGCAGGCGAGGATGGTGCGTTGCATTTCCCGGATGTGCCGCGGCTGGCCCTGGACGCGTTGCTCGAGCAGCTGATGGCGAGGGCCCAGGAGGTGGTCAACACCCAGGGGCGGCTGCGGGGGCTGTTGCGCGCCAACCAGATGATCGGCTCCGACCTGGCCCTGCCGGTAGTGCTGCGGCGGGTCGTGGACGCGGCGCGGGAGCTGATCGGTGCCCGGTACGCGGCGCTCGGGGTGATCGCCCCCGACGGGCATCTGTCCGAGTTCGTCCATTCGGGCATGCCCGATGAGGACGTCGCCCGCATCGGCCATCTTCCTCAGGGGAAGGGCCTGCTCGGCGCACTGATCGACGATCCGGCGCCGATCCGGCTCGATCGGCTCGGCGACGACGAGCGATCGAGCGGCTTCCCGCCAGGGCATCCCCCGATGGACACCTTCCTGGGTGTCCCGATCCGGGTTCGCGACGACGTGTTCGGCAACTTGTACTTGACCGGGAGCACCCGCGGAGCGTTCACCGCCGAGGACGAGGAGCTGGCCAAGGCGTTGGCGGCGACGGCAGGAGGCGCGATCGACAACGCCCGACACTATGCGACAGCGCGATCGCGTCAGCAGTGGTTGCAAGCCACGGCGGCGATCACCCGTCAGATGCTCAACCCGGAGCGGGTCCCGGCACCGCGCCGAGGCGACTACACGCGACCGTTGCAGCTGATCGCCGAGCTCTCCGCCAACCTGGCGGCGGCCGATCTGGTCACGGTCCTGCTCCCGCGCCAGAAGAGCCCGGACCTGTGGGTGGAGATCGCGGTCGGGGACAGCGCGCCCGCCCTGGCCGACATCCCGCGGGTGCCGATCGCGGGCTCGCTGTCGGGTCGGGTGTTCACCACCGGTGAGCCGCTTCGCGTCTCGACGCCCCACGGACTGGAGGACACACCACCGGCGAGCACCGGCGAGCTGGAGGTCGGACCGGTGATGATCGTCCCGCTGACCGGCTCGCAGGGCACGCTGGGCGTGCTGACTGCAGCTAGGCGCACCGGCAGGCCCGCGTTCACCGCGGACGAGGTGGACATGGCCGCCGGGTTCGCCGCCCAAGCCTCGGTGGCGATCGAGCTGGCCGAGGCCCGCTCCGAGCAAAGCCGGGCCGCGATGCTCGACGAGCGTGACCGGATCGCCGCCGACCTGCACGATCACGTGATCCAACGGCTCTTCGCCACCGGTCTGGGCCTGCAGAGCGTCGCGGGGCTGGCCGGGCCCGGCCGGGTCGCCGATCGGATCCACCAGGCGATCGTCGATCTCGACGAGACCATCAGCCAGATCCGCACCAGCATCTTCCAGCTCAACCACACTCCGCAGGCCAACCCGTCGGGGGTGCGCAACGAGCTGCTCGAGGTGGTCACCGACGCTGCCGTCGCCCTCGGGTTCGAGCCAGCGGTCCGTTTTGCGGGCCTCCTCGAGGACACCCTGCCCGGTGACGTCGTGCGCGATCTGGTCGCGGTGTTGCGGGAGGGCCTGTCGAACGTGGCGCGACACGCGCACGCGCGGTCGGTCGACGTCCGCATCACCGCCACACCAGACCGGGTCAGCGTGGAGGTGCACGACGACGGCGACGGCATGGCCGACACGGATCGCCGCAGCGGCCTGGCCAACCTGCGCCACCGCGCCGAGCGTCGTGGCGGCGCCTTCACCCTCACCGCACGGGATCCGCGCGGCACCGTGCTGCAGTGGTGGGTACCTGCTCCCTAGCGGGCTCAGTCAGGGGCGGTGAAGGTGGACACCGCACGGAACTCCACGGTCTCGCCGGGGCGCAGGTCGCGCAGCTCTACTCCGCAGCCCACGCGCACCGGGCCTCCCGGGCCGGGGCGGGCCGCGACGCGCACCTCCCGGCCCGAGACCGCCACGGTCAGCGCCTGGTGGCGGTAGCGGACTTCGAACTCCAGCCTTCCGAACTGCCGTGGCCAGTGCGGGTTGAGCCACAGCGCGTCGTGGCGGGTTTCCAGTCCGGCGAAGCACCGCTGCAGGAGGTCGACGCAACCTGCCATCGCGCCCAGGTGCACGCCTTCGGCGGTGGTGCCGCCTTGGATGTCGGCGATGTCGCTGCGCAGTGCCCGTTCGAAGTGCTCCAGCGCGTGTTCGCGGTGGTTGCGGGCGAGCACCCACGCGTGCACCAACGAGGACAGCGTGGAGCCGTGCGCGGTGCGCGCGAGGTAGTACTCGATGGTGCGGGGGATCGTCTCGGGCGGGAGGTCGTAGCCGAGCCCACGCAGCAGCGCCCGCAGCTCGTCGGCGGACAGCAGGAAGAACAGCATGAGCACGTCGGCCTGCTTGGACACCTGGTAGTCGTCGACGCAGCGGCCCTCCGCCTCCAGGATCCGGTCCAGGCGTTGGAGGTCTCCGTGGCGGTGCCGATAGCCTGCCCAGTCCAGGTCGGGGAGCTCGCGGTAACCCGCGAACTGGCTGATCACCCCGTCCTGCGCGATCGGGACCGTCATCCGTCGGCTGATGTCCTCCCAACGGAGCTGCTCGATCGGGTCGAGGTCGAGCGTCTCGATCAGCTCGTCGCGGCGGACGGGAGGCAACGCCGCGAGCACGTCGTGGGTCCGGTGCAGGAGCCACACGGTCATGACGTTGGTGTAGGCGTTGTCGTCGATGCCGGGTTCCGTGGCGCCCGGATAGCGCGTGGAGTACTCGTCGGGACCCATGACGCCGCGGATCCGGTACCGGTCGGTGACGGGGTCGTGGACGGCGATGTCGGCGAAGAACCGCGCGACCTCGAGCATCACTTCGGCGCCGTGGTCGGCGAGGAACTCCAGATCGCCGGTGGCCTGGTAGTACTGCCAGATGCTGTAGGCCACGGCGAGACCGACGTGGCGCTGCAAGTGGGAGGTGTCGGGGAGCCAGTGCCCCGACTGCGGGTTGAGGTGCGCCCGCTGGCTCTCCTCACGGCCGTCGCTCCCGGACTGCCACGGGAACATGGCGCCCCGGTGACCGGCCGCCCGGGCCGCGCGTCGGGCGGCATCCAGACGCCGCACCCGGTAGAGCAGCAGGGCGCGGGCGAGGCTGGGCATCCGCAGCGTGAGCATCGGGAACACGAACAGCTCGTCCCAGAAGACGTGTCCGCGGTAGGCCTCGCCGTGCAGACCTCGGGCGGGGATGCCCGCATCGAGGTCCGAGGCGTGCGGCGACACCGATTGCAGGACGTGGAACGTGCTCAGCCGTAGCGTGCGCAAGGTGTCGGTGGCGACGGGCTCGGTGGCACCGTGCGGGATGCCGTCGGTGAGGTCGAGCCGGAAGCGGCGCCACAGCTGGCGCCACGCCAGCTCGTGACCGATGAGCAGCGCGTCGAACCCCGGCGCGTCGGCGAGCAGGCCCACTGCCGTCAGCGCGGGTTCGGAGATGGCCACGTCGCGGGAGGTCACGAGCGTCGCCACCTTGTCGATCGTCGCCGGTGTACCCGGTCGCAGCCGGAGCTCGAACACGTGCCCGATCCGGCCGGGCTCCTGCCAGAGCCGTCGCGCGGTGGTTTCGGCACCGCCCACCGCGGTCGTGCGCGCGGCCACCGCGATGCGCAGCTGGGACTGGGTGGTGCGGGCCACGAACAGGACGCTCGACGGATCGGGCTCGCGCCGCGCGAGCACGGTGAGGTGGCGTGCGGACAGGTCGCCGTAGCGCGCGACGCCCGAGTTGGTGACGGCGCCGTCGATGCCCGACGAGATGCGCAATGTCCCCGCCCAGTCCTCGGCCATCACGACGGTCTGCAGCCCGGCCAGGTAGGGATCGCCCATGTGCACGAAGCGGCGCTGGCGGACGGTGGTGTGCCGCCCGGCGGCGTCGACGAACCTGAGTTTGCGCACGAGCAGGCCGCGCCGCATGTCCAGGGTCAGGTGGTGCTGAACGATCTCGACGTCGGCCATGGCGAACCAGGGCCCGTCCTCGACGGCGAAGCGGAGATCCAGCCAGTTCGGCATGTTGACCATGCTCTCGGACTCGACGTCCTGCCCGCCGATGTCGTCGCGGAGGCGGTTGAAGCAGCCCGCGGCGTAGGTTCCCGGATAGTGGACGCCGTCGGCCCGCGACTCCGGTGCAGCGCCACGGGTGGCGAAGCGGCCGTTGCCCAGGGTGAGGATCGCCTCACGCCTGCCTTCGTCGGCCGGGTCCCACCCCTCGATCACGAGGGACCAGTCGTCCGTCGCCATCGCTCAGGTCCGTCCAGAGGCACGGCGAACGCCTCCAGGCACAGCACGGGTCATTGCCCCACGCTCGCTCGGCGAACGCCGCGTCCAACAGGGCCGGACGACCCGCAACCGTTGCTGCACGACCTTGACCTGATCGGCGACTCAGCGGCGCTACCCCCTCGTCGGTGCCGACGGCAAGATGATCCGGAACACCGCCCCGCCCTCGGGCGGGTTGGCGGCGGTGACGGTTCCGCTGTGTCGGCTGATGACCTCGCTGACCAGCGCGAGGCCGATGCCGTACTGCCGGGTCCGGTCCTGCCGGTGTGTACCGCTGGTCGCGAACCGCTCGAAGACCCGTGGCAGCACCGCGGCGTCGATGCCCGGGCCGTCGTCAACGATGTCGACGACGACATCGGACCGCGTTGCGTTGACCGTGACACCGACCCGGCGTGCGGCGTGGCGGACCGCGTTGTCGACGACGGCGGTGACGGCCCGGCGGAGCCCGGCCTCCGCGCCGCGGACGGTCGCGCGCGCAGGCGCGTGGAGCTCGACGGCGACACCCAGCTCGGTCGCTCCGGGACGGGCGGCGTCGAGCACCGCCGTGACGAGCGCAACCACGTCGACGCTCCCCTCGGTGGTGGCACGCAGGTCGGCGACGAGGAGCAGGTCGTCGAGGATCTCGGCCAGGTGACCCGCGTCCGCGACGACCGAGTCGGCCTCGCGAGTGACCGCGGCCTCGTCGATGGCAGGCTGCTTCAGCTTGCGGCGCAGCATCTGTGCCCGGGTGCTGAGCAACGTGAGCGGCGTGCGCAGCTCGTGGCTGGCGTCGGTGACGAACCGCCGCTGCAGCGCCAGCGCCGCCTGCAGCGGCCGTACGGCGCGGACGCCCAGCCAGACGCCGAGCACCGCGGTGAGCACGAGGCCGAGGAATCCGGCCTCGGCGAGCACCACGAGCATCGCGAGGCGTTGCGCCTGGGCGGGTGCCTCGTCGAGGACGACCTGGACCTGGGTACCCGGTTCTCCCGTGCGCAGCTGCGTGCGGACGCGGTAGTCGCGGCCGCCGATGCTGGTGACGGCGTCCTCCGCAGCGCCGGTTGCCGCGACCCGGTCGAGCGCCGCGGTCGTGGGCAACCCCGCAGGCAGCCCGCGCGTCGCGGTGACCCGGTGATCGGTGCGCATGACGATCCACATCCCGGCCGGTGGGTCGTCGACGTCGTCCGCACGGTCTGCGGTGATCGTGAGCTGGGAAGCCTCGTTGGCGTCGGCATCGCGGGCGAGCAGCACGCCGACCACCGTGATCAGAGTGGCGATGACCAGGAACGTGGCCGCCGTGGCGTGCAGGGCCAGCCGGAACGCGGCGCGGCGTACCAGCGCAGTGTCGGTCGGCGGGGTACTGCTCAGCGGCCGCACGGTCTGCCCAGCTGGTAGCCGCGGCCGCGGACGGTGGCGACCACGTCGCGGCCCAGCTTGCGGCGCAGGTAGTGGACGTAGGTGTCGACGACGATCTCGTTCTCGGCCTCGGGGAACACGATGGCGACGAGGTCGTGACGGCTGTAGACCCGGCCGGGCCGGGTC
>Ga0247821_10002249_pt1 | contig 10630 bp, 8 predicted proteins | sample 13C_Glycerol_Day_FD_192481 | JGI IMG/M metagenome (GOLD analysis project Ga0247821, IMG submission 192481) | Soil microbial communities from agricultural site in Penn Yan, New York, United States - 13C_Glycerol_Day14 | ecosystem: Environmental > Terrestrial > Soil > Agricultural land | place... | reverse complement strand
CTTCCATGCTGTTCGCAGCGGCGAGGGCATTGCCTTCAGCGAGCTCAATACGGTGTTAGCGGACCAGGGCAAGCCGGCAATTGTGCGCGCCACTGCCGCCGAGCAAATGGCCGATTTGGGCAGCCAGTCGATCATTAGCCTGGGCTGGGCACTCAAGGACCCGAGTGCCTTGGTGCGCGCCTACGCCGTCTCGGGTTTTTCCAGCGTGCCTGCGGCGCAACGCTTGCAACCGCTGTTGCCACTGCTAAACGACCCGACCCTGGCCGTGCGCGATGAAACCGTCAGGGTACTGGCCGATGTCTCGGTTGAGCAGTTACCGGCCGAGTCGCGCGAGACGTTCAAAACGCTGTTGGCAGACTACGAGCGACGCTTGCGCGGCAACGCTGACCTGCCGGGCGGTCGCTTGAATCTGGCGGTACTGCTCAGTCGCCAGGGACGAGATGCCCAAGCAATGGACGAGTATCGTCAGGCCTTGAAACTGGACCCGTATTTTGTTCCCGCCCGGGTCAACCTAGTGACCTTGCTCAGCGCTGCACAACAGCTTGAAGAAGCCGAAAAGATGTTGCGCGAGGGGCTGGCCCTGGAAAAGATGCCCGTGACCGATCATGGCAATCTGGCTTACATGCTGGCGTTGTTGTTAGTCGAGCAGGGTAAGCCCGAGCAAGCGCTGGAATGGATGGAAACGGCAGCCGTGGCGTTGCCGAACAACACCCGCATTCGCTACAACCAGGGTTTGTTGCTTTCGCGCCTGAACCGTCGTGACGAGGCCATCAGCGCCTTGCGCAGCGGTTTGCAGCAGGCACCGGACGATCCTGACCTGCTGTATTCGTTGATCTACCTGCATGCCCTGGCGGGTGAGCGCAGCGATGCCTTCGGCTATGTTCAGCACATGCGCAATGTCGCGCCTGATGATCCGCGTCTGCAGGCGATCGAGCCCTATTGGCAGAAGCCTTGATCGCGCCTTGAACGCAGTGGCTGGCATTCTTGCGTATGCACCAGCCGCTGCTAGGATTTAAGCCACTGCGGCCAAGTCAGGGAATGAATAAGTGTCCATACGTGAACAAGTAGCTGCACTGGAAGCCAGCGTTGCGCAACAGGTGCTGGGGCAGGCTGAAACCATCCGCCATGTGATGCTGGGCTTGTTGGCCAATGGGCACGTGCTGCTCGAAAGCCTGCCCGGCCTGGCCAAGACCCGCACTGTCAAGGCGCTGGCCACCCACCTGGATGCCAAGATGCGGCGTATTCAGTTCACCCCGGATCTGCTGCCGTCCGACATCACCGGCGGGGAAATCCTGCAGCAGAGTGCTGAAGGCAACCAGATCAAGTTCCAGCCGGGGCCGCTGTTTGGCAACGTCATTCTCGCTGACGAGATCAATCGCGCACCGGCCAAGGTCCAGGCCGCTCTGCTCGAAGCCATGGAAGAACGGCAGATCACCGTGGCCGGACAAAGCTACCCGATGTCCGGGTTGTTCATGGTCCTGGCCACCCAGAATCCTATCGAACAGGAAGGCACCTACCCGCTGCCGGAAGCACAGATGGACCGCTTCCTGATGAAGCTGCAGCTGGACTACCCCAAGGTCGCCGATGAAACCCTGGTCTTGCGCCTGGTGCGCGGCGAAGAGCAGCAGGGCAGTGACACAGCTCAAGCACCGCAGCGCCTGCCTCAAGACGTGGTGTTCGCCGCGCGCAAGGAGGTCGCTGCGATTCACGTCGCCGATGCCATCGACCACTATGTGATTGACTTGATCAACGCAACGCGCAACCCGGCCGCCTACGACGAAGACCTGGCGCGTTGGATCAAGATTGGCGCCAGCCCACGCGGCGGGATCAGCCTGGATCGGGTCTCACGGGCGCATGCCTGGTTGTGTGGCAATGATTTTGTCTCACCCGATGATGTGCGCGCCGTGGTCCACCCCGTGCTGCGCCATCGTTTGCAGCTTTCCTACGATGCGGTGGCCGACGGCATCACGGCGGATCAGGTGATTGACCGGCTGCTGGATCACGTCGCGATCCCGGCCTGAACCCATGGCTACCCTGCATTCGGATACACCGCCAGCCGATGGCTTGGTCTACGCCTCGCTTAGTCAGCTCATGGCGCTGGAACATCGTGTACGCGGCTTGAACTTCGTTGCCCGACAACCCTTGGCGAGCATCCTCTCCGGCAACCATGCTTCGCGCCTGCGGGGCCGGGGCCTGAGCTTCGATGAATTGCGCCGTTATATTCCCGGTGACGACCTGCGCCATCTCGACTGGCGTGCCTCGCTACGCTACGGCAAACCGTTTGTGCGCACCTTTACCGAGGAGCGTGACCGTCCGACGCTGCTGTTGGTCGACCAGCGCATGAGCATGTTCTTCGGCTCTCAACGCAGCTTCAAATCGGTCGTCGCCGCCGAACTGGCGGCATTATCGGCATGGATCGCTTTCCATGCTGGAGACCGTGTGGGAGGCCTGGTCTTTGATGATCAAGGGGTAAAGCACATTCGGCCGCTACGCAGCCGGGCCCGGGTTGAGGCACTCTGCGCGGCGGTGATACGCAGCAATCAAAAACTCTCGGCCACCGCTGCCGACGCTGAATCGGCCAACCAGCTCGATGTAGTCCTGCGCAACTGCATTGCTGAGGCAGGCCACGATAGCCTGGTGTGCATCATCAGTGACTTTTCCGGTGTATCAACGCAGACCCTTCAGCTGTTGCGCCAGCTCAGTGCGCATAACGATGTGATCGCCATGCAGGTGTATGACCCGATCGCCCTGGACGTACCCCAGCAGGGGCGCTTGACCGTAACGCAAGGGCAACTGCAGGTGGAGCTGGAGGTGGCCCGGCGCCAGGTCAATCGGCCGTTGGAACAGTTTCTTTCCGGGCGTTTGCGCAGTGTGGCCGAGTTGCTGCGTCGCAGTCAGGTGCCGCTGATGATGATCAGCACAGGGGAGGAGCCCCTGCTGCAACTGCGCCGTGAGCTGGGTCGGTTATCGGGAGTGGCCCGATGACACCGCCAGCGCTACCGAGTATTGACCAGCTCCAGGAGCTGCCGTTGCCAACGCCGCCGTTCAGCTATGCGCCGCAAACCTGGGGCTGGCTGCTGTTGTTGCTGGTGGTAGTGCTCCTGGCCAGTTGCTGGGCTGTGAGGTACTGGCGACGCTGGCAACGCAATCGTTACCGGCGTGAAGCGCTAGTGTGTCTGGGGGACCTTGAGCACAAGCTCGCGGATCCCTCGCAGCGCTTGCAGGTATTGCGTGAACTGCCGGTGTTGCTCAAGCGGGTCGCGTTATCGACGAGTGCTGCTCCGGCAGTGTCGTCACTGAGCGGTGGGCAGTGGCAAGCGTTTTTGGTACAGCATGCGCGAACGCCCATTGCCGATGATTTTGCTGCTCGCCTGTACACCTTGGCCTATGCACCGGACAGCGAGGTGCTGGGCATCCCTCACGCTGAGATCGATACGCTGTTTGCAACCAGCCGTCAATGGATCGAGGCTCACCATGTGGCAGTTTGACTATCCCTGGGTGCTGTTGCTCTTGCCGCTGCCCTGGCTGGCCTACCGTTTCCTCGGTGCTTATCGTGAAGCGCACAGTGCGTTGCGGGTGCCGTTCTTCGCCGCCATGAGCCGCGCCATTGGCCAGCAACCGGGTGGTGCCCGTGGCGGCAGCGGGCGTTGGCAGTTGCTGCTCAACCTGCTGGTCTGGGCGCTGCTGTTGGCTGCTTGCGCACGGCCAGTGTGGGTCGAGCAAGCCATCGAGCACCAGCAGCCGATGCGCGACATGATGCTGGCCATCGACATCTCGCAATCCATGCAGACGCAGGATTACACCGACGCCAACGGCAACAACACTGATCGGCTGACGGCGGTGAAAGGCGTTGTGCGCGATTTTATCGCTCAACGCAAGGATGATCGCATTGGCTTGATTGTCTTCGGCACGGGTGCCTATCCCCAGGCGCCATTTACCCTGGATCACGCCAGCCTTGGTGTGCTGCTCAATGAAGTCGGCATTGGCATGGCCGGCCCCAATACCGCATTGGGTGATGCCATCGGGCTGAGTATCAAGTTGTTCGAGCAGGCCAAGGAGCAAGAGAAAGTGCTGATCCTGTTGACCGACGGCAATGACACTGGCAGCGCCATCACCCCCGACCATGCCGCGCAACTGGCTGGTCAGCGCGGGATCGTGGTGCATACCATCGGCATCGGGGATCCTCAGGCCAGTGGCGATGCCAAAGTTGACCTGGCGGCGTTGCAGAACATCTCCCGGATCACCGGCGGGCGCTTCTTCCGTGCCGACGATCGTCAGGCGCTGCACGCGGTCTATGCGACGCTGGATCAGATCACCCCACACAACGTCAAAACGTTGAGCCACCAACCCAAGCGCGACCTGTTCTGGTTGCCCTTGGGGGCCGCGTTGTTGTCGTTACTGCTCAGCCATACGCTGGCGGCACTTTGGGGGCGGGTTTCGCAGGCTCCAGAGCCGCGCGTGCAATCGGGACGTTGACATGGATATCGACCTCAGCGCCTTTCACTTTCTGCGCCCTCTGTGGCTGTTGTTGATTGTGCCCGCCATCGGGCTGCCCTGGAGCTGGGGGCGCCGTCATGATCTCAAGCACCAGTTAAGGGGGCTGATTGCCCCGCATTTGATGGAACCGCTGCTGATCATTCCAGATGACCAGCAACGTGTGCGTCCGGTGCACCTGCTCGCCGCGTTGCTCGGCATGGGCGCCATCGCCGCTGCCGGGCCAACCTGGACCCAGGACACCCCGGACTTTCTCGACAACCGGGCGCCGTTGATCCTGGCGGTCGATCTGTCGCCCTCGATGGATGCCGTAGACGTGCCGCCGTCACGCCTGGTGGCGGCCAAACATAAATTGCATGACCTGATCCAGCGCCGTGGCGGGGCGCGCACAGCGCTAATTGCTTACGCCGGCAGCGCGCACCTGGTGTTGCCCGCCACCGAAGACCCGGCGCTGCTCGACACCTTTCTGCAGGCATTGTCGACCGACCTGATCGAGCAATCCGGCAAGGACGTGCTTGGCGTGATCGATCAGGCGAAAAAGCTGCTTGATGCCGAAAAAATGCCTGGCACCCTGCTGTTGGTCACCGATGGTGCAGCACCCGAGCAGTTTGACGACATTTCCAAGCGCTTGTCCGGCAGTGACCTGCAAGTGCTGGTGCTGGCAGTCGGCAATACCGACGGCGGCGTGTTGCTCGATGCCAAGGGACGCCCGCGGGCTTCGGATGATGGCCAACCCGTGCAAGCGACCTTCGATACCCAAGCGTTGAAACACCTGGCGCAAGCGGCGCACGCGCCACTGGGCAGCCTGACGCTCAACGATGACGACCTGGACTGGATCACGCTGCACGCGCAGCAACACTTCCAGGCAGTGCAAGGCGATCAGCAACAGGTGCACTGGAAGGACGCAGGCTATTGGCTGTGTTGGCCATTGGCCTTGATTGCGCTGTTGTGCCTGCGGCGCGGTTGGCGGGTGAACTGGGTCGGATTGCTGTTGGTGGCTGCACTCAGTGCGCCTGCCGACTCGGTGCGCGCAGGGGCATTGGCCGATGCTTTCTTCACCCCTGACCAGCAAGGGCGCTGGGCCTTTGAGCAGGGCCATTTCCCCCAGGCTGCCGCGCATTTCAGCGACCGGTACTGGAAAGGTGTGGCGGCCTATAACGCGGCGGACTACCCTGTGGCGCTGGCCAGCCTTGCCCGCCTGGACAGTGCCGCAGCGTACTTTTACCTGGGCAATATCTACGTGCGCTTGTTCAAGTTTCCCCAAGCCATTACGGCTTACCAGCAGGCACTGCAAAAGCAGGCAAATTTCCCCCAGGCCAAGGCCAACCTGGCCCTGGCCCAAGCCTTGCTCAAGGACTACGAGGACCAGCAACAGGCCGGCACCCCGGATGAGAAAGCCGACAAGGTGGTCGAGGACCAAACACCCAGCCAGGGCGCGCAGCAAAAGCAGGTCAGTACCGCGCAAGCCGCCTCGGATCAGCTGTGGTTGAACAACCTGACGACATCGCCGGCGCAGTTCCTCAAACGCAAGTTCACCCTCCAGAATGCTGAGCGCCAAGCGATTGGGGAGACGCCATGAGACGCATCGTGATGCTCTTGCTGCTGTGCGTGCCATTGCTGGCGAACGCCGCTGCCGAGGTGCGCGTGCAAAGCCGCCTGGTTCCTCAAACGGGTGTCGTGGTCGGCGCAACGGTGAGCATGGAAGTGGATTTACTGGTGGATACCTGGTTTACCGCCGCGCCGGTTCTGCCCAAGCTGGAGTTGCCCGGTGCTGTAGTGACCCCGCCCAGCGGTGAGGCGCAGCACCTCAATGAGAAGCTCGATGGCAAGACCTTCTTCGGCTTGCGCTACACCTACCAGATCACACCACAGGCCGCGCAGTCGTTCACCATCCCGGCATTGGCCTTCCAGGTGCAGCCGGGGCAGGGCAGTGGAGTGGTGACGCTCAACAGTCAGCCATTGACGTTTGCCGCCAAAGCACTGGCGGGCGCTGGCAATCAACCGCGCCTAGTGGCCAATGAGGTGTCTATCGAACAGACGCTGCAGCGCTCCCATGAGCCGTTGCGGGTGGGCGACAGTATCACTCGGCAGTTGACCATCGAGGCGCAAGGCGCCCAGGCGATGTTAATTCCACCACCGTCCTTCGCTCAGGTTACGGGCCTGAAACGTTACCTGCAGTCCCCCACGGTGGCGGCCTTGAGTGATGGCCGTGGTGGGGTTTCCGGTGGCAAGCGCGAAGACAGCGTTACCTATGTGATCGAACAGCAAGGGTCGCATAGCCTGCCGGCCTTTACCGTTCAATGGTGGGACGCTAGCACTAGCGAAGCCCGCACCGCGACGGTTGAAGCCGTGAACTTTGTAGCTGACAAAGGTAGCTACAGCGCGCCATTTGATATCAATGAGGACCTGCGCGCCCTTGGCCGTCAGGCCCATGTGCGCATTGCCGGGCACTGGCTGTTAGTGTCGGCGATAGTGCTGGTGGGCGCGTGCCTGTTGTACTGCGCACGCCCATGGGGGCGCGCTGCTGTAGCGTGGTTGCGGGGCTGGCGGGAGAACCGGCGTCGTACCTGGCTGGCATCGGCAGACTACGCCTGGCAGGTGCTGCGCCGACAGTTGAACGGCTCCCCGCTGCAGTTAGGTGGGCTCTATCTTTGGGTACGCCGCAGTAGCGGCAAGCGCACCCTGTCTGATTTTTCTGAAGAATTGTCCGACACAGCAGTAAATCGTTCACTAGACTTGCTCAAGATTCGTTATGCCCCTAGCGATTCGGCCGAGGCTGCCCCCGCCAATCTGGTGCAATCGCTGGCGGTATCACGGCGGGAGTTACGCAAGCGCAAGGTCGCCGATCCGCAGCATGGATTGCGGCCATTGAATCCCTGACTCGCATGAGTAAGGTACGAGGGAACTGCTCAAGGACGTTGTATGCCCCTACTTCTTCAGATGCGTTGGCTGATCAGTCTATGTGTACTGGTACCGCTGCTGGTGCAGGCAGCCGACCCTATGCCGTCTTGGTACAACGGCACCTCGCGCCAGGCCATCGAGCAGTTTGTCAGTGCCGTCACTACCGAAGGCAGCAAGGAGTATGTGCCGACGGCTGAACGCATTGCGGTGTTCGACAATGACGGCACCTTGTGGAGTGAGCAGCCGATCTATTTCGAGGTGCAGTTCGCCCTGGATGAAGTCAAGCGTCTGGCGCCGCAACACCCAGAATGGAAAACCCAGCAACCGTTCAAGGCGGTTCTTGACGGCGATCAGAAGGCATTGGCTGCCAGTGGCATGGACGGGTTGCTAAAAATAGTCGCAGCGACTCATTCCGGCGTCAGCACCGAGGCGTTTATCGCCCAGGCCCAACGTTGGCTCGCCACGGCGGTTCACCCCAAAACCAAGAAGCCCTACACCGAGATGGTCTTCCAGCCGATGCTGGAGTTGCTGGAGTACCTGCGCGCTAATGGCTTCAAGACCTACATCGTGTCGGGCGGCGAAGTCGCGTTCATGCGGGCGTTCGCTGAGGAGGTGTATGGCATTCCCCCGGAGCAGGTCATCGGCACGACCCTGGCCTCGCGCTTTGACGACAACAAGGGCACCCTGACCATCCAGCGCCTGCCCAAGTTGCTCCACAACGATGATGGCCCGGGCAAGCCGGTCAGTATCGACACCGTCATCGGTCGCCGGCCGATCCTGGCATTCGGCAACTCCGACGGCGACCTGCAAATGCTGCAATGGACCAAGGCCGGTAGCGGCAAGCGCTTTGCGGGGCTGGTGCATCACACCGACGCCAGGCGCGAGTGGGCCTATGACCGCGACAGTAAAGTCGGTCGCCTGGACAAAGCGCTGATAGCCGCCAACAAAGAGGGTTGGACCGTGGTTGATATGGCCCGCGAGTGGCGCCGCGTCTATCCCTTCGACAGCATCGAGGACTAGTAAACAAGAAACCGCAGGCGCACAAGGAACCTTGAGCAAGGTACCTCTGGTGCACGTAGTCGTGGCGGATGCCAGTAAACGTGAGACGGAGAAAGTGGCCCTATGAAACTCAGTAGACGATGGATAACAACAATGACCCTTGCCGCGAGCGTGGCGGCGGTCATGAGTGGCGCGCAGGCCGCAGAAAAACCCAACATCCTGGTGATCTTTGGTGATGACATTGGCCAGACCAATATCAGTGCCTACGGCAAGGGTGTGGTGGGTTATCAAACGCCCAACATCGACCGGATTGCCAAAGAAGGCATGATGTTCACCGACTACTATGCCGAGAACAGCTGCACCGCGGGTCGCTCTTCCTTCATCACTGGTCAGACACCATTGCGTACCGGCTTGTCCAAGGTCGGCATGCCGGGTGTTCCGGTTGGCTTGCAGGACCGTGACATTACCATCGCTCAGGCACTTAAAGCCGAAGGCTATGCCACCGGTCAGTTCGGTAAAAACCACTTGGGTGACCGTGATGAGTACCTGCCGACAAATCATGGCTTTGATGAGTTCTTCGGCAACCTGTATCACCTCAACGCGGAAGAAGAGCCTGAACGTCCGTTCTGGCCTAAAGATGATCCTGAGTTTCTCAAGGCGGCATCACCCCGTGGTGTGATCAAATCCAGTGCTGACGGCAAAATCGAAGACACCGGTGCACTGACCAAAAAACGTATGGAAACCATCGACGACGAGACCACGCAGGCTGCAATCAACTTCATGGAGAAGCAGGTCAAAGCCAATCAACCGTTCTTTGTCTGGATGAATACCACGCGTATGCACGCCTTCACTCACGTGCGTGAGTCGATGAAGGGCCAGAGCGGTATGCTGGGCAACGATTATGCCGACGGCATGCTTGAGCATGACGGTGACGTCGGCAAACTGCTCAAATCGCTTGATGATATGAAGATTACCGACAATACCATCGTGGTCTACACCACTGACAATGGACCGAACCAGTGGTCATGGCCGGACGCGGCAACTACGCCGTTCCGTAACGAGAAGAACTCCAACTGGGAGGGCGCATATCGGGTACCGGCGATGATCCGCTGGCCAGGCAAGGTGAAACCAGACACCATCTCTACCCAGATGTTCTCGGGGCTCGACTGGTTTCCGACGCTACTGGCCGCAGTCGGCGATACGGACATCAAAGAGCGTTTGCTCAAGGGTGCCGATGTGGGCGGCAAGAACTTCAAGGTGCACCTGGATGGGTTCAATCAGCTGGATTACTTGACCGGTAAATCCGACAAGAGTGCACGTGAAGAATTCTACTACTTCAACGACGATGGCGAGCTTGTCTCCATGCGTTTCGGTAACTGGAAGTTGGTGTTCTGTGAGCAGCGTGCGCCCGGTGGTCTGCAAGTGTGGAGCGAACCGTTCACCTGCTTGCGGGTACCAAAAATGTTTAACCTGCGCATGGACCCTTATGAGCGGGCGGACGTGGTATCAGACCAGTACTACGACTGGTTGACCAAGAACGACTACCTGATTTTCCAGGGCACCCGAAAGGCCGCCAAGTTCTTGCAGACCTTTGTTGAATATCCGCCAAGCCAGCGTCCGGCCAGCTTTAGCATTGACCAGATCCGGGCTGACGTAGACAAGAAGATTGAAGAGAAGATGAAGAAGTAAGGCAATGCCAGCGCCCGTCACTGACGGGCGCTTTCTTTTTTACTTGTTTTTCGGCCGCGATGCTGGCGCCGATAAGGTCAATTGATGCCTTCAGCTATCAGCCCCTCTGACGTCCAACCTTCGGTTGCGGATCTGGCCGGTCAACCGTTGCCCCTGCATATGCGGTTTCCGGCTTTGCTGTTGTGTGTGTCTGGTGCAGCGGCGCTGGTGTATCAGGTGCTGTGGGTTAAACAACTTTCACTGGTAGTGGGGGTGCAGGTGTATGCCATCACCGCCGGTATCAGTGCTTTTTTTGCTGGCCTGGCTTTGGGCGGCCTGGTGTTCGGCCGCTGGGCAGATCGTTTACGCCGTCCGGTCAGGTTGTATGCCAGCCTGGAACTGGCCGTGGCGATACTCGGGGTATTGAGTACTCTGGCGCTGGCCAATTGCGCCGGGCTATTCGCGCGCCTGGAAAGTCATGTCGGCCTGCTTGCCTGGCTGCTACCTATGCTTTTGGTGGGGACACCGGCGTTCCTCATGGGCGGTACCCTGCCAGTGCTGGTCCGTG
>Ga0247821_10002247_pt1 | contig 10634 bp, 9 predicted proteins | sample 13C_Glycerol_Day_FD_192481 | JGI IMG/M metagenome (GOLD analysis project Ga0247821, IMG submission 192481) | Soil microbial communities from agricultural site in Penn Yan, New York, United States - 13C_Glycerol_Day14 | ecosystem: Environmental > Terrestrial > Soil > Agricultural land | place... | reverse complement strand
CTGCAACGGTGCATGCCCGGCGCGGCCCAGGGCCACCAGGGCGAAGGCGATCAGCGCCAGGGCCGCCAGGTACACATCATTGGTTTCCAGCGCCCCCAGATGCGGCTCGTGGTGCGAGCGGTGCAGGAACCAGCCCCAGCCATGCATGATGTAGCGGTGCGTGAGGTAGCCGATGCCCTCCATGGCCGTCAGGGTGCAGAGAAAAACAGCGAAATTGAGAATCATGCGGACATCTATCGGCTGGTTGGCACAAACGACCAGAAGCCTACCATCTTGGCCCGCCCGGCAGGAGGCATTTCGTCACGCTACGGGCGCACGGTCACCGTCGCTGTGGTGCCGGCGCGCAGGTTGCCTTTGCCGGCATAGCCGGGGTCGATCTCGATACGTACCGGAATCCGCTGGGCCAGCTTGACCCAGGTGTAACTGGGGTTGACGTTGGCCAGCAGGCGGCTGCCCGGCGCGTTCTCGCGGTCGGTGATGGCGTAGGCGATGCTTTGCACCTTGCCTTCGAAGTGTTCCCCGCTCATCAGCGCTATCTGCACCGGATTGCCTACCTGAATGCGCGGCAGTTTGGTTTCCTCGAAATAGCCACTGACATAGAACGAGCTGCTGTCCACCAGCGCCAACAACGGCCCGCCGGCACTGGCGTAGTCGCCCTGACGGGTCAGCAGGTTGGTGACATAACCACTGACCGGCGCAAGGATACGGGTGCGCTGCAAGTCGAGCTCAGCCTGGGTCAAGGCCGCTGTGGCCAGTTGCACGTTGGCAGTAGCCAGGCTCAGATTCGCCTGGCCGCGCATCAGTTCGGCCTGGGCGACGGCCACATCGGTACTGGCTTTTTCCCACTCTTCGCCGGAGATCGCTGCGGTTTGCTTCAGGGTTCGCCGGCGAACCTCTTCGCTCTGACGCTGCTTGAGCAACGCCTGGCTGGCGATGATCGCCGCCTGGGCCAGGCCTTCACTGGCGCGGGCGACTTCAATGGCGCGGCGGGCATGCTCAACCGCCAGGGCATAGCGTTCAGGGTCGATTTCCAGCAGCAGCTCGCCCTTTTCCACGTGCTGATTGTCGGCCACCCGCAGCGCGACGATGCGTCCGGCGACATCGGCCGACAGCGTCACCACATCCGCCCGTACCCGCGCATCACGGGTCCAGGGCGCGCGGGTGTAGTGCTCCCAGGCAAACCAGCCAAGGATCAGCGCCAGTACTACAATCGCCAGGGTCGACGCCTGGGCCACAAGTTTCTTCACCGTTTCAGCTCCCCATGAACAGGATGATCAAGGCACACACACAGGCGTACAACGCGCCCTCGAATAGCGCCGGGTGCCACACTCGCTGCATCACGCCCAGGCGCTGCAGCAGCCACAGCAACACGAACAGCAAGGGCATGGCCAGCAACAACGCCTGGGCAATCGGCGGCAGGTAAACGCCGCCAACCTCGAAATCAATGGGCAAGGGCCGGTTCTCCTTCGGCAGCAGGATCAAGGTAAGCACTGTAATGACGCAGGAAGCCGGCAATTACCAGCAACGCGACACGAATACGGAACAGCGAACGCAACTGTTCCGGCGGCGCGCTGAACTGCGCGCTGTGCAGGGCATCGAGTTCTTCGCCGAGGGTTTGCAAGGTATCGAGTAAAGCCGATAACTGGCCCTGGGTACGCCCTGCCACGTAGCGACCGGTATTGCGTAGCACCTGCTCCAGACGTGCACGGATGCTGTCCGAGAGTAACCGGTTGGACCGGCCCTGTTCCTGCAACTGGCGCAAGGCGACACCCAGGGCCATGCACGCCAGGTTGACGTCGAACAGCGCCTTGGAGCGCGCGTCCTGGGTGGCTGGCAGCAGACCGAGGATCAGCGTCAGACGGTCAACCATGCGGCTCTCGAAGGCAAACTGGCGTTCATCCGAGGCCGGCCCCTTGAGCAGCGCATAGACCTGCTCGCGGGTCTCGCGAAACAGCCGCTCGATGCGCAGTTGCGGGTTGAACGGGAACATCCAGGCATACACCAGCAGCGACAGCACACCGCCACAGATATAGGCACCGGCAAATTCGAACCACTGCATGGCGGTGTTCTGCCAGGCACCGATGTTCTGCGGGCCGAACATCAGGAAGCTGGACAAGCCCAGGCCCATGCCGATACCCGCGGTCATCGGCGTCGACAGCCCGACCGCGACGACATACAGCAACGGCAGCAGCAATAACGCGAGCATCTCGAAATCGACCACCTGCGGGATCAACCAGAACTGGTACAGCGCCGACACCACCAAGGCCATGCCCAAGCCGCGCATGTAGTTCTGCGCGGCCATCAACGGCCGTGGGAAGGTGGCCATCAACGAGCAGAGAATACCCACCAGGATCACCCCGGCACGGGCACCGTCCCACGCGGTCTCGATCCAGATCAGTCCGGCTACCAGCAAGGCGGTAAAGGCGCGGCTGGCATTCATCGCCGCCAGGCGAAAATCCAGGTGCAGCGGGTTGGTCAGCGGCTGGCGGTACAGGCAATCGCCCGCACGACCTTCCTGGATCGCATCGCTGAGCTCAAGCATTTCGCTTAGTTGTTCGAGCAACCGCGCCTGCTCCCAACGCAGCGCCCAGGCCAGGGAGCGCAAGGTCGCCGGCATGTCATGCTGCAGCTGTTCGGCTTGCAGGGCTGCCTGATCGAAACGCCGCTGCAAGGCGCTGAAATGTTCGCGGGCGCTGGCCGGCATGGCCCTGCCCTGTTGCGCCAGCTGGTCGAGAAAGGCCAGCTCGTCAGTGAGCAACTGATTGATAAAATCCGGATAGGCGCCGGGCCAGCGCTCGGCAATCATCAGTTTCTGATTGCGCAGCACGGTCAGGCGCGAGCTGAGCAGCACCAGCTGGTTGCCCAGCAGTTGCACCAGGCCGTTGGCGCCGCGCAGGTGCGGGGCGTCGAAATACAGGTGCCGGCGCAGCCCCTCCAGGGCGCTGATTTCGCCGAGGATCTGCATTTGCCGCTGACTGAAGGCGGCATTGCTTTCTTCGCCGCGAATGGCTGCGGCGGCATGGCTGGCCATCAGCTTGATCAGGTTGTCGACCTTGGCGAAGTAGCCGCTGGTCACCGCTTGCGGCCGTGCGCTGAGCAAGCTGACCACGCACACGCAGGCTACCGCCAACAGGGTTTCAGTGACGCGGGTGATGGCCAGCATCAGGGTGTTGTCCTGCTCGGGGATGGCCAGCATGGCAACCACCACAGCGGTAAAGCCGCTGAGCACAAAGGCATGCGAGCTGGTGTAGCGCAACAAGGTGCCACCGGCGGTACACACGGCCAGCCACAGCGCCAGGGTGACAATGAACGGCAAGGGTGCCTGGGGGAACAGCGCCATGATCAGCACCGCAACCGCTGCCCCGACCGTGGTGCCGACCACCTGGGCAAAGCTGCGCTGCAAGGTCATCCCACCCAGCGGCTGGCTGACGATAAACACGGCCATGATCGACCACTTGGGCTGGTCGAGGTCAAAGATAAAGGCCAGGTACAGGGTCAGCAGGCAGGCAACGATGGTGCGCAAGGCAAAGCGAAAGGTGTCTGCGCCTGGGTGCAGAACCATTTTGAAGTAATTGATCAGTGGCTGCATGCCGCTCCCTCGCCGAACCGTGACTACAACCTTAGCCATAGCGGCTACCCTGCGGAAGCGGCGTTCACACACTACAGCGTTGCAAATCCGGAACAGTGGCGGCCCAGATGCGTTCCTACAGCAATTGTCATGAAAACAACCTTGACCCTGCCGCTTTAGAACGTTAGTTTCTCGCCCGCATTTTTGCATGCCTATACAGGAGTCCTGCATTGGACAGTTGCCCTAGTCGATTGCGACAGGTTCATACGGCGCGCTAGTTCAGCAGACTCTTTCTGCCACTGCCCTGCCGTACACGGTGGTCAGTGGCGCCTCGCATCCGCAGCGGATGACGACGCTTCATTCTCCCTTCCTGCAAGCCCTACCGGTAGTTAGCGACCCGGCTTGTGACCCTGCGCAATCCATTTATTCGTACCTGCATCGAAAGCGTTCGATGCGTTGCGGCCCTGTGCCGCGGATTCGAGGTTTGTTATGGATTGGAAAGTATTTCTCCTGCGCGTCAGTGTCGCGCTCGTACTGGGCGCCCTGATCGGCGCCGAACGTCAACTGCGTCAGCGCCTGACCGGCCTGCGCACCAATGCCCTGGTCAGCACCGGTGCCTGTCTGTTTGTACTGATGACCCAGGCCGTGCCGGGCATGGCCGCCACCGATGCATCACGGATCGCCGCCTATGTGGTATCGGGTATCGGCTTTCTTGGCGGTGGCGTGATCATGCGCGATGGCCTCAACGTACGCGGTCTGAACACCGCCGCGACGCTATGGTGCACGGCCGCCGTGGGCGTATTGTGCAGCATGGGCCTGCTGCTGGAGGCGGCACTGGGCAGCTGCGTGGTGCTCTGCGCCAACATCCTGTTGCGCGACATCTCGCAACGTCTCAATCGTCAGGAAGTGCTGCCGGCCAATGAAGCCGAGCAGCGTTTCGAAGTGCGCATCACCTGCCGCGCCGAAGACGAGATCCAGGTGCGCAGCCTGATGCTGCACAGTTTCGGCAGTGACGGCCTGCGCCTGCAATCACTGCACAGTGAAGACCTGGCCAACCCGGCGAAACTGGAAGTGCGCGCCGAGCTGCTCGGCAGCCCCGATGCGCCGACCCAGCTGGAACGCCTGGTCAGCCGGGTCAGCCTGGAAAAAGGCGTCAGCTCGGTGCGCTGGCAGGTGCAGGAGCTGACGGCCGACTAGCGACGTTCGTCCGGCAAACGGGTGTTTTCATCCGGGGCATCGGGCAGGCGCTCGATGTCCTGGGGATGCTCGTGCCGTTGCGGGTCGCCATCGACATTGGGGTCAGTGACCGGGTCGTGTTCGCGTTGCGGGTTGTTCAGCGGATCCTTCCAGAGCGGATCATCCTGGGGACGTTGCTGGCTCATGGCAGATACCTCTCAGAAACGACCCGGAGAAAAACCAGGCCGTATCTGTTCGAACCAGCCGACGTACTCGCCGTGCCGTTGAAGCGATCAACGGTTGCCCAGCGAAAATATCCTCAGTGCCGAGCAAAATCCGCTGCAAGGCCTGACACCCGAAGGGGTACCCTGTAACGAAATAATCAGCCAGAGGTGCACTGTGGCGTCCTATACCTTGCGTCAGTTGAAGTATTTCGTCACCACCGTGGAGTGCGGCAGCGTCGCCGAGGCGTCGCGCAAGCTGTACATCGCGCAACCGTCGATTTCAACCGCAATCAAAGGCCTGGAAGACAGCTTCGGCGTGCAGCTGTTTATCCGTCATCACGCTCAAGGCGTATCCCTGACACCCGGTGGCGCGCGCTTCTATCGCAAGGCCCAGGAGCTGTTGCGCATGGCCCGGGAGTTCGAGCAGAACGCGCTGGCCGACAACGATGTGGTGTGCGGGCAGATCGATATCGGCTGTTTCGAGACCGTCGCCCCGCTCTACCTGCCACGGTTGATCAAAGGTTTTCGCGAACGCTTCCCGGGGGTCGAGATCCGCCTGCAGGACGGCGAGCAACAGGAGCTGGTGCAGGGCTTGACTGGCGGGCGCTTCGATCTGGCGATCTTCTACGATCATGACCTCGACAGCACCATCGAGACCGAAGCGCTGATGGCGCCGCAACGGCCCTATGCGCTGTTGCCGGCCGGGCATCGCTTTGCCGAGCAGGCGCAGGTGTCGCTGCGTGACCTGGCGCTGGAACCGATGATCCTCCTGGATGTACAGCCCAGCCGCACCTATTTCGTGAGCATTTTCGAAGAGCTGGGGCTGAGCCCGAACATTGTCTTCAGTTCGCCTTCGATCGAGATGGTACGCGGCATGGTCGGGCAAGGTTTCGGGTTTGCCGTGCTGGTGACCCGGCCGCTGACTACCAGCACCTATGACGGTCAGGAGCTGGTCTGTGTACAGCTGGCTGAGGATGTGACCGGCTCAGGTTTGGTGGCCGGCTGGTTGAAACGTGCGCAGCTGACCAAGCCTGCGCAGTTGTTTGTCGATTACTGCAAGGAGCAGTTCAAAGCCTGGCTGACCTGAATCTGTAGGAGCGGATTCGCCGGGACGCCGGACCGCCCCGATGGGGCGCATCGCGGCCGCAAAAGATAGGCCTGCTGCGCAGTCCATCGCGGATAAATCCGCTCCTACAAGTGCGCAGCTGATTGTCGATTACTGTAAGGAGTGTAGGAGCGGATTCATCCGCGATGGCCCGCAGCGCGGGCCCGAAAGGGGATTAGCGCGCAGCCCAGGCGTTGAAGCGCTGCTCCAGCTCCTCGCCATGATCCACCCAGAACGCCGCATCCACCGCCTGCGCTTGAGCAAGGTTGGCTTGCGCCGTCGGCAGCTGCTGCTGCACCGCCTCAGGCAACAGCTTCAGCGCATCGCGATGCACCGGCCCGTAAGGAATCTCCTCGGAGAACACCTTCTGCGCCTGCGGCTGGCTGGCAAAGGCAATGAAGTCCTCGGCCAGGGCCTTGTTCGGCGTGCCCTTCACCACCGCCCAGTATTCCGGGTCGTACAGGCTTTGCGGCCAGACGATGCTCAGTTTCATCCCTTCCTTCTGCGCCGAGGCGATACGCCCGTTATAGGCCGCACTCATCACCACATCGCCGGCGATCAACCATTGCGCCGGCTGCGCCCCGGCTTCCCACCACTGGATATTGCCCTTGATCTGGTCGAGCTTGGCAAACGCCCGGCTCACCCCTTCAGGGGTCGCCAGTACCTCGTACAGCTGTTCTCGTTTGACCCCGTCAGCAAGCAAGGCGATTTCCAGGGTGTACTTGGCACCCTTGCGTAAACCACGTTTGCCGGGAAACTCGCTGACGTTCCAGAAGTCGGCCCAGGAGGTCGGGGCCTTGGCCAGTTTGTCGTGGTCATAGGCCATGACCATCGACCAGACGTAAGTCGCTACCCCGCACTCGCTGAGAGTGCCCGGCACAAACTGCGCGGCATCACCGAAACGCGCCGGGTCCAGGCGCTCGAACAGGCCTTCGTCACAGCCACGCAGCAACTCCGGGCTTTCGACTTCGACCACGTCCCAGCTGGTGTGGCCGACGTCGACCATGGCTTTGATCTTCGACAGTTCACCGTTGTATTCGCCGGCAACGACGCGTCCTGCACCGCTGGCGTTGAAAGGTTGGAAATAGGCCTTGTCCTGGGCCTGTTTGGTGGCACCGCCAAATGAGATGACGGTGAGGCTCTGCGGCGCGGCCTGAACGGCACCGCACAGTAACGCCAAGGCAAAGGGAACACTGCAACGCAAGGATCTGGACATGGATCTGTTCCTCAGGAAAGCCGGCTCGCCCGTACGAGCCGGCGTACGGGGGCTTACAGCAGACCGTATTCGCGCGCAGTGCGGTCTACGGCGATACGGGTCTTGTCGACCAGCTCATCGATCTCGGCTTTGCCGGCCACCAGGGCCGGAGCCATGATCATCCGGCCCAGCGTCGAGCGGATGATCAGGCCTTCTTCGAAGCCGATGGTGCGGCAACGCCAGGCCATGTCGTTTTCATTGGCAAAGCGTTTGCGGCTGGCTTTGTCTTCAGCAAACTGCAGCGCCGCGACCAGGCCGGTGCCTTGTATTTCGCCAATCAGCGGGTGATTGCCGAACACCTCGCGCAGGCAGCGCTGCAGGTACGGACCGGTGTCCTGCTTGACCTGGGTGACAATGCCTTCGTCGCGCAGGGCCTTGAGGTTGGCAATCGCCACCGCCGCCGCCACCGGGTGGCCGGAATAGGTCAGGCCGTGGGCGAACACCCCGCCCTGCTCCACCAGTACCTGGGCCATGCGCTTGGACAGGATCAGGCCGCCCATGGGGATGTAGCCGCTGGTCAGGCCCTTGGCGATCGACAGGGTGTCGGGTTCGAAACCGAAGTGCTGGTGGGCGAACCACTCGCCGGTGCGGCCAAAACCGCCAATCACTTCATCGGCGCACAGCAGCACATCGTATTGGCGGCAGATACGCTGAATTTCCGGCCAGTAGCTTTCTGGCGGGAAGATCATCCCGCCCGCGCCCTGGAAGGGTTCGGCGACAAAGGCGGCGACGTTCTCGGCGCCCAGTTCGAGAATCTTCTGTTCCAGCTGGCGGGCGGCACGCAGACCGAATTCGGCCGGCGTCAGGTTGCCCTCGTGGGCGAACCAGTACGGTTCGTCGATGTGCGCGACATCGGGAATCACCCCGCCCATGTCGTGCATGAACTTCATCCCGCCCAGCGCCGTCGCCCCCAGGGTCGAACCGTGGTAGCCGTTCCAGCGGCCGATCATGATTTTTTTCTGCGGCTTGCCGAGGATCTGCCAGTAGCGGCGCACGGTACGGATCAACACCTCGTTGGCCTCGGAGCCGGAGTTGGTGTAGATCGCATGGCTGTAGTGGCTGGGCAGCAGGCTGAACAGCAGCTCCGACAGCTCGACCACCGCCGGGTGGGTGGTGTGGAAGAACATGTTGTAGTACGGCAGTTGCTCCAGCTGGCGGCTGGCGGCGGCGGCCAGGTCCTTGCGGCCATAGCCGAGGTTGGTGCACCACAGGCCCGACATGCCGTCCAGGTAGCGTTTGCCGTCGTTATCCCAGAGTGCCAGGCCTTCGCCACGGACGATCACCCGCGGGCCTTCTTCGTTCAGGGCTTTCTGGTCGAGAAACGCATGGATGTGGTGCGCCGCATCCAGGGCCTGGTAATCGCCGGTGCTACGGTCGGTGTTCACTTGAGCGGTCATTGCGAGTCTCCTTATTGGTTTTTATCGTTGCCAGCCACGCTTGCGGTTTGCAGCGGCTCGGGCTTGAACAGGGGTTTGCCCATCACGCACTTGATCCACAGCACGGCGATGATCGAGACGATCAGCAGTACCAGGCCGGCGTAGGCGAAAATCGAGAAGGTCATCTCCGGGCTTGGCGACACGTTCCAGATGGCAAAGAGCATGCCGGCGATGCCGAAAATCTGCGGCAGCGGGTAGAACGGTGTGCGGAACGGCCGATGCACTTGCGGATAGCGACGACGCAGGGCAATCACGTTGATGTGGGTGATGATGTAGGCCAGCAGCCAGGCCAGCGCGGCGGCCAGCAGCAGCTGGTTGATCGCGTCCGGATGGTCGTGCATCAGCAGCAGTGGCAGGCCGGTGATCGCCGCGACGAACAGCACCGCCACCCAAGGCGCGCCGGTACGTTTGCCCTGGCGTTTGAGGATGCCGAACGCCTGGCCGTTGCAGGCCATGCCGAAGAGCATCCGCGGGATTGCGGCCAACGAACTGTTGAGGGTGCTGCAGGTGGCGGTGATTGCCGCGGTGACCAGAAACACCTTGCCGGTTTCGCCAAACACGGTGGTGGCGAACAGGTAATGCGGCAGGCCGTTGCTGGCCAGCTCCGCCTGGGGCACGGTGAGCAAGGCGCCGAACGCATACAGGGCGATGATGACGAAGATGATGGTCAGGCCAAGCATCATCGAACCAGGGATGTTGCGTTCCGGGCGCCGGGTTTCTTCCACCAGCGGGCAGACGAACTCGGCACCGACAAAGCCCCACACCGCCATCGCCGTCAGGGCAATCACGCCCAGGCCCAAGGGATTCCAGCCCGCGCTTTCAAACAGGCTCGGGTTGGGCGAGACGATATCGCTGTTCATCGCGCTCAGGCCCATTACCAGCAACACCACCACCATGACCACGGCCAGTACCGTCTGCAGCCGGGCGAAGATGTCGATGTTGAACAGGTTGAGCACGGTGAACAGGGCCAGCACCGCAAGGGCCACGGTCAGCGGCGGCATCGAGTGCGGGTAGACCTTGTCGATGATGAATTCCATCAACAGCAGCTCTGCCGACAAGGCGAACATTGCCACTACCACGTAACCGGAAAAGGTCGCGAGGATGGCCGGGAATTGGCCGATGGCCACCTCGGTGTAGCTGCTCAGGCTACCGGCGCGGGGGATCATCAAGGCCAGCTCGGAAAACGAGCAGGCGTAGCTCAAGGCCAACAGCCAGGCCAGCGCCAACGGTACGATAAAACCGGCCCCGGCGATGCCGACACCTTGCAGCATCAGCACCATCACCCCTTGCGACACGACCAGGCCGATGGCCACGGCCAACAAGGCGGTGAGGCCCAGTTTCTTGCTACTCACAGGCGGCGCCAGGGCGCCTGTGGACACGCTTGCATTACTGTTCATCGGTTGCTCCGTCTTGTTGTTGTCTTTCTTGAGAACAGATCGGTGTTGCTAATGGGGCTGCTATGCAGCCCATCGCCGGCTTCGCCAGCTCCCACAATGGTTCAGTGCATGCAGTTTCTGTGGGAGCCGGCGATTGGCCCTCAGCCGCGCAGCTGAATCCAGGTGGTCTTGAGCTGCGTGTACTTGTCGAACGAATGCAGGGACAGATCCCGCCCAAACCCCGATTGCTTGCCACCACCAAAAGGCACGCAGACATCCAAGGCATCGACGGTATTCACCGACACCGTTCCGGCATTCAGCCGCCGTGCCACGCGATGCGCGCGGTTAAGGTCATCGGTCCACACCGAGGCGGCCAGGCCATAGATGTGATCGTTGGCCAGGGCCACTGCCTGGTCTTCGTCATCGAACACGCTGACCGCCAGTACCGGGCCGAACACTTCTTCGCGAGCCAGGGTCATGTCGGCGGTGACGCC
>Ga0247821_10002246_pt1 | contig 10634 bp, 7 predicted proteins | sample 13C_Glycerol_Day_FD_192481 | JGI IMG/M metagenome (GOLD analysis project Ga0247821, IMG submission 192481) | Soil microbial communities from agricultural site in Penn Yan, New York, United States - 13C_Glycerol_Day14 | ecosystem: Environmental > Terrestrial > Soil > Agricultural land | place... | reverse complement strand
CCCCAAACGGCCCGGGCGCCGGCGCCCCAGCGCGCCGCCCGTCCCGTTGCCAAGGCGCCCTCCCCGCCCGTGCGCGAGCCGGCCGCCGAAGGCCGCCCTCGCCTGCAGGTCGACCTGCTGGACATCGCCATCGACCAGGCGCCGGCGCTCAAGTCGTCGGCGCAGCTGGCCCCGCCGCCGCCCAACGGCATGAGCCGCGCCGAGGCGGTGGCCGCGTGGCAGGAGATCAACTCGCCGCCGGAGAAGCAGCTGGCCGCCGCCCGCGAGCAGTCGCAGGCCGTCCAGGCCGAGATCCAGGCGCTGCGCGAACAGACCCGCCGCCAGTCGGACCAGCTGCAGAAGCTGGTGGACCAGCGCAACCTGGCACGCGACATCATTGCCGGCATCGCCGGCGCCATCGCCGTCGGACTGGCGCTGCTGCTGTGGCGCCGCTCGCGCGAGACCGCGGCGCAGCGCGCCTGGTACCAGCGCTCGCCGGTTCCGCCGGCCCCGACGCCGGACGACAGCAGCTTCGTGGACAGCAGCTTTCCCGACCACGCGCCGGAGCCGCAGCGCCTCGCGCCCGAGCCCGACAGCGGCTGGTCGGGGCAGGCGCACGTGGGCACGGGCGGCGTGCGAGCGGCGGAAAGCGGCTACGGCCGCAGCCGCATGCTGCCCACCGCCGAGGAATTGCTGGACGTGCAGGAGAAGGCCAACTTCTTCCTGGCCATCGGCCAGCCGGAGAAGGCGATCGAGCTGCTGGAGACGCGGCTGCTCGAACACCTGGGCGGCAGCCCCTTCCTCTGGCTGGACCTGCTGGACCTGTGCCGCAAGCTGCAGCGCGCCGAGGACTACGAGCGCGTGCGCGAGGAGTTCCAGCGCCACTTCGCCGCGCGCCTGCCGCATTTCGAGGAAGCGCATACGCAAAACGGCGGGCTGGAGCGCTATCCCAAGGCGCTGTCGCGCATCGAGCTGCTGTGGCCGTCCACGCGCGTGATGCAGGAGATCGAGAAGTCGCTGTTCGAGGAGCGCGCGCCCGGCGCCATCATGTTCGACCTGGAAGCGTCGCGCGAACTGCTGCTGCTCTACAGCATCGCGCTGGACGTCACCTCGCAGGACGACGGCCGGCCCTACACGCCGACGATGGTGACGGCGCTGGAGGACAAGGGCCCGCCACAGTTCGAGAACTCGCACATCAACACCCAGCCGATGCCGCTGATGGAGCTGGACTCGCAGCCGGAGTCCATGCCCAGCGCCATGATCAACCTGGGCCTGGACCTGGACCTGGACTTCAGCGCGCTGGAGAAGACCGCGATGCTGCCGGAGCTCGACTTCGAGAGCCTGAACGTGGACCTGGACCTGGACCTGGACCTCGCCACCCCCGGCGCGGCGCGGGTGAAGACGTGAACATGCGCCCTGCCCTGCTCGGCACCGCTGCGCTTGCACTGGCGGGCATTGCCTTTTCGGCCCACGCCACCGAGTGGGTGAGCTACGGCCAGAGCGAGAACGGCGCGTACTACTTCGACAAGTCCGGCATCCGCGTGGAAGGCGACCACAAGCGGGTGTGGCGTCTGTTCGCGCTGCGCGAGCCGCAGGCCGGCGTGCAGTCGGGCAAGGCGCTGATCGAGTTCCAGTGCAAGGCCGGCACCTTCCGCTACCTGCGCACCATGTACTACTCGGGGCCCATGGGCCAGGGCAAGTACGTGGGCGGCGCCAAAGAGCAGTCGGCCGAGCCGATCGCCCCGGGCACCATGATCGGGGAGCTGGCGCAAAAGATCTGCGCGCAATGAAAGAAAAAGGGCCGCGATCGCGGCCCTTTCATATCAGCGGGAGCTGATTACTTCTTGTCGCCGCCCGGCACCTTGCCTTCCACGCCTTGCACGTAGAAGTTGATGCCGACCAGGAACTTGTCGTCCGCGACGGCGTCCTTGGCCACCACTTCCTTGCCGGTGTTGTCCTTGATCGGGCCCTTCCAGATCGAGAAGCTGCCGTCCTTCAGGCCGGCCTTGACCTCCTCGAGGCGCTTCTTCGCGTCTTCCGGCACGTCGGCGGCGACGGACACCATGTCGATGGCGCCTTCCTTCACGCCCCACCAGGACTGCTGGCCACCCTGCCACTTGCCTTCCAGCGCGTCACGCGTGGCCTTGATGTAGTACGGGCCCCAGTTGATGACGGCCGAGCCCAGGTGGGCCTTGGGACCGTAGTTGGTCATGTCGCTGTCCCAGCCGAAGGCGCGCTTGCCCATCTTCTCGGCGGTCTGCAGCACGGCCGACGAGTCGGTGTTCTGCATCAGCACGTCGGCGCCGCCGTTGATCAGCGACGTGGCGGCCTCGGTTTCCTTCGGCGGATCGAACCACTTGCCGACCCAGACCACCTTGGTCTTGATCTTCGGGTTCACCGACTGGGCGCCCATGGTGAAGCTGTTGATGTTGCGGACCACTTCCGGGATCGGCACCGAGCCCACCACGCCCAGCGTGTTGGTCTTGGTCATCTTGCCGGCGATGACGCCCGCCATGTACGCGCCTTCGTAGGTGCGGCTGTCGTAGGTGCGCAGGTTGTCGGCGGTCTTGTAGCCGGTGGCGTGCTCGAACTTCACGTCCTTGTGGTCGCCGGCCACCTTCACCATCGGCTCCATGTAGCCGAAGGTGGTGCCGAACACCAGCTTGGCGCCGGAGCTGGCCATGTCGCGGATGACGCGCTCGGCGTCGGCGGACTCGGGCACGTTCTCCACGAAGCTGGTCTGGACCTTGTCGCCGAACTCCTTCTCGACCGCCTTGCGGCCGTTGTCGTGCGCGAAGGTCCAGCCGCCGTCGCCCACCGGGCCGATGTAGGCGAACGCGATCTTCAGCGGCTCCGCCTTGGCGGGCGCGGGGGCGGAAGCGGCGGGCGCGGCGGCCGTGGCGGCGGGCGCCGCCGGCTCTTCCTTCTTGCCGCAGCCCACCAGGGCCGTGGCGGCCAGCGCGGTCAGCGCGGCGGCCTGCAGCAGGGAGCGTTTTCTGAGATCGGTCATGAAGTCCTCTGAGTGATGGGATGGGCTGGATGAAACCGCAAATTATGTGCCGGGATGGAAGGGTTTCCCAAGCGATGCCGGCATGTTGACGCGGATCCAGGCCGGGTTGCGCGAGATCAGGGCCAGCACCACGATGGTGGCCAGGTAGGGCAGCATGGTGAGGAACTGGCTGGCCACTTCCACCCCGCTGCCCTGCAGGTGGAACTGCAGCATGGTCACGCCGCCGAACAGGTACGCGCCCAGCAGCACGCGCGCCGGCCGCCAGGTGGCGAAGGTGGTCAGCGCCAGGGCGATCCAGCCGCGGCCGGCCACCATGCCTTCCACCCACAGCGGCGTGTAGATCACCGCCAGGTACGCGCCGGCCAGGCCGCACAGCGCGCCGCCGGCCACCACCGCCGCCAGGCGGATGCGGCGCACCGGGTAGCCGAGCGAGTGCGCCGACTCGGGCGACTCGCCCACCGAGCGCAGCACCAGGCCCGCGCGCGATCGATACAGGAACCAGACCAGGAACACGACCAGCGCGATGGCCACGTACACCATCGGGTGCTGGCGGAACAGCGCCGGGCCCACCAGCGGGATGTCGCCCAGCACGGGGACCGAGAAGCGCGGCCGCTCCGGCAGCTTCTCCTGCACGTACTTGATGCCCGCGAACGCGGAGAAGCCCGCGCCGAACAGGCTGAGCGCCAGGCCGGTGGCGTACTGGTTGGTGTTGAGCCAGATGACCAGCAGGCCGAAGATCGCGGCGAGCAGCGCGCCGGCGCCCATGCCGGCCGCGAAGCCCAGCAGGTCGATGCCGGTGTGCACCACCGTCACGAACCCGGCGAGCGCGGCGCAAAGCATGATGCCCTCGGCGCCCAGGTTGACGACGCCGGCCTTCTCGTTGACCAGCAGGCCCAGCGCGGCCAGCGCGAGGACGGTGCCGGCGTTGAGGGTGGCGGCGAAGAGCAGTGCGTAGCTTTCCATCACGCCGTCCCCTGCTTGGCCGGCACGGTGCCGGAGCCCGCGGCGGCCGCCGCGGGTTGCTTCGGTGCCCAACGCACCCTGTACGCGATCAGCGTGTCGCACGCCAGCAGCGTGAACAGCAGCAGCCCCTGGAACACGCCGGTCAGCGACTTGGGCAGCCCCAGGCGCGACTGCGCCAGTTCACCGCCGATGTAGAACATGCTCATGAGCACCGCCGAGAACACCATCCCGACCGGATGCAGCCGGCCGACGAACGCCACGATGATGGCCGCGAAGCCGTAGCCGGCCGGCACGTAAGGCGTCAGCTGCCCGATCGGCCCCGCCACTTCCAACGCGCCCGCCAGGCCCGCGCAGCCGCCGCTGACCAGCAGCGCCAGCCAGAGCGCGCGGCGCGAGGAGAAGCCCGCATAACGCGCCGCCGCCGGCGCCAGCCCGCCGACCTGCTGGGCGAACCCGGCGCGGGTGCGGAACAGGAACACCCACAGCACCGCCACGCCCGCCAGCGCGATCAACAAGCCGATGCTCACGCGCGAGCCCTGCATCAGCCGCGGGATCTGCGTCACCGACTCGAAGGTGCGGGTCTGCGGGAAGTTGTAGCCGCCCGGGTCCTTCCAGGGTCCGAACACCAGGTAGAACAGCAGCTGCTCGGCCACGTAGACCAGCATCAGGCTGACCAGGATCTCGTTGGCGTTGAAGCGGTCGCGCAGCAGCGCGGTGAGCGAGGCCCACAGCATGCCGCCCGCGACGCCGGCCAGCAGGATGGCCAGCACGATCCAGCGGCCGGTGGTCTTGTCCGCCATCAGCGCGACGCCGCCGGCCAGGATGGCGCCCAGGACGAACTGGCCCTCGGCGCCGATGTTCCACACGTTGGAGCGGAAGCACACGGCCAGCCCCAGTGCGATCAGCAGCAGCGGCGTGGCCTTGACGGTGAGCTCGCCCAGCGCGTAGGCCGACTTGACCGGCTCCCAGAAGAACACCTGCAGCCCGCGCACCGGGTCCTTGCCCAGCGCCATGAACAGCAGCACGCCGATGACGACCGTGAGCGCCAGCGCCAGCACCGGCGAGGCGACGCTCCACAGCCGCGAGGCCTCGGGCCTGGCTTCCAGCCTAAGCATCGGCGGCCTCCCGCGCGGCGACCTCGGCGGGCGCGTCCCACAGGCCGCTCATCCAGGCGCCGATCTTCTCCACCGTGGCCTCGCCGCGCGCGAGCGGCGGCGACAGGCGGCCCTTGGCGATGACGTGCAGGCGGTCGCTCACTTCGAACAGTTCCTCCAGTTCCTCGCTGACCACCAGCACGGCGCAGCCGGCTTCGGACAGCGCCAGGATCTCGCCGCGGATCTGGGCGGCGGCGCCCACGTCCACGCCCCAGGTCGGCTGCGAGATCACCAGCAGCTTCGGCTTCGCATCGATCTCGCGGCCGACGATGAATTTCTGCAGGTTGCCACCCGACAGCGAACGCGCCGCAGCGTCGGGCCCGCCCGCCTTCACGTTGAAGCGGCGGATCACGTCCTGGGCCTGCGTGCGCAGCCCCTTCACGTCGATCCAGCCGCTGCGGCCCACCGCGTCGGTGCGCGTGAGCATCAGGTTGTGCGCCAGCCCGAGCGACGGCACGGCCCCGCGGCCGAGGCGCTCCTCCGGCACGAAATGCAGCCCGAGCCGGCGCCGCTGCGCCGGGCCCAGTCGGCCGGCCGGCTGGCCGGCGACGCGCACGGCGGCCGGCGCGGCGCGCGTGTCCTCGCCCGACAGCGCGTACAGCAGCTCGCGCTGGCCGTTGCCCGACACGCCCGCGATGCCCACCACCTCGCCGGCGCGCACCCGCAGCGCGATGTCCTGCAGGTCCACGCCGAAAGGCGAGTCGCGCTCCAGCGTCAGGCGATCGACCTCCAGCACCGCGGCGCCCGGCGTGTGGGCGCGGTGCTCCAGCCGCGGCGGCTCGGCGCCGATCATCATCCGGCTGAGCGAGGCGTTGCTCTCCTGGCGCGGATCGCATTCGCCGGTGACGCGGCCGCCGCGCAGCACGGTGCAGGCGTCGCACAGCTCGCGGATCTCGTGCAGCTTGTGGCTGATGTACAGGATGCTGCAGCCCTGCGCCGCCAGCTGGCGCAGCACCACGAACAGCTTCTCCACCGCCTGCGGCGTCAGCACCGAGGTCGGCTCGTCCAGGATCAGCAGCTGCGGATCGGTGAGCAGCGCACGGATGATCTCCACCCGCTGCATCTCGCCCACCGACAACGTGTGCACCGGCCGCGAGGGATCGACGTGCAGGCCGTACTCGGCGGCCTTGCCCTCGATGCGCCGCGCCACCTCCGCCAGCGACAGGCCGCGGCCCAGACCGAGCCAGACGTTCTCGGCCACGGTCAGCGTGTCGAACAGGCTGAAGTGCTGGAACACCATGCTGATGCCCAGCTCGCGCGCCTCGTGCGGGTTGCGCACCTGCGCCGGCTGGCCGTTCCACAGCACCTGGCCGGCGTCGGGTTTGACCGAGCCGTAGATGATCTTCATCAGCGTGGACTTGCCGGCGCCGTTCTCGCCCAGCACGGCGTGGGTCTGGCCCGGCAGCACTTCCAGCGAGATGCCGTCGTTGGCCACCACGGCCGGGTAGCGCTTGGTGATGCCCTGCAGGCGCAGGCGGGGCGGCGCGCTCATGCTTCGCCCGTCCGGAGGCGCCCGGCCGCGGCCTTGACGCGCCCGCGCAGCCAGCGCGCGGCGGCCGATGCGTGGCTGCGCTCGTGCCACAGCTGGTAGTAGGTGAGCGGCGGGAATTCCACCGGCGGCTTCAGGAGGGCGACCGGCAGCCGCGCCAGGTAGCGCTCGCAGAACAGGCGGCCGGTCGTCATCACCAGCAGGCTGGACGCGACCATGGCCGGGATCAGGCCGAAATGCGCGCAGCGCGCGGTGATGTTCCGTTCCAGGCCCAGGCCCTCCAGGTGTTCGTCGATGACGCCGCGCGCGCCGGGATGCATGGGCGTGGGCGCCACGTGTTCGGATTCGAGCCAGTCTTGCGCACTCCAACCGCGCCGCACCGCCGGATGGTCGCGCGCCACCAGGCACACCACTTCGTCGGTGAACAGCTCCGCGCGATGCAGGTCGCCGGGCGGCTGCAGCCAGTTGCCGACCACCACGTCGGTGTCGCCCTGGGCGAGGCGCGCGTGGTAGTCGCCGTCGGGCGAGAGCGGATGGATCTCGATGCGGGTGCGCGGCGCGGCCTGCCGCAGGTCGGCGACGAGGCCGGGCAGGAACTGCGGGTCGAGGTAGTCGCTCGCGGCGAGCCGGAAAGTGTTCGTCGCGGTGGCGGGATCGAAGCCGCGCACGTCGCTGAAGAGGGATTGCGCCGCCTGCAGGATGCTGGCGCTGGGCTCGATCATGCGCAGGCCGGCATCGGTGGGCACCATCGTGGCGCCCGATCGCACCAGCAGCGGATCGCCGGCCAGCTCGCGAAGGCGCTTCAGGGCGGCCGACACCTGCGGCTGGTACATGCCCAGGCGCATGGCGGCGCGGGAGACGCTGCGTTCAGTCAACACGGTGTGCAGGACCCGGATGAGATGGAGGTCGATCTTGTCGAAAAGGGCTTGGTCTCTCATACCGCCAGCGGCATGGTTTTGATATGGCACGGCTTATGCCGGTGGCATGCTGGCGTTCTACCCTCCAACTGCGGTATTCCATCTCCGTGCCTGCATGCATCCCAAGACCATCCGATTCATCCGCCGTGGCGAGCTCGTCGCGCTGGGCAATGTACCACCCGACCGCACCCTTCTAGAGGTGCTGCGCGAGGACCTTGGCGCCACCGGCACCAAGGAAGGCTGCGGCGAAGGCGACTGCGGCGCCTGCACGGTCGTGCTGGGCGAGGAGGTCGACGGCCGGCTGCATTACCGGGCGGTCAACAGCTGCATCCAGCTGGCCCATTCGGTGGACGGCCGGGCGCTCTGGACCGTGGAAGACCTGGCCGCCGACGACGGCAGCCTGCACCCGGCCCAGGAGGCGATGGTCCAGTGCCACGGCTCCCAGTGCGGGTTCTGCACGCCGGGCTTCGTGATGAGCCTCTTCGGCATGTACCAGAACCACGTCTGCCAGGGCCGGCCCATCAGCCGCGAGCTGGCGCAGGAAGAGCTGTCGGGCAACCTGTGCCGCTGCACGGGCTACCGGCCGATCCTGGACGCGGCGCAGAAGATGGCCGAGCTGCCGAAGGCGGCGGTGGACGAGGCGGCGGTCCTTCGCCAGCTCTCTGAAACCCGTCATCCCCGCGGAGGCGGGGATCCAGAGCTCCCGTATCTCGCCCCCGCAACGCTGCAAGACCTTCTCTCGATCCGCGCCGCCCACCCCGACGCCCAGATCGTCGCCGGCTGCACCGACGTCGGCCTCTGGATCACCAAGCAGCACCGCCGCTTCGACCAGCTGCTGGACGTCACCCGCGCCCGCGAGCTGCGCCGCATCGAGGACTACGAGAACCACATCGCCATCGGCGCCGCCGTCACCTTGACCGACGCGTTCGCCGCCCTCGTCGCGCAGCGCCCGCAGCTCAAGACCTTCGCCAACCGCTTCGCCGGCCTGCCGGTGCGCAACGCGGGCACCCTCGGCGGCAACGTCGCCAACGGCTCGCCGATCGGCGACTCCATGCCGCTGCTGATCGCGCTCGGCGCCCAGGTGGTGCTGATGAAGCAGGACGGCCACCGCCACCTGCCGCTCGAAGCCTTCTACACGGGCTACCGGCGCAACGTGCTGGCGCCGGACGAAGTGCTGGCCTGGATCCTGGTGCCCAAGCCGCGGCCGGATGAGTTCCTGCGGGCCTACAAGGTCTCCAGGCGCTTCGATGACGACATCTCGGCCGTCTGCCTGGTGGTGCGGATGGAGCTCGAAGGCGAGCGCGTGAAGGACATCGCCATCGGCGCCGGCGGCGTCGCCGCGACGCCGGTGCGCGCGACCCAGGCCGAGGCCTTCCTGGCCGGCCGCGCCTGGAACGAAGACACGGCCCGGCAGGCCGGCGACCTCCTGCGCAGCGAGTTCCAGCCGATCTCCGACATGCGCGCCAGCGCCGAGTACCGCCGCGTGGTGCTCGGCAACCTGATGCAGCGTTTCTGGCGGGAGTCGCAGGGCGAGACGGCGATCAACCTGGAGCAGTTCACGCTGCGGGAGCTCACGGCATGACCGCGCGCGAGAACGAATTCACCTCGACCACGGGCGGCGGTCCGGGCGGACCCGCCGATGCCGGCGAACGCAACCTCGCGCCCGCCACCCGGTCGCCGCACGCGCCGCCTTCGCCGCTGCCCGCGATGGGCCGCGCGCGCCCGCACGAGAGCGCCCGCGCCCAGGTCGCCGGCGCCGCGACCTATGTCGACGACATCCCCGAGGTCAAGGGCACGCTGCACGCGGCGCCCATCCTGTCCACGGCGGCAGCACGGCCTGCTGCGCGGCATCGACACGAGAGCGGCCGAGGCGATGCCCGGCGTGCGCGGCGTGGTGCTCGCGCGCGACATCCCCGGCGATCCGCTGCTGGCCACGTTCGTGCACGACGAGCCGATCTTCGCCATCGACAAGGTGCAGCACATCGGCCAGGTCGTCGGCCTCGTCGTCGCCGACAGCGTGATGCAGGCGCGCCGCGCCGCACGCCGGGTCCAGCTGGAGATCGATCCGCTCTCGCCCGTACTGGACGTACGCCAGGCCCATGCGGCCCAGAGCTACGTGCTGCCGCCGGTGGTGGTGCGGCGCGGTGAACCCGAGGCCGCGCTGGCCGCCTCGAAGCACCGCCTCTCCGGCCAGCTGGAGGTCGGCGGCCAGGAGCACTTCTACCTGGAAGGCCAGGTCGCCTACGCGCTGCCGCTGGAGCAGGGCCAGTGGTGGATCCACTCCAGCACGCAGCACCCGGGCGAGGTGCAGCACTGGGTGGCGCACGCGCTCGGGCTGGAGAACAACGCGGTCACGGTCGAGTGCCGGCGCATGGGCGGCGGCTTCGGCGGCAAGGAGACCCAGGCCGGCCACATGGCGGTGTGGGCGGCGCTGGCCGCGCGCAAGCTGCGGCGGCCGGTCAAGCTGCGGCTGGACCGCGACGACGATTTCCTGGTCACCGGCAAGCGCCACCCGTTCGCCTACGACTGGGACGCCGGCTTCGACGACGACGGCCGGCTCACCGCGCTCAAGCTCACCATGCTGGCCAACTGCGGCTTCTCGGCCGACCTGTCCGGCCCGGTGGCCGACCGCGCCATCTTCCACACCGACAACGCCTACTACCTGTCGGACGTGGAGATCGCCTCCTACCGGTGCCGCACGAACACGCAGAGCCACACGGCCTTCCGCGGCTTCGGCGGACCGCAGGGCGTGATCCTGATCGAGGCCATCCTCGGCGACGTCGCGCGCCACCTGGGCCGCGACGCGCTGGACGTGCGCAAGGCCAACCTGTACGGCGTGGGCGAGCGCGACGTCACGCACTACCAGATGAAGGTCGAGGACAACATCCTCGATCCGCTGATCTCGCAGCTCGAGAAGAGCAGCGGCTACCGCGCGCGGCGCGAAGCCATCTCGGCGTGGAACGCGAACAGCGCCGTGATCAAGCGCGGCATCGCCATCACCCCGGTCAAGTTCGGCATCAGCTTCACCGCGACCTTCTTCAACCAGGCCGGCGCGCTGGTCCACGTGTTCACCGACGGCAGCGTTCAGGTCAACCATGGCGGCACCGAGATGGGCCAGGGCC
>Ga0247821_10002245_pt1 | contig 10636 bp, 7 predicted proteins | sample 13C_Glycerol_Day_FD_192481 | JGI IMG/M metagenome (GOLD analysis project Ga0247821, IMG submission 192481) | Soil microbial communities from agricultural site in Penn Yan, New York, United States - 13C_Glycerol_Day14 | ecosystem: Environmental > Terrestrial > Soil > Agricultural land | place... | reverse complement strand
CGACCGGCTGGCCGGGATCGTCTTGCTGGCCCACGCCGCGGCGTCGTCATCGCAACCCCCATCAACCCCCGGGTAAGGCCCTCGCCGGCCGGCACCGGCGCGCGGTGACGGCAACGGCCGACCCACAAGCGCGGGCCGGCCGTCGCCGCCGCGACGTCAGTGCCGGAAGCCGGTTGGCCCGCTCAGTACCTTGTCGCTGTTCGCGTCCTCGTTCAGCGAGTCGACGGCGACGGCGAGCTCGCCGAAGAAGAGCTCGGCCAGGTCCATCGAGAAGCCGTTGCGCACGACGACCCGCAGGACCGCGAGATCCTCCCGGTTCGCCGGGAAGGTGTAGGCGGGCAGCTGCCAGCCGCGCTCCCGCATCCGCCGGGACAGGGCGAACACATCCCACCCCGTGACCTGTTCGGAGGTGGTGAAGGCGAACACCGGCAGCTCGTCGCCCTTGGTGATCAGGGTGAACTCCGGCCGCGCGCCGATCTTCTCGGACAGCGCCATCGCCACGTTGCGGGACGACTGCTGCACCGCGGTGTAACCGGACCGCCCCAGGCGGAAGAAGTTGTAGTACTGGGCGATGACCTCGGAGCCGGGACGGGAGAAGTTCAGCGCGAAGGTCGGCATGTTGCCGCCCAGATAGTTGACGTTGAAGACGAGCTCCTCGGGCAGGTGCTCCTTGTCCCGCCAGATGATCCAGCCGACACCCGGGTAGACCAGCCCGTACTTGTGCCCGGAGGTGTTGATGGAGACCACCCGCGGCAGCCGGAAATCCCACTCCAGGTCGGGATCCAGGAACGGTGCGATCATGCCGCCGGACGCGCCGTCGACGTGCAGCGGGACATCCGGTCCGCCATCGGCGGCGAGCTTGTCCAGTGCGGCGGCGATCTCGGCGACCGGCTCGTACCGACCGTCGAAGGTGGATCCGAGGATGGCGACGACGCCGATGGTGTTCTCGTCGACCGCGGCGACCGCGGACGGGGCGTCCAGATAGACCCGGTCACCCTCCATCGGGACCAGGCGCGGCTCGACATCCCAGTAGCGGCAGAACTTGTCCCAGCAGACCTGGACGTTGATGCCCATCACCAGGTTGGGCTTGCGGACGTTCAGGTCGCCGCCCTCGGCCCGGACCTTGGCCTCCCATTTGCGCTTGAGGGCCATGCCGGCCAGCATGCATGCCTCGCTGGAGCCGGTGGTGGAACACCCGGTCGCCTTCTCCGGGGTCGGGGCGTGCCACAGGTCCGCGATGATCGACACGCAGCGCCGTTCGATCTCGGCGGTCTGCGGGTACTCGTCCTTGTCGATCATGTTCTTGTCGGCGCACTCGCTCATCAGCTTCAGGGCCTGCGGCTCCATCCACGTGGTCACGAACGTCGCCAGGTTCAACCGGGCACTGCCGTCCAGCAGCAGCTCCTCCTTGATCAGCTGATACGCCATGTCCGGCGGCACCGGATTGTCGTGCAACGCGTTCTGCGGCACGGCGAAGGCATCGCCCACCGGCGGCGCCGCCAGCAGGGCAAACGGATTGGTGTGCGGGGTGCGGGTCGGCTGGGACGAGCCGGGGTGCAGGGCCATGCGGCGAGTATCACGCAGGCCCGAATGCCCCGCTTCGTCCGGGACGGGTGAGTACCCGAATGGGTCGGCCCGCTTGACGACCATGAAACACTGAACGGACTAATCGGTCAAATAGGCCAAGCACGGAGTGGGCGTCATGACGGACGAGCACAAGGACATGCGCTGCCGGGTGGGCAAGCACCACTACGTCGGCGTCATGGACGACAACCCGGAGAAGCGCGGCCAAGGGCATCTCGAATGCACCCGCTGCGGACATGTGAAGGACTTCTCGGGCCACGAGCCGATGTCCCTGCGCGGGGTCACCCGTCTCGGCGGCAGCGGTATGTAGGACCCACGGGCCGGCTCAGCGGTGGTCCACGGCCGGTGCCGGCTCCCCGCCGGCGAGCCGGGCGTAACCGGGACCGCGGTCGAACATCGGTTCGTCGACGGGGCGCTCGTGCGCGAGCCGGGCCCGCAGGTCCGCCGTCGCCACCTCATCGACAACAACGGTGTCGACAACAACTGTGTCGGCAACAACATCGTCGCCGACCGGGTCATCGCCGCCGCCGGTCAGCACCACGCCGTAGTCGCGCCGCGCGCCTTCACGGGAGACCTTGCTCCACCGCACGTCTTGCAGCACTTCGGCGACGGGCCGGGTCAGCGGATTGCCCCACCCGCCGCCGCCGGTGGTACGGATGCGGATGATCTCGCCGGCCCGCACCGGCTCGGCGTCGGCCAGTGCGTCGACCACCCGCTCGTGCGGCCCGCCAGGGTCGATGACGACCTCGAACGACCGGCCGGCCCGGCCGCCGGCCACCCCCCAGCAGGCCAGGATGGACCGATCGGCGATCGACATGAAGTGCGCGTCGACGAGCATCCGGATGTGCTTGTCGTAACCCAGGCCGCCCCGGTACCGGCCGGGGCCGCCGGAGTCGACCGCGAGACCGAGCCGTTCCACGATGAACGGGAACCGGGCCTCGGAGAACTCGGTGGGCAGGTTCCGGGAATCGGGGACGATGTGCACGGTGTCCTCGCCGTCGGCGTACGGACGCCCGCCCGATCCGCCGCCGAGCACCTCCCGCATCAGGTAGGGCCGTCCGGCCGGGTCGCTGCCGTAGACGCCGGTGTACCGGATGGTCTCCTGATCGGCCGGCATCCGGCCGCCGGTCGCCTTGGCCAGCACCCCGGCGAGCACGCCGAGCAGCCGAAGGATCACGAACGTCCGGGCGTTGGTCGGCGCCGGGAAGATCGGGGTGAGCAGTGTGCCTTTGGGCGGGAAGCGCATCTCGATCAGCGGCACCACACCCTCGTTGGCGTTCAACTCGGTCATCCGGGCCGGGTCGTCGGCCAGGTTGCGCAGCACCGGGGCCAGCCACTTGGCCAGGAACACCCCGTCGCTGTAGTCGGCGCAGTGATTGATCGGGCCCTTGGCCTGCGGGGAGGTGCCGGTGAAGTCCAGGATGATTCGCGCCCCGGTGACACCGTCCCCGGCGGAGACCTTGGTCAACGTGATCCGCTGGGCGTGCAGCCGCGGCGGATCGACCCCGTCGTGCTCGGCGTAGTCCTCCCACACGTACTCACCGTCCGGGATCCTGGCCAGCAACTCGGTCCGGTACGCCTCCGTCGTGGCGGCCAGGATCGCTTCGAAAGCCGCTTCGACCTCGTCGCGGCCGTACCGCTCGAACAGGTCGGCGATCCGCCGCGCGCCCATCAGGCAGGCGCTGCACTCGGCGTCCAGGTCCGCGGCCAGCGACTCGGGCATCCGTGAGTTCCGGGTCATGATCTTCAGCGCGGCCTCGTTCGGCACCCCGGCCGCCCACAGCTTGATCGGCGGCACCATCAGCCCCTCCTCGAACACGCTGGTCGCGTGCGAGGGCATGGAACCTGGTACGGTGCCGCCGATGTCGTCGTGGTGGCCGAATGCCTGGACGAACGCGACCACCTCGTTCCGCCCATCGACGCAGTGGAACACCGGGACGGTGACGCACAGATCGGGCAGGTGCCCGATGCCACCCTCGGACAGGTACACGTCGTTGTGGAAGAAGACGTCGCCGGGAGCCATCGTCTCGATCGGGTAGTCGCGGACGACCGGCTGCACCAGGGCCGAGTACGACCGCCCGGTCAGCTTGCGCATCCGCAGGTCGTGGATACCCACCCGGAAGTCGTGGGCGTCGCGGATCATCGGCGAGCGGGCGGTCCGGCCGATCGCCGTCTCGACCTCGGCTTCCACGGAAGCCAGGGTGCCGGCGACGATCTCGACGAGGATGGGGTTCAGGATCGGAACCGCCATCACACTTCCTCGGTGACCTTGGTGAGCAGCAGGTTGCCGAACGGGTCGACGGTCGCTCGGAAGCCCGGGTGTACCGGCACCGTCGAGCCGAATTCCTGGACGATCGCGGGTCCGTCGATCGTGTCACCGGCGCCCAGTGCGCCCCGGTCGTACACGGCGGCGTCCGACCAGCCGTCGAACCGCACCCGTCGGCGTTCGATCGGAACGGGAGTACCTGTGCTGACGGCGATCTCGGGGATTGCCGGCCGCTCGACCGGGCCGATACCGACGGTGCGCAGGTTCACCCACTCCACCGGCTGGTCCGGCCGGCCGCGGAAGTCGTACCCGTACCGAGCCCGATGCGCGTCATGGAATTCCGCCACCACCGCATCCGCCCAGTCCCGGGTGACCGGACCCTCCGGGCCGTCGACACCCACCTCATAGGCCTGCCCGACGTAACGCAGGTCGGCCACCCGCTGCACCCGCCCGTCGGTGAACCCCTCCCGGCGCAGGGCCTGCAGCGTGCGTCCGGTCAACGCGTCGAAGGCGCCGGCCAGGGCGGACAGGTCGAGGTCGTCGTCCCGGGCGACCCAGGTCCGCACGTCGTCACACCGGACGTCGACGGTGAGCAGCCCGTAGGCCGACACGTTGCCCGGGTCGGGCGGCACGAGCACCGTGGGCGACCCGAGCAGGTCCAGCAGGCGGCAGGCCAGCAGCGAGCCGGAGCCGCCGAAGGTGACCAGCGGGAAGTCGCGGACGTCCAGGCCGCGCCCGGTGGTGATGCGCCGCAACGCGTTCGCCTGGTTCCAGGCAAAGATCTCCAGGATGCCGGTGGCGCACGCCTCCCGATCCAGACCAAGATCTGCGGCCGGCCGGCCGATCGCGGCCCGGGCCGCCGCCGGGTCGAGCGGCACGCCGCCGCCGAGCAGGTGCGGCGGGATCCGGCCGAGCAGCAACGCGGCATCGGTGACCGTCGGTTCGGTGCCGCCGCGGCCATAGCAGGCGGGGCCGGGATCGGCGCCCGCCGAGCGGGTACCGACCTTCAACGTCCGTTCCGGTGACACCCAGGCGATCGACCCGCCGCCGGCGCCGACCGTCACCACGTCGACCATCGGTACCCGCACCGGGAACGCGCCGACCGACGCATCCGTGGTCACCGACGGCCGACCGTCCCGGACGACCGCGACGTCGGTGGAGGTGCCGCCGCCGTCGCAGGTGACGACGGAGGGCAGGCCCGCCCGGGCGGCGATGGCCGCGGCGCCCAGCACCCCCGCGGCCGGCCCGGACAGCACCGTGCTGATCGGCTGCTCGACGACCTCGGCCGCCGAGAGCACCCCGCCGTTCGACCGCATGATCGAGAACGGGATGTGCCGGCCCGGGTCCAGTTGGTCCAACCGCCGGCTGATGGTCGAGACATACGAAACCATGGTCGGTTTCACCGCGGCGTCGACGAGGGTGGTCATCGCCCGCTCGTACTCGCGGTATTCGGGAAGGACCCGGGAGGACAGGGACAGAACCGCGCCGGGATACTCGCGCCGGATGACCCGCTCCACCGCGAGCTCGTGCGCGTCGTCGGTGTAGGAGTGCAGCAGGCATACCCCGATCGCCGCCACTCCCCGATTCCGCAGGAAACGGACCGCTGCGACCGCGGACGCCTCGTCGAAGGGCCGGATCTCGCGGCCGGCGGCGTCGAGCCGGCCGCCGACGGTACGCACCAGGTCGGCGGGCACGATCCGCGGCGGCTTGACCCAGAAGTAGGAGTTGCCGTATCCGTCGGGCACGGACTGCCGGGCGATCTCCAGGATCGCCTCGTAGCCTTCGGTGGTGATCAGGCCAATCGCACCGACCGCCCCCTGCAGCAGGTGGTTGGTGGCCACGGTCGTACCGTGCCGCACCGAATCGAGCTCGGCCGGGCCCGCACCCAGCAGGTCCAGCGCGGCCGCGACGCCCCGCAGGAACGCGATCGACGGATCATGGGGCGTGGACGGTGTTTTCGTGCTGACGCGGTGGACCACCCGGCCGACTCCGCCGACCGTGTCGATCCGCACGGCAACGACGTCCGTGAAGGTTCCCCCGGTGTCGATCCCGACCCTGATCACGGCCGCCTGCCCAGCCGGGGCGTGCCCGACCATCAGGTGAGGTAGCGGTAGGCGGCCGAGCCGGGCATGATCCGCTCGACCTCCATGGAGGCGGCCGCCATCCGGTCCAGCAGTGACGAAAGCCCCTCGGCGGAGCCGAGTTCGATGCCGACCAGGGCCGGGCCGGTCTCCCGGTTGTTCCGCTTGACGTATTCGAACAGCGTGATGTCGTCGTCGGGGCCCAGCACCTCGGCCAGGAACCGGCGCAGCGCGCCGGGCTCCTGCGGGAAGTTGACCAGGAAGTAGTGTTTGAGACCCAGGTGCACCAGCGACCGTTCGAGAATCTCGCCGTACCGGGACACATCGTTGTTGCCGCCGGAGACGACCACCACCACGGTCGATCCCGGCGTCAGGTCGACCTCGCGCAGCGCGGTCGCGGCCAGCGCCCCCGCGGGTTCGGCCACGATTCCCTCGTTCTGGTAGAGGCCGAGCATCTCCGTGCAGATCGCGCCCTCGTCGACCGCGACCAGCTCGACCGGACTGCCCTCGACGATCCGGTAGGTCAGGTCGCCGATCCGCCGTACGGCGGCGCCGTCGACGAACGGGTCGAGTGAGGCCAGCGCCACCGGCCGGCCGGCGGTCAGGGCGGCCCGCATGGAGGCGGCCCCGGCCGGTTCGGCCCCGATCACCCGCACCTGGGGGGCCCGTTCGCGCAGGTAGGTGAGGATCCCGGAGAGCAGCCCGCCGCCGCCGACCGGAACGACGATGGTGTCCGGGATCCGGCCGAGCTGCTGCAGCAACTCGCGGACCACGGTGCCCTGCCCGGCGATGGTGCGGGCGTCGTCGAACGGGGCGACCATGACCGCTCCCGACTCGGCCGCGTGGACGGCGGCGGCCGCGGCCGCGTCGTCAAAGGTGTCCCCGGTCATCACCAGCTCGACGGTGCCGGCGCCGTGGGACAGGATCCGGTCGCGCTTTTGCCGCGGGGTGGTGTTGGGCAGGTAGATGCGGCCCTTGATGTCCAGCGCACGGCACGCGAACGCCACGCCCTGCGCGTGGTTGCCCGCGCTCGCGCAGACGACGCCGGCGCCGCGCTCGGCCGGGGACAGCTGGGCCATCAGGTTGAACGCTCCGCGCAACTTGTACGAGCGGACCACCTGCAGGTCCTCCCGCTTGAGCAGGACGGTCACGCCGATCTCGCGGCTGAGCCGGGTGCACTCCTCCAGGGGCGTGACCGTCGCGACCCCGTGCAGCCGCCGCGCGGCCGCATCGATGTCCGAGGCCCGCACCGGTGGTGGGTCTTCACGGCTGTCCAGCATCGTCCGATCTTGTCACGACCGGTCCGCGGCGGCCCTGGTTCACGATCCGGCCGGGTTCAAGGTCGCGGCGAAGCCGGCCGGGTCGAGGAACAGCGACAGGTGCGCCGCGGAGCAACGTTCTCGGCGTTACCGCTCATCGGATCCACGTCCCCTCCGGGATCATCCGGGCCCGACCCGGACGACCGGCGCAGCGACGGCGGACCGGGCATCGTTCTGCCCCAGCGCGCCGACAATCAACAGGTAGCAACATGGGCACGTTCGATTAGGTACGTTGTGGACGTGCTCGCCGCGATGCGCCAGGCCAAGATCCTGGAAGAGGTTCGCCGGACCGGCGGCGCCCGCGTCGCCCAGCTGACCGCCCTGCTCGGCGTCTCCGACATGACCGTCCGCCGGGACCTCGAGGCGCTCGACCGCAAGGGCCTGCTGTCCAAGGTGCACGGCGGCGCCACCGCGATGGAAACGGCGTCGGCGGTGGAGCCTGGGTTCGAGGTCACCAGCCTGCGGGAGGTGCCCGAGAAGGAGGCCATCGCCACCCGCGCCGCCGAGTTGATCCGGCCCGGCATGGCGATCGCGATCACGGCGGGCTCGACGACCTGGACCCTGGCCCGGCATCTCGGCGACATCGCCAACCTGACCGTCGTCACCAACTCGCTCAAGGTCGCCGAGGTGCTCAACGCACGGCAACGCCCGGACCTGACCGTGGTGCTCACCGGCGGCCTGCGGACCCCCTCCGACGGTCTGGTCGGACCTGTTGCCGTGCAGGCGATCCGGTCGCTGCACGTGGACATGGTGATCATGGGTGTGCACGGCATCGACGAGCGCGCCGGGCTGACGACGCCGAACCTGCTGGAGGCCGAGACCAACCGCGCCCTGGTGGAATCGGCCCGCCGGCTGGTCGTCGTCGCCGACCACACCAAGTGGGGTGTGGTCGGGCTCGCCCAGTTCGCGCCGTTGCGGGCGGTCACCACCTTGCTCACCGACGACCAACTACCGGCCCACGCCGCGCAGGTGCTCCATGAGCAGGTGCCCGAAGTGATCATCATCCCGACCGGTGAGCCGCCGCCGTCATCGCCGTCACCGCCGGTCTGACTGCGCGCACGCCCGGCGAGGCTCGGTCCCGGCCGGGATCGGTCGGGATCGGGCGGGACCGGGCGCGCTGCCCCACAGCGGGTTCAGCCGGCCCGACGGATCCGAGCCAGCGTCGGATCGGCCATCAGCTGGGCGATCCCGGCGTGCGCGGCACCCAACGAGGCCGCCTCGAACTCCAGATCGGAGAATTCCACCCGGCTTCCCGACCCGGCCAGCAACCGCGACCGGAGCTCGGCCAGGGCCGGCTCGCGGTAATAGTCGCGCAGCACCGAGAAGTGGCCGCCCAGCACGAAGGTGTCGGGATTGAGGATGTTCGCCAGCACCGACAGGCCGATGCCCAGCCAGTGCGCCTGCTCATCGAGCGCACTCAGCACGCGGCGTTCCCCGGCCGCCGCCCGCCGCTTGATCTGGACCAGCCGGGCGCTCAGATCCGTCGCCGGCTCGGGCGCCGCCCCGTCGTCGCCGGCCACGGCGGCGAGCAGCGCGGACAGGCTGACCGCCGTCTCCCAGCAGCCCCGCCGGCCGCAACCACAGAGCCGGTCCGGCGAGCCGACCGCGATGTGTCCGACCTCGCCGGCGAAACCCGCCGAACCACGCACGATCCGGCCGTCGACGATCATGCCGGCACCCACGCCGACCGCACCGGCGATATACAGCAGGTTCTGCGTGCGCGACGCGTCACCGACCGCGTAGTGGGCGATCGCCCCCATGTTGGCGTCGTTGTCCACGCCGATCCGGGCGTCGTTCCACTGCAGCCGGCCCATCAGCGTGTGCACGATGTCGATGTCCCGCCAGTGCAGGTTCGGCGCGAGGGCGAGCATGCCCGCGTCGGCGTCGATCAGACCCGGAACCGCCAGGTGCAGGCTCTGCACCTGGTCCACCCGGCTGTCCGCCTCGGCGACCAGCGAGCGGGCGACGTCGGCGACCTCGCCGAGGGCGCGGGCCGGGCCGAGCTCGGCCATCGAGCGGCCCAGCCGTTGCCGGGCCAGCACCGTGCCTCGCAGGTCCAGCACCATGCCGGTGATGTAGTCGACCTGCAGTTCGATTCCCAGGAACCGGACGCCGCCCGGATCGAGCTCCACGGCGCGGCCCGGCCGGCCCAGGCCGCTGCGGTCGACGGTCCCCTCCATCACCAGGCCACGGTCGATCAGCTCGGCGACCAGGCTGGACACGGTTGCCTTGGTCAACCCGGTGTCGTCGGCGAGCCGGGCTCGAGATCGGGCGCCGCCGGCGGCGAGGTTGTTCAGCAGGAGCGACAGGTTGAGGCGCCGGACGGTGGCCTGATCGGCGGGAGTCGATCCGATACTGGATCGAACGGCGATCGGCACTGACCAGCCCTTCGAAGACGATGGTTACGAACGACTGTCACGATGCGCGGTCGCGACCGCCCCGAATCGTTCGGTTCGGGGCGGTCGCGTCCGGCTCATCGTCCGGCGCCGGCCCGGCGTCGTCGGCTGATCGCGTCGACGCTGGCCGCGAGCAGCAGCACCAGACCCGTGACGATGTACTTGATGTACGCCTGCAGGCCGAGCAGACCCAGGCCGTTGTCGATCACCGCGATGACCAGACCACCGATGATGGCGTCCCGCGCCTTGCCCTTGCCGCCGAACAGCGAGGTACCGCCGATGACCGCGGCCGCGACCGCGTACAGCAGGGTATTTCCGGCGCCGGCGTCCGGCGTCACCGAGCTCAGCCGGGAGGCCGCGATGATGCCGGAGATGACCGCCATGGCCGAGCTGATGATGAAGCAGGCAATGGTGATGTTGCCGACCCGGATGCCGGCCCGGCGCGCCGCCTCGGCGTTGCCGCCGACCGCGTAGACATGGCGGCCGAACGCGGTGCGGTTCTGCACGAACGTCCAGAACACCAGCAGCACACCGACGATCGGCGCGATCCAGGGAATGCCTTCGAGGACGATGGCGCCCTTGGACCGGTTCTGCGACAGCAGGAAGGTCGCGCCGAGCAGCAGCACGGCGATCAGCGCAATGCGCAGAAGGATGACCTGCAACGGCGCGGTGACCAGGTTCGCCGCACGCCGGCGTTGGTACACGAGCAGGTTGATGCCGGCGTAGGCCGCGATCGAGGCGATCACCACGATCCAGCCCAGCGTCACCGGCATGTTGCCGTTCGAAATGGCGAAGATGACGCTGTCGTTGATCGGGACGGTGCCACCGGTGCCGATGATCCACAGCAGGACGCCCTGGTAGGCCAGGAATGTCGCCAGGGTCACCACGAACGAGGGGATACCGACCGCGGACACCAGGACGCCGGTGAAGATGCCCATCACCACGCCGACGGCCAGCGCGATGGGCATCGGCTTCGTGCTGCTGCTCGGC
>Ga0247821_10002243_pt1 | contig 10639 bp, 11 predicted proteins | sample 13C_Glycerol_Day_FD_192481 | JGI IMG/M metagenome (GOLD analysis project Ga0247821, IMG submission 192481) | Soil microbial communities from agricultural site in Penn Yan, New York, United States - 13C_Glycerol_Day14 | ecosystem: Environmental > Terrestrial > Soil > Agricultural land | place... | reverse complement strand
GTTCCCCCGTGAAACCTGCCTCGACTAGCGGCTGAGCCGTCGGTGGGCGGTGACCTGGGCCTGCACCAGTCCGCGGGAGAGGGGCGGGGCGTAGCGGTTGAGCCGCCACAGGGTGTGGGCCAGCCAGCCCACCGGGATGACGGCCCGGTTGGCGGCGAGGCCGTCCACCGCACGCGACGCGACGAGCTCGGCCGTGAGGAAACGTGGCTGCATCAGCCGTACGCGCGAGCGCACGCTGCTGCCGCCCCCGAAGGAGGCCGGGGCGGCATACACCTCGTCGAGCAAGGGTGTGTCCACGAACGCCGGGCAGAGGACGCTGACGCGCACGCCCAGGCTCGCCGCCTCGGCGCGCAGGGCGGTCGAGAGCCCGACCACGGCGTGCTTGGTCGTCGTGTAGGGCAGCATCGCCGGGGCGGGGATGAGGCCGGCGAGCGAGGCCGTGTTGAGGATGTGCCCGGAGCGCTGCGCGCTCATGACCGGGTATGCCGCGCTGACGCCGTTCACGACGCCGCGCAGGTTGACGTCGATAGCCCGCTGCCAGTGCCGCTCGTCGAGCTCCTCGAGCAGGCCACCGATGGCGACCCCGGCGTTGTTGACCATCACGTCGAGCCGCCCGTGCCGGTCGACGGTGCCGCCGACCAGGGCTCGCACGGCCTCGGCATCCGCCACGTCGACCTCTGCTGCAGACGCCTGCTCGCCCAGCTCCGCGGCCGCGGTCCTGGCCTTCACCCCGTCGAGGTCTGCGACGACGACGTGGCTTCCTCGCCGCACCAGCTCGGCGGCAATGGCCCTGCCGATGCCCGACCCGCCGCCCGTGACGATCGAGACCCTGGGCTCGAACCTGCTCCGCCTCATGTCTGTCCTCCCACCGGCTCGAAGGCCGTGTCGTCGACGCGCCGGGTGCGCCACCAGTAGCCCACCACCGATCCCGGCCAGATGGCGGTGTTGTTCCCGAACCGGTCGAGGTACCAGCTGCGGCAGCCCGAGGCCCACACCGTGCGCCGGCTGCGTCTGCGCATCTCCGCGGTGAAGCGGTCCTGTGCGGAGGTGGTCGTCACGTGAGGACCGCGGCCGCCGCGGTCGAGGCAGTCGAGCACGTACCTCAGGGCGAACTCGATCATGAGGACGACGGAGTTGTGGCCCAGGCCGGTGTTGGGCCCGAGGAGGACGTAGAGCTCGGGGAAACCCGCGACGGTGATGCCGAGGTTGCTGTGCATGCCGTCGGCCCACGCCTTCGACAGGCTCTGCCCGCCGAGCCCGCGGATGTCGATGCGCTCGAAGGAGCCGGTGAGGTCGAAACCCGTGCCGAGCACGAGGGCGTCGACCTCGTGCCGGACGCCGTCGGCGGTGACCACGGCTCCGGGCTCCACCCGCAGGATGGGGCCCGTCACGAGGTGGACGTTGTCGCGGTCGAAGGCCGGCCAGTAGTCGTTGGACAGCAGGATCCGCTTGCAGCCCATGGTGTAGTCGGGGGTGAGCCCTTTCCTGATGACGGGATCGCTCACCGACCGGTGGAGGTGGCGCAGGGCGAGCCGCTGGGCCGCTGCGGCCAGCTGCGGATAACGGGTGAACAGGGGCACCCTGGCCTCGAGCTCCCAGAAGGTCGCCCAACGCACGGCGCGCTGCAGGGCGGGGAACCGGCCGAACAGCCGTCGGCGCCGGTCGCTCCACTCTCGGTCGCGCTTGGGCAGGATCCAGGCCGGTGTGCGCTGGAAGACCGTCAGCTGCGAGACCCGCTGCGCCAGCTCGGGCACCATCTGCACCGCACTGGCGCCCGTGCCGACCACGGCGACCCGCCTGTCGTCGAGACGGTCCTGCTCGGGCCAGAGCGCAGAGTGGATGACCGGGCCCGCGAAGGAGGTCAGCCCGTCGACGTCCGGCAGGCGCGGCTCGTGCAGAGCGCCCACGCCCAGGACAAGGGCGTCAGCGGTCCAGGCCCGGCCGTCGGCGCACTGCAGCGCCCAGCGCCGCTCCCGCTCGTCGTAGACGGCCGAGACCAGATCGGCCCCGAACTCCACGCGTTCACGCACGCCACGGCGGTCGGCCACATCGCGAAGGTAGGCCCAGATCTCGTCGGCGGTGGCGTAGTCCCGGCTCCAGTCGGGCTTGAGGTCGAAGGAGAACGAGTAGAGGCGGGACGGGACGTCGCAGGCGCAGCCCGGGTAGCGGTTGTCCCGCCAGGTCCCTCCCACGTCCTTCGCCTTCTCCAGCACGACGAAGTCCTCGTCGCGCTCGGCCAGTCGGACGGCCATGCCCAGGCCGGAGAAGCCGGTCCCCACGACGGCGACGCGGTGGTGGGGAACAGGCATGCCGGAGAACTTACCAGCAGTAACTTACCGGCGGTACCGCTAGGATCGCTGCCGTGACCAGCCGACCCGCGACCGCCTCCTCCGCCCGCGCGGCGCGCATGCCACGGGCCCAGCGCGAGGAGCAGATCCTCACCATCGCCGAGGCGGTCTTCGCGGAACGCGGCTACCAGGCCACCACGATGGAGGAGGTCGCCGACCGCGTCGGCGTCACCAAGCCGCTGATCTACGGGTACTTCGGGTCGAAGGAAGGCCTCCTCTCGGCCTGCATCGACCGGGCCCGGGCACAGTTGCGCGACGCCACGGTCGCCGCGTGGCAGGGCGTGGCCGAGGGCGCCTCCCTCGAGGCGTACTTCGAGGACGGCATCCGGGCCTTCTTCGACTTCATCGACGAGCACGCCTCCGCGTTCGCCCTCATCCAGCAGGAGGGTGCGGTGGCAGCCTCTGCCAGCAGCGACATCGAGGGCATCCGGACCCAGCAGTCGGAGGTCGTGGTCGAGACCCTCGGGCGGGTGCCGGGTCTGGAGTCGGTGCCCCGCCCGCTCCTCGAGGGCTACGCCGAGGTCGTCATCGGCGCGTGCGAGCGGGTGGCCGTGTGGCGGCTGGGGCGGCCCGAGGTCAGCGCCGGGGATGCCACCGGGCTGGTCATGTCGGGGGTGTGGCACGGGCTGTCGTCCGTGGCGCTCGGCGCACCGGCTGCTGGGGCACCACGGCCCCCTGCCTGACCCCGCCTACTGCGCCTCCTCCGCCGCGACGGGCTCAGTCAGCGCAGGAGAAGGCGATGCCGTCGAGGATGTCGTGCTCGGAGGTGATCACCGTCGACGTGCCGGACTCGGCCGCCACGCGCTGCACGACCTGGTGCCAGATGAGCGCGCCGGCCCCGATGACGTCGACGCGCCCGGGGTGCATGAACGGCAGGGCGGCCCGCTCGGCGCGGCTCATGTGGAGCAGCGACTGGCACGCCTCGAGCACCACCTCGGGCGCCAGGGTGGTCAGGTGGATCCGCGCGGCGTCGTATGCCGGGAGGCCGAGGGCATGGGCCGTGATGGTCGTGATGCTGCCCGCCAGACCGACCAGGGCTGCGGTGTCGTCGAAGCGGACGGACTCGGCAGCGAGGTCGATGGCGGCGTCGATGTCGCGTGTCGCTGCGGCGATCTCCTCCACCGTCGGGGGGTCACTGCGCAGGTGGCGCTCGGTCATCCGCACGCAGCCGATGTCCACCGAGAGCGCCGCCTCCACAGCGTCGGTCCCGCGGACGAACTCCGTGGAGCCGCCACCGAGGTCGACCACCAGGCACGGGCCCTCGATGCCGAGCCCGCGCAGCTCGCCCGTCGCGCCACGGAACGACAGGGCTGCCTCCTCGGCGCCCGAGATCACCTCGGGCGCGATGCCGAAGTGGGAGAAGGCCTCCCGCACCCCGGCCACGAAGTCCGCCGCGTTGCCGGCGTCACGCGAGGCCGAGGTCGCCACGAAGCGCACCGACTCCGCACCCAGGTCCTCGCACTGGCCGGCATACTCGGCGGCCATCGCGACCGTGCGGCGCATCGCCTCGGGGTCGATCATGCCGGTGCGGTCGACGCCGTAGCCGAGGCGCACGACCTCCATCCGCCGCAGCACGTCGGTCAGCTTCCCGGCCTCGGGGTCGACATCGGCGATGAGGAGACGGATCGAGTTGGTGCCGCAGTCGACGGCACCGACGCGGGTCATGCCGGCGCCTCGCCCTCGTCGGGGACACAGGAACCGGCGGCCCACCACTGGCCGAGCAGGGCGAGGGCCTCGTCACCGAAGGGGTTGACTCCCGGCCCTGCCGCCAGCGAGTGCGCCACCAGCACGTGCAGGCACTTCACCCGGGTGGGCATGCCGCCGGCCGAGACGCCCTCGATCTCGGCCACCTCGCCGAGAGCGGCGCGCCGGCGCAGGTAGTCGTCGTGCGCGGCGGCGTAGCGGGTCGCGAGGTCGGCGTCGTCCGCGAGGCGGTCGGTCATCTCGCGCATCAGCCCGCCGTTCTCGAGGGTGCTGATGGCACCGGTGAGCTTGGGGCAGGTGGCGTAGAAGGTCGTGGGGAACGGCGTGCCGTCGGGGAGGCGGGGCTCGGTCGTCAGCACGTCGGGCTTGCCGCACGGGCAGCGGTGCGCCACGGCGGCGACACCGCGGGGCACTCGCCCGAGCTGGGCGTGGACGGCGTCGAGGTCAGCCTGGGTGGCGGCCTCAGGTCGGCTGGTGCTCATGCGGGCCCTACTGCTTGGTCGGTGCGGGGGTGGGCGTCGAGCCGTTGGCCCCGGCGCCCTGGTCGGCCACCTTCGCGGACTCCCAGACGCGCCCGTACCACGGGTGGTCCTGCTTGGACTTCGGGGCGGAGGCCACCCCCGGGGTCTCCTCCACGGCCGGGTCGCCGTCGATCACGGTGTAGGAACGGTCGCCCACCTTGACGAACTTCAGTCGCTCCCGGGCCTGCTGCTCGACGTAGGCCTTGTCGTTCCAGCGCGCCTGTTCCTTCTGGAGCTGCTCCACGGTCACCCGCTGCTCGGCGACCCGCTCGCGCATCGCGTCGATGTCGCCCTGCTGGCGCAGGTAGGAGCGCAGGGTCGGCACGAGCGTGATCGCCAGGAGCACGAAGATCGAGGCGAGGACCAGCAGGCGGCGCAGCGACCGGGTCGCCTTGCGGTCGCGCGCGGTGCGGGCGGACGCAGCCGCCTGTCGCAGGCCGCCGGTCCGCGCCGAGGGGCGCGAGCTGCCGGTGCGGGTGCCGGGACGCCCCGCGGCCCGGCCCCCCGAGCGCACAGCGGTGCCACGCCGCGCAGGTCTGCGCGGCGTGGTGCCCTGTCCCCCGCTGTTCGTGGCCATCGGCAGTGGCGGCCCTGTCAGCCCTGTGGCGAGAAGCGCGGGAAGGCGCCGGCGCCGGCATACACAGCGGCCTCGTCGAGCTCCTCCTCGATGCGCAGCAGCTGGTTGTACTTGGCGACGCGCTCGGAGCGGGCCGGGGCGCCGGTCTTGATCTGGCCGCAGTTCGTGGCGACGGCGAGGTCGGCGATCGTCGTGTCCTCGGTCTCGCCGGACCGGTGGCTCATCATGCAGCGGTAGCCGCTGCGGTGCGCGAGCTCGACGGCGTCCATGGTCTCGGTGAGCGAGCCGATCTGGTTGACCTTCACCAGCAGCGCGTTGGCGGTGCGGCTGTCGATGCCCCGCTGGAGCCGCTCGGGGTTGGTCACGAACAGGTCGTCGCCGACGATCTGGACGCGGTCGCCGAGGCGGTCGGTGAGGGTCTTCCAGCCGTCCCAGTCGTCCTCGTTGAGCGGGTCCTCGATAGAGACCAGGGGGTAGGAGTCGACGAGGTCGGCGTAGTAGTCGACCATCTGCTCGGCGGTCTTGGAGGCGCCCTCGAAGGTGTAGGCGCTGTCGCTGTGGAACTCGCTGGCGGCGACGTCGAGGGCGAGCGCGATCTGGGTGCCGGGTTCGTAGCCGGCCCGGGTGATGGCCTCGAGGATGAGGTCGAGGGCCTCGCGGTTGGAGCCGAGGTTGGGGGCGAAGCCGCCCTCGTCGCCGAGCCCGGTGGCCAGGCCCTTCTCCTTGAGGACGGCCTTGAGCTCGTGGTAGACCTCGGCGCCCCAGCGCAGGGCCTCGCGGAAGGTCGGAGCGCCGATCGGCGCGATCATGAACTCCTGGATGTCGACGTTGGAGTCGGCGTGGGAGCCGCCGTTGAGGATGTTCATCATCGGCACGGGCAGCACGTGGGCGTTGGGGCCGCCGAGGTAGCGGAACAGGGGCAGGCCGGAGGACTCGGCGGCGGCGCGGGCCACGGCCAGCGAGACGCCGAGGATGGCGTTGGCGCCGATCTTGCCCTTGTTGGCGGTGCCGTCGAGGGCGAGCATCTCGGCGTCGACGAGCCGCTGCTCGCTGGCCTCGAACCCGAGGAGCTTGGGGCCGATCTCGTCGAGCACGGCGTCGACGGCCTTCTCCACGCCCTTGCCGAGGTAGCGGTTCTTGTCGCCGTCGCGGCGCTCGACGGCCTCGAAGGCGCCGGTCGAGGCGCCCGAGGGCACCGCCGCGCGGGCGATCGTGCCGTCGTCGAGGGCGACCTCGACCTCGACGGTCGGGTTGCCTCGGGAGTCGAGGATCTCGCGGGCGCCTACTGCCTCAATCGTGGCCACAACATCTCCTGGGCATGCCGGATGGGGGTGCAACGGGGTACGGGGACGAGCCTAGCCGCTGGCCGCCCACGGGGCGGCGACCGACCCGCGTGCCGGGCGCACCCGGCACACCCCCCGCGGCTCAGGGCAGGCGCTGGTAGGCGACGGCGAGGGCGGCGCCGAGGCGGGCGTTGCTGCGCACCAGCGCGATGTTGGTCTCCAGGCTGCGCCCGCCCGAGAGCTCGACGATGCGGCCGAGGAGGAACGGCGTGATGTCCTTGCCGTGGATGCCGCGCTCGCCGCACTCGGCCAGCGCCTGGTCGATGAGCGTCCCGATCTCCTCGGCGGGGATCTCGTCCTCCGCCGGCACGGGGTTCGCGATGGAGATGCCGCCGGCCAGGCCGAGGTCCCACTTGGCGCGCATCATCGCGGCCAGCTGCTCGACCTCGTCGACCCGCATGGGGGCCCGGTGGCCGGAGCTGCGCGAGTAGAAGGAGGGAAACTCGTCGGTGCCGAACCCCACGACCGGCACCCCGAGGGTCTCCAGCGACTCCAGGGTCAGCCCGATGTCGAGGATGGACTTCACGCCCGCGCTGATCACGGCGACGTCGGTCTGGCCGAGCTCGGTGAGGTCGGCAGAGATGTCGAAGCTGGTCTCCGCGCCGCGGTGCACGCCTCCGAGCCCACCGGTGACGAAGACGCGTATGCCGGCCAGCGCCGCCAGGCGCATGGTGGCGGCCACCGTGGTGGCCCCGTGGGCGCCGGTGGCGATGACGTAGGGCAGGTCGCGCAGGCTCACCTTGGCGACACCGCCGTGGCTGGCGAGGGTCTCGAGCTCGTCGCGGGACAGGCCGATGCGGGGCACCCCGTCGAGCACGGCGATCGTCGCCGGGACCGCTCCGGCGTCGCGGATGAGCGCCTCGACCTCGAGGGCCATCCCCACGTTGCGGGGGTAGGGCATCCCGTGGCTGATGATGGTCGACTCGAGTGCCACGAGCGGGGCGCCGTCACGCACCGCCGCGGCGACCTCGTCCGACAGGGCGAGCATCGGGTGGGGCGTGGGCGGCGTGCTGGTGGCGGTCATGCGGTCTCCTTCGCGGTGCGCACGGCCGCTTCGATGAGGCGGGTGCTGAGGTCGGGACGGACGGTCTCGGAGCTGGCCACGGTCAGCGCCGCGGCCATCTGGCCGAACTCCGCAGCCGCCTGGGGGGTGTACTGCCGAAGCAGGGCGTGGACGAACGCCGCGGTCATCGCGTCGCCGGCTCCGGTGACGTCGACGGCGGCGACGCTCGGGGCAGGGAACTGCTCGACGGAGACCTTCCCCGTGTCCTCCACCGAGCTGAGCAGGCTGCCCTGATGGCCCCGACGCACCCAGACGTGCTGCACGCCGAGCCCGTGGACCTCGCGGGCCGCCTTGGCCACGCTCGCCGCGGTGCGCGGCACCGGGCGGCCGACGATGGCGGCCAGCTCGTCGTGGTTGGGCGTGAGGGCGAGCAGCGGCCGGCAGGGGGTGAGCGACCCTGCCAGGTAGCCGGCCTTGGCCACGCTGACGGGGTCCATGACGACCGGCACCTCCGTGGCCGCCGCGTAGTCCAGCAGCCAGACGGCCGGGGCCTGCGGCAGGTTGCCGTCGAGGACGAGGAGGTCGCAGTGCGCGATGAGGTCGCGGCAACCGGCCAGCTGCCGCACGGTGAGCCGGTCGGTGATCTCCATGTTGGACACCGCCACGAGCAGCTCGCCGTCGGCGTCGAGCATCGCGAGGTAGGTGCCCGTGGTGTCGTCGGTCTGGATCATGTGGTCGACCAGGACGCCAGCGGCACGGGTCTGGGCGAGGAGCTCCTCGCCGAAGGCGTCGCGGCCGATCGGCGCCACCAGGTGGGTGGGGGTGCCCAGCCGGGCCAGGTTCTCGGCGATGTTGCGCCCCACTCCGCCGGGCGCGGTCACGCCCGTGCCGGGGTTCGAGGTGCGCAGGACGGCCCGCTGGCGCGACTGCGCCTTGACGTCCATGTTGGCGCCGCCGACGACCACCACCGAGCGCCGCTCGGGGCGCACGACGTAGCCGCGGCCGAGGATCACGCCCTTCTTGGTCAGGTTGGAGAGGTGGACGGCCACGGAGGCCTTGGTCGCACCGAGGCGTTCGGCGAGGGCGGCAGCGTCGAGCAGCGGGTCGAGCCGGAGCAGGTCGACGATCTCGCGCTCGCGGTGGGTCAGCGTCACATTGGAATCATAAAGGAACCTTAGATCTCCAAAACCCGGTATTGCCGCAACGCAGGAGTGCGCCCTCTGCCATCGTGAAGCGGTGGCACTCGCGGTATGCCTCCTCTTCGACCAGCGCACCGAGCGTGCGCTGCGGTTGCTGTGGCACCGCCTCGAGGCCGCGGGCGTGTCCACCCTCCTCAGCCACACCCACGGCCACCACGTGCCGCACCTGTCGTATGCCGTGCTCCGCACCTACGACGTGGATGCGGTGGGGGCGGCCCTGCGGGCGCTGCCCGACGGAGGGCCGGTGCGCCTGCACTTCGACGGCCTCGGGCTGTTCCGGCGCGGACGCGCCTGGCTCATCCCGGGGATCGGCGCCGACGTGCACGCCCGGCAGGAGCGCGTCGTGGCGGCAGCCGAGGAGACCGGCGCCGAGCTGCACCTGCACTACCGGCCCGGCTACTGGGTGCCGCACTGCACGCTGGCCCCGCGCGTGCGGCGGGAGACCCTGGCGACGCTGGCGGTCGAGGTCTACGGCACCCTGCCGCTCGAGGCGGTGGCCGACCGGGCCGCGCTGGTGGAGAGCAGCACGGGCGAGATCTGGCCGCTCGAGGGGATCCCCTAGCCGGTATCGGCGGCAAAATCGCGCACGGCTGCCCGCAGCAGGCCGTCGGCCGACTCGCCGCGCTCGCGCGCCCTGGCCACGAGGCCCAGCAGGGCCCGGCCGAGGTCGCCGTCCCCGTCGTCGGCGGTCACCGTCGCGAGGTCGCCCCCGCCGCGCTCCCAGCGCGACAGCACCTTCTCGGCCGCGAGCAGGCTGGGCAGCGAGGCCGGTATGCCGTGGAGCAGCGGGTCGTGCCCCGCCTCACCGCCCGCGTGGCTGCCCTTCTCGGCGCGCTCGCGCGCCTTGATGCGCTCCCACTCGCCCTCGACCTCCTCGGGCGTGCTGGCCGTGCCCTCGGCGAACACGTGGGGGTGGCGCCGCAGGAGCTTCTCGACGATGGCACCGGCCACGTCGTCGATGTCGAAGGGCGCCTCGGGGTGCTCCTCCCCCACCCGGGACTGGAAGGCCACCTGCAGCAGCACGTCGCCGAGCTCCTCGACCATGTGGTCGCGGTCGCCCGACTCGATCGCCTCGGCGGCCTCGTGGGCCTCCTCGATGAGGTACCTCACCAGCGACTCGTGGGTCTGCTCGGCGTCCCAGGGGCAGCCCCCCGGCGAGCGCAGCCGGTCCATGACCGCGACGAGGTCGAGCAGGCGGGCGCCGGGGACGTCCCAGGACCCCACGACCACCTCGACCTCGGGAGGTTCGGAGAGCCGGGTGACCTCCGAGGCGATGGCATCGGTCAGTCCCGGGTCGCCGTCGGCGGAGACGACCCACACGACATCCTCGGCAGCCGCCTGCGCCACGAGGGCCCGCGCGAGCTCTGGTGCCGCTGTGGCGCCGACGGGGCGCACCGGGAGGCCGGCCTCCTCGATGGCGTGGGCCAGGGGCTCGTCCTCGTCGCGGGCGAGGACCGCGTCTGCTCCCTCGAGCACCTGCCAGGCGGCGCGGGTCAGCAGCCCGGGGGCGATCCGGGGGCTGCCGGCCAGCAGGGCGAGACGACCCGTCACAGGGACCGTCAGCCCTCGCCGGTCACCTTGAGCCAGTTGCGGGCAGGTGCCTCGAGCGACGCGTTGTCGGCGTCGAAGGCGCCATAGCGCGGGTTGACGGTGATGTCGGCCTTCTTCAGGTCGTCGAGGATCATCTGCTTCTCGGGCTCGGTGAGCCTCTGCAGGGCGAAGTTGGCCTTGACGAGGTCGATCGTGGCCTGCGCCGGCTCCGAGACGTTCGGGATGGCCGAGCGGGCCGCGGCGTCGGACTCGCCCTTGCCGACGCGTGTGGCGACGTCGTTGATGATGGGCGCCGCGATCAGGGAGCTCACCGCGCTCGGCGTGTCGAAGGGCGTCTGCGGCGTGAAGGCCTCGTTGATCTCGCGGGCCGCCTGCTGGGCCTCGCTCTCGCTG
>Ga0247821_10002242_pt1 | contig 10641 bp, 10 predicted proteins | sample 13C_Glycerol_Day_FD_192481 | JGI IMG/M metagenome (GOLD analysis project Ga0247821, IMG submission 192481) | Soil microbial communities from agricultural site in Penn Yan, New York, United States - 13C_Glycerol_Day14 | ecosystem: Environmental > Terrestrial > Soil > Agricultural land | place... | reverse complement strand
GCGGTGTAGAGGCGGAGGGTGGTGGGGGTGGTTTCGAGGGCTACCGGGTTTCGGGTGGCGCTGTGGTTGGTGGTCGGGGAGAAGTACGGGAACGGGATCTCGTGCAGGATGCGGTTGGTACGGAGGTCGAGGAGGGCCAGGCCGCCGAGGTCGTACGACGTGTTGTTGGGCCCGGGCAGGGTCGTGACGCCGCCGCAGAGCTGCTTGCCGCGGGCGGCGTAGTCGCAGTCCTGGTAGTCGAGCAGGTGGGACTCGTTGGCCATCTTGCCGAGCTGCTTGCCAGCGGGTGTCCAGTCGTAGAGCGTGCGGGACCCCCAGCTCACCCCGTGGACCTGACCGGTCGTCCGGTCGCGCACCACTCCCCCGACGTGGTCCCGCACCCGGAAACGCTCGGTGACGCGGTAGGTCTTCGGGTCGACCGTGTAGACGATCGCCCGCGAGTTCGGCCGGTACTCCGCCGCCGGCACCCACACGTCCTTCCCGTCGAAGTCCAGCCCGCCCGGGTGGTACGCCGTACCCTCACCGACCCGGATGTCCTTCTTCAGATTCCCCTGCCGGTCCAGCACGAAGACATGCCCGATCCCCTTCCCAGGGGTCCGGTCGTACCCGTCCACCGGCACCGGGTACTTCACCGGCGCCTCCAGCACCTCGACACTGCTCAGAAAGATCAGGTCCCCGACCAGCGCGATCCCCTGCGGGTGGTATGTCGGGAACTTCAACGGCACACGCTGCACCAGCTTCCAGGCCGTACTGCGGTCCGTGGCTTGGAAGGCACGCGTGACGTCGGAGTCCCGCCCGGTTGCCTGGGCGGTGGTCAGACCGGTGAGCAACACACCGGTCAGGGCGGCGAATGTCAGCAGTCGTCTGCGCATTGACGGTCTCCTCGGATCGAAAGTCGATGCTGCAGTGTGAGATGCCCAGATGACTTGCAGGTGATGCCAGACTGACCGTTATGGACACAGGGGTGAGTGTTGTCGGGTCTGGGCAGGTCTCCGGTAAGCCGGATGTGCTGCGGGTGACGTTCGGCGTCGAGCAGGTCGCGCCCGATGTGGCAGCGGCTGTCGCTACGGTCGGGGAGCGGACGGACGCGGTGCTGGCGGCTCTGCGCGCCCAGGGCGTCCAGGACTCGCAGCTGGGGACCAGTTCTGTGAGCGTGTTCCAGGAGTACCGGGAGCCCGGCACCGACCCGGCGTACCGGGCCTCGCACACGGTGCTGGTGGAGACGAAGGACCTGACCGGCTTCGGCGCGCTGCTGAACGCGGCTGTCGGTGCTATCGGCAACAGCCTCACCCTGCACGGGCTGCAGTTCGACATCGAGGACAAGTCCGCGCTGCTGGCCCAGGCCCGGGAGCTGGCCTTCCAGGAGGCCAAGGAGAAGGCGGCGCACCTGGCCGCCCTGTCCGGCTACTCACTCGGCTCGGTGACCGCGATCTCCGAAACCCAGGGTCACGTCCCGATGCGTCCTGAGGCCATGCTCGGGGCCAAAGGCGCGTACGACTCCGCAATCAACGTTGTACCCGGCGACGAAACCGTCGTGGTCTCGCTCCAGGTGCACTTCGCCTGGGCGTAACCCGCGTCTCAAAACGCGCACAGGGGTTGCGCGCTGGGTACAGACAGAGAGACTTCTCTCATGTACGCACCGGCACCGCTGCGGCGGCAACTGAGTCGGTCCGGGCTGTTACTGCTCGGGCCGGCGTTTGTCGCTGCCGTCGCGTACGTCGACCCCGGTAACTTCGCCACCAACATCGCCGCCGGTGCGACCTACGGTTACCTGCTGTGCTGGGTGGTGGTCGGCGCCAACCTGATGGCCGTCCTGGTGCAGTACCTGGCGGCCAAGGCGAGCATCGCGACCGGGCGGACCCTGCCGCAGCTGTGCCGCGACGAGTTCCGGCGCTCGACCTCGACCGGGCTGTGGGCGCAGGCCGAGGTGGTGGCGGTCGCGACCGACCTGGCCGAGGTGGTCGGCGGCGCGATCGCGCTGAACCTGCTGTTCGGCGTACCGCTGCTGGTCGGCGGCGTGATCACCGGTGTGGTGTCGTTCGCGCTGCTGGTCTACCAGTCGAAACGCGGCCAGCGGCCGTTCGAGGCCGCGATCATCGGTCTGCTCGCCGTCGTCCTGGTCGGCTTCGTGGTGTCCACCGTGAAGTCGGACCCGTCGGCCGGTAGCGTCGTCGGCGGCCTGGTGCCCCGGCTGGACGGCACCGAGTCGCTGGTGCTGGCGGCCGGCATGCTCGGCGCGACCGTGATGCCGCACGCGATCTGGCTGCACGGCGCACTGGTGACGGACCGGCATTGGAAGACCATCCGCTCCGAGAACGGCAAGTCCCGCGTGCTGCGGGCCACCCGGCTCGACGTCGCGGTCGCGATGGCGCTCGCCGGCGCGGTCAACCTGGCGATGGTCGTGGTGGCCGCGGCGGCCCTGAAGGGCACGGGCGCCGATTCCCTCGAGGCGGCCCACGTCGCGATCGGTGACCGGCTCGGTCAGCTGCCGGCGCTGCTGTTCGCGCTCGCGCTGCTCGCCAGCGGCTTCGCCTCCTCGTCCGTGGGGACGTACGCCGGCTCGGTCATCCTGGACGGCTTCTGGCAGCGTCACGTCCCGCTGCCGGTGCGGCGCCTGATCACGCTGATCCCCGCGCTGCTCGTCCTTGCGATCGGCATCGACCCCAGCCGCGCACTGGTGGTTTCGCAGGTGGTGCTGAGCTTCGGCATCCCGTGCGCGCTGTGGCCGTTGGTGAGATTGACCGCCTCCCGGCGCGTCATGGGCGACTTCGTCAACCGCCGGGCGACTACTCTCGCGGCATGCCTGGTAGCCACCGCCGTCACGGCCCTCAACGTCGTACTGATCGTGCTGACGCTGCGGGGATGACGTGACCCGGGTGTACGCCGTGAGCGACATCCACGGCCACCTGGAGAAACTGACCGCCGCGCTGCACGTCGCCGGCCTCACCGATGCCGACGGCAACTGGGCGGGCGCGGACGTCAGGCTGTGGTTCCTCGGCGACTTCTTCGACCGCGGCCCGGACGGGATCGGAGTCCTGCGCTTCGTGCGCGGCCTGATCGACCAGGCACCCGACGGCGCGGTCCGGATGCTGCTCGGCAACCACGAGATCCTGGCGCTCGGGATGTACAAGTTCGGCGACACGTTCGTCCCGCACGACGGCCTGACGCTGCGCAGCTTCGAGCGTTCCTGGGCCCTGAACGGCGGCCAGGACCGCGACCAAGAGCTGCTCACCGACGACGACGTGGCCTGGCTGCTCGACCGGCCGATGCTCGGGCTGGACGCCGACCAGCTGCTGATGCACTCCGACACCGCCGAGTACGTCGAGTGGGGCGACACGATCGACCAGATCAACGCCGCGGCCCGGGCGGAGCTGCACTCCGACGACATCGAGGTGTGGTGGGAGATCTGGCGCCGGATGACGTCGCGGTACGCGTTCCGCGGCCCCAGCGGTCCCGAGGTGGCCCGGATCATGCTGCAGCATCTCGGCGGCCGCCGGATCGTGCACGGCCACAGCATCGTCGCCGACCAGCTCGGCATCGACCCGCAGTTCCTGACCGGCCCGCACCTGTACGCCGACGGCCTGGCCCTGGGCATCGACGGCGGCGCCTTCGACGGCGGCCCCTGCCTGGTCGTCGAGCTCACCGCGGACTGACCCGACGACCGTAGGCAGGGCTGGGTCTACTTGTCGGCGGTGAGTGTGCCGCCGATCGCCCAGCTCTCCGGCGGGGTCTCCTGGATCCAGACCTGGACGCTCTCGGCGGGGACGCCGAGGCTGTCGACGAACGCGTCGGTGACCTTCTGGACCAGTTCGCGCTTGAGTTCCGGGGTCCGCGGACCCTGCAGGACGGTGACGACGGGCATCGGATTTCCTTTCGTTGACGGCTTCTGAGCCCATTCCAGTCGCCAGGGCCGCCGCGAACGAGACGCAGTTGCGATGTCCTGCGATCACTCGAACTGATCGGACGCCCTCCGGCAGGCCTCCAGCAGTACGGCGAGGTCGCCGCCGACCGTCGTACCGGCCGGGACCGCGAGGCTGGTGGTCAGCGCCAGCCGTGGGCGTGGTCTGCGGAAGACGACGCGTCCCTCGCGGAGCAGGCGGGCGTGGGACTCGTAGATGACGGTCCAACTCGGGGCGCCGGCGCCGATCGCGGCGTGGGTGTCCTGCAGGTTGTTCGAGCGCGGGCCGAGGACCGGTTCGAAGCCGGCGGCAGCGCAGGCCGACAGGACCAGGTCGACCAGCGGCGGGTTCGTGCGGCGGTCGGTGATCCTCAGGGGAAGTTCGCGAAGATCGGTCAGGTCGACATCGTGGCCCGGCGCGGCGGTCCTGGGCAGGGCGATCAGCAGGTCGTCCTCCCAGACCGGGACGAACTCCAGGCCGGCTGCCTCGTCCGTGCCGCGGACGAAGGCCGCGTCGAGCTGGCCTGCCTTCACCCGCTCCAGCCGGGCGCGCGTCGACGTACTCACCAGCTCCACGTGCATGCCCTCGGACGAAAGCTCCGCGACGACGACCTCGAGCCGTTCGCCCAGTCCTGTGCTGGTCCCGAGCCGGAGGCGGCGGGTGGGAGCGGCGGTGGCGGCGGTGCGGGCGTGTTCGACGGCGGCCAGGACGGAGCGGGCGGCGGGGAGGAAGCGCTGGCCGGCCTCGGTGAGGCGGACGGCGCGGGCCGAGCGGTCGAAGAGCTGGACGCCGAGCTCGCGTTCCAGACGGGCGATCTGCTGGCTCACGCCCGGCTGGCCGATCCCGAGCTGCTCCGCGGCGCGGCCGAAGTTCAGCACCTCCGCGACGGTGACGAAGTACTGGATCTGTCGGAACTCCACGCGCCGATCATCGCCGATCCTGGGAATGGCGCCGGGCCGGGCGGGGTTGTCAGCGGTTATGGCGGACAAGACTGTGAAGATTCCCGGGCCGGACCACCCGATCACCGTGGGCAAGAACCCGGACCGGGTGGTCGTGAAGGTCGGCGACGTGGTGATCGCGGACACCCGCGACGCGCTGTCGCTGCAGGAGGCGAACTATCCGGCGGTGCAGTACATCCCGCGCGCGGACGTCGACTTCACGCGGCTCGAGCGCACCGAGCACCAGACCTACTGCCCGTACAAGGGCGACGCGTCGTACTACACGATCCTGCCGAACCTGGTGAACGCCGTCTGGACGTACGAGCAGCCGTACGACGCGGTCGCGGACATCCGCGAGCACGTCGCGTTCTACCCGGACAAGGTGTCCATCGAGATCATCGCCTGAATCACCGGGGCGAGCACCTCCGGCGGTACGACGTGGTGGTGGTCGGGGAGCTCGGTGAGCGTCGCGTTCGGCAGGATCGAGACGATCCGGTGGGCCGCGTCGAGCATGAACGGCGCGGTGGCGGTCCCGGCGACCACGAGGGTCTGCTGCGTGACCGCACGGAGCGTCTCGACCGGTGTGTTGGCCTCGTGGGCCATCACCGCGAAGTCGTACGCGAGGGTCGGCGCGAGCTCCGCGACACCCGGTAGCGCGGCCACCTCCAGCGCGTCGGGCTGCGGCGCACCGGTCATCAGCATGAACAGCTCGACGGCCTCCCGGTTCCGGCCCTCGCGGATCAGTTCGAGCACCCGCTCGCCGTCGTCCGTCGGGTCCACGTCGTCGGGTCCGTACGGCGGCTCATGCAGCACCACGTTCGTGAACGGCAGCTGACTCGCCGCGATCGCCGCCAGGCCGGCACCGGACGAGTGCCCGTACACCGCCGCCGTACCGCCGAAGGCCGTCAGCAGCGCAGCGAGGTCTTCCACCTCGCGTTGGACGTCGTACGGAGTGCCGTCGCCGGAGTCCCCGCGGCCGCGGCGGTCGTACGTCACCACGTCGCAGTCGCTCGCCAGCTCGTCGGCCAGCGGCCGGAGCGCGTGCCGGTCGCACAGCGCTCCCCCGACCAGGATCAGCGGGTGCCCGCTGCCCAGGCGGTCGTAGGCGATCGTCGTGCCGTCCGCTGACGTCACTTTCTCCATCTGATGCTCCTCGCTCGTCGTGGCTGACGTCAGCGACGTCGGAGCCGGACGACGCACTTCGACATAGTCGGTGGCGCTCGGGCTGCCGGGGTGGTTCACTGCTTCGCGATGATCACGCGAGTCGATGACTACCTGCACAAGGTTCCCTTGTCCGGCGCGGTTCCCGAACAGGTCGGGCCGTTCACTTTGTTCCGCAGTACGACGATCTGGCCGTACTACGCACGCCCGGTGCCCAGTTCTGGGGCGACGATCCAGCCGGCTGACATCGAGCTCGTGCGGGAGCGGTGTGCCGAGCTGGAGATCCCGCAGAGCTTCGAGTGGGTCGTGGAGACCTGCCCGTCGTTGGGTCCGGCAGCGGCGGCAGCCGGGCTCACTGTGGTCGAGCACCCCTTGCTGGTGCTGGAGCGCGCGGACTTCCGCCCTGCCGTCGCAGATGCCCGCTGCGAGATCATCTCGGCCGACGACGGCCCGGTACGACAGGCGCGTGCGGTCGCCGGACTCGCATTCGGCGAGCCAGGCACGGCTGTTGGCTCGGCCGGGCCGGCCGAGCGGGACGCCGCGGCTGCAGGGATGGCGGCCGACACGGTCGCGGCCCTGCAGGATCGGATGCGGCGTGGGGTCTCTGTGACCGCCAGTGCGTTCACCGACGACGGCATGGTCGCCAGCGGGACTCACCAGCCGGTCGGCTCCATGACGGAGATCGTCGGCGTCGGCACGCTCCCGTCCATGCGCCGGCGCGGCCTGGGTGCCGCAGTGACCTCGACACTCGTCGAGCACGCGCTGGACAACGGTGTGGACGTCGTACTGCTGTCCGCCGAGTCGGACGCGGTCGCAGCCGTCTACGAACGCGTCGGCTTCCACCGGATCGGACACGCCGGAGCAGCTGAGTGACAGGGAGTCCGGACACCCGTCTGGTCGTACTGCGCGGCAACTCGGGCTCCGGCAAGTCGACCACGGCCCGGACGCTGCGTGAACGCCTTGGCCGCGGTACGGCGTGGGTCGAGCAGGACCACATCCGCCGCATCCTGCTCCGCGAGCACGACCTCGCGGGCGGCGTGAACATCGGCCTCATCGACACCACCGTCCGCTACGCCCTCGACCACGGGTACGACGTGGTGCTCGAGGGCATCCTGGACGCCGGCCGGTACGGCGACATGCTGCGCCGGCTCACCACGGACCACCGCGGCACGACCCTGCACTACTACTTCGACATCCCGTTCGCGGAAACCGTCGCCCGGCACGCGACCCGGGACCTGCACGAGGTCAGCCCCGACATGATGCAGGACTGGTACCGCGACCACGACGTACTCGCCGGCATCGAGCAGACCGTCATCGGACCGGACAGCTCCCTGGACAAGACGGTGACCCAGATCCTGACCGACCTCGGCGCCGATCCCGTACCGTTGTAGGGATGAGCACGACCGAGCCCACCCGCCCCCGTACCCTCGCCGAGGCGTTGCGGGGCTGGGGTGACGCCGCGCTCGGTGAGCTGCTGCGGCGGCGGCCGGATCTGGCGCTGCCGATTCCCGCGGACACCGGGCAGCTCGCGGCCCGGGCGACGAGCAACGCGTCCGCGGCGCGGGCGATCAACCGGCTCGACGAGTTCGGTGTGGACCTGCTGGAGTCGTTGTCCGCGCTGCCGGAGCCGGTGGACCTGGAGGCGCTGGCGCGAGGCGTCGGCCAGCCGGTGGAGGTCGTCCAGCCGCGGGTCGCCGAGTTGCTGGACCTCGCCCTGGTCTGGGGCGCCGAGGACGACCTGCGTCCGATCCGTGCGGTGCACGAGCTGCTCGGACCGACACCGGCGGGACTCGGCCCGACCACGACCCGGCATTTCGGTGATCTGGACAAACTGATCGACGACGCCGGCCCGGACGCGCGCGCGGTCCTCGACAAGCTGACCTGGGGTCCGCCGACCGGCTCGGTCGAGAAGGCCGACCGGCCGGTGACGATCGCGTCGGCGCGCACCCCCGTGGAGCGGTTGCTGGCGCGCGGTCTCGTCGTACCCAAGGACGCGAACACGGTGGTGCTGCCGCGGCAGATCGGTCTGCACCTCCGCGGCGGGCGGGTGCTGGCGTCGACGCGTCCGGTGCCGCCGCCGCTGGACGGCAAGAAGGTGTCTGCCACTATCGCGGACCGCGCCGCCGCCGGTGCGGCTCTGGACCTGGTGCGGTTGGTGGACCGGGCACTGGAGCAGCTGGGCACGGAGCCGCCGCCCGTCCTGCGTACGGGTGGTGTCGGTGTCCGTGAGCTGCGCAGCCTGGCCGGGAAGATCGGTGCCGAGGAGCACACCGCTGCAGCTGTGCTGGAGATGGCGTACGCCGCTGGGCTGGTAGCAGCGGTCGAAGTCGGTACGAGCGAGCTGTGGCTGCCGACCAGTTCGTACGACGATTGGCTGGAGCTGGACCTGGCGCATCGGTGGGCTCAGCTCGTCATGGCCTGGTTCTCAGGTCTCCGCGCGATCGGGCTGATCGGACGGCGCGACAGCACAGGTAGTACTGCGGCTGCGCGCGAGAGGTTGATCAACGCACTGGCACCGGACCTGGAGCGGTTGCTGGCGCCGGAGATCCGGCTGCTGGCACTGCACGCGCTGGCCGAGGCCGGTCCGGGGACTGCGCCGGCTCCGGAGACCGTGGTGACCTGGGTGGCTTGGCATCGCCCACGACGTGGCGGGCAGTTCCGGGACGACCTGGTCGAGTGGAGCGTGTCCGAGGCCGCCCTGCTCGGGCTGACCGGGTTGGGCAGCCTGGCGTCGCACGCGCAGCCTTTGCTGGGATCCGAGCCGACTGCCGACGAGTTGGCCGAGGCGATCAGTCCGCTGATGCCCGAACCGGTCTCCGAGGTGCTGTTGCAGGCCGACCTCACCGCGGTGGCCCCCGGACCGCTGGTGCGTACGGTGCAGGACGAACTGTCGGCGATGGCGGACGTGGAGTCGGACGGCGGTGCCGGCGTCTACCGGTTCAGTGAGAGCTCGGTACGGCGCGCGTTCGACCTCGGACGGACCGCGGAGCAGCTGCACACGTGGCTCGCCGAGCATTCCCGGACCCCGGTGCCGCAGCCCTTGGCGTACCTGATCGACGACGTTGCACGGCGCCACGGCGTACTGCGGCTCGGGACCGCGTCGACGTACCTGCGCTGTGACGACGAGGCCGTGCTGACCCAGCTGCTCAACTCGAATCTGCCCGGTGTGCGGTTCCGTCGGCTGGCACCGACCGTGGTCGTGTCGCCGTCACCACCGGACATGGTGCTGAGCAGGCTCCGAGACGCCGGGCTGGCGCCGCTGGCGGAGACGTTCGACGGATCGGTGCATGTGACCGGTGCGCCGCGCCGTGGCGAGGCGCCGCGTCGGCGTACCAGCAGGGACTTCAACGAGAGCGCGTTCGACCTGACGGACGACCAGGTGAAGGCAGTCATCGAGAAGGTTCGCGCCGGCGACCGGATCGCCGCCGAACGCCCCGGCGACGACGGCCTGATCGAGCCCGCGGCCCCCGCGGAGACCATCGCCGTGCTCACCAACGCCGCCGAGGCGCACACCCGCACCTGGATCGCGTACGTCGACCACAACGGCCACTCCTCCGAGCGCATCGTCGAACCGGTCCGCGTCGCCGACGGCTGGCTCACCGCGTACGACGACACCACCGACAACCCCCGCACCTACGCGCTGCACCGCATCTCCGCGGCCCGGGCGGTCGAGTGACCTGACCCGTTTTGGCGGAGGAGGCACAATGGAGGGTCGGGGCGACGATAGGAGTTGCGGGTGACAGACGGTCCACTGATCGTGCAGTCGGACAAGACGCTGTTGTTGGAAACGGCGCACGCGGACGCCAACGAGTGCCGGAAGGCCATCGCGCCGTTCGCCGAGTTGGAACGGGCGCCGGAGCACGTACACACCTACCGCCTCACCCCGCTCGGCTTGTGGAACGCGCGGGCCGCAGGGCACGACGCAGAGCAGGTCATCGACGTGCTGCTGCGCTACAGCCGCTACCCGGTCCCCCACTCGTTGCTGGTCGATATCGCCGAGACCCTGGATCGGTACGGGCGGCTGCGGCTCGAGAAGCACCCGCAGCACGGACTGGTCCTGGTGACGACCGACCGGCCGGTGCTGGAAGAGGTCCTGCGCAGCAACAAGGTCAAGCCGATGCTGGGCGCCCGGATCGACGACGACACGGTCCTGGTGCACCCGTCCGAGCGCGGTCACCTCAAGCAGACCCTGCTGAAGCTCGGCTGGCCCGCGGAGGACCTCGCCGGGTACGTCGACGGTGAGGCGCATCAGATCGACCTGGTGAAGGACGGCTGGGAGCTGCGCCCGTACCAGGAGCAGGCCACCGACTCGTTCTGGCACGGCGGCTCCGGTGTCGTCGTACTGCCCTGCGGCGCCGGCAAGACGATCGTCGGCGCAGCCGCGATGGCGCAGGCGTCCGCGACCACGCTGATCCTGGTCACGAACACGGTGTCCGCGCGGCAGTGGAAGGACGAGCTGCTCCGCCGCACCAGCCTGACCGAGGACGAGATCGGCGAGTACTCCGGCGCGCGCAAGGAGATCCGGCCGGTGACGATCGCGACGTACCAGGTGATGACGACGCGCCGCAAGGGCGTGTACACGCACCTGGAGCTGTTCGACGCGCGCGACTGGGGCCTGATCGTGTACGACGAGGTGCACCTGC
>Ga0247821_10002241_pt1 | contig 10641 bp, 9 predicted proteins | sample 13C_Glycerol_Day_FD_192481 | JGI IMG/M metagenome (GOLD analysis project Ga0247821, IMG submission 192481) | Soil microbial communities from agricultural site in Penn Yan, New York, United States - 13C_Glycerol_Day14 | ecosystem: Environmental > Terrestrial > Soil > Agricultural land | place... | reverse complement strand
CCCCTCGCCCCCGCCCTCGTCGAGTGGATGCCGCGGCACCACGCCCGCGGCATCCGCTCGATTTCGTTGCGCGCGTCAGTCGGTGCGCTGCGCGGCCAGGTACGCCCGCAGGTGCTCGACCACCAGGTCGTGGTCGTCCTGCTGCGGGAGCCCCGAGACGCCGACCGCGCCGATGACGGCGCCGCCCTCGAGGCGGATGGGCACGACGCCGCCGTGGGCGGCATACTCGCGCGGGTCGAGCCGAGCGTGGGTGTCGAAGTCCTCTCCCTTGGCGCGGAACTCCTCACCGACGAGCATCGAGGCATGGCCGAACCGCTCTACCACGCGGTGCTTGCGATCGAGCCAGCCGTCGTTGTCGGCCGACGATCCCGGCAGCGCGGCGTGGAACACCCGCTGCGGGCCGAACCAGATCGCGATCGCGACCGGATGCCCCGCCGAGGCGGCAGCGGCACGGAGCCGCACGCCGAGCTCCCACGCATCATCCAGCGTGAAGCTCGTGAAGCGGAGCTCCGCCTCCTCGGCCACGAGGCGATCCAGCAGCTCGCTCATGGCCGCAGCAGCACCTTGGTCGCGCGGCGCTCATCCATGGCGGCGTACGCCTCGGCGGCGTCCCTGAGCGGCAGCTCGAGGTCGAAGACGCGGCCGGGTTCGATCGCGCCGGAGAGCACGTCGGGCAGCAGCTCCTCGATGTAGCCGCGCACGGGCGCGATGCCGCCGTTGACCCCGACGTTGCGGTTGAAGAGCGGCCTCACGGGCAGCTCGGGGCCCCCGTTCGGCGCACCGACGTAGCCCACCATGCCGCCAGGTCGAGTTGAGCGGATCGCCTGGTCCATCGACTCCCTCGTGCCGACGCACTCGAGCACGCGGTCGGCGCCGATGCCGTGCGTGAGCTCCTGCACGGCCTTCACGCCGACGTCGCCGCGCTCGGCGACGAGGTGGGTGGCGCCGAAGACACGCGCCAACTCCTGCCGCTCCGGATGCCGCGACATCGCGACGATGGTCGTCGCCCCGAGCCGCCGCGCCGCGATGATCGCGCAGAGCCCCACGGCGCCGTCGCCGACCACCGCCACCGAGTCGCCCGGCTGGACGCCGGCGGAGACCGCTGCGTGGTAGCCGGTGCCCATGACGTCGGAGAGAGTGAGCAGTCCCGGCACCTGGTCGTCACGGATCGCGTCGCGCACCGGGACGAGCGTGCCGTCGGCGAGCGGCACGCGCACGCGCTCGCCCTGCCCGCCGTCGGCGAACCCGCCGAGGCGATCGTCGCCGCCCCACCACCCGCCGTGGAGGCACGACGTGCTGACGCCGTTGCGGCAGTTGATGCACGTGTTGTCGCACACGTAGAACGGTGCGATCACGAAGTCGCCCACCCTGATGAGCTGCACGTCGTCGCCGACCGCCTCCACGACGCCGACGAACTCGTGGCCGATGCGGTGCGCCTCGTGGGTGGGCGTGACGCCGCGATACGGCCACAGGTCGGAGCCGCACACACAGGCCGCGACCACCTTCACGATGGCGTCGCCGCCGGTCGAGAGCACGGGGTCCGGCACGGTCTCGACCCGGATGTCGCGGGGCGCGTGGATGGTCGTCGCAAGCATGGTTCGAGCCTACGCGCGTGGCGAGTGGCGCGAACGGGGGGTGACCGCACCCACCCTGCGGGGAGTAGCGTGCCGAACACGAGTCATTCTCATCTATTGGGGGCCTGCGAGACAGGGGAGCACCATGAAGCGCTCATCACTCATCGGCGGAGTCGCCGTCGGAATCATGCTCGGCGTGGGCGTCTCCACGCCGGCGTTCGCGGGCCCGGTGCAGATCATCCCGTGGGAGGGCTCCTTCACCGTCGTGCACGAGGTCGGCGAGGAGGGCTGGTGCCCGGCCGACGTCGTCGACTTCGCGGTCACCGAGAGCGCCGTGGCGAGCGGAAAGGACCGCGTCACCACGGAGAAGGACGGCCTCATCCGATTCGCGGGCACCTACCGGGTGGTGAGGACGTACAGCGCGAATGAGAAGACCCTCCTGGCCGAAACCCATGGGAACTACCGCGACACCGCGATCGTCGACAACGGCGACGGCACCCTCGAGATCTCATTCAAGGACGCGACGGCGACGAAGACCTGGCTCGATGGCGCGTTCCTGTTCCACGACACCGGACTCGTCGAGGGCGCATTCCTCGTCGACCACAACGGCACGCCGACGATTCCCGAGGACGACGAGAACCTCGGACCCGTCGGGGCGATCGGACTCCACGGCCGGTTCGACACCGGGGATCGCGACTTCTGCGAGGACATTGCCATGTTCCTCGGTCCGTGACCGGTCACCTCGAAGTTCGACGCCACCCCTGAATGAGGGATTCTCACTTTCCTGCGCATCGGAGTAGCGTCCGCAGTGTACGCCCGCCACCCGAGCGGACGTCCGATCGGTTGGGAGACTCCCATGAACCGCACGTCCATCGCCGCGGGAATCGCAGCGGCATCCATCCTCCTGCTCGGCGTCCCGGCGCCGGCGCTCGCCGCGCCGCCGGTCGTGGATCACTGGACCGATCACATGGAGCACATCGAGCAGGTCGAGCATGCACCCGACTGGTGCCCCGACATCCCCTTCGACGTGCTCTACGTCGAGGACGCCAGCGGCACGTTCCGCTTCGTCCGGCACGGCGACGGCCTCTACTACGGCGCGAGCTCCTTCGAGCGGCGCGCCTCGTGGACGAACGTCGAGACCGGCGAGTCCTTCGGATTCGTGAGCCACGGCAGCGACAAGGACCTGCACGTGACCGACAACGGCGATGACACGATCACCATCGACATCGCCACCACCGGGGCCACGAGGTACTACGACGACGAGGGCACGCGCCTGTTCGTGGACGCGGGCCGCCAATCAGCGCAGATCGTCATCGACACCAACGGCACCCCGAGCAACCCCGACGACGACGAGTTCGTCGAGTTCCTCGGCGGCGAGCTCAACGGCCGGTTCGACACCGAAGGCCGTGACTTCTGCGCCGACGTCATGGCGTTCATCGGCTGAGCCCGGCACCGGCCGCACCGACCCAGGTGCGCGGCATCCGCGTCCATGAGATGGGCGGATGCCGCGCAGCTGCGCCGAACGGCGCGACTCACACGTGCGGCACGAACTCCTCCCACGCCAGCCGCTTCGAGCGCCGAGGGTCGGACTCGACGCGGTCGGCGCGATCGAAGACGAGTGTGCGGCGCACCGCCTCGTCGTACCGCGGCCAGGTGGGCTCCGGCGCACCGGTGGACGCGAACGACACCCAGTGCCGCTGCATCCGCCGGCCGATGTCGCGGTACATGCGCCTCCCGCCGAGCAGCGTGAGCCCCACGCCGGTGGGCGTGTCGAACTTCTCGAACAGGGCGAACAGCTCGAGGCCGTGCGTCGCGTCGAGGCCGAGCAGCCGCGGCATCCACGGGGCCGCGTCGAATCGGTAGAAGTACACCGGGGCGTGCCGCGAGTGCCCCTCGCCGACCCTCACCGACGGGAACCAGAACGTGAAGTCGCCGGCGAAGTCGGCGGCCGGCCGCCGCTCGGGCAACCCGGGATACTGGCGCTTGATGGCCTTGCGCGCCTTCTTCCTCGTGTTCGCGAAGATCGCCCTGATGCGCGGCTTCGTCGTCGGCAGGATGCTGATGCGCCCGACGAAGAGCGACCCCTCGCGGTCGTTCGTGCCGATGAGGAGCGGGATCCGGTGAGCGGTTCCATCGCGGAACGCGTCGAGCGGGCGTTGCGGCAGGAACTCACCGTCGATGACGGGCGCGAGGCTGATGGTTCCCGGGTTCTCGTCGGGGGTTCGCAGCGAGAGCAGGGTGGTCGCCTCGGCCAGCAGGGTCGGGTCGGCCGTATGGAGCATCGCAGCCGCATCCTCGACGGACTCGCTCTCGAGGTCGTCGTCGTCGACGAGGCGGCTGAGGGTGCTCACGAACTCGGCTGCCCACTTCGCGGCGATCTCGGGCCCGTAGACCGCGAGCGCGGGCGAGCTCTGGGCGATCGCCCGCCCGAAGAGGCCCTCCGCAGCGGGCGCGGTCATGAGGGTCGTCACCGAGTTCGCGCCCGACGACTCGCCGAACAGCGTCACGTTCCCCGGGTCGCCGCCGAACGCGCGGATGTTCCGACGCACCCACTCGAGTGCGGCGACCTGGTCCCGCAGGCCGAGGTTGCATTCGAACGGATGCCGCGGCGACGAGTAGGCACGGAAGTCCAGCCAGCCGAGCGCGCCGAGCCGGTAGTTCAGGCTGACGTACACGATGCCGTGCCGGCGCACGAGCCGCTCGCCCTGTCGCGGGTACTCCCCCGCCGAGCCGACGCTGTACGCGCCGCCGTGGATGAACACCATCACCGGCCGATCCGCCGCGGGTTCGTCGGGCGCGGTCACGTTGACGCTGAGGCAGTCCTCGCTGCGGGGAAGCCTCGGGTGCGCGCCGATGAACTGGCCCTTCCGGTTCTGCGGGGCGACCGGTCCGAAGGTCGACGCGTCGCGCACGCCGTCCCAGGGCGGTGCGGGCTCGGGCGCACGGAAGCGCCGCGCACCGCCGGTCGGGGCCGCGTAGGGGATCCCCCGCCACATGCGCACGCCTCGGCGACGGATGCCGCGCACGGCCCCGCGATCGGTCTCGACCAGGAGATCGCCTGAAGTCGCCTCGCGCAACAGCATGTCCGCAGCGTAGATCGTGAACGTGAACCCCGGGTGTGCAATGTCGGCGGAGTCGGACAGAATGCTGGGGTGATCGGCATCGGGAGTTTCTGGGGTGCACTCCCCACCGAGGGCCGCTGGCTGTTGTCCACGGTCGCGATCCAGACGCTCGGTCGCGGGCTGACCCTGCCGTTCACGATCATCTACCTGCACGAGGTGCGCGGCTTCGACCTCGGCGTCTCCGGGGCGTTGATGAGCCTGATCGCGATCACGGGGCTGATCGTGACCGGTCCCGGCGGCACCCTCATCGACAAGTACGGGGCGCGAGCCGTTCTGCTCGCGGGACTGACCGCGATGATCGCCGGCTGCACGCTGCTCGCGTATGCGACGCACCCCGCGGTCGCGGCCGTCGCCCTGGTGCTGATCGGCGTGAACTTCGGCGTCTCCTGGCCGGGATTCAACGCGCTCATCGCGGCGGTCGTCGAAGGCGACCTCCGGCAGCAGTACTTCGGCGTGAACTTCGCGCTCGTCAACCTCGGGATCGGCATCGGCGGCATCATCGGCGGGTTCTACGTCGACGTGCATTCGCCCGAGACGTTCACCGTGATCTTCCTCGTCGACGCGATCAGCTGCCTCGTGCCGGTCGCCCTGTTGCTCGGGCCGCTCCGACACGTGCGAACCCAGGCCGAGCCCTCCGACGATGCGCCGTCGGCCGGCAGCTACCGCGAGATCCTCCGTCAACCGGCAGTGCTGTGGCTCACCCTGCTCACCTTCCTCGCGATGTTCATCGGATACGGCCAGATGGAGGCCGGCTTCCCGGCCTACGCGCGGCAGGTGGCCGAGGTCTCCACCCGCGTGATCGGCCTCTCGTTCGCGGTCAACACCGCCGTCATCGTGCTGCTGCAGTTCACCGTGCTGAAGCGAATCAGCGGCCGGCGCCGTACTCGCGTGATGATGGTGATGGCACTCGTCTGGGCGCTTTCGTGGCTGCTCCTGGGTGCTGCCGGGCTGCTGCCCGACTCGCTGGCGGCGGCGATCGGCGTGCTGGCGTTCATGGGCGTGTTCGCGTTCGGCGAGACCCTGCTGCAGCCGACGGTGCCCGCGGTGTACAACGACCTCGCCTCCGACCACAACCGCGGCCGCTACAACGCCATCAACTCGGCGGCGTTCCAGGGTGGTGCGATCACCGGGCCGATCGCCGCCGGGCTGCTGCTCGACCAGGGCCTCGGCGAGTGGTACATCGCCATCATGGTGGTCGGCTGCCTCGGCATCGGCGTGCTGGCCCTCGCGCTCGAACGCCGCATCCCGGCGACGGCGAACGGAGTGCCCGAGCCCGTCGACGTGGACCAGGCCCCGCCGAGCTGAAGCTTGAGCTCCGAACGACGCACGCCGGGTGGGCCGGCGGCGGGTGATCGCCGTGGCAACGCGGCATCCGCGTCACGCGAGCAGCGGATGCCGCGACGCCTCACTCCTCGATGATCTCGGCGTCGATGATCCCGTCGTCGGCCTCGCTCGGCACCCCGTCGCCAGCGGGCGAGTCGGCTCGCGACACGGTGAGCGACTCGCCGTCGGGCGCCAGGCCCACGACGACCGTGTCAGCGTCACGGATGTCCCCGGAGAGCAGGGAGCGCGCGAGGCGGTCGTCGATCTCGTGCTGCATGAGCCGTCGCAGGGGGCGCGCGCCGTAGAGCGGGTCGTATCCGCGCTCGGCGAGCCAGGCCCGGGCGTCGGGCGTGACCCCCAGTTCGAGACGCCGCTCGTGGAGGCGGGCGGACAACCGGTCGATGTAGAGGTTGACGATCTCGGCGAGCTCCTCCTCCGAGAGGGCGGAGAACACGACGATGTCGTCGAGGCGGTTCACGAACTCGGGCTTGAACGCCTGGCGCACCGTCTGCAGCACGGCCTGCTCCTTCTCGTCCCAGGTCAGCGACGGATCGATGAGGTACTGCGAGCCGAGGTTCGACGTGAGGATGAGGATGACGTTGCGGAAGTCGACCGTGCGGCCCTGGCCGTCGGTGAGGCGCCCGTCGTCGAGCACCTGCAGCAGCACGTCGAACACCTCGGGATGCGCCTTCTCGACCTCGTCGAGGAGGATCACCGAGTACGGGCGGCGACGCACCGCCTCGGTGAGCTGGCCGCCCTGCTCGTAGCCGATGTAGCCGGGAGGGGCGCCCACGAGGCGGGACACGGAGAACTTCTCGCCGTACTCCGACATGTCGATGCGCACCATGGCGCGCTCGTCGTCGAAGAGGAACTCGGCGAGCGCCTTCGCGAGCTCGGTCTTGCCGACACCGGTCGGGCCCAGGAAGAGGAACGAGCCAGTGGGGCGGTTCGGGTCGCTGATGCCGGCGCGCGAGCGACGCACCGCGTCGGCCACCGCGCCGACGGCCGGCTTCTGGCCGATGAGCCTCCGGCCGAGTTCGTTCTCGAGGTGCATCAGCTTCTCGGTCTCACCCTGCATGAGCTTGCCGACCGGGATGCCGGTCCACGCCGAGATCACCGCGGCGATGTCCTCCTCGGTGACCTGCTCGTTGACCATGCGCGGCTCGTCGCTCGCGTCCTCGGCCTGCTCGGCCTCGGCGAGGTCTCGCTCGAGGCGCTTGATGGTCTCGTACTCGAGCTTCGACGCCCGCTGGTAGTCGGCCTCGCGCATGGCGCGGTCGCGCTCGGTGATCGCCTCGTCGAGCTGCTTCTTGAGCTCGCCCACCCGGTTGAGCCCCTGCCGCTCGCGCGCCCAACGTGCCTCGAGTCCGGCGAGCTCGCGCTCCTTCTCGACGAGGCTCTCGCGAAGCTTCGCGAGGCGCTCCTTCGACACGTCGTCCTTCTCGCGCTTGAGCGCGAGCTCCTCGAGCTTCATGCGGTCGACCTCGCGCTTCAGCTGGTCGATCTCCACCGGGCTCGAGTCGATCTCCATCTTCAGCCGCGACATCGCCTCGTCGATGAGGTCGATCGCCTTGTCGGGCAGCTGCCGTGCGGTGATGTAGCGATGCGAGAGGGATGCCGCGGCGACGAGCGCGGCATCCGTGATGGTCACCCCGTGGTGCGCCTCGTAGCGCCCCTTGAGCCCGCGGAGGATCGCGATGGTGTCCTCGACGCTCGGCTCGCCCACGTACACCTGCTGGAAGCGGCGTTCGAGTGCGGCGTCCTTCTCGATGTACTCGCGGTACTCGTTGAGGGTCGTGGCGCCGATCAGGTGCAGCTCGCCCCGGGCGAGCATCGGCTTCAGCATGTTCGAGGCCGCGACCGACCCCTCGCCGCCTCCTGCCCCCATGAGCAGGTGCAGCTCGTCGACGAACGTGATGATGCGGCCCTCGGCGTCGTTGATCTCCTTGAGCACGGACTTCAGCCGCTCCTCGAACTGGCCGCGGTACATCGCGCCGGCCACGAGCGCGGAGATGTCGAGCGCGACGAGCTGCTTGTCCTTGAGGGATTCGGCGACGTCGCCCTCGACGATGCGCTGCGCCAGCCCCTCGACGACGGCCGTCTTGCCGACGCCGGGCTCGCCGATGAGCACGGGGTTGTTCTTCGTGCGCCGGGTGAGCACCTGGCTGACGCGGCGGATCTCGGCATCGCGCCCGATCACCGGATCGAGCTTGCCGGCCTTCGCGAGATCGGTGAGGTTGACACCGAACTGTTCGAGTGCCGACTGCTGGTCGTCCTGCGAGTTCGGCGCACCCTGCATGTTGGCCACGTGTCGCTTCCCTTCTTCAAACTTGAGTCTACTACGCTCAACTTTGGCGAGGGCGGGCATTCCGGTTCCGTCGCGGGAATTCCCCCGTCGTTCACGCTAGACCGGATGCCCGCCGCCTGTCACCCGGGTGGCGACGTGCACGTCGATCAGGCGACCCACAGCCGCCTCATGGCTACCGGCGGCAGGCTTGGAGTCTCAGCATCCCAGCCGACCGACCCCCGCCGACCGACAGGATCCCCCATGCAGAAGCGCACCATCATCATCGTCTCGATCATCGCCGGGGTCGTGCTGCTCGGCGGCACCGCGGCCGTCGCCGGGCCGATCGTGTACCGCGACCTGATCGTCGGGGAGGCCGAGGCGGCGCCGACCGTCACGGCCGCACCGAGCCCGACCGCCGGCACGAGCACCATCGACCCGGCGGAGCTCTCGGGAACCTGGGCGGTGTCCGACGGGTCGTACGCCGGGTACCGCGTCGACGAGGTCCTCAACAACACGGATGTCACGGTGGTCGGCCGGACGGAGGAGGTGACCGGCACGCTCGCCGTCGAGAACCTCACGCTCACCGCCGCGGACCTCACCGTCGACGTCGCGTCGATCACGACGGACTCGAGCTCGCGCGACGCCTACTTCCGTGACAACGCGCTGCGCGTCTCCGAATACCCCGAGGCGACCTTCACGCTCACCGGCCCAGTGACCGCCGTCGCGACCCCCGTCGTCGGCGAGGTGCAGACGCTCACCGCGACGGGCGACCTCACGATCGCCGGCGTCACCCGATCCGTGAGCGTGGAGCTCGAGGCCGTGCTCAACGACGGCAGCGGACAGGTGGCCGGCAGCATCCCGATCACCTTCGCGGACTTCGGCGTCGAGGCGCCGAACCTCGGGTTCGTCTCGGTGGAGCCCGACGGCTTCGTGGAGTTCTCGCTCGTCATCGCGCCGGCCTGAGCCCACGCCGGGGGACACGCGGCCCACGGCATCCGGGCTCGATGGCGGGGCTAGCCTGAGAGGAACGAACGAGGACGGAGAGGAGGGCGGATGCCGCTCGAGGGAGAGTACGCGCCGAGCACGTCGGGCTATGCCCGCAGGCAGGCCGAGGCCTTCGAGGCGTCGGACGGCCGGGAGGCGAACACCCTCCGGGGCCGCCCGATCATCATCCTGACCTCGGTCGGGGCGAAGACGGGCAAGCTGCGCAAGACCGCGCTCATGCGGGTCGAGCACGACGGCGAGTACGCGGTCGTCGCCTCGCTCGGCGGCTCCGCGAAGCACCCCGTCTGGTACTGGAACCTGAAGAAGCATCCGCACGTCGAGCTGCAGGACGGCGCCGAGAAGCACGACTACGAGGCGCGCGAGGCGACGGGCGCCGAGAAGGCCGAGTGGTGGCAGCGCGCGCTCGAGGTCTGGCCCGACTACGGGCGGTACCAGCTGCGCACCGACCGGGAGATCCCCCTGTTCGTGCTGACCCGCATCGTCACCTGAGCGCGAGCCGATGCGTCACAGCCAGCGCATCGTGAACGCCCGGGCGAGCAGCGCGCGGAACGGCGCGAATCCGAGCACCCGCACCGCGCCGTTACGAGCCCGCAGCCGAAGGCCCGACGCGGGCGCCCCCATCGACATGTTGAACGCGGCTTGGCGGATGGCCCGGCCGGCCGCCGCGTGGCGCACCCGGTCGTAGGTGTCGAACGCCTCGTAGGGAGCGCCGACAGCGAGGGCGGCGGCGAGGTCGTGGTCGAGCCGCATCGCGTCGAGCCAGCCGAGGTTCATGCCCTGGCCACCGATTGGGCTGATCTCGTGCGCGGCGTCGCCGGCGAGCGCGACGCGGCCCTGCGACATCCGCTCTGCCAGGTGCTGGCGGGCCTCGAACGCGCTCGGCTCGGACGCAGCCTCCTCGTCGAAGGCGCCGCCGACCCGTGTGCGCACGATCGTCGCGAGCTGCTCGGCGGTCGGCGTCGTCGTCGGGCGCCGCACCCACGCCACCCAGCGACGCAGGCCGCCCGGCATCGGGAACGACTCGACGACGCCCGCGGGCTCGAAGTGCAACAGGGCGCTCGCACGTTCGCCGGTGTCGTCGCGCGTGTCGCCCATGACGTAGAACGCGCGGCCCCGATGCGACCGCCAGGCGATGCCGAGCCGTTCCCGGATGCCGCTGCGCACGCCGTCGGCGGCGATCGCGTACCTCGCTCCGACGGTGAGCGGCTCGCCGCCGCCCCCGACGTCGACGCCGTCGACTTCGACGTGCGTGCCGCGGTCGCGCACGTCGTGCACCTCGATGCCGCGGCGGAGTGCCCCTGGGCGGAGCTCCTCGAGCCGCCGCTCCAGC
>Ga0247821_10002239_pt1 | contig 10642 bp, 9 predicted proteins | sample 13C_Glycerol_Day_FD_192481 | JGI IMG/M metagenome (GOLD analysis project Ga0247821, IMG submission 192481) | Soil microbial communities from agricultural site in Penn Yan, New York, United States - 13C_Glycerol_Day14 | ecosystem: Environmental > Terrestrial > Soil > Agricultural land | place... | reverse complement strand
ACCAGCGTCACCGTTGACGCCGTCGCGCCGCCTACGCCAATCATCAACCCGAGCAACGGGGTGGTGATCAGTGGTACCGCTGAAGCCGGGGCCAAGGTGATCCTTACCGACGGCAGCGGTAATCCGATCGGCGAGACGACCGCCGACGGCAGTGGCAACTGGGCCTTCACGCCTGCGACCCCGCTGGCCAATGGCACGGTGATCAACGCCGTGGCCCAGGACGCGGCCAGCAATACCAGCGGGCCGACCAGCGTCACCGTTGACGCCATCGCCCCGGCCGCCCCCATCATCGACCCGAGCAACGGGGTGGTGATCAGTGGTACGGCTGAAGCGGGCGCCACCGTGACCCTGACCGATGGCAGCGGCAACCCGATCGGCCAGACCACCGCCGATGGCAGCGGCAACTGGAGTTTCATCCCCGGCACGCCGCTGGCCAACGGTACGGTGATCAACGCCGTGGCCCAGGACGCGGCCGGCAATACCAGCGGGCCGACCAGCACCACGGTGGACTCGGTGGCCCCGGCCGCGCCGGTGGTCGACCCGAGCAACGGCACCGAGATCAGCGGTACCGCTGAAGCGGGCGCCAGGGTGATCCTCACCGACGGCAGCGGCAACCCGATCGGCCAGACCACCGCCGACGGCAGCGGCAACTGGACCTTCACGCCTGCGACCCCGCTGGCCAATGGCACGGTGGTCAACGCCACGGCGACCGACCCAGCTGGTAACACCAGCGGGCAGGGCAGCACCACGGTGGACGCTGTGGCGCCAGGCGCGCCCACCGTCAACCTGAGTGATGGCAGCAGCCTCAGCGGTACCGCCGAGCCAAACAGCACGGTGACCCTCACCGATGGCAGCGGTAATCCGATTGGCCAGGTGACGGCCGATGGCAGTGGCAACTGGAGCTTCACTCCAGCGACGCCGCTGGCCAATGGCACCGTGGTCAATGCCACCGCGAGCGACCCGGCGGGCAATACCGGCCCGGCAGCGACGGTCACCGTCGATTCCAGCGCGCCGGCTGCGCCGATTATCAATCCGAGCAACGGCGTAACCATCAGCGGTACGGCTGAAGCGGGCGCCACTGTGACCCTGACCGATGGCAGCGGCAACCCGATCGGCCAGATCACCGCCGACGGCAGCGGCAACTGGAGTTTCACCCCCGGCACGCCGCTGGCCAACGGTACCGTGGTGAACGCCACGGCAACCGACCCGACCGGCAACACCAGCGCGCCGTCGAGCACCATGGTGGACTCGGTTGCTCCGGCTGCGCCAGTGGTTGAGCCGAGCAATGGCACGGAAATCAGCGGCACCGCCGAGCCAGGCAGCACCGTCACCCTGACCGATGGCAGTGGCAATCCGATCGGCCAGACCACTGCCGATGGTAGCGGCAACTGGGCCTTCACGCCTGCGACCCCGCTGGCCAATGGCACGGTGATCAACGCTGTGGCCCAGGACCCGGCCGGCAATACCAGCGGGCCGACCAGCGCCACCGTTGACGCCATCGCCCCGGCCGCGCCGACTATCGAGCCGAGCAATGGTGCAGTCCTCACGGGTACCGCTGAGCCCGGCGCCACCGTCATCCTCACTGACGGTGGCGGCAACCCGATCGGCCAGACGACCGCCGACGGCAGTGGCGACTGGAGCTTCACCCCGGTTACTCCGCTGGCCAACGGCACGGTGGTCAACGCCGTGGCCGAGGACGCCGCCGGCAATACCAGTGGCCCGGCGAGTACCACGGTCGACTCGGTGGCACCATCGGCGCCGCTGCTGAGCATCAGTGCCGACGGTGCGCTGCTCACCGGTACCGCCGAGCCGAACAGCCAGGTGCGCATCGTGGTCGACGGCGATACCGCCAACCCGATCACGGTGAATGTCGACGGCAGCGGCAGCTTCAGCCTGCCGTTCGCGCCACCCCTGATCACCGGCGAGCTGATCGCCGGGGTCGCGGTGGATGCTGCCGGCAACCTCAGCGGCCCGGCGACGATCAACGCGCCAGACCTGGCGCCGCCGACCATCAGCGTACCGGAGGCCGCTGATACCTGGATCAACGCTGCCGAGATCAGCGACGGCATTCAGGTCGATGTGGCGATCCGTCCGACCCTGCAGGTCGGCCAGGTGATCACCGTCGCGTTCGCCGGGCAGAATGGTTATGAGACGCAGGTAACGCACACCATCACTGCCGGCGACATCCTGGCCGGCAGCGTCACCGTGACCATACCCCCTGGCGATGGCATGGGGCCGTTCCCGGAGGGCGCCTCGACCGTCACCGCCGATATCAATGGCGGTACCGCGTCGAACCCGGTGCCGTTCACCGTCGACACCATTCCGCCTGCAACACCGGTGCTGTCGCTGGTGGGCAGCATCCTGACCATCTCCACCGATCCGGGCACCGAGCTGACGGTCACCGTGGACGTCGGCGGGGTCACTGCCACCGCCACGGTAACTGCCGACAACAGCGGGCTGGCTTCGCTGAACCTGCTCACCGACCTGGACATCGACCTTACCCTGGACCAACTGCTCAATGCCCAAGTCTCCGTGATCGGTGAGGACCCGGCCGGCAACCCGAGCAATGTGGCGACCATCGGCGTCGGCAGCAGCATCGAGCAGCCAGTGACCATCGGCAACTTCGGCGTCGATGTCAGCCTCAACCCGCTGAACCCGAGGTTCGGTTTCAGCGGCACCACCGAACCGGACTCCAGCGTGGTGATCCGTGTCATCACCCCGGCGCTGAACGTTGAGTTACTGCCGATCCAGGCAGACAGCGCCGGTAACTTCTCGCTTAACCTGCTGAGCCCGACCGTCCTCACCCAGCTGGGGCTGAACATCACCGATATCCTCAACCTCGGTTCGCAGATCTCGTTCAACATCGTCGCCACCGACACCAACGGCAACGACAGCTCGGCATACGGCATCACCCTGACCCCTAACGGGCTGTCGCTGAATATCGGCCAGATCGATGTCAACGGTACTGCCGGGGACGATGTCATGTCCGGGGCGAGCGGCAGTTCGGAGCACATCAACGGAGGTGATGGCAACGACCTGATCTTCAACGTGGGGACCGGCGATCACGTAGTGGCCGGCAACGGCAACGATGCCATCCAGATCACTGCGACCGACTTCATCAGCATCGACGGCGGCGGGGGCTTCGACACCCTGATCCTGGCCGACGGCATCGACCTCGACTACAACGCCGTCGGCGTTGGCACGCTCTCCAACATCGAGCGTATCGACCTCGGCAAGGGCGACTCGGGGAGCGTGCTGACCCTGACTGCGGCAGAGGTGGACGCCATCACCGATGGCAACAACATCCTGCAGATCACCGGCGAGAACAACGACACCCTCAACGTGGTGGGTGCCGTGAACACCGGGACCACCCAGCAGGTCAACGGCATTACTTACGATGTCTACAACTTTGGCAGCAGTACCCTGCTGATCGAGGACAACACGGTACAGGTCGTGGTCTGATGCGCGGCCTGTCCGTGCTCAAGGGAAGGCGCCGCGGCGCGGGAGCCCTGTGGCTCCTGTGCCTCGGGCTGCCGTTGTCCGCCCCGGCCATCCCTCTCGACCAGGCGGTGCGGGCGGGGTTGGCGATTCACCCCCAGGTGCGTTCGGCGATGGCTGAGGCGGATCGTGCGGGCACCGAGGTGGAGATCGCCAAGGGTGGCTATTATCCCTCCGTCACTATGTCCGGGGGGCCGCAGGAGTTCGACGTTGGCGAGGTTGTCTACGACGTCACCGTATCGCAGATGCTGTATGACTGGGGACGGGTGACGAGCAAGGTCGACAGCGCCAGCGCAACCCGGCGCAAGCTGTCCGAGGCGGTGCTGGTGGCGCGCGACGATGCGGCGCTGGATATCGTAGAGACCTATCTCGACGTGCTTGCCTCGGAGCGCCGGGTGGAGACGGTGCGCCAGCACATCCAGCGCCTCGACGGCATCCGCGAGATGACCCAGGCGCGCGGCAGCGACGGTTACGCCGACCGCAGCGAACTGGACCGCGCCAACCTCGAACTGGCGCGTGCCCAGGAACAGTTGTCGCTGGAGAAGGGCAACCTGCAGGACGCGCGCAACCAGTACGCGATCCTGGTTGGCCAGGACCCCTCCGAACTGGTCGAGCCCGAGCCGATGTCGCTGCAGCGCTACCTGGCTGCCAGCGACGTGGCGCGGGTGATCCGCGAGTCGCCGTTGCAGCGCAAGGCGTTGGAGGACGCCAATGTCGCCGAGGCGCAAGTCCGCGAGGCCAAGGCTTCGCTGCTGCCGCAATTGAACCTGGAGGCCTCCGCGCTGCGCCGGGAGATCGGTGGTCGCCCGGAAAGCGACTCGGTGATGTCGCTGCGCTTTCGCATGGACACCTTCCAGGGGCTTTCCAACTTCCGCCGGCCGACTGCTGCGCAACAGCGCCTGGAGTCGGCGCAATGGACGGCCGATGCGATGCAGCGTGACATCCGCCGGCAGCTGCAGACGCTGTTCGACAACGGTGACACGCTGCGCTGGCGGGAACAGTCGCTGAGCCAGCAGGTGACGGAGTCGGAACAGGTCGGCGAGCTGTACCGCGAGCAGTTCGAGGTCGGCCGGCGCGACGTGATCGACTTGCTCAACGTGCAGCGCGAACGTTTCGAGGCCGAGCGACAATTGATCAATCTGCACATCGAGCGCAAGCGCATCGAGTACCGGGCGGCCGCGCAAGTCGGGCTGTTGGGGGCATTACTGGAGAATCGGTTGAATCATGGAAGTTGAACAATCCCCGGATAATGTCGTGACCCTGAACCACGACGACCCGCTGCGCCAGGGCCTGCTGCTGCTGTGCCGGCAACTGGGCCGGCCGCTGGGCGACGCCGAGCTGGTCGACGGCCTGGCGCTGGAGCATGGACGCCTGCCGTTGCGCCTGGTCGCCCGCGCCCTGCGTCGCGCCGACATCACTGCCAGGGTCGCGGAGCTGCCGTTGCGGCAGATGGACGCCTACCTGCTGCCGGCCCTGCTGTTGCTCGACGATGGCCGCAGCCTGCTGCTGGTTGGCATCGAGGGTGAGCAGTACGAGGTGCTGGTGCCGCAGAGCGACGGCGGCCGTGAGTGCATGGCGCTGCCCGCGCTGGAGGCGCTTTACAGCGGCACGGCGGTGTTTGCCAAGTGCAGCTACCGCCCCGACGGGCGGGTTGGCGACTACGCCAGCGGCCTGCCGGAACACTGGTTCTTCGGGCCGCTCAAGCGGCTCTGGCGCTCCTACGCGGAAGTCACGGCGGCGGCCCTGGTGGCCAACGTCCTGGCCGTCGCCTCGGCGCTGTTCGCCATGCAGGTGTACGACCGCGTGGTGCCCAACGCGGCCTTCGATACCCTGTGGATACTCGCCAGCGGCGTGGCCCTGGCAATCATCGTCGACGGGGTATTGCGGATCCTTCGCGGGCACCTGCTGAACGTACTTGGCAAGCGCCTGGACCTGCAATTGTCGAGCCTGCTGTTCTCACGTGTGCTGAGCACCCGGATCGCCGCCAAACCGGCGTCGATGGGGGCGTTCAGCACCCAGGTGCGTGAGTTCGAGTCGGTCCGCGAGTTCTTCACCTCGTCCAGTGCCGCGCTGATCAGCGACCTGCCGTTCGTGGTGATCTTCCTGTTGATCATCGCCGTGATCGGTGGCCATGTGGTCTGGGTTCCGCTGGTGGCCTGCGTGTTGATGCTGCTGCCGGGGTTGCTGACCCAGCGCCTGCTGGGGCACCTGTCGCGGCAGAACCTGCGCGAGGGGGCGATGAAGAACAGCGTGCTGCTGGAAGCCTTCGAACACCTGGAGACGGTCAAGGCCGCGCGTGCCGAAGGCCGCTGCCGCCAGCAGTGGGAGACGCTCACCGGGGAACTGGCCGGTACTGCGATGAAGACCCATGCCCTGGCCTCGACCCTCAGCTACTCGGCCAGTATCGTCCAGCAGCTGTGCTATGTCGGGGTGGTGGTGTTCGGCGTCTACCGGATAAGCGACGGGGCGATGACCGTCGGTGCCCTGGTGGCTTGTTCGATCCTTGCCTCGCGGGCCATCGCACCCTTGTCCCAGGCTGCCGCCATCCTCGGCCGCTGGCAGCACACCAAGGTGGCCCTGGAGGGCCTCGACCAGTTGATGTCGGCCGAGCAGGAGCGTCCCGTCGGCAAGCGCTTCGTGCACCGCGAGCGGCTCCACGGGCATTACCGCCTCGAGGCGCTGCGCCTGGCCCACGGCGACAGCCCGCCGGTGGTCGACGTACAGGCGCTGAGCATCCAGGCCGGCGAGCGGGTGGCGCTGCTCGGCGGCAACGGTGCCGGCAAGTCGACCCTGTTGCGGCTGCTCAGTGGCCTGCTCGACGCGCAATCCGGCCGGCTGTTGCTGGACGACATCGCCCTGAGCCAGATCGACCCGGCCGACCGCCAGCGCGGCATCGGCTACTTGCCACAGGACGTGGCGCTGTTCCACGGCAGCCTGCGCGAAAACCTCAACCTGGCGAACGCTGCGTTGGGCGACGAGGAATTGCTGGAGGCCCTCGATGGCGTGGGGCTGGGCACTTTCGTACGCGCCCACCCGCTGGGCCTGGACATGCCGATCCAGGGCAACGCCAGCCTCTCCGGCGGCCAGCGTCAGGCGGTCGGGCTGGCCCGGGTACTGCTACAGGACCCGCCGATCCTGTTGCTCGACGAGCCGACTGCGGCCTTCGACCAAAACAGCGAGAAACAGGTTATCGACTACCTGCAGAAGTGGCTTGGCCGGCGCACCTTGATCATCACCACCCACAAGAAAAGCGTGCTGGCGCTGGTGGACCGTGCGGTGGTGCTGCGCAACGGCCAGGTGATCATGGACGGCCCGCTGAACCAGGTGGTGCTGGGCAACCAGGTGCAGGCGCCGCAGGTCGCCGAAGGAGCTGGCCATGGCAACTGAAAAAAATTCAGTAGTGTTGCGCCGGCAACTGGCCGACCCCTTGCTGGCGACCACTCACCCGGTCTATCGCCCGCTGCTCTGGACCCTGCTCGGCAGCGTCGTGCTGTTCGTCGCCTGGGCCGCCTGGGCAGAGCTCGATGAGGTGACGCGTGGCGACGGGCGCGTGGTGCCGTTCAGTCGCATCCAGAAGATCCAGAGCCTGGAAGGGGGCATTCTCGACCGTCTGCTGGTGCAGGAGGGCGACCTGGTAGAGGTCGGCCAGCCGCTGTTGCGCCTCGACGAGACGCGCTTTCTCACCAATTTCCAGGAGTCGGCCAACCAGGCCGGCGTGCTGCGGGCGGCCATCGCCCGGCTGGACGCCGAGGTGCTGGGCAAGGCGGCCATCGAATTTCCCCCGGATATCGACCCGCAGGGGCCGCTGGCGCGTTCCGAACGCGAGCTGTTCAAGTCGCGGCGGGACAAGCTGCTCGAAGGTAGCCAGGCGATCCAGAGGCAGATCAGCCTGGCCCAGAGCCAGCTCGACCTGGTCCGCCCGCTGGTGGCCAAGCGTGCGGTGAGCCAGATGGAGGCTCTGCGGCTGAGCCAGGACATAGCTACCCTCAACGGCAAGCTGACCGAGCTGAAGAGCAGCTACTTCCAGGATGCCTACACCGAGCGCTCACAGCGCAAGGCCGACCTCAGTGCGCTGGAGCCGATCGTACAGCAGCGCCAGGACCAGTTGCGCCGTACCGGGATCGTTTCGCCGGTGCGGGGGCGGGTCAACACCGTGCTGATCAATACCCGTGGCGGGGTGATCCAGCCCGGCGAGGCGATCATGGAAGTGATTCCGGTGGAGGACCGCCTGCTGGTAGAGGCCAGGATCAAGCCGCGTGACGTGGCCTTCCTGGTGCCGGGCATGCCGGCCAAGGTGAAGATCACCGCCTACGACTTCAGCATTTATGGCGACCTCAAGGGCACCCTGGAGCAAATCAGCGCCGACACCATCGAAGAGGACACGCCCCACGGCAAGGAGTCGTACTACCAGGTGCTGATCCGCACTGACGGCAGCCAGCTCAAGCGCGGCGAGGAGGTGCTGCCGATCATCCCCGGCATGGTGGCCGAAGTGGATATCCTCAGTGGCAAGCGCAGCGTCCTCAATTACTTGCTGCGCCCGCTGATCAAGGCCCGTCTCTATTGAGCGGCAGTGTGCAGCGAGGCGTTGGAACGGGAATTGCTGTACCCCTGTAAACCTGTGCATTTGGGGATACGGCAATGTTTCCAGAAGATCTGTATGTCATGTTCCTCTTCGCCGTTGTCGTGCTGGCCCTCGATGTGGCAGCCATCGTGCTCTATCGGGGGGCCAAGCCCTGACCCCGCGTCTGGGGACTTTCACCCTGAACCGGGTTTTGGTCTAAAGTGCGGGGACGTCCCCTTGTGTAAGGAAACAGCATGGCAATGCATCGATGGGCAGTCGTGGCTACTTCAATCGTGTTGGCAGTGGCACCTGCGCTCACTTATGCCGACCCGGGTAACGGTAAAGGGCAGGGCCATGGCAAGGACAAGGGCCAGCACAGTAAAGGTCACGGTGCCGCGTATGGTGGCCCGTCGATAAACCGTGGCGATGTGCTTGGCATTCTCGACGGGCACCGCAACTATTGGAGCGCAGGCGCGGCGCTGCCCCCCGGCATCCAGAAGAACCTGGCCCGTGGCAAGCCACTGCCACCGGGTATCGCCAAGAAGCTGGATGGCAGGCTGCTGGGGCAGCTCCCTCATTATGATGGCTATGAATGGATGCAGGCGGGTGTGGACCTGATCCTGGTGGCAGTCGCTACGGGGATCATCTACGAGGTATTGAACGGCGCGCTGGATTGATGCTGTGAAGCGTTCCTGAAGCTGGACCTGGGTTCAACGTCAGGAGCGCCGTTCAGCCTGTCGGTGCAGGCTGGCTAATAGAGCCAGACTCAGGTTTTATCAGGTGCTTCCTGCACTTGCAGCACTGACCCCTTGTCGTCCGTCACCAGCAATCCGCTGGGCTGCGAGCCTTTCATTGGTTGTTCGGCGATCGGCATATCTGCGGTACGAAAGATACTGACGCCTTGTTCCCCTGCCTCCAGGGTTACGAGTTTTCCATCCTGATAGAAGTAGCGCGTGCGGACGGTGTTCTGTGGCATGACGTGTGCTCCCGTGTCTGTTGGTAGCTGCACTTTGTCAGTGTCCACCCGCCCATGCCACTGGCAGAAATATCAGGTGCAGCCTGGGTAGCAAGACCTTGGTTGATTAGTCAGTCAGTGCAACGCTCGTTAGAATGCAGCGTATTCTTGATGGCCAAATGCAAATGTCTACATTTCGTATCTTTCTCGCCGCTGTACTGGTCACCGGCCTTGCCGGCTGCGCAACCCCTGGCAAACCCACTGCCAGCAAACTGACCCACAAATCACCCCAGCAATACGCCGCCTGCGTACTGCCCAAGTGGCAAGCGCTGGCGCCACAGGCCACGCAGAAGTCGATCGCCCACGGCTACCGGCTGACGGCCCCCAGCGCTGTGGCATCCGATGACGTGTTGGACGTAGTCGATTCCCGCGAGGGTAGCCGCGCGACGTTCTACAAAGGCAGCTTTCTGTCTGGTGACAAATTGCGCCAGGCTGCCAAGGAATGCCTGGACTGAATCAGTAGCCCGAGCCGCTTGAGCCGCCCATGCTGGGCAGGCGGGCCCTGCGCTGGGCATTGCTCCATTCGGCGCAGGTCATGAAAGCGGTATTGTCCACTTTGCCGGTGCCGTCGAAGCTGACGCTGTAAGGTTGCCGGTTGTCGGCCTTGGTCAGCATGTAGTCGAAGCAGGTGCCGGGTACCACGGTGCGCTCAGTCTCGGCAGAGGGTTTGCCGCCGATCTGCATGACCTGATCTTTGCTCATGCCGTTGTCGACTTTCGCAACCAGCGGCTGGTCGTGGTACAGCGCGGAGTTGGACGAGCAGGCAGAAAGCGCTGTCAGTGCAAAGATCAGCGCATGAAAGGGTTTGTTCATGGCAGTACTCCGGTAGAGGATGCCAATCGCCTGATTGCCGGTTGGCAGCAGGGCGAGATCACGAACACTTGACCCCCTGTGGGAGCGGCTTTAGCCGCGAACACCGGCGCAGCCGGTGCCATGCAGCGCGTTGGATTCTTCGCGGCTAAAGCCGCTCCCACAGGGTACGCGGACCGCTTGCGAACTCCGTTCTCTACATGACAGCGCAACCCGAAAGGCTGGGCGATCTCCCACAGGGGTCGAGCAAGGCAATTGCTTGCTCTATCAGCCTACATCACCGCGCTTGTTCAGCTGCTCGCACTGCACCTGCGCATCCGTCCTGCTTGGATAGCTGGGCTTGAGCCGCTCCTTCGCTTGGTTGTCGTAAATGTCGAACCCCCCACAAACGGTAGCGGCGTAATAGCGGCTACCCACGCGGAACGACTCCTTTTCGATCGGTACAGCGGGAACGATAACGAATCTTGGTTGCATTTTTCGTGCCTCCCCAGGCAGAGACTTAAGTATTAGTCTGACCATGGATAAGCATCAAGGAGGCTCATGAATAAAACGCGGTTTTCGTGAACGACAGGTCCACGCCCGTACTGTCATCAAATGAAAACCCGCTGTCGTCCGATGCGAAGCACCCCGCCCACCAAGGGCATACAGTCCAATCACCCAGAACTGACGCCATGCGTCCAGATCGATGATTGGAGAGACAAGCATGTCCAAAGTCGTACGTTTCCATCAGACCGGTGGCCCCGAGGTGCTGCGCTACG
>Ga0247821_10002234_pt1 | contig 10649 bp, 10 predicted proteins | sample 13C_Glycerol_Day_FD_192481 | JGI IMG/M metagenome (GOLD analysis project Ga0247821, IMG submission 192481) | Soil microbial communities from agricultural site in Penn Yan, New York, United States - 13C_Glycerol_Day14 | ecosystem: Environmental > Terrestrial > Soil > Agricultural land | place... | reverse complement strand
AGCGTCGCCAGCTACTTCAAGCGCCATGGCTGGGTTGCCGGTGAGCAAGTGGTTAGCCGCGCCACGGCGACGGGCGATCGCATCGATGAAGGCCTGACCCCCGGTATTGACGCGGTCAAGACGGTCGGGGAGTTGCGGGCACTGGGCTGGTCAAGTCATGATGCGCTGCGCGATGATCTGCCGGTCACCGCTTTCCGGCTCGAAGGCGACAACGGCCCCGAATACTGGCTGGGCCTGAAAAACTTCTACGCGATCACTCGCTACAACCGCAGCGTGATGTACGCGATGGCGGTACATCAGCTATCGGACCTGCTGGTTCAAGCACGGGGCGCCAAGTAATGCGCGGAATGTTTTCTGCTACATCTGTGAAACTGATCGGTTGTGCGGCCATGGGGCTGTTGCTGGTCAGCTGTTCTTCGAGCAAGCCGACGCCGCAAAGCAGCAATAATGTGGTGCGTGCCAAGCCGGGCCTGGACATCAACCGCGCGCACAAAGATGGCGCGCCGTGGTGGGATGTCGATGTCTCGAAGATCCCCGACGCGACGCCGACCGTGCATACCGGTAATTACAAAGCCAACCCCTACACCGTGTTGGGTAAGACCTACTTTCCGATCCAGGATTCGCGTAACTACCGCGCCGAAGGCACGGCATCGTGGTATGGCACCAAGTTCCACGGGCAGAACACGGCCAATGGTGAGGTGTATGACCTCTATGGCATGAGCGCGGCGCACAAGACCCTGCCACTGCCGGCCTACGTAAAAGTTACCAACCTCGACAACCATCGCAGCGTGATCCTGCGGGTCAACGACCGCGGGCCGTTCTACTCGGACCGCATCATCGACCTGTCTTACGCAGCGGCGAAAAAGCTCGGATATGCCGAAACCGGTACGGCGCGGGTGCGTGTCGAGGGTATCGACCCGAAACAATGGTGGGCCCAGCGGGGCCAGCCAGCGCCGATGGTGCTGGATCAGCCGCAGGTTGCCCAGACCCAGGCCTTGTCTGCCAGTACCGGCACCGTCGAGCAATGGACACCGCCGCCGCAACAGCATGCCGCGGCAGTAGTGCCGGTGCAGATCGCCAGTAATGCTAGTCAGGCCAGCAATGGTCTTTACTTGCAGGTCGGCGCCTTCGCCAACCCGGATGCAGCTGAACTGCTGCGTTCAAAGTTGAGTGGTATGGTCAGCGCGCCAGTCTTCATCAGTTCGATCGTGCGCAATCAGCAGACCCTGCACCGGGTCCGCTTGGGGCCGATCAACAGCCAGGGCGAAGCCCAGCAGATGCAGGACAGTGTGCGTCTGGCCAATCTTGGCCAGCCAAAAGTTGTCACGGCAGACTGACCGGGGGACTGGTCGGTTTGTCATGTAAGCGGGCGGAACAGCCATGTACAATGGCCGTTTTGCTCGCAAGGCCCTGCGCCTGAAGACGTTTTGCCCATAAGGGCATGAGCCCATTAGCCATTTCGAGAGACGGATGAACATAACCAGCTTTGCCAAACGCCTTTGCCTGCTTGTACCGCTGATGATCACCCCTGCGGCCTTCGCCGCAGAGCAGATGATGCCGTCGCCGCCGCAACTGGCAGCCAAGTCCTACGTGCTCATGGAAGCCTCCAGCGGCAACATCCTGGTCGAGAACAATGGTGACCAGCGTCTGCCTCCGGCGAGCCTGACCAAGCTGATGACTGCCTACATCGCGACCCTGGATATCCGTCGCGGGCAGTTGGGCGAAAACGACATGGTCACGGTCAGCGAAAATGCCTGGCGTACCGGTGGTTCGCGGATGTTCATCAAGGTCGGTACTCAGGTTAGCGTCAGCGACCTGCTGCACGGCATCATCATCCAGTCGGGTAACGACGCCAGCGTCGCCCTGGCCGAGCATATGGCCGGCAGCGAAGACGCCTTCGCCGACATGATGAACAAGACCGCTGCTGACCTGGGCATGACCAACACCCACTTCATGAACCCGACCGGTCTGCCGAACCCTGAGCACTACTCGTCGGCTCATGACATGGCCGTGTTGGGCCGTGCGATCATCCACGAAGACCCTGCGCACTACGCGATCTATTCGCAGAAGGAGTTCTTCTGGAACAACATCAAACAGACCAACCGCAACCTGCTGCTGTGGCGCGACAAGACCGTTGATGGCCTGAAAACTGGTCACACCGATGAAGCCGGCTACTGCATGGTGACCTCCGCAGTGCGTGACGGTATGCGTCTGATCGCGGTGGTGTTCGGTACCAACAGTGACCAAGCGCGTGCGGCTGAAACCCAGAAGCTGCTGACCTATGGCTTCCGTTTCTTCGAAACCCAGACCTTCTACCAGAAGGGCACCGAGCTGGCCCAGGCGCCAGTCTGGAAAGGCGCCGAGAGCCAGATCAAAGCAGGCCTGGCCCAAGATCTGACCATGACTTTGCCTAAAGGCCAATTGAAGAAACTGGCTGCAAGCATGACCATGAACCCACAACTGACCGCGCCCATCGCCAAAGGTGACGTGATCGGTAAAGTGGAAGTCAAACTGGATGACAACGTTGTACACAGTGCCGACCTGATCGCGCTGGACGGCGTCGAGGAAGGTGGTTTCTTCCGTCGGGTGTGGGATAGCATTCGGCTATTCTTCTACGGGTTGTTCAACTGATATCGTGACCTGCCACGCCCCCGCCAACACACGCGGGGGCGTTGTTGTTGCCACGGCTTACGAGGCCGTTATTGCCATGACCGAAGCTGATAAGTCGCACAAAATCGAATTCCCTTGCGCGGATTACCCGATCAAGGTGATCGGTGACACCGTGGTCCACTTCAAGGACATGGTGATCGAAATCCTCAAGAAATATGCCGAGGTCGACCTCGCCACCCTGGCTGAACGCCAGAGCAAGGAAGGCAAGTACACCACTGTGCAACTGCACATCGTCGCCACTGGCGAAGAGCAGCTGCACAATATCAACAGTGCCCTGCGTGCCACCGGCATCGTAAAAATGGTGCTGTGATGCCGACAAGCCTCGGCTTTCGCGATCTGGGATTGTTGCCCTACGAGCCAGTACTTGAGGCCATGCGCCGGTTTACCGACCAGCGCGGCCCGCAAACCGGCGACGAGGTCTGGCTGGTTGAGCACCCTGCGGTGTTCACCCAGGGCCAGGCGGGCAAGGCCGAGCACCTGCTGGTGCCAGGCGATATTCCGGTGGTGCAGACTGACCGGGGCGGCCAGGTGACCTATCACGGTCCCGGCCAACTGGTGGCTTACTTGTTGTTGGATGTTCGCCGGCTTGGATTTGGCGTGCGTGATCTGGTGTCCCGGATCGAGCGTTGCCTGATCGAGTTGCTGGCCAGTTATGACGTCGAGGCAGCGGCTAAGCCGGATGCGCCTGGCGTGTATGTCGACGGGGCGAAAATTGCCTCCCTCGGCTTGCGGATTCGCAATGGCTGTTCGTTCCATGGCCTTGCCTTGAACGTGGATATGGACCTTGCGCCATTCCGCCGGATTAACCCCTGCGGGTATGCGGGGCTGGCTATGACCCAGCTGCGCGATCAGGCAGGCTCGATCGAACTCTCTGAGGTAAGGGCAAGGCTGCGCGGGCAGCTGGTCAAGCACCTCGACTATGCTGAGCAGACGACCCTTACGGGCGGAATATTCTGAATATGACTACTGTTGTGCAAGAACCAGTGCAAAGTGTGACACCAGCACCACGGCCCAAGGTCGAGGCGGGTGTCAAACTGCGTGGCGCGGAAAAAGTCGCGCGTATCCCGGTAAAGATCATCCCCACCGACGAGCTGCCGAAAAAACCTGACTGGATCCGCGTGCGTATCCCGGTTTCGCCGGAAGTCGACCGTATCAAGCAACTGCTGCGCAAGCACAAGCTGCACAGCGTGTGTGAAGAGGCCTCCTGCCCGAACCTGGGCGAGTGCTTCTCCGGTGGTACCGCGACCTTCATGATCATGGGTGACATCTGCACCCGTCGTTGCCCGTTCTGCGACGTGGGTCACGGTCGTCCGAAGCCTCTGGACGTCGACGAGCCGAAGAACCTCGCGGTGGCCATCGCTGACCTGCGCCTTAAGTACGTGGTCATCACCTCGGTGGACCGCGACGACCTGCGCGACGGTGGTGCCCAGCACTTTGCTGACTGCATCCGTGAGATCCGCGCGCTGTCGCCGGGTGTCCAACTGGAAACCCTGGTGCCTGACTACCGTGGGCGGATGGACGTGGCGTTGGCCATCACCGCCGAAACCCCGCCGGATGTGTTCAACCACAACCTTGAAACCGTCCCGCGCCTGTACAAGGCCGCGCGTCCGGGTTCTGACTATCAGTGGTCGCTGACCCTGCTGCAGAAGTTCAAGGAACTGGTGCCGCACGTACCGACCAAGTCTGGCTTGATGCTGGGTCTGGGCGAGACCGACGAAGAAGTGATCGAAGTGATGCACCGCATGCGCGAGCACAACATCGATATGCTGACCCTGGGGCAGTACCTGCAGCCGTCGCGCAGCCACTTGCCGGTGCAGCGCTTCGTGCACCCGGACACCTTCGCCTGGTTCGCCGAAGAAGGTTATAAGATGGGCTTCAAGAACGTCGCGTCCGGCCCTCTGGTACGTTCTTCGTACCATGCTGACCAGCAGGCGCACGAGGCCAAGATCAAGCTCTGATCCTGGCTTTGTACAATGCCGATGTCCGCTTGCCAGCGGCATCGGCATTTTTTGTTTCTGGCAGTTGTTCCACGCGCCATTTGAGCGTCAACCGTCATAGCGTTGGGGCTCATGTCCATACAAGGAGTCGTCTGGATGAACCTTCCCTGCGATCATCAACCCAGTCTGTACGCAGACAGCTCGAAACTGCCCAAGGCACTGCCTGACAACGGTCGTATCGCCATCATCGCCCCAGCTGGGCCTGCCCAGCTTGATACGCTCACGGCCATTAAGTGGTTTGAAGCACGTGGCTACCTGTGCCGGATCTATCCCGGGGTCACCGAAACCGAGGGCTATTTGGCCGGAAGTGATGCGCGGCGCCTGGCGGACCTGCATGCGGCGTTCGCGGCGACCGATGTCGACGCCATCATCTGTCTTCGCGGTGGCTACGGCAGCATGCGTCTGCTGGAAGGGCTCGACTATGCGCTGCTGCGCAGTAATCCCAAACCATTGGTGGGCTACAGCGATATCACGGCGCTGCACAATGCGATTGCCCGGCATGCCGGTTTCGTGACCTTCCATGGCGCGATGCTCAAGTCGGAGTTGCTGGCAAACAAGCAGGAGCCAAGTGTGTCTTCGCTCTTCGAGCAGCTCAGCGGGCGGTTGAAGTCTGGTGACAGCTTCCAGCACCCAGCCAGATACCCGCTGAGCACAATCGTTTCTGGCGCTGCGTCAGGGCGGCTGATGGGCGGCAATCTGGCGATGCTCTGTGCAACCTTATGTACGTCAGCAGAACTCAACTGCCGCGATGGCATTCTGTTTATCGAGGATGTTAACGAGCCGCTGTACCGCATCGACCGGTTGTTGACCCAGTTGCGTCTGGCTGGCAGGTTTGACGGGCTGCGCGGTGTGCTGGTAGGGGACTTTGCCGGATTGAAGGTAGAGGCGCTGAGGCCGTTGTTGCAGGCAACATTCGAACCCTTGCAAATACCGGTGCTGGCCGGTTGGCGCAGTGGCCATTGCGATCCCAATCTCACCTTGCCGTTGGGTGCGCAGGTTCATCTGGATGCTGATCAGCATTGCCTGCGATTGCAGCAGGATCTCTTCGCACAATAAAAAACGCCCCGTAACCGGGGCGTTTTTGTTATGGCTGACGCAGGCTGTCCAGCAGCTTATGGGTTGGATAGCCATCTGCCGGCCACCCCAACGCTTGCTGCGCAGTACGGATGGCCTTGCGGGTGTTGGCGCCGATAATGCCATCGGCGGTGCCCGCGTCGTAGTTTTTGGCACTGAGCAGTGTCTGCAGCTCGACGCGCTCGCTGCGACTCAGGGGCAGATCGTCTTTTGGCCAGCCGCCAGCAATGTAGCCCGAGCCATCGAAACGCTGACCGAGCAGGCCGACGGCCAGGGCATAGGACGACGAGTTGTTGTACCTGAGGATCGCGCGGAAGTTATCCAGCACCAGGAACGCTGGACCGCGATAACCGGCGGGCAGCAACAGGGCAGCAGAAAGCTGCTCACTACCGGCTGGCAGGCGTACTCCGGCCGGTAGCTTCAGGCCCAACTGCATCCATTCGGCGACAGTCTTGCGCTGCGCGCCGTCGGCGATCCAGTAGTCGAAGCCGCCAGGTACTTGGACTTCGAAGCCCCAGGGTTGACCGCGTTTCCAGCCCGAGCTTTGCAGGTAATGGGCGGTGGAGGCCAGGGCATCGGCAGAGCTGTTCCAGATATCCCGGCGGCCGTCGCCGTCGAAGTCCACCGCATGGGTGTTATAGGTGGTCGGGATGAACTGAGTCTGGCCCATAGCGCCGGCCCAAGAGCCGCGCATGGCCTCCGGCTGGATGTCGCCGTTCTGCAGAATCTGCAGGGCCGCGATCAGTTGGTCTTGGGCGAACTGTGGGCGCCGACCTTCATAGGCCAAGGTTGCCAGCGAACGGATCACGGATTTGCTGCCCTGGAACTGGCCAAAGTTGCTTTCCATGCCCCAGACCGAGACCAGCACATTGCGGTCGACGCCGTAGCGTTGTTCGATCTGGCCCAACAGCTCGGCATGTTTTTCCAGCAGTGCTTTACCGTTGCGCACGCGCAGTGGTGACAGTGCGCCGTCGAGGTATTCCCAGACTGGCCGGGTGAATTCTGGCTGGCTACGGTCAGCCTTGATCACATCCATGTCGGGCGTGACGCCGAGGAAGGCGCGGTCAAAGAGGCTGGCATTGATGCCGGCTTGCAAGGCTTGCTGACGGAAGCCCGCTTGCCACTGCGCAAAGGTTTGTAACGGTTGAATTTCAGTGCTGGTGTCGATCGCCGGATTTGGCACGGTCACGACCGGAGCAGGCTGGGCAGGTGCCAGCGGCAACGCATCGGCGGCGGTGGGTTTTTCCGCACAGGCGACAAGCAAGATGAGGCTGGAGGCAGCGATCAGCTGGCGAGGTTGCCAGCGATGGGAAAGACAAAGGGGCATGCACAGGTCCAGGTATTTCAGGTCAGGTGACGACCATACCATGCCTGTCGATTTCTTGCTTTTATGCTGCCAAAAAGTAAGAAGCCTCCCAATCTCTCGATTGGAAGGCTTCGCGGCGGTAGCTGCCTTTGCCTTTGCCGGCTCGTTCCTGGCGGCTGCGGAACAGGGGTTGGGCGATGATTGATTTGGCCTTGTTGGGCCCGGGCTTTGCGGGTTTTTTGCTCATGACTGGAATCCTGCTGGGTGGGTGTTGCTGCGCAATATAAGGGCGAAGTCATGGTGGGGCAAGTTGCGTGTGGAGCACCACGTGCTGTAGCTGCTGCCGAGGCACGAGGCTGCGATCGACTGCAGAGCAGTCGCAACTCGGGCACCTCGTTGGACCTGACGGATTGTGGTGCCTGGTTTTGCGGCCGTTTCACGCCCGATCGCAGCCTTACGGCAGCGGCTACGGGGCCAGTGAAGACGCGCGATAGATTCACTCTGCTGGCAAGGCTAGGCGCTGTCCCGCCATCAACAATGATAAGCGCGCCAGGCTGGTCCAGGGCGAGCCCTGTGCCTGACCCTTGATTTGCGCATCAATGCGCTGAGCATCTTGTAACAACTGGCTCCAGCGCTGTGCTGAATGGCGCTGCAAGGCTTTACTCATCAAGGGTTTGCGCTTATCCCAGACCGGTGGGCGCGCCTGGCTGAAGGCCTTGTCCAACGGCACGCCCTGGCTGTACTGCTGAGCAAGGCTCGCCAACAGGCGCAACTCCCGGGCCAGGGCCCAGAGAATTACCGGTGGTTCAACGCCTTCGCCGCGCAGCCCTTCGAGCATACGCAGGGCATGCGCAGCCTCACCATTGAGAATGGCATCGACCAGGCCGAAGACATCGAAACGCGCACTGTCGGCCACCGCCGCTTGCACGGTTTCGACAGTGATCTGATTGCCTTCAGCCAATAGCTTGAGCTTCTCGATCTCCTGGGCGGCGGCCAGCAAATTGCCTTCGACGCGCGCGGCAATCAGGTCGACGGCGTCGCGCTGAGCAGATAGCCCGGCCTGAGCCAAGCGCTGATTGATCCACTGTGGCAGTTGTTGGGTGTCGACCGGCCAGATCTGGATGAACTGGACCTGTTGCCCCTCAATGAGTGCTTTGCCCCACTTGGTCTTCTGCGCACTGCCGTCAAGCTTGGGCAGGCTGATCAGCAGCAGGGTGTCCTCAGCGGGGCGCGAGCAGTATTCGATCAGTGCCGCAGCACCTTTATCACCGGGCTTGCCAGAAGGCAGGCGCAGTTCCAGCAGGCGCCGCTGGGCGAACAATGACAGGCTGGCACCGGCCTGGAGCAGGGTACCCCAGTCGAAGTTGGCGTCGGCACTGAACACCTGGCGTTCGTCAAAACCTTGCTGGCGGGCAGCGGCACGTACGGCGTCGGCGGCTTCCTGGCACAGCAGCGGATCATCGCCACTGATCACATAGACTGGAGCGAGGCTGCCTTGCAGGTGCTTGTTGAGCTGGGCGGGGGCGAGTTTCATGGGCGCATGCGGGGCACCGAAGTGCCCCGTTCAAACTCAGTTGGCGGGCAGTTGCAGGGGCGACTGCTGAGGCGTCTCGTCCTGGGCGCGGCGGGCCGCTTCCAGAGCATCGGCTTCGGCCTTGGCGCGGGCATCGGCTTCTACCTGCAGCTGGTCGAGCTGGCTTGGGGTCAGCAGTTGCAGGCGTACCAGCATGTTCTGTACCAGCTCGCGACGCATTTCTTCGCGGGTCTGGGTGGAGTCCTGGTCGGCGCCGGTGATGTTGTTGCCGTCGTACACGTAGACTTTGCGCACTTCGAGCTTGTCGTTGAGCAGGTTGGTGTCGTTCAGGCCATTGATGCTGTAGCTCAGCACCGTGGTCAGTTCGTACTCAGCACTGCCCGAACCGCCAGCATAGGTGGCTGCACGCTGGGATTCTGCTTCGTTGGTCAGCACCAGACGGTAGGGTGCGCCGGTGTGAACGTTGACGCCGCTGGTTTGCAGGGCTCGACGCAGCTGGGTCACGGTTTCGCCGTAGGCGTTGCGCGCGCTGACGTCCAGTTCTTTGATGGCCATTTCAGTGGTGCCGGTACCACGCAGCTGGAAACCGCAGGCGCTGAGCATCACGGCCAGGCCCATTACCAGCAGATTGCGTTTGATCATCTTGTTGCTCCCTTGTGGGCCGATTCTGTGCACCGGCCCGCCATTCATGCGGGCCGGTATTCCTGTCAGTTGGCGACGATGTTGACCAGCTTGCCCGGCACCACGATGACCTTGCGGATGCTCAGGCCTTCGGTGAAGCGCAGTACGTTCTCGTTAGTGCGAGCGGCGGCTTCGACTTCTTCGCGGCTGGCGCTGGCCGGCATTTCGATCTGTCCGCGCAGCTTGCCATTAACCTGGATGACCAGAACGATGCTGTCCTGAACCAGGGCGCTTTCGTCCAGTACAGGCCAACCGGCATCGATCACTGCATCCTGGTGACCCAGGCGCTGCCACAGCTCATGGCTGATGTGCGGGGTGATCGGCGCCAGCAGCAGGGCGACGGTTTCCAGGCCTTCGTGCAGCAGGGCGCGATCCTGTTCGCTGGCTTGCGGAGCTTTTTCCAGCACGTTCATCAGGGTCATCACCTGGGCGATGGCGGTGTTGAACTTGTGGTGCTGGCCGACATCGGTGCTGGCCTGTTTGATCGCCGCGTGAATGGCGCGACGGATCACTTTCTGGGCGTCGTCCAGGGCGGCAATGTCCAGTTTGCCCGGCAGACCCTGAGTCACATGGGCCTGGGCCAGGCGCCAGACGCGACGCAGGAAGCGGTTGGCGCCTTCAACACCGGAGTCGGACCATTCCAGGCTCATGTCGGGCGGCGAGGCGAACATCATGAACAGGCGGCAGGTGTCGGCGCCGTAGGCATCAATCATTGCCTGTGGGTCAACGCCGTTGTTCTTGGACTTGGACATCTTCTCGGTGCCGCCGATCTCGACCGGCAGGCCGTCGGTTTTCAGGCGGGCGCCGATGATCTTGGCCTTGGCGTCGCGTTCGACTTCTACGTCGGCTGGGTTGAACCAGTCCTTGCCGCCGTTGCTGGCAACGCGGTAGTAGGTGTCGGCAACGACCATGCCCTGGGTCAGCAGGTTCTTGAACGGCTCGTTGGAGGTGACCAGACCTTCGTCACGCATCAGCTTGTGGAAGAAGCGTGCGTAGAGCAAATGCAGGATGGCGTGTTCGATGCCACCGATGTACTGATCTACCGGCAGCCAGTGGTTGGCAGCCTTCGGATCGACCATGCCACCCTCGTAGTTCGGCGAGGCGTAGCGGGCGAAATACCAGGACGACTCAACGAAGGTGTCCATGGTGTCGGTTTCGCGCTTGGCCGCTGTGCCGCATTTCGGGCAGGTGCATTCGTAGAACTCTGGCATGCGCGCCAGTGGCGAACCGGCGCCATCGGGTACCACGTCTTCTGGCAGGATGACGGGCAATTGGTCTTCAGGGACCGGCACATCGCCACAGGATGGGCAGTGGATGATCGGGATCGGGCAGCCCCAGTAACGCTGACGGCTGATACCCCAGTCGCGCAGACGGAACTGAGTGCGCG
>Ga0247821_10002233_pt1 | contig 10649 bp, 8 predicted proteins | sample 13C_Glycerol_Day_FD_192481 | JGI IMG/M metagenome (GOLD analysis project Ga0247821, IMG submission 192481) | Soil microbial communities from agricultural site in Penn Yan, New York, United States - 13C_Glycerol_Day14 | ecosystem: Environmental > Terrestrial > Soil > Agricultural land | place... | reverse complement strand
CATCACCATATCTGGGACACCGTGGTACCGACGTTCCTGCACTACAACCTGCCGCTGCTGGCCTTCGGCTGGCTGGCGGCGATGACGCTGTAGGGCCTCAGCCCTTGTCGGGCGGCGGGGAAATGCCATTGAGCACGGTACTGCCGTCCTTGCTGCGGGTCAGGTAGACCGGCAGCACCTTGGGCAGGTTGTCCACCAGGCGCCCGACTTCGCGGGTGTTGTAGATGCCGCTGATGCGAATCCGGCCGGTGCTGGCATCGGCCAGCAGCAGCGGCTTTTCGAGGTAGCGATTGATGACCGGCAGGGCCTGTTCCAGGCTGAGGTTATCGAGTACCAGCTTGCCGCTGCGCCAGGCCAGGCTGTTGCCGTAGTCGTCGCTCTGGGCCATCTGCGGCTCGAAGTCGCCGGTGCGGTAACTGGCCTGCATGCCGGGGCCGAGGCGGTAGCCGCCCGTGCTGCCATTGCTGCTGACCAGCACCGAACCTTGCACCAGGGTGACCTTGACCTGGTCCTCATACTTCCACACGTTGAACTGGGTACCCGTCACCCGCGTCTGGCCATGCGCTGCCTGCACGATGAAGGGGTGTGCACTGTCGTGCTGCACCTTGAAGAACGCCTCGCCACGCTTGAGGGTGACCTGGCGCCGGTCCTTGTAATTGAGGTAGGTCAGTTCGCTGTTGAGGTTGAGCTCGACCGTACTGCCGTCGCTCAGCTGCACGGTCTGGGTGTTATCGCTGGCGCTGAAGTGCTGGTAGTGGTTGGGTAGCCAGCCTTGCTCCCAACCGACCCAACCCGCCAGGGGCAAGGCCAGCAGGGCAAGCGCCGCGGCCGACGCCATCGGGCGCCAGTTGCGGCGCTGGGGCAAGCGTTGCGCGGGCGGGTTGAAGTCGATGACCGTAGCGGTGCGGGGCAGCAAGTCGGCGGTTTGCCAGATCTCCAGCATGGCCTGGTACTCGTCGGCGTGGCGCGGGTCGGCGGCCAGCCAGCGGGCGAACGCTTCGCGCTCGACCAGCGTGCAATCGTCGGCGTGCAGGCGCATGCACCAGTGCGCGGCGGCGTCGGTAATGGCATCGTCTGGGCTGGGATTGAGGCGGTCTTGGTTCATTGCGGCTCCGGGTTTTGCGCATTCTACCCCCGCGGAGGGGTTCCGAGAACCGAGGTAATGGCGAATGACTATCAGTTGTGACGGTTTTTCGTCGGTTGGGCAATGGAATTTCAGTGTTTGAGAAGCTTTCGCGGCGTCCTGCAAGGGCCTCATCGCCGGCAAGCCGGCTCCCACAGGTACGGCGCAGACTCAAGATCTGCAGGGATCCTGTGGGAGCCGACTTGCCGGCGATGAGGCCGGTACCGTCAGAACTGCTCAGGCGTCATGCGGTAAAGTGACGCACTCCCTGCGCGAATGCTCGCGTCCAATGCCAGGCTGCGTGGCAGCACGCGCTGGAAGTAGAATTCGGCTGTCGCCAGCTTTGCGCCATAAAACGCCGGATCTTCATCGTGCCTGGCCAAGGCCACTGCCGCCATGCGCGCCCACATGTAGGCGTAGGCCGTCAGGCCGAACAGGTGCAGGTACTCCACCGCCACACTGCTGACCAGGTTGGCATCCTCGCGCGCCCGCGCGCTCAACCACTCGCTGCAGGCAACCAGACGCACCAGGCTGGCCTGCAAGGCGTCACGGTGCAGCGGTGTGCTCACGCAGAAGGCGCGGACTTCGGCGGCGAAGCCGGCCAGGGCCTGGCCGCCGTCGGCCAGCACCTTGCGCCCGAGCAGGTCGAGGGCCTGGATGCCATTGGTGCCTTCATAGATCTGCGCGATGCGCACATCGCGCACGCGCTGCTCCTGGCCCCATTCGCGAATGTAGCCATGGCCGCCGAACACCTGCTGGCCAAGCACGCAGCTTTCCAGGCCGTTGTCGGTGAAGAACGCCTTGGCCACAGGTGTAAGCAGCGCCACCAGGCGTTGGGCGTGTTGGCGCTCGCCGGCGTCTTCGGCATAGCGCGCCAGGTCCAGCTGCTGGCCGACATAGGCGGCAAAGGCGCGGCCGCCTTCGGTGAGGGTGCGCATGGTCAGCAGCATGCGCCGCACGTCACCGTGGTGGATGATCGGGTCCGCGGCCTTTTCCTGTGCCTGCGGGCCCATCGCGGCGCGGCTCTGCAGGCGCTCGTTGGCATAGCGGGCCGCGCTCTGGTACGAAGCCTCGGCGCAGCCGATGCCCTGGATACCAATGGACAGGCGTTCGTAGTTCATCATGGTGAACATGGCCGCCAGGCCCTTGTTGGCGTCACCCACCAGGTAACCGGTGGCACCGTCGAAGTTCATCACACAAGTGGCCGACGCCTTGATGCCCATCTTGTGTTCGATCGAGCCGCAGTGCGCGGCATTGCGCGGCCCCAGGCTGCCATCGGCGGCCACCCGGAACTTGGGCACCAGGAACAGCGAGATACCTTTGGCGCCGGCGGGGGCGTCCGGCAGCTTGGCCAGCACCAGGTGCACGATGTTCTCGGTCAGGTCCTGCTCGCCGCCGGTGATGAAGATCTTGCTGCCGCTGATGTGGAAACTGCCATCGGCCTGGGGTTCGGCGCGGGTGCGGATCAGGCCCAGGTCGGTGCCGGCGTGGGGTTCGGTCAGGCACATGGTGCCGGCCCAGCGGCCCTCGTACAGCGCGGGCAGGTAGGTGGCCTTGAGCGCCTCGCTGGCATGGGCGTCGATGGCCAGGCAGCTGCCGGCGCTCAGCGCCGAATACAGGCTGAAGCTGCAGTCGGCGGCGTAGAGCATTTCCTCGAACAGCACGCCGAGCATTTTCGGCATGCCCATGCCGCCGTACTCGGGGTTGCCACCCAGGCCCACCCAGCCGCCTTCGCGGTAGGTGCGCCAGGCTTCGCGGAAGCCGTCCGGGGTGGTGACATGGCCGGCGTCGAAGTGCACGCCTTGTTCGTCGCCGTTGCGGCTGAGCGGGGCGATCAGGTTGGCGGTGACCTTGGCGGCCTCCTCGAGGATGGCGTCGGCGGTTTCGCCGTCTACGCGCTCGGCCAGGGCAGGCAGGCGCGCCCACAGGGCAGGGCCCTGGAACACGTCGTGGAGGATGAAGCGCATGTCGCGCAGCGGGGCGGTGTAGTCGGTCATGGCGGGTCGCTCGGGCAAATGGATTGGCTGACGGGTCGGGCCCTATCGCCGGCAAGCCGGCTCCCACAGGGGGCTCCACTGCCCTGGTGTGGGAGCCGGCTTGCCGGCGATAGGGCCGCTAGGGTTTCAGAGGGCTTTGGCGCGGTCGCGCAGCACGTACTTCTGGATCTTGCCGGTGGAGGTCTTGGGCAACTCGCCAAAGACCACGGTCTTCGGCACCTTGAACCCGGCCATGTGCTCCCGGCACCAGCCGATGATGTCGCTTTCGCGGGTATGTTCGTGCCCAGGCTTCAGCGCGACGAAGGCGCACGGCGTCTCGCCCCACTTCTCGTCGGCGCGCGCCACCACGGCGGCCTCCAGCACGGCGTGGTGCTTGAACAGGGTGTCCTCGACCTCGATCGTGGAGATGTTCTCGCCACCGGAAATGATGATGTCCTTGAGCCGGTCCTTGATCTCGACATAGCCGTCGGCGTGCCACACCGCCAGGTCACCGGTGTGGAACCAGCCGCCACGGAAGGCCTCGGCGGTGGCTTCGGGGTTTTTCAGGTAGCCCTTCATCACCGTGTTGCCGCGCATGAAGATCTCGCCCAGGGTGTTGCCATCGCGCGGCACCGGTTCGAGGGTTTGCGGGTCGGCCACCATCAGGCCGTCGAGGGTCGGGTAGCGCACGCCCTGGCGCGACTTGATCCGCGCCCGGTCTTCCAGTGGCAGGTCCTGCCATTCATCGTGCCAGGCACAGACCGTCACCGGGCCGTACACCTCGGTCAGGCCATAGGTGTGGGTGACGTGGATACCCATTTCTTCCACGGCGCCGATCACCTTCGCCGGCGGCGCGGCACCGGCGACCATGGCTTGCACCGGGTGTTCGATGGCGGCCTTGGCGGCCTCGGGCATGTTGACCAGCGCATTGAGCACGATCGGCGCACCGCACAGGTGGCTGACCCGGTGCTCGCGGATCAGGGTGAGGATCTTCTGCGGGTCGACCCGGCGCAGGAACACGTGGGTGCCGGCCAGCGCGGTGATGGTCCAGGGGTAGCACCAGCCGTTGCAGTGGAACATCGGCAGGGTCCACAGGTACACCGGGCGATGACCCATGCCCCAGGTCATCTGGTTGCCGATGGCATTGAGGTACGCACCGCGGTGGTGATAGACCACGCCCTTGGGGTTGCCGGTGGTGCCGGAGGTGTAGTTGAGCGAAATCGCCTGCCACTCGTCATCGGGCCATTCCCAGGCGAACTCCGGGTCGCCTTCGGCGAGCAGGGCTTCATAGTCCAGGTCGCTGACCGCTCGGCCTTCGCCGTATTCAGGGTCGTCCACGTCGACCACCAGGGGCGGGTGTTCGAGCAAGGCCAGGGCCGCTTCGATGACCGTGTGGAACTCGCGGTCGGTGATCAGCACCTTGGCCTCGCCGTGGTGCAGCATGAAGGCGATGGCTTCGGCATCGAGGCGCACGTTGAGGGTGTTGAGCACGGCGCCGATCATCGGCACGCCGAAGTGTGCTTCGAGCATCGCCGGAATGTTCGGCAGCATCACCGCCACCGTGTCGCCGCGGCCGACGCCGCGCCCGGCCAGGGCGCTGGCCAGGCGTCGGCAGCGCTGGTACGTCTCGCGCCAGTCTCGGCGAATGGCGCCGTGGATGACGGCCGGGTAGTTGCCGTAGACGGCAGCAGTGCGCTCGATGAAGCTCAACGGGGTCAGGGCGACGTGGTTGACGGCAGCGGGCATCAGGCCCTGGGAGAAGATCGACATGCGGTAATCCTGTTAAGGAGGCAGACGCAGCCTGTGCGTGTGGCCCCCGTTGGCTGATTGTTAGCTCTGATCAGGGTGTGGACAGCGCGCCGATGGCCGCTTGCCCCTGTCGCAGTTTTACGCGAACAGCTATGGTAGATGGAATATCGACTATAGCAATATAGTAAAACTACTATAACAAGAGCCTCTGCCGTGGAAACAACCCACACCGCCTTGCTTGCCAAGGACCCGCAACCCAGCCTGTTGCTGGCGGCCGATTGCAGCGCGCTGGCCATCAACCCCGCCATGCAGGCCCTGGTCCAGGGTGGCCCGCCGCTGGCCGACTGGTTACCGAACAACTGCCCGGCACTGGTACGTGCCTGCCTGCGCCAGCATCGTGCAATCGCCGAGGTGGAAACCCAGGTGGGCGAACGCATTGTGCTGTGGACCTTCATCCCCGACGACCAGGGCCAGCAGGTACTTGCCCGTTGCCGAGAGGCCAGCGAGGAACGACAGGCCGCGCGTGAAGCCAACCGCGCCCGGCGCCTTTACCGGCTGATCATCGAAAACACCACCGACCTGATTTCCCGGCACAGTCCCGACGGCCGATTCCTCGACGCCTCGCCTGCTGCCTACCGCCTGCTAGGCCTGTGGCCCGAGCAATTGCGTGGCATGCCGGTACTGGCCTTGCTGCACCCGCGTGAGCGCCGCCAGGCCCTGCGCCAGGCGTCTGCTGCGCTGGACCATGACGGCTACCACACCATGACCTGCCGGGTGCGCCATGCCACCGCTGGCTACCGCTGGTTCGAGATCGCCAGCCGGGCGATCCGCGAAACCTACACCGGCGCGGTGGTGGAGGTGGTCGCCGTGTCGCGTGACATCACCCTGCGCATCGAGGCCCAGGAAAACCTCGCCCACAGCGCCCGGCTCGCCACCCTGGGCGAGCTGGCTTCGGGCATCGCCCACGAAATCAACCAGCCACTGGCGGCGGTGGTCAACTACGCCAATGCCAGCCTGCGCTACCTGCAGGGGCTGGAACGCGACCCGCAAGCGCGCGAGCGGGTCGGCCAGGGCCTGCAGCGCATCAGCGAGCAAGCCACCCATGCGGCCGAAGTGATCCGCCGCCTGCGCGCATTCCTGCGCAAGGGGCCGCGGCGTCTCGAGGCCGTCGACCTGGCTGAAGTGGCGGCCGAGGCCATGCGCCTGTGCGCGTGGGAAGCGGCCCGCGATCAGGTGAGTGTCGAGCTGCGCATCGGGGCGCAGATGCCTGCGGTGTTCGCCGACCGGGTATTGCTTGAGCAAGTCCTGCTCAACCTGCTGCGCAATGCCATCGAGGCCAACCGCGAGCAGCATGCTCAACAGCCGTCGCGTATCCTGCTGGGCGCCGTGCGCGACGGCGACGGGGTGCTGGTCGAGGTGGCAGACCAGGGGCCGGGTGTGGCGGAGGAACGCCTGGAGGCGATCTTCACGCCGTTCAACACCAGCAAGGTTGACGGGCTTGGGCTGGGCTTGAGCATGAGCCGCAGCCTGATCGAGGGTTTTGGTGGCAGCTTGTGGGCGCGCGCGGGTGACTTCGGCGGGCTGGTCGTGTGCTGCCGCCTGGCGGTGAGCAGGGGATAAGGAGAGGGCAGGGTGCAAGCGAAGGTTTATGTGGTCGATGACGACCAGGGCATGCGTGATTCGACGGTCTGGTTGCTTGAGTCGGTGGGCCTGCAGGCCTTGCCGTTCGACAGTGGCCAGGCGTTTCTCGATGCCTGCGCAGAGGATGGGCCGGCGTGTGTGCTGCTGGATGTGCGCATGCCGGGCCTGGGTGGCCTGGCGGTGCAGCAGGCGATGCGCGAGCGCGGGCTGGCCATTCCGGTGATTTTCGTCAGCGGCCATGCCGATGTGCCGATCGTGGTGCGGGCGTTCAAGGCGGGGGCCTGCGATTTCATCGAGAAGCCCTACAACGATCAGTTGCTGCTCGACAGTGTGCAGGCTGCACTGGAGCGGGCCGGGGAGGCACGCAAGGGGGAGCAGGCGTTGGCGCAAGTGCAGGCGCGGATCGATGGCCTGACGCCGCGTGAGCGGGATGTGTTCGTGCCGTTGGCGCAGGGGTTGAACAATCGCGAGATAGCCGAGCGGCTGGGAGTCAGTGTGAAGACCGTGGATCTGTATCGGGGGAGGGTGATGAAGCGCTTGCAGGCGCAGAGCCTGGCGGAGCTGGTGGGGATGGCGATTGCCTGCGGCGCGGTGGAGGCGCTGGGGGGTAGGGCTTGAGTTGATGGGTAGTGCATGAGGTCTGTGGGAGCGGGCTTGTCCCGCGAACACCGGCGAAGCCGGTGCCATCCACCGCGCTGCCTGCTTCGAGGGACAAGCCCGCTCCTACAGCTCATTCCATGAAATTTTACATAGCCCCCTAATCAAAGCTTTGACATTCACTGCCTAGGCAGTAATATTTTTAAACAATTGCCCGAGCCCACGCCGATGTCCCATTTCACCCCGGAAAACTTCCAGACCTGCGCCATCGGCATGCTGTTGGGCCGCGCGGCGATCCTCAAGGACCGCATTCTCGACTGGCACCTCGAATCCGAGGGCGTCACCGCCGCGCAGTTCAAGGTGCTGATCATCGTCACCCAGTACCAGGTGGATACCCCGGCCGAACTCTGCCGCTACCTGGGCCTGGACAGCGGTTCGATGACCCGCATGCTCGACCGCCTCGAGCACAAGGGCCTGATCCTGCGCAACCGCTGCCCCGATGACCGCCGCCAGGTGCGCCTGGCCCTCACCGCCGAGGGCCAGCGCCTGGCCGACCGTTTGCCGGAGATCGGCGCGGCGGCGATGAACGAACTGGTCAGCGTGCTGCAGCCTGACGAGCTGAAAACCCTCGAAGGCCTGCTGGCCAAGGTCCTGATCGGCGCCGGCGACCCCCTGACGATTCGCCGCTTCGGCGATCGTTGAACCCGTTACGCTTTTTCCAAGGTATTACCCATGGCCACTCCCGCAGACACCTCAACTCCCCCCGACGCGCCGCAACCCTCGCGCAAGCGCAAGGCCTGGCTGCTTGGCCTGCTGCTGCTGGTGCTGCTCGCAGGCGCGGGCACCTGGGTCTGGTACAGCCTGATCGGGCGCTGGCACGAAAGCACCGACGACGCCTACGTCAACGGCAACGTGGTAGAGATCACGCCGCTGGTGACCGGCACCGTGACCAGCATCGGTGCCGACGATGGCGACCTGGTGCACGCCGGCCAGGTGCTGCTGCAGTTCGACCCGGCCGACAGCGAGGTCGCCCTGCAGGCCGCCGAAGCCAAGCTGGCCCGCAGCGTGCGCCAGGTGCGTGGCCTGTACAGCAACGTCGATTCGCTCAAGGCACAGTTGCAGACCCGCCAGGCCGAGCTGCAGAAAGCCCAGCAGAACTACAACCGGCGCAAGGTGCTGGCCGACAGCGGTGCGATCGCCGCCGAAGAAATCTCGCATTCCCGGGATGACCTGACCGTGGCCCAGGCGGCGGTGAACAGCGCCCGCCAACAGCTCAATACCAGTACTGCGCTGGTCGACGACACCGTGGTGTCCTCGCACCCCGAGGTCATGGCCGCCGCCGCCGACCTGCGCCAGGCTTACCTCGACCATGCCCGCACCACCCTGGTGGCGCCGGTCACCGGCTACGTTGCCAAGCGCACCGTGCAGCTGGGCCAGCGCTTGCAGCCAGGCACCGCGACCATGGCAGTGATCCCGCTGGACGAGGTGTGGATCGACGCCAACTTCAAGGAAACCCAACTGCGCAACATGCGCATCGGCCAGCCGGTGGACATCAGCGCCGACCTGTACGGCAGCGAGGTCAAATACAGCGGCACGGTCGACAGCCTGGGCGCCGGAACCGGCAGCGCCTTTGCCCTGCTGCCGGCACAGAATGCCACCGGCAACTGGATCAAGATCGTCCAGCGCGTACCGGTGCGCATTCACCTGAGCGCCGATCAGCTCAAGGACCATCCGCTGCGGATCGGCCTGTCCACCGTGGTCGAGGTCGACCTGCATGACCAGAGTGGCCCGGCCCTGGCCCAGCAGCCACCGCAGCAAGCCAGCTACACCACCCAGGTGTATGACCGCCAGCTGGTCGAGGCCGACGAACTGATCGCCCGGTTGATCCACGCGAACAGCGCTTCCGGCAAGACGGCCCAGCGATGAGCGACAACGCCCCGGCCCAGTTCACCCCGCCGAGCCTGTTGCTGACCACCATAGGCCTGTCGCTGGCGACCTTCATGCAGGTGCTCGACACCACCATCGCCAACGTGGCGCTGCCGACCATTTCCGGCAACCTGGGGGTGAGCTACGAGCAGGGCACCTGGGTCATCACCTCGTTCGCGGTGAGCAACGCCATCGCCTTGCCGCTGACCGGCTGGCTGAGCCGGCGATTCGGTGAGGTCAAGCTGTTCATCTGGGCCACGCTGCTGTTCGTGCTCGCCTCCTTTCTTTGCGGTATCGCCCAGTCGATGCCGGAGCTGGTGGGCTTTCGTGTGCTGCAGGGGGTGGTGGCCGGGCCGTTGTACCCGATGACCCAGACCCTGCTGATCGCCGTCTACCCGCCCGCCAAGCGGGGCATGGCCCTGGCCTTGCTGGCGATGGTCACGGTGGTGGCGCCGATTGCCGGGCCGATCCTCGGCGGCTGGATCACCGACAGCTACAGCTGGCCATGGATCTTCTTCATCAACGTGCCCATCGGTCTGTTCGCCGCTGCCGTGGTGCGCCAGCAGATGCGCACACGGCCGGTGGTCACCAGCCACCAGCCGATGGACTATATCGGCCTGCTGACGTTGATCGTCGGCGTCGGCGCGCTGCAGGTGGTGCTCGACAAGGGCAATGACCTGGACTGGTTCGAGTCGTCGTTCATCATCATCGGCAGCCTGATTTCGGTGGTGTTCCTGGCCATCTTCGTCATCTGGGAGCTCACCGACCGCCATCCGGTGGTCAACCTGCGGCTGTTCGTGCACCGCAACTTTCGCATCGGCACGATGGTACTGGTGGGCGGTTATGCGGGGTTCTTCGGCATCAACCTGATGCTGCCGCAGTGGTTGCAGACGCAGATGGGCTACACCGCGACCTGGGCGGGGCTGGCGGTGGCACCGATCGGCCTGCTGCCGGTGCTGATGTCGCCGTTCGTGGGCAAGTACGCCCACCGCTTCGACTTGCGGGTGCTGGCGGGGTTGGCGTTCCTGGCGATTGGCGGCAGCTGCTACATGCGGGCTGGCTTCACCAGTGAGGTGGACTTCCAGCACATTGCCCTGGTGCAGTTGTTCATGGGCATTGGCGTGGCGCTGTTCTTCATGCCGACCTTGAGCATCCTGCTTTCGGACCTGCCGCCGCATCAGATCGCCGACGGTTCGGGGCTGGCGACCTTCCTGCGCACGCTGGGTGGCAGTTTTGCCGCGTCGTTGACCACGTGGATCTGGATTCGCCGGGCCGACCAGCACCACGCCTACCTGAGCGAGCACATCAGTGAGTTCGAGCCGGCGACGCGGCATACCCTGGAACAATTGGGTGGCGCCAACCCGCAGAGCTACGCGTTGCTGGAACAGATGCTCAACCGGCAGGCCTACATGATGTCGACCGTGGATTACTTCACCCTGATGACCTGGGTGTTTGCCGGGCTGATCCTGCTGGTGTGGCTGGCCAAGCCGCCGTTCACCGCCAAGGCGGGGCCGGCCTCGGCGGGGCATTGAGGGCTCGCCTGGGGAGTTGGGGGGGGCAGAAATCGAGCGCCGCCCGCGCGGCGCATCGCGAGCAAGCTCGCTCCTACATTTGTTGCAACGTGCCACGGTCTGTCA
>Ga0247821_10002232_pt1 | contig 10651 bp, 11 predicted proteins | sample 13C_Glycerol_Day_FD_192481 | JGI IMG/M metagenome (GOLD analysis project Ga0247821, IMG submission 192481) | Soil microbial communities from agricultural site in Penn Yan, New York, United States - 13C_Glycerol_Day14 | ecosystem: Environmental > Terrestrial > Soil > Agricultural land | place... | reverse complement strand
GGCCCTGAAACTGCGGGTTGGCCGCCAGGGCTCCGGCCAGTTGCGATTGTCCGGCTTGTAGCGCGTTGTTGAGGACGACTCCTGGCGTGTTGACGTTGTAGTCGAGAAACTGGTTGTGCGACAGCCCGCTGGCGTTGGGAGCAACAATATCAATGACCGGCACACCGTGTTGATTGTTTATCAACGGCGTGCCAGCGGTGCCGGCAGCGGCCTGCAGACCATTCTCGGCGAGACTGATGCAGGGCGTAAGCAGGCACAGGGCAATCATCCAGCGCAGATGATTGGGACTGAGCCGGGGCAAGGCCGGGGAGGGGGTTTGGGGCTTGATGGACATCATGGTCTTCTCTCTTTGTTGTTGTGGACATCAGATGTTCAGTACCCACTCCAGCAGCCAGTAACCCGCTTCAAGGTGCTGGCGATGCACTGTGCTGGCATACAGGGCGCGTTGGTAGTCAAGGTTTAGGCGGCTGTTGGGCAGGCTCAGCTCAAGGCCGGCATGTACGCCGACCAGTCGCTGCGCTGCCCGGCCGTGGTCGAATTTGCTCCAGCCCAGATCCACGCCCAGTTGCGGGCGCAAGACCAGGCCTTGGGGCAAGTCCAGGGCAAGGGGTTGGCTCAGCGTGTTACGCCAGGCCGCGCCACTGGCGCCGGCGACCACCCGCTGGCGGAAACCGCGTACACCGGTGTGGTCGCTCAACGGTTGCTGTTCGACGGCAGGCAAGGCATCGGGGCTGTACTGCAGATTCAGTTCACTCTGCCAGCGCCAGGGCCAGTTCGGGTCACGGCCCTGGCTCAGTCGCAGCAGGTTGGCGCGGTACTTGCGAAAACGCGGTTGGGGAGCGTTGCGGTATAACGGTTCGCGATCGGCGCCGAACCAGTCCACGCCCTGGCTCACGCCCAGATAAGCACTCCACAGGCCGTCGTCGAGCCAAAGCAGGTTGAGGCCGACTTCAAGGTTTGTGAGGGTCGGGCTTTGCAGGTGCAGGCGCTGTTCGCCGAGGCGATTGACCAGGCGCTTTTGCTCCAGGCGCACGTTGGTACTGAGCAGCCCTTGCCGATTGCGCCACAGGTTGCGTTCCAGGCCCAGGCTATAGAAGTTGCTTTGGCCGCTGGCGTGCAGGCGTCGGCCGGGAAGCTGGGACTGGTAGTGCAGTTGATTGAAGCTCAGGGCATAGGACCACGCGCCGTAGGGGATGCTGTAGTACAGGCCATAGCCCCGGCTGTAGTTTGAGCCTGGCTGGAGCGTGGAGTTGGCTGACACCTGTGCAAAGTCATTGAGCTGCAGAGGACTGTCCAGGCCGAAGTTCAGGCCGATTCGCTCGCGCCCGGTCTGATCACTGCCGCGATTGTCGAAGCTGCTGCCCAGGTGCCAGCGGGTATTGATCTGCCTGGGGGAAATGACGACTCGGCTTGCTCCTTGGGTGCTGCCGGGCACGATGTCGGCGCCAAGGTCGAACGCTTTCAGTCGGTTCAACTGATCCATGCCCTGTTCCAGTTCGGCCAGGCGTAAGGGTTGGCCGAGCATCAAGGGAAAGGCGCTGTTCAGTGAGAGGGGGAGATCGGGGGCGGAGAGCTCGATCGACTCGACAAAACCTTCGATGATGACGATGTCCAGCGTACCGCCTGCCACTGGCCGGTTCGCAAGATATGGCCGGCTGGCCAGGTAACCGGCTTGAACATATTGCTGGGTAATGGCTTTGAGTACTCGGTTGATCTGTCCCGGACTCATGCACGGCTTGATCAGCGGTTGCAGGGCATCGCTCAGGTCGGCGGACGATAATTGTCGATTGCCGGCCAGGCGTGTGCCGCGCAATGGCCAGCACGGTCCGGTATCTATGGGGGCAGATTGTTCCTCGGTGGTGGAGGGCCGTTCATCTGATCGCTGCAGGGTGCGCAGGCGTTGACGTTGCTCAAACTGCTCGCGCTGCAGGCGCTGATCCTGAAGTTGCTGGATGCCAGGATGACTGTCGGCTGCAACTGATTGCGTGGACCATAGAAAAAGCCCCACCATCGCCAGGACAAGACCGCGCAAGGGGCGGGAGCAGAGGCGTACCGCTACGTTGCTGGAAGAACGGGGCATAGCATGGCGTCCAGGGTGTTGGGTGTTGACCACACACCCGGTTATCCGATTGCACGGATTCTATGGACGCTGCTATTCATATGGATGCGCTACGGGGCCGACAGCCCTGTAGGAGGGAGACGCCAATTACGTAGGGGATGTCCGGCGCGACGCGCCGGAAGGACGCAGACAGCGAGGGATCAGGGACGAATTTCGATCATCGTACCGTCAGGCACCATGTTCCATACCTCGCGCATGTCGCGGTTGGTCATGGCAATGCAGCCTTCGGTCCAGTCCAAGGTGTGGAACACCTCTTCAGGGTACTCTTCGTCCAGCGGGGTGCCGTGGATCATGATCATGCCACCCGGCGGTACGCCTTCACGCCGGGCCCGGGCCGAATCACTGATGTTCGGGTAGGACACGTGCATGGCCAGGTTGTAGCGATCACTTTCCTTGCGCCAGTCGATCCAGTAAAAGCCTTCCGGAGTGCGCTTGTCACCCTCGCGCAACTTCGGCCCCTTGGGCTGTTTGCCTAGCGAGATGCGATAGGTTTTCAGCGGCGCGCCGGCGCTGATCAATTGCAGGCGCCGTTCCGACTTCAATACCAGGATCTTGTCGATAAGCACCGAGTGCTCGGGTTTGAGCTGGAGCGGCGAGGGCGCGACCTTCTCGATAGGCTTGGTCACGATCGTTTCGGTAAACGCTGCCTGGGACACCGATGTCACACTGAGGCAGAAAAGGGCAAACAACCAGCGCATGAAACGATATCCCTGAAAACTAGGTGTTGAGTGACGAGGCGAGCAAAGGCGACAGACATTCGTTGCCAATCGGGTAGCGCTGCTCGGTGCGGTCACGATAATAGCATTCTAGGGTACGACTGACGGTCCGGAAAGCCAGCTCGTCCCACGGGATTTCACTTTCATCGAAAAGTCGCACTTCCAGGCTCTCGACCCCGACGGCAAAGTCCAGATCGGCCAGTTCGGCGCGAAAGAACACATGAACCTGATTGATGTGCGGCAGGTCGAACAATTGGTAAAGGGTCATCTGCCCGACCCGGGCACAGGCTTCCTCGACGGTTTCGCGGCGGGCGGCGTTTTCCATGGTCTCGCCGTTCTCCATGAAACCGGCTGGCAGGGTCCAGTAACCCCGGCGCGGCTCGATGGCCCGGCGACATAGCAGCACCTGGCTACCCCAGGTCGGCAGTACGCCGGCGACGATATTGGGGTTCTGGTAATGAACGGTATGACAGTGATCGCAGACATAACGCAGGCGAGTGTCGCCTTCGGGAATGCGCTGAATCACTTGATTGCCGCACGCACTGCAGAATTTCATGCTTTTATTCCTATAGGTTGCGTCTATCTTGGCGCGACTTTCACCGCGGCTGCAAGCCGGTTCACCTCAGGGCTTGGGCGGCTCGCGGCTTTGGTGCATCATGCAGGTCATGCTTAGAATCGAGAGAGAGCAATGCTGGACGAGCTACTTCGCCGCGTGAGCAGTCATACGCCGGGCACCCTGGAAACCGATCGTCGTTTTCCCGAGGCCGCAGTGTTATTGCCTATTACCCGCAGCGAAGCGCCCGAGCTGGTATTGACCCTGCGTGCCAAAGGCTTGTCGACCCACGGCGGTGAAGTTGCCTTCCCGGGCGGGCGACGTGACCCGGAAGACCCTGATCTGGTGTTCACCGCGCTGCGCGAAGCGGAAGAGGAAATCGGCCTGCCGCCAGGGCTGGTGGAAGTCATTGGACCCTTGAGCCCGCTGATCTCCCTGCATGGACTGAAGGTCACGCCATTCGTCGGTTTGATTCCCGACTATGTCGAGTACCATGCCAATGATGCTGAAATTGCCGCGGTCTTCACCGTGCCATTGGAGTTCTTCCGCCAGGACCCGCGGGATCATACCCACCGTATCGATTACCAGGGGCGCAGCTGGTACGTACCCAGCTACCGCTTTGGCGAGTACAAGATCTGGGGGCTGTCGGCAATCATGATCGTCGAGCTGGTCAACTTGCTTTACGATGCCGACATCAATCTGCACCAACCGCCAGAGCGCTTCATTCCAATTTGAGCGGGCTCACCCGCCACCACCGCCGGACCGTGAGGAACCACGCATGAAATACCGTCTGGGCGACCTGCGGGTCGAAACCCATCCACGCAGCTGGGCGGCGCCCACTGCCACGCTGATCGGCAAAGTGCGCCTGCAGGCGGGGGCCAGTGTCTGGTTCGGCGCAGTGTTGCGCGGCGATAACGAACTGATCGATATCGGCGAAAACAGCAACGTCCAGGACGGTACCGTCATGCATACCGATATGGGCTCGCCGCTGACCCTGGGCAAAGGCGTGACCATCGGTCATAACGCCATGCTCCATGGTTGCAGCGTGGGTGACTACAGTCTGGTCGGCATCAACGCCGTCATCCTTAACGGTGCGCGTATCGGCAAGTACTGCATCATCGGCGCCAATGCACTGATTCCGGAGGGCAAGGAAATTCCCGATGGCTCGCTGGTGATGGGCTCGCCAGGCAAGGTGGTGCGCGAACTCACCGAGGCGCAGAAGAAAATGCTCGAAGCCAGCGCTGCGCATTACGTGCATAACGCCGAGCGCTACGCCCGTGACCTTGCCGCCCAGGAGGAGTGATGAGTAGTACGGAGCGTCCGGTCGCCTCGCCCTGCGTGCATATCTGTGCCCTGGATGAGGCCGACATCTGCACCGGCTGTCAGCGCAGCGCTGCGGAAATCACCCGCTGGGGCCGAATGGACAACAGCGAACGTCGCCAGGTACTCAAGCTGTGTCACGAGCGGGCCGTGGCGGCGGGGCTGATCTTCAGTGTCCGCAGCGCGCCATGCTGATCCGCCACTTGGCCGCAGGCGGCTGCTCAAGTACCCTGTAGGGCTTGCCCAGCGGTCTATTCCATGCCTTTTCTGATTGCCTACATCAGCAGCGTTGTGCTGATCAACTACGCCTTCTCCAGCGCCCCGCACCTGGACGTCATCTGGTCCGCCTGGGGCGGGTTGGTGTTCATTCTCCGTGACATGGTGCAGACCCGCTACGGCCATGGTGCCCTGGCGGCCATGCTGGCGGCGCTGGTGCTGTCCTATATCACCTCCGAGCCTGCCATCGCCCTGGCCAGTGCTACCGCCTTCGCCGTCTCGGAGCTGATCGACTGGCTGGTGTTCAGTATCACTAAGCGCCCCCTGCATGACCGCCTGTGGTTGAGTTCGGCGTTCAGTATCCCGATCGACACCTTTATCTTCTTCGGCATGATCGGTGCCTTGACCCCGGCCGTGGTCGGTACCGCCCTGGCTTCGAAATTTGCCGGGGTCACCGCTGTCTGGCTGATCATGGCCTGGCGGTTGCGCAAGCGTGCCATCACGGGCTGAGGACCTGCGGTCCGGTTCATGTAAAATGGCGCTCCTTTTCACCGGGTTGCACCATTAGGTGCAGCCCAGGAATCCTTCCCTCTGAGGACCTGAAATGACCCGTATCGGAACCCCATTGTCGCCAACAGCGACCCGCGTACTGCTCTGTGGCTGCGGCGAGCTGGGCAAGGAAGTGGTGATCGAACTGCAACGCCTGGGCGTTGAAGTGATTGCCGTGGACCGTTACGCCAATGCCCCGGCCATGCAAGTGGCCCATCGCAGCCATGTGGTCAACATGCTCGATGGCGCTGCATTGCGGGCAGTGATCGAGGCGGAGAAGCCGCATTACATCGTCCCGGAAATCGAAGCCATCGCCACTGCGACCCTGGTCGAGCTGGAAAACGAAGGTTTCACCGTGGTCCCGACCGCCCGTGCCACGCAGCTGACCATGAACCGCGAAGGCATTCGTCGACTGGCTGCCGAAGAGCTGGACCTGCCGACTTCGCCTTACCACTTTGCCGATACCTTCGAAGACTATCGTAAAGCCGTCGAAGACCTGGGCTTCCCGTGTGTGGTCAAGCCGGTAATGAGTTCCTCGGGCAAGGGCCAGAGCCTGCTGCGCAGCACCGATGATGTACAGAAAGCCTGGGATTACGCTCAAGAGGGCGGACGCGCCGGCAAGGGCCGGGTGATCATTGAAGGTTTCATCGATTTTGACTACGAAATCACCCTGCTGACCGTTCGGCACATCGGTGGCACCACGTTCTGTGCCCCGGTTGGTCACCGTCAGGAAAAGGGCGATTACCAGGAATCGTGGCAGCCGCAGGCAATGAGCCCGGTGGCCCTGGCTGAATCCGAGCGCGTGGCCAAGGCCGTTACCGAGGCGCTGGGTGGCCGTGGCCTGTTCGGCGTGGAACTGTTCATCAAAGGTGATCAGGTGTGGTTCAGCGAAGTATCGCCGCGTCCACACGATACCGGCCTGGTAACCCTGATCTCGCAGGACCTGTCGCAGTTCGCCCTGCATGCGCGGGCGATTCTTGGCCTGCCGATTCCGTTGATCCGTCAGTTCGGTCCGTCCGCCTCGGCGGTGATTCTGGTTGAGGGGCAGTCGCAGCAGACGGCGTTCGCCAATCTGGGCGTAGCCCTGAGCGAGCCGGATACCGCCATTCGCTTGTTCGGCAAGCCGGAAGTCAACGGTCAGCGCCGCATGGGTGTGTGCCTGGCGCGTGATGAGTCGATCGAGGCCGCCCGGGCCAAGGCGACCCGAGCTTCTCAAGCCGTTAGCGTAGAGTTGTAACACTGATCGCGGGGCAAGCCCGCTCCTACAGGTTGATCCAGCCGGTGGGAGCGGGCTTGCCCCGCGATACTTCTACAGCTCCGAATGGCGAGTTTCTTTCAGGCACAACACGGCAATCAGGCTCAGCAGTGCCGCCGCCGACACATACCCGCCAACCCAGCTCAAGCCCCCCATCGCCACCAGCTTCTGCGCGAAGAACGGTGCCGCGGAAGCCCCGACAATGCCGCCCAGGTTATAGGCAGCCGAAGCCCCGGTATAACGCACATGAGTCGGGAACAACTCTGGCAGCAGCGCACCCATCGGCGCGAACGTCACCCCCATCAAAAACAGCTCAATGGCCAGGAACAGCGCCACGCCGGCCGTGGAGCCCGAGGTCAGCAGCGGCTGCATGGTGAAGCCTGAAAGGATTGCCAGGACCGCACCGACAATCAGCACCGGCTTGCGCCCGTAGCGATCGCTGAGACAGGCCGACAGTGGCGTGGCCAAGGCCATGAGCAACACGGCAAAACACAGCAGGCCAAGGAAGGTTTCGCGGCTGTAGCCCAGGGTCGAGACGCCATAGCTGAGCGAGAACACCGTGGAAATGTAGAACAGGGCGTAGCACACCACCATCGCCGAAGCGCCCAGCAAAACCGGCATCCAGTAGTGCGAGAAGAGTTCGATCACCGGCATTTTCACCCGCTCGTGGCGGGCGACGGCCTTGGCGAAGATCGGCGTTTCTTCGAGTTTGAGCCGCACATACAGGCCAACGATGACCAGTGCCGCACTGAGCAGGAAGGGAATCCGCCAGCCCCAGCTTCGGAACTGCTCGTCAGTGAGGGTCATGGCCAGGGTCAGGAACAGGCCGTTGGCGGCCAGAAAGCCGATCGAAGGGCCAAGCTGCGGGAACATGCCGAACCAGGCGCGCTTGCCTTTGGGGGCGTTCTCGGTGGCCAGCAAGGCCGCGCCTCCCCATTCGCCACCAAGGCCCAGGCCTTGGCCGAAGCGCAGTACGCAGAGCAGGATCGGGGCCCAGGCGCCAATGCTGTCATAGCCCGGCAGGACGCCGATCAGCGTGGTACATACCCCCATCAGCAAAAGGGAGGCGACCAGGGTCGATTTACGCCCGATGCGGTCACCAAAGTGGCCGAACAGCGCGGAACCCAGGGGGCGGGCAAGGAAGGCGATACCGAAGGTAAGGAACGCCGAGAGCATCTGCGCGGTGCCGGATGTCTGTGGGAAGAACACCGGCCCGATCACCAGGGCGGCGGCAGTGGCGTAAACGTAAAAGTCGTAGAACTCAATGGCCGTGCCAATAAAGCTGGCGGTGGCTACCCTGGCGGGCGAATTGCCCGGGCTGGCCTGGGCCGTTTCGGAGTAGGTGCTGGTCGTCATGCGATTATCCCTGACAGTCGAGTGCTCCATGGGCGCCGTCGCCGGCCTGCACAGGCAGGCGACGGCGGGCGCCGCAAGCGGAAGCCGAAGCGTATTGTTGTTGGTCGCGTGACTGAGCATACGCCCGTTGGGGATAGGGGCGGGCGCGGGCAATGTTCGGGGTGTGAAGCAGTGCCGGAAAACGCGCGGTATTCAGTGCTGCGGGCTGGCCGGGAGACGCTGGGTGCGGGTAGCGAGCGAGACGGCCAGGCTGGGTAAGCGTGAACGCAGTATAGCTAGCGCGTCACGGTCCAGACCAGTATGCGGCTGGCACAATTGTCCTCTGTTTCGAGGATTTCCAGGCGATATCGGCCGATCTTCAGGCATACCGCGCTGGCCGGGATGCTTTCCAGCGCTTCGGTGACCAGGCCGTTGAGGGTCTTCGGCCCGTCGCTGGGCAGGTGCCAGCCCAGGCTGCGGTTAAGCTCGCGGATCGACACGGCGCCTTCGATGACATAGCGACCGTCGGCCTGCGGGTGGATGTGCGGGTTGTCCTGCAGGTGTTCGTCTTCGAACTCGCCGACGATCTCTTCGAGAATGTCTTCCAGGGTGACAATCCCCAGTACCTCGCCGTACTCGTCGACCACCACGCCGAGGCGTCGCTGCTGCTTGTGAAAGTTCAGCAGTTGCAGTTGCAGTGGTGTGCCTTCCGGGACGAAGTATGGGTTGTAGCAGGCCGCCTGCAAGGCTTCGCGGGTCAGCTCGGCCCGGGGCAGCAGGTGGCTGATCAGCTTGGTATTGAGAACCGCTTCGACCTGGTTGATATCGCTGTGATAGACCGGCAGGCGGGTGTGACGGCTGATAATCAGTTGTTCGATGATCTGCTCGATCGAATCGTCGAGGTTGATGCCGTCGACGTCGTTGCGCGGTACCAGAATGTCATTGACCGTGATCTTGTCCAGGGCCAGCAGGCTTTCGGGAAGGTTCAGGCGATGGTCGACCTGCAGGTGCTCATGAGTGTCGGCGTCGTAATTGTCCTGCTCGTGCAGGGTCACCGCATGCGGCTGGATGCGGAACGGGCGCAGCAGCACGCGTGCACAACCATCGAGCAGCCAGGCCAGGGGTTGGAGCACTTTGAGCGGAGCTTTGAGCAGGCTGTTGCCCAGGGTAATGAAGGTTTGTGGGTTGCGCCGGGCCAGTTGCCGCGGCAGATATTCGGCCACGATCAACAGCAGGGCGGCGGCACCAAGCCCGGCCAGCCAGAAGCCGTGTTCGCCATCGAAGCGTTGGCCGAGCAAGCAAGCCAGGGCCAGTACCAGCAGCTTGCCCAGGGTCGAGCAGAGCACCAGCGATTGTGGTGCGACAGCCAGCTCCGGATGTTCGTCCGTGTGGCTGTTGCGGCGTACGTTATTGAGTTGTTGCTGGGCGGCGTCCACTGCCGTGAACAATGCCGACCAGAGCAGGGCCAGTGCGAGAATGCCAAGCAAGGGTCCTAAGGGCAGTGCGTCCATTTACCTGTGCCTGTCAGATGTGCAGGATGAATTCACGCACCAGCTTGCTGCCGAAGTAGGCAAGCATCAGCAGGCAGAAACCCGCCAGCGTCCAGCGGATCGCCTTGTGGCCGCGCCAGCCCAGGCGGGTGCGCCCCCACAGCAGGACACTGAAGACAATCCAGGCCACGCAGGCCAGCAAGGTCTTGTGCACCAGATGCTGGGCAAACAGGTTGTCGAGGAACAGCCAGCCGGAGATCAGCGACAGCGACAGCAGCCCCCAGCCGGCCCAGAGAAAGCCGAACAACAGGCTTTCCATGGTCTGCAGCGGTGGAAAGTTGCGGATCAGACCGGAAGGGTGCTTGTGCTTGAGCTGATGGTCCTGGATCAACAGTAGCAAGGACTGGAACACCGCGATGGTAAACAGCCCGTAAGCCAGAATCGACAGCAGGATGTGCGCGAGAATGCCCGGTTCTTCGTTGATCAGCGGCACCGTGCCCGGTGGCGCGAACTGCGAGGTCAACGCCGTCAGCATGCCTAGCGGAAACAACAGCACCAGCAGGTTTTCCACCGGAATGCGCAGACAGGCCAGCAAGGTCAAGGCGATCACCGCCGTGGCAATCAGACTGGCGGCGCTGAAGAAGTCCAGGCTCAGGCCCAGGGGCGTGAGCAACTGCCAGCACAGTGCCGTGCCTTGGGCGATAACCGCCAGCGCGCCGAGCAGGCCGAGCAGGCGTTTGTCGGCCTTGGCGCCTTGCGCCAGGCGGGAGCCTTGATAGAGAGTCGCGGCGGCATACAGGCAGGCGGCGATCAGATTGGGTAGCAAGCTGGGTGACAAAGGGAGCATAAGTCCTGTTAGGCAAGCCCGAAAAGAGTTGAGTTTGGCATAGAACGCGCCCGCCAAGGAAGACTGCCAGCCGACGGCGAGGTGTGCGCTTGCCCGAGTCTTCGTTATAATCGCCGATCTGCCCCTGCCCAAGGCCCGTCGAACACGCCAGAGGCAGCTGATAAACCTCGGTTCTACAGAGCCAGAAAGGATCACCATGTTTGAAAACCTGACCGACCGTCTGTCACAGACGCTGCGCCATGTCACCGGCA
>Ga0247821_10002230_pt1 | contig 10668 bp, 6 predicted proteins | sample 13C_Glycerol_Day_FD_192481 | JGI IMG/M metagenome (GOLD analysis project Ga0247821, IMG submission 192481) | Soil microbial communities from agricultural site in Penn Yan, New York, United States - 13C_Glycerol_Day14 | ecosystem: Environmental > Terrestrial > Soil > Agricultural land | place... | reverse complement strand
TGCTCCGGCAGGTCGTGGACCAGTGTGTTGCCGAGTTCGTCGATGGCGACGTGATCGGCCAGCACCGCCCGCAGATGGTCGCTGCGCCACCGGGACGGCGCCGTCCGGCCGGCCACGATCGGCAGGTCGCGGTCGGCGAAGGACCACCGCGGCCCCGGCCCGATCACCGCCGCGCAGAACGAGATCGAGGACACGTGGCCCTCACCGATGGCGCGGAGGCTGACCGCCGCCCGGAGTTGCCCCGGTTCGAGCCCGGTCTGATCGGGATGCTCGACGGCGCTCGGATTGCACAGTGCGGCCGACTCGGTGGCGTACTCGGCCGTCACGCTCGCACCCAGGACCAGGGTGCGAGCGGCGGTCAGGCGGGCCCCGTCGACCCGGGAGGCGACGATTGCGGCGTTGGCGATCAACGACGCCGGCAGGTCCGGATGGCGGCCGGCGAACTCGCTGACGATCTCGCCGGCCAGCCGCGCCACCTCGTCCTCGTCCAGGGCCATCACCCGATCGGCGATGCCACCCACCCGGGAGCGCTCGTGCGGCAGCTGCTCACCGGGCAGGAACAAGTGGGTGACCACCCGCGACGGGTCGGGCTCGAGATGGGCCGACGTCCGATGGGCGAGCGGCGCGCTCATCCGAACTCGGCGACCCGCCGCGCCTGCTGCGCGGTCGACAGCATGGCCAGCGTGGACTCCGCGCCCTGGTTCTCGTTCCGACCCGTGCGTTCCAGGCCGTCGTAGCCGCCGCCCGTCTCCGGGTCGAACATGACTGTCAAGGAGTCGTTCTCGCCGAGGAACCAGCGACAGGCGAGGTCTAACCCGGCCAACCACTCCGGGTCACCGGTAATCCGATGGGCGGTCGCGCAGGCGTCGGCGATCGCCGCCACCTCGATAGGCTGCTGGTCGAAGTGAGGACCCGACTCGCCCGGGCTCCGACCGCACACCGGCGTGACCGACAGGTGGGACCCGGCGACCTCCACCCCCATCAGGAAGGTCAACAGTTCCAGGCCGCGGGCCAGCCCGGCCTCGTCGCCCAAGGCGTCTCCGGCCACCATGAGGGCCTCGGCCACGGTCGCATTGGCGTAGGTGAGCCGCGGTTCCGGCCACGGCCAGTCACCGGTGGAGCGTTGCCGACCCAGCGTGCTCAGGATGTGGTCGAGTAACTCCAGCGCAGCCGGCTCCGCCGGACGCGCGCGGAGCAGTTCCCCTGCCCCGAGGGCGGCGAACGCCGACGCCCGAACGTCCGGTGAACGTCGTTGTGCCGCAATGCGGAATCCGGCCAGTGCGCCGGCCCGTCGGCCCAGCCCCGGCGAATGCGCTGCGGCGACGCCCAGACCCCACAGGGCCCGACCCCACCAGTCCCCCAGACCCGGTTCGTCGGACCAGCGCCCATCGGGGTCCATGCGGTTGTGACAGGTCCCGTCCGGGCGGACGGCAGCCGTCACGAACGTCAGGTAGCGACGGTGCAGCCGCTGCACCACCGGACCGGGATTGGGCTCTCGGCAGGTGACCACCAGGCCGCGGGCGGCGTCGTCCACGCAGTAGCCGTGCTCGACGCGCGGATCCGCGAGCAGCGCGTGTTCGAACAGACCGCGGTGGTCGGTCAGGGCGTCGAGATGATCGAAGACCGGGCGGATCCGCCCTGTCCCTTGCCGCTCGGCGCCCGGCCCGGTGCGAAACCCCTTCACGCCCGACGCTCCTCGCGGAGCATGTGTTGACGGCCTACTCGCGCTCGCTCGCTCACGCCGCCGCCCGGCCCGCCTGCGCGATCAGCCGATCGGCCAGCAGGCGGTACTGCCCGGCCACCGCCGACCAGCGCAGACCGGGGGCAGTGGCCGACGCCGCCCGCGACATCGCGGCGGCGACCTCGTCGCTGCCGATCACCCGGGCCAGCGCATCCGCGATCCCGACCGGGTCGCGATGGGGCACCACGATGCCGGCACCGTCGGACAGCAGCTCGAGGGCGTGCGGGAATCGCGTGGCTACGACGGGTTTGCCGGCGGCTACCGCTTCGATCAGCACCCCTGAGGTGACCTGTTCGGTCGAGTCGTAGGGAAGGAGCACCACATCGGCGGCGGCAACCAGTGCGGCCAGTGTCGAGTCGTCCAGGTACCGGCCATCGAGGTGGACCGAACCGGCCAGGGAGAGGGCCTCGATCCGGCGCTGCAGACCCTGCCGATAGCCTTCGCCGTCCCGCGCCCGAACCTTCGGATGCGTCTGCCCAGCCACCAGGTACTGCGCCGCCGGGTGCCGATCCGCCAGCAGCGCCATCGCCTCGATTCCCCACTCGATCCCCTTGCCGGGGCCCAGCAGACCCCAGGTCAGCACGGTCGGCCGCTGTCCGGGGGTGGCGACGCTCGGGTCCGAATCCGCACCGAACCGCTCCGCGGCGCCGTGCGCGATCACCCGAACCTTGTCGGGGTTGACGTGGTATCCGGTCAACAGCCGGCGGCGGGCGGTGCTGGTCATCGTGACGATGGCCCCGGCACCGGCGACGACCGCCTCCAGCACCTCCCGTTGATGCCTGGTCGGCTCGGTCAGCACGGTGTGCAGCACGACGATGGTGGGCACCCGCAGCCCGGCCAGCAGCAGGAGGACCTCGTCGCCGTCGGGGCCACCGAAGATGCCGAACTCGTGCTGCACGACGACCACGTCACACCCGTTCAGGCGGTCCAGGGATTGGGTCCGCGATCGGGGATCTCCGGCGATGAGATCGGTGACGAATTCCGGGCCGCCAGCCGGGTGTGGCGTCTCGAGCAACCGGGCGACTCGGCAGCCGTCGCGGCCGGCCTGGAGAGCGCCCATCAACGAAGCCGTGAAGGTGGCCAGCCCGCATTGGGTGGGCGGGTAGGTGCTGATGAATCCGAAACGAGATGCCATTGAAGCGAGACCTTCCCAAGCGGCCGCCGACCTGAAACCGGGTAGCGGTCTTCACGCGATGATCAGGACCACCGGCCGCGTGGATGCCAGGCAATCGTCGACACGGCGATAGGACCACCGTGGGCCGCTCATCTCGGCCGTCGCCCACATCGATGCGGGCGAGCCGGCGCCACAGGCGGCGCCCTCATGCCTCACTGTAGTGGCAAAGTTCGCCGACGTGGACGCGAGCCGGGCTGGAGGTTCCGCGGCGCCGGTGGTGGAGTGGGCCTGGGCGCTCGCCCCGGTGACTATCCGGCCTGCGAGCCAGGAAGATGACCCTGCTCGGCCGATAGGTCCAGATCCGCCGGGCGGAGCCGGAAGGCCTGCAAGGTCAATCCCCAATACTTGTCGGTCTCGCCGACCCAGGTCATTCCCACCCGGCGTGCCGTGGCCACCGCGCGGTCATTCCCGAGTCGAGCGACGATAAACAATTCGGAGACCGACTGCCGAAATGCCCACTCGGCCACGGCCCGCGTCGCTTCGGTGGCATACCCGTTCCCCCAGGCGTCGGGGTGCAACTGCCAGCCGATCTCCAGGTCGTCGTTGCCCGGTGGCAACGGCAGCACGACCAGGCCACCGATCACCCGGCCGTCCCCGGTTCGTTCGATCGCCCACCTTCCGGTGGGCGGCACCGTTCGGGCATCTTCGGCGATCCATTGCTGCAGGAGCAGGCGCATCGCGGCCGGGTCCGGCACCACATCCATGGCGGGACTGAGCCACCGAGTGACCTCGGATCGGCCGAAAATGGAAACCGCCTCATCGGCGTCGTCGACCTGCCATCCGCGCAGCGTCAACCGTGGCGTCGTCAACCGAACCGGCACAACACACGCTCACCTTCGTCGGCCACCACCAATGGCCGGCATGGTCGAATCCGGACCACAGGTCGGCCGACCGTGCGGTCACCGTTCGCCGGCCGGGCGGGTGTCCAAGCGCATCCAATCGCCGGTTCCACCGTCGCCGAGCCCGTCTCCGCACCCTACCGCGGGTCGGTCCCGGCCATGATTTCCGCCCGCCGAGGCCTCGACCATCCAGGGCCGGGCCGGCCCCGGCATCATGGACTCGCAGCCTTGGCATTCCGCGGCGAGAGCCTTTCAGCGTGCCTGTTCGCCGTCCCGGCGCAGGATCTGGGCGACGACCCGCATCAGCATCACCGACGAGATGACCAATCCGATGTAGCCGACCGCGGACAGGGCGGCGGTCTCCCGGTCCCCGTTGGACACCGCCACGCCGACGAGCATCAGCGTCGAGGAGATGAGCCCGACGGCGGCCACCACCGCGAAGAGCACCTGGTCGATCCAGCGGGTCAGGTGGGCCTGGCTGTCCCCGGAAAACGCGTCAACCTGCAGCCGCACCCGGCCGGCGCGCAGCTGCAGCGCGATGTCCTCGGTCAATCCGGGCAACGCGCGGATCGAGGGCATGTTGCGCATCAGCTCCTTCTGCGCGACCTCCCGGGGATCCGACGTCTGGGCCTCGACAGTGGCCCCGAGCTGCGACTGGGCGGCCACGGCCAGGTCCAGCCCCGGGTCGATGACCCGCAGGGTGCCCTCCAGGGTGAGCAGCGCCCGGGCCAGCAAGGTCAGCGTGGACGGCACCGGCAGGTCGTGGGTGCGCATCACGCCGATGATCTGCTGCAGGCTGCGGGGGTCGAACCCGCCGGCGTGCATCTGCTCGGACAGGAGCCGGCTCAGCTCGGCCTCGAGGGCCTGGGGGTCCAGGGACTCGCCGGCCGCGCCGGACATCGACCGCAGCCCGCGGGCGATCAGGGCCGGCTGGTGGGTGGCCAATCCACCGACCATCAGTTGCAGGGCCTCCATCGTCACCGGGTCGATGAGCCCGACCGCGCCGAAGTCGATCAGCCAGAGCGTGCCGTCGTCGTCGATGAGGATGTTGCCCGGGTGCGGATCCGCGTGGAACACCCCGGCGACCATGACCTGGTTCAGGAAGGCCGACAGGAGCCGGTCGGCCAGCACCGGGCGGGCCGTGCCGCAGCGGTCGATGGCGCCGCCGTCGGACACCGGCACCCCGGCGACCCGGTTGATCACCAGGACGCCCTCGGTGCTCAGCTCCGACACCACCGGTGGGATCTGCACACCCGCCGTGGGCACGGCGCTGAGCGCCTTGGCGTTGGCCGCCTCGTGCACGTAGTTGAGCTCCTGCTCGACCGAGCGGATCAGCTCGTCGGAGATGGCCTGCAGCCCTAACGATCGCGCGGCCTCCGATCGCCGGCTGAGCTGCCGGGTCGCCCACCGCAGCACGGCCGAGTCGCGGGCGACACCGACCTCGACGCCGGGCCGGCGCACCTTGACCACCACCGGGCGCCCGTCCGGCAGCACGGCGGTATGGGTCTGGCCGATCGATGCGGCGGCGAGCGGATCGTCGTCGAACCGCACGAACGACTCGTCGACCGGCCTGGCCAGTTCGCTCTCGATCGCGGCGCGGATCTGCTCGATCGGCACCTTCTTGACGTTCGACTGCAGGTCCGACAGCTCGACGATGACGGCCGGCGGGATCAGATCGGCCCGGGTGGACGCGATCTGCCCGAACTTGATGAAGACGCCACCGCAGTCCTCCAGGAACCCGCGGATCCGGCGCCCACCCTCCGGGCTGGTCAGCGCGGACCGGGAGACCAGCCGGCGGCCGACCAGGCCGTGCCGGCGGGCGATCCGGGTCACCTCGAAGAGCCGGCCGCCGACGGTGGAGAAGGCCCGGAACCGGGTGCGCCAGGACACCCGCCGGCCCGGCCGGCGGGGCCGCAGGACCGCCTCCAACGTGACCGAGATGATCATGGTGGCGAGCAGGGCGAAGCCGAACGTGGTCAGCAGCAGGGTGGCGGCGATGTCGTCGTCATCGAGTCGGTCACCGAGTACGGCGGCAGCCAGGACCAGACCGATGAACGAGCCGACGATCCCGGCCAGGGTGGCTCGCAGAAACCCGCGATGGATCCCGAGGATCCGCCCGGTGACGAAGCCGACGCCGAGCACGAAGACGATGGCCAGCACCCACTGCCAGAAGGTCAGCTCGATCTCCAAGGACATCCGGTCAGCTTGACCGGTATCCGGGCAGGAATCCGAAGAGCCGCGCCGGGGTCGCCCACAGGATCTGCTCGCGCACCGCCGGGTCGGGCAGCAGCCGCTCGGTGAGCGACAGCACGGTCGCGTAGTCGATGCGCTCCGGGGCGCGCAGGAACGGCCAGTCCGATCCCCACAGGCAACGGTCCGGGCCGAACGCTTCGATCAGGGCGCGCACATAGGGCCAGGAATCGGGCCACGGGTAGCGCTGGGCCGAGCACTTCACCAACCCGGACAGTTTGATCCAGTACCGCCCGGTCTCGGCGGCGCGCAACAGGGCGGCGAACCCGGCCTGGTCCGGACCCTTGGTCGGGTCGGGCCGGCCGCAGTGGTCGATCAGCACGTCGACCCCCGACTCGTCCAGCAGCGGCGCCAGGCCGGCCAGCTGGTCACCCTGCACCTGGACGTCGGCGAACATGCCCAGCTCACGCAGGTCGTGCAGCAGCGTGGCGGCGCCGGCGAAGTGCTCGACGCCCAGCAGCGCGGCCTGCATCGTCGTGCCCACGATGCCCCTGGCCCGGAGCGCGGCCAGATCGTCGTGGGTACTGTCGTTGTCGACGACCGCCACCCCCTTGAACCGGCCCTCGCCGCGCTCGAGGAGATCGAGCAGGCACCGGTTGTCGGTGTCGTATCCGGAGTTGGGGCCGACCACCACGGCATGGCGGACGGCGAACGCGTCGAACAGGTCGATCAGCTGCTCGGCCGAGCCCTGCTCGTTCTCCACCGGGTGGTACCAGGCCTGCGGGTGGTACGGAAAGCGCCGGGGATCGAGCAGGTGCAGGTGGCAGTCGATCTTGGGTTCGTCAAGGATGGGCACGCGGGCCAGTATCGAGCGGTCCAGCGGGGCGTGGTCGGGGTTTCTGCCCAGCGGTCGGCGCCGGGCCCGACCGCGAACCGACTCGGGCGATCCCGCCGTACCCGACGGCATGACCCTGTCGCCCGCCGAGCTCGCGCACATCCGGGAACAGTTCGACTTCGACCGCGGCGGGCGGGTGGTCACGAACAACGCGGCCAGCACTCAGCCGCCACGGCAGTTGCTCGATCTGTACCGCAGCTTGACCCCGTTCTACGAAAACGTGCACCGGGGCCAGTCCGATGCCTCGATGTACACGACCGACCGGTTCGAATCGTCGTACGACACCATCGCCGATTGGCTGGGCGCCCCGAGCCGGCGGTCCATCGCCACCTACCGCAACACCACCGAGGCGATCAACGCCGTCATGTACTCGCTGCTCACCGAGTTCCGGGACGGCGACAACGTCGTGACGACCATGCTGGAACACAATTCGAACTACGTGCCCTGGCACGGGCTGTGCCGGGAGATCCTGCCGCGGTTCGGCCGGCGGGTGGAGCTCCGGATCGCCCGGTTCGACCATCGCACCGGTGAACTGGATCTGGATCACCTGGCCTCACTGGTGGATTCGCGGACCAAGCTGGTCTGCTGCAGCGGGGCGTCCAACTTCCTGGGCAGCAAGCCGCCGTTGCCGGTGATCCGGGCGATCGCCGACGCCGGCGGGTACCCGCAGCCGAACGGGGAGCGGCGGTCGCGGCTGCTGGTGGACGGCGCGCAACTGGTACCGAGCTCGTTCGTCGACGTGCGGGCCCTCGATGTGGACTACCTGGCGTTCTCGTTCCACAAGCTGCTGGCCCCCTTCGGGGTGGGCGTGCTCTACGCCAAGGAACACCTGCTCGACCAGTCACTCCCGTTCCTCTACGGCGGGGACATGGTCGCCGACCGCCAGGTGACGCCGGACGCCGTCGGCTACAACGGGTTGCCCTGGAAGTATTCGGCCGGAACGCCGAACATCCTGGGGGTGATCGTCTCCGCGCAGGCGCTGCGGCTGACCGCCGACCTGATGGGCGGTGACCCCGGCCGGCTGTACTTCCGCACCGAGGACCCGGTGCCGGTGCCCGTGGTCCGGCGGACGATGGACCGGATCGGCGCGCATACGGCGCTGCTGACCCGACGGGCGATGGAGGGGCTGAGCGGGGTGCCCGGGCTACGGATGCTCGGGGTGCCGCCGGGGACGCCTCGGTCGCCGTTGGTGGCGTTCACCGTGGCGGGCTGGAGCCCGTTCGACCTGGCCGCCGAGCTGAACCGCCACGGGGTGGAGTCGCGGGCGGGCTGCCACTGCGCCACCCTGGCCCATCACGACCTGGGCCTCGACCCGCCGGCCAGCTGCCGGCTGAGCTTCTACCTCTACAACTCGGTCGACGACGTGGACCGGGCCGTCGACGCCGTCCGGCAGGTGGTGGCCGATGGCGGCCGATCCGAGGCCGCCGTCGCGGTGCGGATCCCGGGGCGGCATCGCCGGAGTGCCGCCTGAACCAGCCGGCGCAGGCCCCGCGCCGCTGACGGGAGAGCGGTCCGCCGACGGTCCCACGGCGGGCCCGGCCACCTCCTGACAGAATGCGCAGCGACGGTGCGGGTCGGTGGAAGGGGCTGTGCGATGGCCGGGTCGACGGCGGAACAGAAGTTCGTCCCGGGCAACGGCGAACCGGACATCGTCATCCGGGAGACCCGGGTGTACCGGGGGCCGAACTTCTGGTCGTACGAGCCGGCGGTGCACATGGTGGTCGACATCGGCCGGTTGGAGCAGCGGCCGACCGACACCCTGCCCGGTTTCACCGAGACCCTGGTCGACCTGCTGCCCGGCCTGAAGGATCACCAGTGCTCCCGCGGCCGGGACGGCGGGTTCGTCGAGCGGCTGGTCGAGGGCACCTGGGCCGGGCACGTCGTCGAGCACGTCTCCCTGGAACTGCAACGCACCGCCGGACACGAGATGACCCGCGGCAAGACCCGGTCCACCGGCGAGGACGGCGTCTACAACGTCATCTACGGCTACCTCGACGACACCGTCGGCACCCTGTCCGGCCGGCTCGCGGTGCGCCTGGTCAATCACCTGATCCCGGACAACGACCTGCCGGACGAGTTCGACTTCGCCGCCGAGCACGACGAATTCCTGCGCACCTGCCAGCGGGTCGCCTTCGGGCCGTCCACCCAGGCCATCCTGGACGAAGCCATTGCCCGCGACATCCCTTTCCAGCGACTGAATTCCGGGTCCCTGGTGCAGCTGGGTTACGGGGTGAACCAGCAGCGGATCCGGGCCACCATGACGTCACTGACGTCGTCGCTGGCCGTGGACATCGCCTCGGACAAGGAGCTGACCAACCGGCTGCTGGCCGCCGCCGGACTGCCGGTGCCGGCGTCCGAGGTCGTCCGCCGGGCCGACGACGCGGTGCGGATCGCCCGCCGCATCGGCTATCCCGTCGTCGTCAAGCCGCTGGACGGCAACCACGGGCGGGGCGTCGCGATCAACCTGAAAGATGAAGCCGCCGTCCTGGCTGCATTCAGTGAGGCCTACGACCAGTCCCGCCGCGGGTACGTGCTGGTCGAGTCGTTCATCTCCGGCAAGGACTACCGGGTGCTGGTGATCGGCGGGCAGATGATCGCGATCGCCGAGCGGGTGCCGGCGCACGTCATCGGTGACGGCACGAAATCGGTGGCGGCGCTGGTGGATGCGACGAACGCGGACCCGCGGCGCGGCGTCGGGCACGAGAAGGTGCTGACCCGGATCGAGGTGAACGACGCCGCGATCGAGCTCGTCCGGGCCCAGGGCTACGAGATGACCGACGTGCCGCCGCGCGGGGAGATGGTCAAACTCGCGCTGACCGGCAACATGTCGACCGGCGGCATCTCCATCGACCGCACCTTCGAGGCCCACCCGGACAACGTCGACATCGCCGAGGAGGCCGCCCGCGTCGTCGGGCTGGACATTGCCGGCATCGACTTCCTCTGTCCGGACATCACCCAACCGGTCCGCGAGACCGGCGGCGCGATCTGCGAGGTGAACGCGGCGCCCGGCTTCCGCATGCACACCCACCCGACCATCGGTGACCCCCAATACGTGGCGAAACCCGTTGTCGACCTGATGTTCCCGCCGGGCAGCAACGCGCGAATCCCGATCGTGGCGGTCACCGGCACCAACGGCAAGACGACCTGCAGCCGGATGATCGGGCACATCTTCAAGTCGACGGGTCGCAAGGTGGGCATGACGTCCACCGACGGCGTCGTCATCGACGACCGGCTGGTCATCCGCTCCGACGCGTCCGGGCCCCGATCGGCGCGGATGGTGCTGCAGAACCCGCGGGTCGACTTCGCGGTGTTCGAGGTCGCTCGCGGCGGCATCCTGCGCGAAGGTCTCGGCTACCCCCGCAACGACGTCGCCGTCGTGCTGAACGTCGCCCCGGACCACCTCGGGCTGCGCGGGATCGACACCATCGAGCAGCTGGCCCAGGTGAAACAGGTGATCGTGGAGGCGGTTCCGAAGAACGGCGCCGCGGTGCTGAACGCCGACGACCCGCTGGTGGCGAACATGCGCCGGGCCTGTTCCGGCGAGGTCGTGTGGTTCTCGATCAAGCCGGACAACCGGATGATCTCCGACCACTGCCGGCGCGGCGGCAAGGCGGTCATCCTGGAACGCTCCGAGCTGGGTGACCTGATCGTCCTCGTGCACGGCCGCCGCCGGATGCCCTTGGCCTACACGCATCTGGTGCCGGCCACGTTCAGCGGTAAGGCCATGTTCAACGTGCAGAACGCGATGGCCGCGGCGGCCGCCGCGTACTGCGCGGGGGCGCACCTGGGGGACATCCGGGGCGGGCTGCGGTCGTTCACCCCGTCCTAC
>Ga0247821_10002229_pt1 | contig 10668 bp, 12 predicted proteins | sample 13C_Glycerol_Day_FD_192481 | JGI IMG/M metagenome (GOLD analysis project Ga0247821, IMG submission 192481) | Soil microbial communities from agricultural site in Penn Yan, New York, United States - 13C_Glycerol_Day14 | ecosystem: Environmental > Terrestrial > Soil > Agricultural land | place... | reverse complement strand
GCATCGGGCCGGCCGATCGGGCGGGCGCCTCGAGGCATCCGACGACGGCCCGATCGCCGCAGCCCTGCGGGAGGCGGTCGAGGAGACCGGGCTCGACCCCGACGGCATCGATCCGCTCGGCACGCTGCCGCCGATGCCGGTGCCCGTGAGCAACCACGTCGTGACACCCGTGCCGGCCTGGTGGACGCGTCCGTCGGAGGTCGCGGCGGTCGACCACGACGAGTCGGTCGAGGTGTTCCGCGTGCCCGTGGCCGACCTGCTCGATCCCGCGAACCGGGGCAACGTGGTCGGCAGCTACCAGGGCCGCACCTGGCGATCGCCGGCGTTCGAGGTCGGCGGGCGCGTCGTGTGGGGCGTGACCGGGCTGATGCTGTCGCGCATGTTCGACGAGCTCGGCTGGGTCGAGCCGTGGGACGAGGAGCGCGTCGTCGAGCGCGACGACCTGCTGGGCGCCTGATCCCCGCTCGCCGTCAGCGCACGAGCAGGAGCACGCCCAGCGCGATGAGCCACAGCGACCAGAGCGTGTAGCCGATCGGCACCAGCACGCCGGCGACCGACCAGCCGCGCTGCTCGAACGGACCCACGAACTCGAGCGAGCCGATGGCGAGCATCGCACCGATCACGATGCCGGGGATCGCGAGCCAGAGCGGGAGACCGCCGGCCGCGGCGACGAGGATGGTCCACGCGCCGGTCGTGAGGTACCCGAGGTGCTCGCCGACGGCGACGCCGAGGTAACGGTGCTGCACCTGGAACACGAGGTCGATCGCCGATCCGTCGGTCGCGGCCGCGTGCTCGCGCGCCAGGAACGGAACGACGAAGACCCAGCGCAGCAGGCCGAGCGCCTGCACCGTGCCGGCGATGACGCCGACCGCGACCGCGAGCGCGGCGAGCCCGGGGTCGGCGATGAGCCCGCCGGCGAGCACGGCGACGGGGATGAACAGCAGCGCCGACCACGCGAAGCCGAACCAGAGCAGCACGAGCCCGGTGCCGCCCGCGCGGAAGCGCTCGAGGATCTCGCCCGTCGGGCGGCGCAGTATGCCCGGATAGCCGAAGCGGACGGCGAGGCCGGCGTAGCCCGCGTTGAACAGGAGCGGCGTGGCGATGAGCAGCACGGCGAGCGCGATCATGCGGTACAGCATAGCGTACAGTGTACGTTATGGAAACGACGAGCGGGCCGATCGCCAGGCGACGGCGGAACAGCCTCAGCCGCGACGAGATCGTCTCCGCGGCCTTCGACCTGTACCAGAAGGGCGCGACCGACGTGAGCCTGCGGAGCGTCGCCGCGCGGATCGGCGCGTCGCCGATGGGACTGTACGCACACATCGCCACCAAGGCCGACCTGCTCGACGCCGTCGCGGACCGCGTGCTCGCGGAGCTCCCCGGTCCCGACGACGGCCCCGGCGACTGGATCGACGCCGGCGTCGACCGGGCGGCCGCGCACCTCGCAGTGCTCACGGCGCATCCATGGGCGGTGCCCGTGCTGCTCGCACGCCCGAACCCGGGACCGGCGGCGGCGATGGCGGGGGAGCACTACCTCCGTACCTTCGCACGCGGGCTCGATCCCCACACGGCGGCGGTCGCGTTCACGGCGACCCTCGCCGTGGTCTACGGCACGGCGGCGTTCACCACCGCGGCCGGCCACTCGCCCGACGCGCAGGAGCGCGACGAGGTCGTCGGGCGCATCCGCGACGTCGAGGGGCTGCCGCACACCGCGGCAGCGGCCGAGACGCTCGCCGACTACGGCTCCGAGGAGCAGTTCCGCAGGTCGGTGCGGGCGCTCCTGACGGGGCTGGCCGCGACGCACTGAGCAGCCGACGCGGTGCGCGCGAGCTCGACACGCGGCACCCGCTGTGCCGCCGCGCGAGTTCTCGACGAGGCCGCCGACGTCCTCGTCGACTCCTCGGATCCCTCGCGCGGCGGGGGTGGAACTCAGGGCTCCCGACGGGACTGTATCCGATCGATCCTGTGAGCCCGCCGCGAGTTGCACGACACGCCGACACGGAATTCACGAGCGCCCGATCGCGCCCCGCGAGTAGGTTGTCGCATGTGACGACCTGCCGCGCCGGCGGGTCCTGGGGCGGGGCGAAAGGGAATCGATGAACTTCATCGGCAGTGTCTGGGACATCTTCTGGTTCTTCTTCTGGGTGTTCGTGTGGGTCGCCTACCTCTTCGTGCTGATCTACATCGTCATCGACATCTTCCGCGACCACTCGCTGAACGGCTGGCTGAAGGCCGTCTGGCTGATCTTCCTGATCTTCGTGCCGTTCATCACGGCGCTCGTCTACCTCATCGCGCGCGGAAAGGGCATGGCCGAGCGCTCGGCGGAGCGACGTCCGCAGTACGTCGAGTACTCCGACGAGGAACTGCGCAAGATCTCGTTCGCGAGCCCGTCCGACGAGATCGCGAAGGCGAAGGCGCTGCGCGACCAGGGCGTCATCAGCGACGGCGAGTACGAGGCGCTGAAGAACAAGGCCCTCGGCGGCAAGTTCTAGCCGTTCCCACGACGAGCGCCCCGGCCGCGCCGAAGCCACGGCGGCCGGGGCGCTCGGGACCGGGCTACGGCTCGACCGAACCTGCTGCGGCGAGGATGGCGTCCACCGCCGCATCCGGATGCGACACCATCGACACGTGGGACGCGTCGAGTTCGCTCACCGTCGACCCGGCGCGCTCCGCCAGGCGGCGGAGGACATCGACTGGGATGACTCGGTCGGCGGTACCGATCACCGCCCAGCTGGGGATGGTGCGCCAGGCGGGTGGCCCCGACGGGACGACGTTCGCCACGAGCGACGCCGGCCGTTGGCTCGCGACGATCGTCCAGCGGTCGGCCTCGGGCAGGTCCTGCGCGAACGACCCGTGCACGACCTCGGGCTTCAGGAAGACCTCGGCCGCGCCCTCGGGAGCGCCCGGATAGCCCGCGATGTCGAACACGGTGGTGGGGTCCGCGACGGCGAGCGCCGACGACGACCCCTCGAGGATCTGCAGCACGCTCTCGCCCTCATCCGGCATGAAGGCGTTCACGTACACCAGCGCTCGGACATCGCCGGCCTGGTTCCCCGCGTTCGTGATGACGGCGCCACCGTAGGAGTGGCCGACGAGCACGACCGGCCCGCTCGTCCGCTGGGCGAGGAACGACGCCACGTACGCGGCGTCGTCGGCGAGTCCTCGCAACAGGTTCGGCGGCACCAGCACGGTATAGCCCTGCGCCTGCAACGCCCTCGTCACGGCGTCCCAGCTGGAACCGTCGGCCCACGCCCCGTGCACCAGCACGATCGTGGGCTTCGTCGTCGCATCCGTCATGTCGTTTCCCCTCCTCGATACGAAGCGGCGACTCGTCTCCGGTCGCCACGCCGAACGCTACGGCAGCCCGCAACGCGCCGCCAGAGCCGGAAGCTGGGAGTAGCCTCGGCCCATGACGGTGAGCGCGGCCCACCATGAGCCGCCTGCATTCGACGTGCGCGAGTTCGCTCGCACCGCGCAGGGGAGCCTGCGTGACGACCTCGACCTCCCGGCGATCGCCGCCGAGCCGCCCTCCCACGAGGTCGCGCGCACGCTCGCGGCCCTCGCCGTGCTCGAGGGCGCCACGATGGCGCACCTCCGCAACGTGCTCGTGACCTCGACGCACAAGGACGCCCGCGTGACCGCGTTCCTCGTCACCTGGGCGTTCGAGAAGTTCTGGATCGCGGACGCGCTGCGCGCGATCGTCGCGGCGGGCACCGGCGAAGAGCCGGGCTCGGCCGGCCGGCCCGACGCGGCGCCGGCGCAGACCGGACGGGTCGCGGCATCCGCCGGGCGCGGGCCGGTGCGCCGCGCGCTCGCGGGCTTCACGCAGGGCTGGGCCGTGGTCGGCGTGCACATGGCCGTCGGCTTCGTCGACGACCGGATGCTGCGCGCCGCCCACCTGCGCGTCGTCGACGTCGCGGGAAGCCCGCCGCTCGCCGCCGCGGTGGACCGCATCCTGCGCGTGAAGGCTCGCCACGCGGAGTTCTTCGAGGGGGAGGCGCGGGCGCGGCTCGGGACCTCCGCGCGTGCGGCACGGCTCGCCCGGCGCGAACTGCGTCGCACCTCGTGGCCCCTCGGCGGGTCGGCGCTCGAGCCGGCGGAGCTCGACGCATTCGGGCGGTTCGCGTTCGGCGGCGATGCCGGCCGCGCCGCGCTGGGCGTGCTCGAGCACGAGGTCCGAGGGCTGCCGGGCCTCGACGCGCGCACCGCGGCATCCGTCACCGCGAGCCTCGCCGCCCTCGCGGCCCGGCCCGTGGCGTGATTGCATGGTCGCAGGTGGGAAGGGGGCCCGATGGCGTTCGACATCGACCGCTACACGGCGACCTCGGTGAGCGTGCACTGGGACGACCTCGACCTCGAGTCGTTCCGCGATTCGCCGCTGCCGGCCGAGTCGCTGCGCACCCTGCGCTACATGGCGGACGTGGAGTACCACACCGTCTGCTACACCCGCGACCTGCTCACCACGCCGTCGCATCGCGAAGCCGACGTCAGCGCGTTCATGACGATGTGGAACCGCGAGGAGTTCTGGCACGGCGAGGCGCTCGCGGCCGTGCTCGCGATGCACGACGTCACCGTCGACTACGACGCCCTGAAGGCGAGCCGGCTGAAGCTCGGCTGGCGCGACCGGCTCGACCCGATCAAGCAGTCCGTGCTCGGTTCGCTCGTCGGCTCGGACTTCGTCGCCGTGCACATGTCGTGGGGCGCGGCGAACGAGTGGTCGGCGATCACGGCGTACCAGCGCATGGCCGACCTCGAGGAGCATCCGGTGCTCGCCGAGCTGCTGCGCCGCATCGCGAAGCAGGAGGCCAGGCACGTCGCGTTCTACACCTCGCAGGCGCGCGAGCGGCTCGCGGCGAGCGCGAAGGCGCGGAAGGTGACGCGCTTCGCGCTGAGCCGGTTCTGGGCGCCCGTCGGCTCGAGCATCTCGTCCGACGATGACGTGCGGCACGTCATGACGCACCTCATGAGCGGCCCCGAAGGGCGGCGGGCGGCACGCAAGGTCGACGACAGCATCAGCGGGATGCCGGGACTCGACGGCCTGACGATCGTGCAGGACGCGCTCGACCGCATCGGCGTGCCCGGGTAGCGTGAAGGGCATGGCTCAGCAACGCGAGCCCGACACGTGGGCGCACGGACGCGCGTACGAGTCCTACGTCGGACGGTGGAGTCGCGAGGTCGCCCCGCGCTTCCTCGAGTGGCTGCGGCAGCCGCCAGGGCTGCGGTGGCTCGACGTCGGATGCGGCACGGGTGCGCTCAGCGCCGCCATCATCGAGCAGGCGATGCCCGCCACCGTCGACGGCGTCGACCCCTCGGAGGGCTTCCTCGAGGCGGCGGTCACCGAGCTCGGCAGCCGCGTCACCTTCCACCGGGCGGGAGCGGAGGCACTGCCGATCGACGACGATTCGATGGACGTCGTCGTGTCGGGGCTCGCCCTCAACTTCGTGCCCGATCCCGACCGCGGGCTCGCCGAGATGACCCGGGTCGCGGTCGGCGGCGGCGTCGTGGCCGCCTACGTGTGGGACTACGCCGAGCGCATGGAGCTCATGCGGTGGTTCTGGGATGCCGCGGGCGACCTCGACCCCGTGGCCGCGGAGCTCGACGAGCGCGACCGGTTCGCGGAGTTCACCCCCGAGGCGCTCACGTGGCGCTTCGCGGGTGCAGGCCTCCTCGACGTGGAGACGACGGGCATCGAGATCCCGACCGTCTTCCGCGACTTCGACGACTACTGGACGCCGTTCCTCGGCGGGCAGGGCGTCGCGCCGGCCTACGCGATGATGCTCGACGAGTCCGCTCGCGGGCAGCTGCGGGAGCGACTGCGCAAGCTCCTCCCCGTCGAGGACGACGGGACGATCCGGCTCGTGGCCCGCGCGTGGGCAGTGCGCGGCATCGTCGCGGGCTGACCACGGACGGCTCGGCACGGACGGCCGAGCACGGAAACGGCCCCGGCGGGATGTCCCGCCGGGGCCGTTCGCGTCACCTCACCTGCCGGTGGCTACGCGACGGTCTCCGCGTCGCGCTTCGGCAGCTTCCAGCCGGGTCGCACGTAGTGGCACGTGTACCCGTTCGGGTAGCGCTCCAGGTAGTCCTGGTGCTCGGGCTCCGCCTCCCAGAACGCGCCCGCCGGGGAGACCTCGGTGGTCGCCGGCCCCGGCCAGATGCCGGAGGCGTCGACGTCGGCGATGGTCTCGTACGCGGTGACCTCCTGCTCGGGCGTCGTCGGGAAGATCGCCGAGCGATAGCTCATCCCGATGTCGTTGCCCTGGCGGTTCCGCGTCGACGGGTCGTGGATCTGGAAGAAGAACTCGAGCAGGTCGCGGTACGACACCTTCGACGGGTCGTACACGATCTCGAGCGCCTCGGCGTGGGTGCCGTGGTTGCGGTACGTCGCGTTCGGCACGTCGCCGCCGGTGTAGCCCACGCGCGTGTCGATCACGCCCGGGCGCTTGCGGAGCAGGTCCTCCATGCCCCAGAAGCAGCCGCCCGCCAGGACGGCGGTCTCGGTGCCGGGGATGCTGGTGATCTCGCCGGGGTTGGTCATGATGCGTCCTCCTTCTCGGATGCCGCGGCATCCGGGGTCGTCGTCGGGAACAGCGAGCGGTACTGGCCGTACCCCTCAGCCTCGAGGTCGGCGGCGGGCACGAACCGCATCGCGGCGGAGTTCATGCAGTAGCGCAGGCCGCCCTCCTCGATCGGGCCGTCGTCGAACACGTGCCCGAGGTGGCTGTCGGCGCCCGAGGAGCGCACCTCGGTGCGCTTCATCCAGAGCGTCCGGTCGACCTTCTCGGTGACGGCGTCGGGCTCGATCGGCCGCGTGAAGCTCGGCCATCCCGAACGGCTGTCGTACTTGTCGGTCGAGGCGAACAGCGGCTGCCCCGAGACGACGTCCACGTAGATGCCGGGCTCGTGGTTGTTCCAGTACTGGTTGCGGAACGCCGGCTCGGTGGCGTCCTCCTGCGTGACCCGGTACTGCTGGGGGGTGAGGCGGGAGACCGCCTCGGGAGTCCTGCGGTAGTCCTGTGGCACTTCGTATCCTCCTTCGCGGGCGCCGCTGGCTGCGGCGCTCGACGCACGGTCGACCGGCTGGCGATTCACGGCGTCACCAGAGAAAACAGTCGGGGAGGCGGTCCTGTTCCGCCGTTCGGGCCTCCCCGCTGTGACTTCCCTGTGAGCGCCCGTCGCCATCCGGCGGACGTGTGGCCGTCGCCCCGCGGACGTACGATGGAGCCACGCCGGCCGGGGCGCTCTGGAAGGAGCAGCACTGGCCACCACCTGGCACCCGATCCTCGCCGCGGCGGAACCCGAGCCGGGGCGCTGGCGCCTCATCGACAGCACGGGTCGCGAGTACGGCACGGTCACGATCGTGCGCATCGACGGCCGGGTGCGGTATCGCGCCGAGTTCGGCGGACGGCTGCTCGGATGGGGCACCACCCTGCGCGGCGCGTGCGAGCAGGTGCACCACGCGTTCGTGCGGTCGCACGGCCCGGGGGACTGGCCGGGGTATCCCGACTTCCACGCTCGCTGAGGCACGATCCCCGAGGGACGTTCGCTCGGGCACGATCACCGAGCCGTCGTCGCGCCCGCAGGCGGTCATGCGCCAGACTTGGCGGCAGGATCCCGGGGGAGGTGAGCGTCGGTGGAGCTCCTGGTCGTCGGCGTGCTCGGCCTCCTCGGCATCGCCGCCGCCACGGCCCTCGGTCCGCGCGTGCGGGTGTCCCCGCCGCTGCTGCTCGTGATCGTCGGCATCCTCGTGAGCTTCCTGCCGTTCGTGCCCGAGATCGAGATCGACCCCGAGTGGATCATCGCGGGGGTGCTGCCGCCACTGCTCTACTCCGCGTCGGTCGCGATGCCCTCGATGGAGTTCCGCCGCGAGTTCGGGGCGATCAGCGGACTCTCGGTGTCGCTCGTCGTGGTGAGCTCGGTCGCGATGGGGCTGCTGTTCACCTGGATCGTGCCGGGGCTGAGCCTCGCGGCCGGCATCGCGCTCGGCGCCATCGTCAGCCCCACCGACGCCGTCGCGACCTCGATCGTGAAGCGCGTCGGGGTCACGCCGCGCATCGTGACGGTGCTCGAGGGCGAGAGCCTGCTCAACGACGCGACGGCGCTCGTGCTGCTGCGCTCGGCGATCGCCGCGACCGCCGCGTCGATCACGTTCTGGGAGATCGTCGGCGACTTCGTGTTCGCCGTCACGGTCGCGGTGGTCGTCGGGTACGCGGTGGGCAAGGTCAACCTGTGGGTCCGGTCGCGGGTCACGGATGCCACGGTGAACACGGTCATCTCCTTCGCCGTGCCGTTCGTCGCGGCGGTTCCGTGCGAGGCGCTCGGGGCATCCGGGCTCGTCGCGGCCGTCGTCGCGGGGCTCGTGACGGGCCGCGGCGCGATCCGCAGCCTCTCGCCGCAGCACCGCATGTCGGACGTGCAGAACTGGCGCACGATCGAGCTCATCCTCGAGGGAGCGGTCTTCCTCGTCATGGGGCTCGAGCTGTCCACGATCGTCAGCGACCTGACGAACGAGGTGCGCGGCATCGAGCTCGGCGCCCGCGTCGCGGGGATCACGCTCCTCGGCGTCGTCGTCGTCCGGGCGCTGTTCGTGTTCCCCATGCTCGGGCTGCAGCGCCGGAGCTTCCGTCGCGGCGAGCGGATGAAGCCGCACCTCACCGCCGTGCAGGAACGGCTGGAGGGGGTGGACCCGACCCAGGCCGACCTCATGCTCGACGCCGCGAGGGCGGACGCGGCGCGAGCGGGCAGCAGGCCGGACCCGATCGAGTCCGCCGACCCCGACGCCGACCCGCCGACCGACGACGAGGGCGCCGACGGTGAGCCCGCGGCCGACCATCGCCGTCGCCGGTTCCGGCGCCGGCCGCCCGACCGGGCGATCTCGTCGGCGTCGCTGCAGCGGTTCCAGTCGCGACTGCGACGCAAGGTCGCCGACATCGACTACTTCATGGCGGAGCCGCTGGGCTGGCGCGAGGGCACCGTGATCGTATGGGCGGGCATGCGCGGCGCCATCACGCTCGCCGCGGCGCAGACACTGCCGCAGGGCACGCCCGACCGCTCGCTCGTGATCTTCATCGCGTTCCTCGTCGCGGCCGGATCGCTCATCATCCAGGGCGCGACGCTCCCGTGGCTGGTGCGGCTGGTGAAGCCCGCCGGCGTCGACCGGGAAGCCGCGCGCACCGAACGCGCGGATCTGCTCGAGATGCTCCGCGGCGTCGCCGACGACGTCGTGCGCGAGCACCGCGAGGCCCGCACGGCGGCGGGGGAACCGTCGGGCACGCGCGACGCCGAGGCCGATCGCGAGCTCTATCGCGCCCTCCGACTGGACATCATCGCGGCGCAGCGCGAGGCCCTCCTCTCGGTCCGCGACGAGGGCACCTTCAGCGCATCGGTGCTCACGGGTGCGCTCGAGACCCTCGACGCCGACCAGATCAGCATGGAGTTGCGGCAGGCGCACCAGGACGAGGCGTGACCGCAGCATCCGCGGGGATGGACCTCGCGCTGTGCTCGGCAACCGTTTCCCGAGAACTCGAGTCACGCGCCCTTCGCGACCACGCAGAATGCGTACTCGCTCGCGATAATCGTGAGCAAAGGTCAAGAACGTGGAGGACATTCACAGGAACACATGAGGGTTTGTACAGAAGCCCTCGGCAGACTGGCCACTTCGCCCGGGCGCCCCCGCGCCCGTGGAACGTCGAGTCAAGGTTCGCGCGGCAGCCCCGCCCGAGAGCCGCCCCCGTGAAAGTCATGCAGAACCAGTCTTCCTCCACACCTCAGAACTCCAGCTCACTCCAGACGGTCGATCCCGATACCGTGCCCCGCCGCGATCGGCGCGACCGGCGCGGCAGGCGCCGCGGAGCATGGCTCGCCGCCGGCGCAGTCGTCGCGATCGGCGCCATGGTCGGCACCGGCTTCGCCGTGCAGGGCGCCGTCGCCGCCCAGAACGACCGCATCGCCGAGACCCGAGCGCTCACCGACGCCGCGAACAGCGACGTGCAGCAGCTCGACGCGCACGGCGGCATCCTCGAGGCCCGCGCGGTGAAGCAGGCCGAGGAGACCCTCGCCGGCGCCAACGACACCATCACGGCCGCGCAGGGCAAGACGGATGCCACCGCGCTCGTCGCCGAGGTCTCCGCGCTCGGCGACTACAAGCTCCTCGCGCCCGAGCGCGTGTTCGACCTCGTCGACTCGACGCAGGCGCACGCCGAGACCGTGCGCGCCGCGGTGGCGGAGGTCGACCGCGTCGCCGCCGCTGCTGCCGCCGCCGCCGCGAAGGCCGCCGCCGAGGCCGCTGCCGCCGCCGAGGCGGAGCAGGCGTCGTCGTCGTCGTCCTCGCGCCCCGGCGCGCCCGCCAACCCGACCGCCGCCCAGGCCATCGCCCGCGACATGCTGCTCCAGCGCGGCTGGGGCGACGACCAGTTCGGCTGCCTCGTCGAGCTCTGGAACCACGAGTCCGGCTGGAACGTCTACGCCTCGAACCCGAGTGGCGCGTACGGCATCCCCCAGGCTCTGCCCGGCAGCAAGATGGCCTCGGCCGGCCCCGACTGGGAGTCGAACCCCGCCACGCAGATCTCGTGGGGCCTCGGCTACATCACCGGCCGCTACGGCACCCCCTGCGGTGCGTGGGACGCCTTCAACTCGCAGGGCTGGTACTGATCCGTCGCCGACCCGAAG
>Ga0247821_10002228_pt1 | contig 10672 bp, 7 predicted proteins | sample 13C_Glycerol_Day_FD_192481 | JGI IMG/M metagenome (GOLD analysis project Ga0247821, IMG submission 192481) | Soil microbial communities from agricultural site in Penn Yan, New York, United States - 13C_Glycerol_Day14 | ecosystem: Environmental > Terrestrial > Soil > Agricultural land | place... | reverse complement strand
GCCACCCGGCCGCCCGCTCGGCATACTCGCCCGCGAGGTCGTAGTGGTCGCCCACGAGGAAGCCCTGGATGCGGCCACGGGTCTGGATGAGGCGCGCCAGGTTGCGCGGGCCGGGCGCAGGCTCGGTGTTGTTGTAGACGGAGATCATCCCGCACACGGCGATCCGGCCTCCCAGGCACAGCGACCCGACTGCCGCCTCGAGGTGGTCGCCGCCGACGTTGTCGAAGTAGACATCGATGCCGTCGGGAGCGAGCTCGCGCAGCGCATCCGCCACCGGCCACTCGCGGTACGAGAAGGCCGCGTCGAAGCCAAGGTCCTCGGTGAGGTGGCGCACCTTCTCGGCGGAGCCGGCGCTGCCGATGACCTTGCTGGCGCCCAGCGCCTTCGCGATCTGTCCGACGGCGCCACCGACCGCGCCCGCCGCGCCGGAGACGAAGACGACGTCACCCTCACGCAGGTTGGCGATCCGGGTCAGGCCGGCGTATGCCGTGAGGCCGGTCATACCCAACACGCCCAGGTAGGCGGAGGCGGGGGCGGCGTCGACGTCGACGATGTGGGCGTGCTTCGCCTCGACCACGGCGACCTCCCGCCAGCCGAGGGCGTGCAGGACGTGGTCGCCCGGCGCCAAGCCCTCGGCGCGCGACTCCTCGACGACCCCCACTGCGCCACCGGTCATCGCCTCGCCCACGGCGTAGGGCGCGGCATACGACTTGGCCGCGCTCATCCGCCCGCGCATGTACGGGTCGACGGAGAGCACCTGGTTGCGCACCCTGATCTGCCCGTCAGCCAGGGCGGGCACGTCGGACTCGGCGAGCTCGAAGTCCTCCGGCGTCGGCCAGCCGGTCGGGCGGGAGGCGAGCCGCCACTCGCGCGGTGTGGTGGTCGGGGCGGGGGCGTCGGTCATGGGTGACCTCCTGGCTTGGTTCGGTGGATTGTTGCCTCCTTGCGCAACAGCGGTGGCCGTGGCCCGTATGCCGTGAGCCTCCTCACGCCGGATGGGGCGGCGCGAGCGCCCCGCCGCCATGACGATCGGCGAGGCGCTCGCTGGGTGCTCAGGCGGGCATGCGGTGTCGATGACGAAGCGGTAGCGCACGTCGGCGGCGAGCACGCGCTCGTACGCGTCGTTCACCTGGTCGGCCGAGATGACCTCGACCCCGGTGCCGATCCCGCGCTCGGCGCAGAAGTCGCGCATCTCCTGTGTGGAGGCGATGCAACGAGACCATGCCCAACAGCAGCAAGGGTGTGGCTGTCTCCGGCGTACCGGTCGACTCTTCCGCTCAGGCCACGTGAGCCACGTTCATCGAACTGCAGGGAAGAATTATGCAGAATGTATTGTTTTGCCCACCGCTGACTCCTAGCATCGCTTGGCATGACCTCGAGGTGGGAAGCTGAGTCACATGGGGTAATCGAGCGGGGGGTTCGGCGGCGAAGTTTCCTGACCGCTGCGGGGCTTGCGGCCACGGCGGCCCTGGTCGCGGACCATCCACAACGAGCCGATGCCGCTGTCGCGTCCGCCAGTTCCTCCTTGCGGTACCCGTTCACGCTGGGTATCGCGTCGGGGGACCCGCTGCCCACGGCCGTCGTGCTGTGGACCCGTCTGGCGCCGAGCCCGTACGAGACCGACGGAGGTTTGGCGCCGGACAGTTTCCCGGTGCAGTGGGTGGTGGCCGAGGACCCCGCACTGTCCCGAGTGGTGCGCCGTGGCACCACGCTGGCGCACGCGGCATACGCCCACAGCGTGCACGTCGATGTCGACGGCCTTCGGCCCGATCGCGACTACTGGTACCAGTTCCGCAGTGGACCCCACCTCAGCGCGGTGGGGCGCACCCGCACAGCACCGGCGCCCGGGGCACACCTCGACCACTTGGACCTCGTCGTCGCGTCGTGCCAGTCCCTCGGAGCGGGTTGGTACCACGCGTGGAAAGACGCCGCGGCAGACCCGGCGGACCTCATCTACTTCGCGGGCGACTACATCTACGAGTACGCGACCGACGCCACGTCGGTCCGGTGGCCGTACACGCCGCCGCTGCCCGCCGACTTCGCGCGGGAGACAGACACGCTCGGCCGGTTCCGGCAGCAGTACGGTCTCTACAAGACCGACCCGGATCTTCAGGAGGCACACCGGGTCTCGCCGTGGATGATCACGTGGGACGACCACGAGGTCTACAACGACTACGACGCGGAGGATCCCGCGCTCTACCAGCTGCGGGCCAACGCGTACCGGGCCTTCTGGGAGCACATGCCACTGAGGCCGCCCCAGCGACCGAGCGGTTACACCGCGCGAATGTACCGCCAGCTCAGCTACGGAGACCTGGTGCGGTTCCACGTCATCGACACCCGGCAGTACAAGACGGGCCAGCTCCCGGGCAGCACCGTTGGTGACACGGCGGAGCGACGCGACCCGAGCCGGCAGATCCTCGGTCCGGCCCAGGAGGCTTGGCTGCTGGACAACCTCGGGTCAGGCCAGACCACATGGGACGTCATGGCCAACACCGTGCTGTTCAGCAGGCTCGACAGCGACGACACGGTGGGGGAGAGGTTCTCCACAGGTCAGTGGGACGCCTACCAGGCCACGCAACAGCGGGTCATCGACACGGTCGCCGCGAAGGACGCAGGGGGGTTCGTCGTGCTTACCGGGGACATCCACCGCAACTACCACCTCAACGTCCTGTCGGACTTCGAGGACCCGGACTCGAGGGTCGTCGGGGTCGAGTTTGCCGGGACGTCCATCTCGAGCGGACGCGACGGTGGCGAGACCGACGCCGGCCTCGAGGTCCGCAAGCGGGCCAACCCCCACCTGGTGAGTGCGGACCTGCGACGTGGCTACCTGCGCTGCCGGATCGCCCACGACCTGTGGACGACACAGGTGCGTGCCATCGACCGCATCTCCACCCTCGACTACCGCGCATGGACGTCGCACAGCCTGGTCACTGACCCTCGACGCCCCGGCATCGAGATCGCCTGAACGACAAGGGCGCTCGCGCACCGCCCGCGTCGTGGTGGAGGCCCTCAGCCCCCCGCGCGCGAGAAAAGAAGGACGCGGAGCCCGTCCGGCTCGATGGTTTCGGCGTAGCCGCCCTCCACCGCGCCGGGGCGAGGCGTACCGTCGAGGGCGATGACCTCCGGCAGCGCGACCACCGGTGCGCCGCCCCAGGCTGGTGGGTCGATGCCGGCCGTCGCAGGTGACGGCTCGTCGGTCGGGTTGACCAGCACCACGAGGACGTCGTCACCGTGGGCGTACAGGCGGGCGTGGCACCCGGTCGCTGTGAGGCCCTCCACGTGGTGGTACTGCCCCTCGCAGAAGAACCGCAGGAATCGCCTGCGCAGCGCTGCCAGGTGGCGGAGAGTGGCCACCAGCTCGGGGCAGTCCGCGAGCAGGTGGCTGTGCATCTGGCCGGGCATGACGTTGATCAGACCACCGTCCGCGAAGGCGAGCAGCGAGCCGCGCGGGTGCTCGTTGACGTTGGCGTTGAGCCGCACGTGCGGGAAGACGTAGCGGAACGGTGCGTCCTCCTCGAGGTCGGCGCCGTTGCGCCAGTCCCACGTGTAGTCGAGGTCCGGCACCTTCTGATCGGTGATCATCTCGCCGGAGAAGGTGCCCCGCGGGTCCTTGCTCCGCACCAGCGCCTGAATGGCGCGCCCGACCTCGAGCAGCCGGTCGCCCTCCTCGTCGGGGGCGCCGTCCGCAGTGGGGTTGTAGTTGGGCTCGAACCAGGACCAGTACTGGTCCCAGCAGGTCGAGGTGGCGCCGAGCTCGAGGAGGCGCGCGTGTTCGGCGAGGATCGCCTTGCGCATCCCCGGCGCGAGGAGCGAGCCGCGCACCATTGCGTGGGTGCCCATGAAGGGCACCCGGAAGCGCGGCAGGAAGTCCAGCCCGTAGGTCCAGTCGTCGCCAACGGCCTGCCCCGCAGCGTTGTGGTGCTTCCACTCCTCGGGCGACTCGTTGGTGTCGCGCAGGAGGTGGTGGCTCACGAACAGCGACACAGGCACGCCCAGCTCCCGGCACCGGTCGAGTGCGGCCCGCAGGTCGTCCTCTGTGCCCAGCCGGGGGTTCATGACGATCGGGAGGCCGTTCTTCTCCCACCAGTGCCACACGCACAGCTCGGCCAGCCCCAAGTCGGGGTCGGCGAGCTCCTCGGCGTACTGAGGAAGGTCATCGATGGTGAAGTTCACCGGAGCGTGTCGGATCGCCGGCCACACCGAGCGAATGCCGAGCGCCTCGCGGATGTGCTGCGGTGCGTCGTAGGGGTATGCCGCTGCCGCGAACTCCTGAAAGGCCCGGGCGCCGGTGTGCCATCCCCCCTCGTGCAGGACGACCACGTAGTCGCCGCTGTCCCAGGTGTCACCGGGGGCGATGGTGGGGAAGTGCAGCCAGCGCAGGGCGAACTCGTCCCTTGACCGGTCGGGCCGCTCGAGCAGGAGTCCCTGGGCGGCGTAGCGGCGGTCGCGGGAGTAGAGCGTCAGGCCGCCGCGCGAGTCGCCGTAGTCGAGCCACTTCATGCTGAACTCGAAGGCGCCGTAGCCGTAGTAGCGCTGCAGGGGGGTCTCGAGGAAGGAGGCGTCGTCCGGGCGCATGGCCAGCTGCCGCAGTGGCCACACGGTGCCCCGGCTCAGCCGAAGCCTCGTCTCGTCCGACCCGGTCACGGCGACGCGCGGCGGGTGCCCGGCGGGCGACGCGCGCAGGGACACGCGGGCGTCGGGGTCCTGGCCACCCGCGGTCAGGCCGAGCAGCTGCGGGAACGCGACCTGTGGGACGGGCAGCTCGCCACCGTTGTGCACACGGGCCCGCAGCACGAGTCCCTCGGGAGCCGACCGGAGCTCGATCTCGACGGTGATCGAGGCGGCGTGGTGGGCGGAGCCGAGCTGGGGGTAGGTGAGGCGGAGCCCGTCGGGTTCGCGCACGACCTCGGGCCGGCCGTGCGTTCCGGTCTCGAGATAGTGCGAGCCGTAGCCCGGGAGGGGGAGGGCCAGCCGGAGGAGCCCGGCGTCGTGCGCGTCAACGATGAGCTCTCGACCGTCCGGCTCCAGCCGCGCGCTGTGCAGGGCCCCGGTCGCGAGGTCCACGCCGACCCGCCCGCCGCGCACCGTGATCCACTCGGTCGGGCTCTGGGTCATGCCGGGCTCCTCGCGGTCAGAAGGTGGGGTCAGCGGCGCGATCGTGGCGTCGTAAGGCATTATGCATAGACATGACCAATTCGCCTTCCGTGCGGGACGTGACGCGCCCGCGAGACCGATCATGCATCACGCATTGGACGGCTTGGCGCATTGCGCCGATCGCTCGCTCGTTTGGATACTGGGCGCCATGACCGACCTCGCGGCGCTGCAGGCGCTGTCCGACCGCGGAAGCCTGGTCGACCAGGTGCGCGACTCGATCCATGCCGCGATCACCTCCGGTCGGCTCGACCCCGGGGACCGCCTGCGGGAGATCCCCCTGTCGAAGCACTTCGGGGTCTCCACCACCCCGGTGCGCGAGGCGCTGCGCCGGCTGGAGAGCGAGGGTCTCGTCCAAGTGCATCCCCGCCGCGGCGCAGTCGTCACGGCACTGGAGGAGGGGGTGGTGGCCGACCTCTACGACCTTCGGCTCGTCCTCGAGGTGGAGGCGGTGCGGCTGGCCGTCGTCCGGGAGAACCTCGAGCTCGGACCCGTCTACGGCCTGCTGGGAGAGCTGGAGCGGTTGGTGGACGAGGGTGACGCCGCGTTCGCCGAAGTTGACGTCCTGCTGCACCGAGCAATCAACGACCTCGGCGGCAACCGACAGCTGGCGATCGAGGCGGAGCGCGTCCACCGCAGGATCCAGGCGGCCCGGGTCCGGGCGTCGGTGCCGGGGCGGCTCCGCACCGCCCAGGACCAGCACGCCGAGATCGTCGAGGCCCTGCGCAAGCGGGACCCGGAGCGGGCACAGGATGCCGTCCGCCGGCACATCACCTCGGCCAAGGAGAACGTGCTCGGCTTCCTCAGGAACCGTGCCGCGGCCGCAGAGGGCACGCCCGACCCGAACGTGGCAGGCGAGGTCACGGCACGGATCCCCAACGTCGTGGAGGCCGTCTAGGCATTATGCAGAAAACGAGCTAAGTCCTTCCTGACAACAGGGGCAGGTCGTTACTCTGAACCGGACCGGGACCCCCAAGGCAGGAGTCGGGCTCACTCATGAGGATCACGAAGGTCGCCGCGTACGCGGTCAAGTCCGAGAACGCGTACGCGATGTCCGGGGCGGTGCGGCCGGGGGAGCGGTTGCCCGGGACGGACTACCGCCGGTTCGCCCCCCACCGCCAGCTCTACTCCGACCGCTCGGAGGCCGCCCTCGTCCGTGTGGAGACCGACGAGGGCCTCGTGGGCTGGGGCGAGGCACAGGCGCCGATCGGGCCGGAGGTCGTGCTGACCGTCGTGGAGAAGGTGCTCGGTCCCACCCTGCTGGGGCTGGACCCGCTCGCCACGACCGCTCGTGCGGTCGACATGTACGAGACCCTGCGTGTGCGGGGTCAGGTCGGGGGCTTCCAGCAGGATGCGATCGCGGCGCTCGACACCGCGCTTTGGGACCTGCGCGGCCGAGCCGTGGGTCTGTCGATCGCCGAGCTGGCGGGTGGCAGGCTGCGCGACCAGCTGCCCTGCTATGTGACCGGCCTGCGCGAGAAGACTCCGGAGGGTCGTCGCGAAGAGGCTGCCCAGTGGGCGCGCCAGGGCTTCGGGGTCAAGCCCTGCCTCGGCTTCGGTGTGCGCCCCGACGCCGACGAGGTGCTCGGACTGCGCGAGGCCATGGGTGATGACGCGTGGCTGGCTGTCGACGGCATGTGGGGGTACACCTTGCCGGAGGCCAGGACGCTGGGGCGGGTGCTGGCCGAAACCGACGTCGCCTTCTTTGAGTCACCGATCGCGCCGGAGGACGTCGTGGGGCACCGCGAGCTCGTTCGCAGCCTGGACCTCCCGGTGGCGGTCGGCGAGCCGCTGCGTACGCGACACCAGTTCGTGCCTTGGCTGACGCAGCGGGCGATGGACGTGGCCCAACCCGACCTGATGCGCAACGGCGTGGGGGAGACGCTGGCCATCGCGACCCTGGCGTCGGCGCACCACGTCCCGGTCGCGCTGCACACCGGGGTCGTGACCTCCGTGGGGATGGCAGCGTCGTGGCAGGTGGCCGCCGCACTGCCCAACTTCGTGGTGCAGGAGTTCCAGCCGGTCATGCTCGAGACCTTCGGCCATCTTGTGATGGAGGGACTCAGTGCCGATGCAGGGTTCGTGCAGGTCCCGACCGAACCCGGGCTCGGCGTCACCGTCGACGAGGACCGGGTCCGGGCGATGGCCGCGGCGGTCGTCGAGATCAAATTGTGAGCTCGCGCCGTCCCGTCCGTCCGGACTGGGCCGAGCTGCCGGTCGGGGACCACCTGCTCGCGGAGTGCCCACGGTGGGACGGGCCCCGACAGCGCCTGTCGTGGGTGGACGTGCTGGGCGGCACGCTGGCGACCGCGCGTCGGCTGGACGGTGTGTGGGTCGAGGTCGAGCACCGTGCGTTCGGACGGGTGCCGACAGCCGCCGAGCCGCTACCGGACGGTGCCCTGGCCGTGGCCGTCGACGGCACGGTGTCCGTGGTACGGCCGGACGGTGCTGTGACGCAACGTGTGGCCGTGTGCCCGGACTTCCCCGCGGTGCGGACCAACGACATGACGGTGGACCACGCCGGCCGACTGCTGGTCGGGCTGTTCACCGAGGACCGCGTCTCGGCCCGCGGCGGCGTTGTCGCGGTGGACCTGGGGGACGGCTCGGTCGCGCCCGTGGTGCAGGGCTACGTCACCGCCAACGGCCTCGCCGTATCGCCGGACGGCGAGCACCTGTACGCGGTGGACACCGCCCGGGGGACTCTCAGGCGGCACCGGCTCGGCAACGGCGTAGATGCCGGCAAGGTGCTTGTCGACTACAGGGGCCCGGGTGTTCTCGACGGCATCGCCCTCGGGCCGGACGGCGACGTGTGGGTTGCCATCTGGGGCGCCGGGGTGGTGCACCGTTACGACCCGACCGGAAGGCTGCGCGAGGTCGCCACGGCACCGGTCAGGCGACCGTCCGCGGTGGCGGTCGTCCCGGTCGCCGCAACCATGCAGCTGGTGGTGACCACGGCGCGATCGCAGCCAGTGGTGGGGGCCACAGCGCCGTCGCGGCCGCCCGCGCACGATGGCGCTCGGAAAGCCCTCGACCCAAGTCCTGAGGGTCGCCTTTATGCCACGCCGCTGCCCAGCTGACCAGGAAAGGCCAGGGATGGATCGTCTCGAAACCCTTCTCGCAGAACGGGACTGCGAGCGCCTCACCTACCGCTACTGCCGGTTCGCGGACTGCGGCGAGGCGTCGCGCCTGGCCGAGCTGTTCACCGAGGACGGGGTTTTCACCACACCGGACATGACGCTGCGCGGGCGGCTCGAGATCGCCCGGACGTTTGCCGAGCGAGAGGCCCTGACCGATCTGCAGACGCTGCACCTGTGCACCAACGTCGACGTCGAGGTGCTCGACGAGTCCTTCGCGCGCGGCTGGGTCAACGTGTGTCTTTTCCGCCGCTGGCGTGACGCCGGCTCGACTGCTCCGGTGCCGTTCACCACGCCCTCGGTCGTCGCGGCCTACGACGACACGTATGCGCGGGTGGGCGGACGCTGGCTTCTCGCGACCCGGACCCAGCGGGTCGTCTTCGCAGACCCCGCCGACACGGGTTGGACCCGCCCCAAGACTCGTTGACACCACATTATGCATAAGATATAACGTTCCTACGTTTCAGCAACGGCGCTGGGGAGGCATTGATGGATGGTCAGACCGGTCTCGACCGCAGGACGTTCTTCAAGGGGGCAGGGCTCGTCGGGGCGTCACTAGCCGTTCCGTCGCTCCTGGCTGGGTGCGGCGGCGAAGGGGCAGGAGCCACCGGTGCGCAGAAGCTGGCGTTCTGGTGGAACCCCAGCGTCGAGTCGGCCGACCAGATGACGGCCTGGATGGATGGCGTGATCAAGGAATTCGCCGCAGCCAACAAGGGCACGACGGTCGAGTCCACGACCCAGCCCTCCGAGCAGCTCGCGAGCAACTTCCGCACCGCCTGCCAGTCCCGGTCCGGACCGGATCTGCAGCACGAGTACTCCGGTCCGTACACGATGCAGTTCGTCTGGGAGAAGTGCATCGCCCCGCTCGACGGGACCCTCGACGCCGAGGAGATGAAGCATGTCCTGCCTCCGCAGGCGTTGGACATCTACAAGTTCGCGGGCAAGACCTGGGCACTGCCCTGGTACAACGCCCCCATCCCGCTGATGTACAACAAGGCGCTCTTCCGCAAGGCCGGTCTCGACCCGGAGAAAGCGCCCGCCACGATGGACGAGATGATGGCCGCGGCCGCGGCGCTGCGCAAGGCTGGCGTGACGCCATGGGGGTACGGCGTCAAAAACCTCACCGGCATCGGCAACTTCTCCGGCATGTTCAACACCCAGAACCTCGACAACCCGCGGGAGCTGCTCCCGGTCGTTCTGGGTGAGCAGAGGTACACCGACGGCAGGTTCTCCGAGTGGCTGACCTGGGTCAAGGAGATGGTCGACGCCAAGGTCTTCAACCCCGACGTCACTTCGCTGGAGTATGCGGACGCCATGAACATGTTCTTGGCCGGCAAGTGCGCCTTCGCGATCACGAGCAGTCTCACGAAGTTCCAGAAGGCGCTGGGCGATGACCTGGGCGTGATGGCGCCGCCGAAGCGTGGGACGGGTTCCCTCGCCGGCAAGGTGCACTTCAACTCGCACCCGCTGTTCATCACGGCCTTCGCCGAGCACAAGGAGCTGGCGGCGAAGTTCCTCGCCTACCTGCACCGGCCGGAGGCCCTGAACGGGATGTACAAGGCCACGGGCTTCTTCCCGGCGGACGACCGTTTCGACAGCGGCACGATGAACTCGGACCAGGACAAGCAGCTCTGGGAGCTGCAGAGCAACCAGTCGACCATCGGCTACCAGAACTTCTGGCCCTCCAAGATGGACCGGGAGAACGTGTTTCTCGCCGTCCAGGCGGTGTTCTCCGGGACCGCGCCCGCAAAGGCCGCCGCGGATGTCGAGAAGCGGCTCGACGGCTGGCGCAAGGCGTCGGCCAACGAGCTGAAGAACTTCAAGGACTGGTCGGGCAGCTGACCGCTCGCCTGGACGGACGGCTGGCAGGACCGCGCACGACCGACCTTTGAGGTGACCTCACCATGACTTCGATCCCCGCTTCCCGCTCGCCGCGAACGACGCGGCGGCGGGATGCGCGGGCAGCCGCAGTCTTCCTGCTGCCCGCGGTCCTGTTCCTGGCGTTCGTCTTCTTCTACCCGATCGCGTCGGTGGTCAGGACCAGTTTCCTGGACCCCTTCACCGACGAGTTCGCCGGACTGGCCAACTACCGCTCACTGTTCGCCGACCCGATCTTCCACGCGGCGGTGGTCAACAACCTCAAGCTGGTCGTAGTCCTGCCGGTCCTGGTGGTCACCTCGATCGTCATCGCCCAGGTGCTCCACGACCAGATCCGGGGCTGGCGGGTCTACCGGGCGATCATCTTCATGCCCTACGTCGTGCCGGTCGTCGTCGCGGCCCTGGTGTTCGGCCAGATCCTGCAGAGCCGCGGCCTGGTCAACGGACTGCTCGAGTCCGTGGGCCTCGGGGGCCTCGCGCAGAACTGGTTGGGCGACCCGAAGACCGCG
>Ga0247821_10002226_pt1 | contig 10675 bp, 13 predicted proteins | sample 13C_Glycerol_Day_FD_192481 | JGI IMG/M metagenome (GOLD analysis project Ga0247821, IMG submission 192481) | Soil microbial communities from agricultural site in Penn Yan, New York, United States - 13C_Glycerol_Day14 | ecosystem: Environmental > Terrestrial > Soil > Agricultural land | place... | reverse complement strand
GACACGGGAAACCGTCGCGATCGACAGCTTCGCGCGGGCCGCGACGTCATAGATCGTCGCCGGCCGGCCGGTAGGACCGGAAGGCATCGGAGTTCGCTCCTCAGGGGGGCAGTGGAAGCGCTTACAGTTTCGATACCCTGCCGTGGATCGTTCAAACGGTCAAGACCTCGGGGCCGGTTTGAGAGGATGCGGGGGTGACCTCAGACGAGCGGAAGGACCGGGTCTTCCTGGTCCGGCACGGAGAGACCGAGTGGAGCAAGTCGGGCCGGCACACGTCGGTCACCGACCTGCCGCTGACGGCTGACGGTGAGCGCGTCGCCGCGAGTCTGCGCGACCGGCTGGCGGCGGAGTCCTTCGACCTGGTGCTGACGTCACCGCGGCAGCGCGCCCGGCGTACGGCGGAGCTCGCAGGCTTCCCCGGCGCGGAGGTCGACGACGACCTGGTCGAGTGGAACTATGGGGACTACGAGGGGATCACCACCGCGGAGATCCGCGAGACCGTCCCCGGCTGGACCGTCTGGGACGATCCGGTACCGAACGGCGAGACCCCCGCCGAGGTCGCCGCGCGCCTTGACCGCGTCAACGCCCGCCTGGCCGCCGTGCCCGGTGACGTGCTGGTCTTCGGCCACTCCCACGCCCTCCGCGGCCTCACCGCCCGCTGGCTGGAACTCGACGTCACCGAGGGCCGCCACTTCGTCCTGAACACCGCCACCGTCTCGACCCTCGGCTGGGAGCGAGGTTCACCCGCGATCCTGCACTGGAACGCTTGACCGCTAGGCGGTCAGGCGGGTGATGAGGAGGTCCACGCGGGCCTGGGTGTGGCTCGGGCGCAGGCGGTGGGTGTGGTTGAGGGTGGCTTGACCGTGCAGGGCGCTCCAGAAGACCTCGGTGAGGGTCTCGGGGTCGGTCTCCGCGAACGGTTCCACGCCGGCGCGGATCTCCTCGAAGGCGTCCTTCAGCGGGGAGGGGCTGTCCGGGGTACCGAACGACAGGTCGGTGGGGCGGACGAAGATCGCCTCGTACACGGCGGGATGGTCGGCGGCGTAGCCGAGATACGCCTGGGCCAGCGCCCGCAGACCGCCGGCAGCGCGCGCCGCACGCATCGCTGCGGTCAGTTCCTCGACGCCCTGCAGGGCGACCGCGTCGGCGATCGCGTCCATGTTCTTGAAGTGGCCGTAGAGGACCGGCTGGCTGTAGTCGACGGCCTCGGCCAGGCGGCGGGTGGTGACCGCGCCCCAGCCGACGGACTCGGCGAGCTCGCGGGCGGTGCGCAGGATCAGGTCGTGGCGTTCCGCGCGGGCCCGCTCGCGGCGTGACTGGGTCGGCATACCCGAATGCTAGCACCGCTAGACAATCTAGCGGCGACAGGTCTAGCATTGCTAGAAAGATTAGCAATGCTAGATCAGAGGAGTTCCACCATGCGCCGCTTCACCACCGTCCTGACCGTTCTGCTCGGGATCTTCCCGCTGACCTTCGGTTCACGGTTCCTGTTCGACGGGGCCGGCGCCGCGGCCGGGTTCGGCATCGACCCGTGGCCGACCGGCACGGCCGCCGGGTACTTCCCGGTGAAGGGCATCCGCGACATCGCCCTCGGTCTCGTCCTGCTCACCCTGTTCGTCGTGCTGCGGCAGCGCCGGACCACCGGCGTGATCATGGCGGTCCTCGTGATCATCCCGATCACGGACATGATCGTCGTCTTCAGCCACGGCGGCCCGGCCGCGACGGCCCTGGGCGTGCACGGCCTCACGGCCGCCGTCATGCTCGTCGACGCGCTGCTCCTGCTCCGCGAACGCGTCGTCACCACGGAGAAGGACCTTCAGCCGGTCCACTCGTAGAACTCGATGGAGCAGTGCTCGCGGAACCCGAGCGCCTCGTACACGGGCCGCCCGGCCGACGACGAGCCCAGGACGGCGTACTCGGCGTCCACGTCACGCAGGGCGCCGTACGTGATCGCCGCACCGATCCCACGCCGCCGGGCCTGCGGCACCGTCATCACGAAGTAGAGCCCGGCCACGCCCGCGCCGAGGAACACCGTCGCGGTCGCGACCGGCGTACCGTCCGACCACCCGATGTAGTGCCGCCACGGGTCGTCGTACCCGAGCTTGCGGTAGACCGACGCGACCCACCGGGCCTCCCGCTCGCCCTCGCCGAAGCCCTGTCCGAGCGTTGCTTCCCACACAGCCAGCGCCTCGTCGTCGCCGACCCGGGTCAACGACAACCCGGGAACGGCGCGGGGCTCGACCAGCTCCGGGATCCGCACCGCCATCCCCGGCTCCGCGCCGGCGGGGACGAACCCCGCCGCGACCAGCTCCGCGGGCGCGATCCGCATCGACGGCCCGACGTGCCAGGTCCCCGGGACGCCGTGGTTCGTCAACTCCGCCACGGATTCGGCGATCACCCCCGCGTCGGAGGCCCGCACCACCGCGTTGTGGTAATCGATGGGCGACCCGCCGATCGTCCACTCCGCCCGCTCGTCCACCCGCTGCGAACCACCGCCCGCGGCACCCATCGCCATCAGCAATTCGGCCGCGTTCTCCTCGATCGCCCGCACCACGTCCATCTGCCCAGTCTGTACGGTCGCGCGACAAGCGCCGGTGTCTGGGGACAGGTTATTGCTTGTTCCCAGACCCCAACGGATGTCGTCACTACCCCGGCAGGGCGTTCCACTGCTCGAGCGTGGAGATCAGGAGCGTGGCGGTGGGGAGCGAGGCGATCTCGGAGCGGGTCACGAAGCGTGCGTCCGACGCGTCGTCACCCGGTGTGAGCTCGCCGCCGACGGCTGTCGCCTCGTAGTCGCGGATCACGTAGAGCTGTCCCCGCGGGCCGGGGCGCTCGACCTCGCCGACCAGGGTGCCGACCTCGACGGTCAGGCCCGTCTCCTCGGCGACCTCCCGCGCGACCGCCGCCGGATCGTCCTCGCCCGGCTCGACCCGTCCGCCCGGGATCGACCACAGACCGCGCCCCGGCTCGTTGGCACGGCGTACCACGAGCAGCCGGTGCTGCTCGTCGTACACCAGGGCACCCACACAGTCGACGCGCTCCATGCCCCCGAAGAATAGAGCGTCTGTGCACAAGTGCCAGGTCTCGTCGGTGAACGCGGATAGCATCAGCGGTGACAGCCACCCGGCGAAGGGACCCAGGACCGCTCGTGCTCATCGACCTGCACACCCACTCGAACCGTTCGGACGGCACCGATCCGGTGGACGTCCTGATGAGGCATGCGCAGCAGGCCGGGCTCGATGTGATCGCGCTCACCGACCATGACACCGCCGACGGGTGGGTGGACGGCCGCCGGGCCGCCGAGGAGCTCGGCATCGGCTTCGTGCCGGGGCTGGAGATCTCCTGCAAGCTCAACGGGATCAGCGTCCACCTGCTCGGCTACCTGCTCGACCCGGCCTACGCCCCGCTCGCGAAGGACCTGCAGGTGGTCCGCGAGGGCCGCACCGACCGGATCCCGACGATCGTGGCCCGGCTGAACAGCATCGGCGTGCCGCTCACCGTCGAGGAGGTGCTGGCCCAGGCGACGGGGACGCCGTCGGTCGGCCGCCCGCACGTCGCCGACGCCCTGGTCGCGAACGGCACGGTCGCGAACCGCAGCGAGGCGTTCGACCGCTTCCTCGCCGACGGCCGCGCCGGCCACGTGCCGCACTACGCGCTCGAGCCGGGCCACGCGATCGACCTGGTCCGCCAGGCCGGCGGGGTGCCGGTCATCGCGCACCCGTGGGGCCGGTCGAGCTACAAGGTGATGACCGAGGAGAACCTGGCCGCTCTGGTCGCCGACCACGGCCTGGCCGGCATCGAGGTCGACCACCAGGACCACTCGCCGGAGTCGCGGGAGGCGCTGCGCGCCATCGCCCGCAATCTCGGCATCGTTTACACCGGCTCCAGCGACCACCACGGCGCCGGCAAGATCGACCACGACCTGGGTGTGAACTCGACCGAGCCCGAGCAGTTCGAGCGCCTGCTGGAGATCGCCAAGAGCAACGCCGCCGCCTCCGACGCGCAGGTCCCCGAGGCCTACCTTCCGTGAACAGTGTCATCAACCTGGGTTTGCTCAGTGAGGTGGTGGTCACGCTGTTCGTGATCATGGACCCGCCGGGCACCGTGCCGGTCTTCATCTCGCTCACCGCCGGCCAGTCCCGCGCGGTGCGGAAGAAGGCGGCCTGGCAGGCGGTGCTGGTCGCGTTCGGCGTGATCGTCGTGTTCGCGGCGTTCGGCCAGCAGATCCTGCACCACCTCGGCATCACGCTGCCCGCCCTGCAGTGCGCGGGCGGTCTGCTGCTCCTGCTGATCGCGCTGCAGTTGCTGACCGACACCGCCGAGGACCCGGTGCAGACGAAGAACGTGAACATCGCGTTCGTCCCGCTCGGTACGCCGCTGCTCGCCGGGCCGGGCGCGATCGTCGCCACGATGGTGTTCGTGCAGCGGGCGAACGGGTCGCTGCCGGACGTGGTCGCGATCTCGGTCGGCATCATCGCGATCCACCTGGTGATGTGGCTGACGCTGCGGTTCTCCGGCGTCATCATGCGGATCCTGGGGGAGAACGGCGTCCTGCTCGTCACCCGGATCGCCGGTCTGCTGCTGAGCGCGATCGCCGTCCAGCTGGTCGCGGACGCGGTCACCGACTTCATCAAGGCCGGCTGAGATGAACGACATGCTTCCCGGGATGCCGACGCGGTTGTTCGTGGCGACGCCGACGAAGCTGCTGACGTTCGCGGACTGCAAGCGGAAGTACCGCTACACCTACCTCGAGACGCCCCGGCCGCCGAAGGGGCCGCCGTGGGCGCACAACACGGTCGGCGCGATCGTGCACGAGGTGCTCGCCGACTTCTTCGGGCGCTGGCCCGCGTCCCGCCGGACGCCGGACGAGGTCGTCGCGAAGATGCGGTCGAGCTGGCGCAGCGAAGGGTTCCGCGACGAGCAGCAGTCGCTGGACTGGCGGGACCGGTCGACCGAGATGGTGCTCGGCTACCTGCGCGACTCCGATCCGTACTACGAACCGCGCGGCGTCGAGCGGACGGTCGCCTTCACCACCGCACGGGCCTCACTGCGCGGGCGGGTCGACCGGATCGACGAGCGCCCGGCTCGCGACGGGAGCGGCGGGACCGAGCTGGCGATCGTCGACTACAAGACCGGACGCCGGCCGCTGACCCCGGTCGACGCCCGGTCGTCGCTGGCGATGGCGCTGTACGTGCTCGGTGCGCGGCGCGTGCTGCACAAGCCATGCACGCGGGTCGAGCTCCACCACCTCCCGACGAACACGGTCGCCGCCGCCGATCACGACGACGCGTCGCTCGCCCGGCACCAGCAGCGCGCCGAGGCGATGGCCGACGATGCGGCCGCCGCCGAGGCCCGCTGGGCCGAAGGCCTGACGCCGGCGGAGGCGGACGCCGTGTTCCCGCCGGAGCCGTCGCCGCTGTGCGGCTGGTGCGACTTCGCCAAGATCTGCCCCCAGGGCCGCCGCGAGTCCCCGCCCCGCGACCCGTGGGCCGGCCTGGACGAACCGTCGCCGATCCCGCTCGAGGATGTTGGCTGAGCTCTGCAGCTCGACAGTACGTATACGTCCACTGCCCGCTTGCCGGGCGGGTGCGCACGCCTGACGGATGGGTCGACCGGCGGACACCTCCTGTCGAGCTGCCGCCGTGCCAGCGGCGTGTGCGTGGGATGCCAGCGGAGCGGAGCACTCTGAGGGTGAACGCCATACCGAATGAGAAACGGGGGCTCGCCTGATGGGTGCGAAGACTGTGAACAAGCTGGCGGTGCCGGGGGCAACGCTGCACTACGAGGTCACCGGATCGGGACCGGTGCTGTTGCTGATCGCGGGCGGCGGGACCGACGCCGGCGTGTTCTCCGGGATGGTCGGCCAGCTCGCCGCCGAGTACACGGTGGTGACCTACGACCCGCGCGGCAACTCCCGCAGCCGGTCCGACGGTGACGCGACGGACGAGTCCGTCGAGCAGTCGGCCGCCGACGCGCTGGCCCTGCTCGACGCGGTCGCCGGCCACGAGCCGGCGTACGTCTTCGGCACCAGTTCGGGCGCGATCACCGGCCTCGAGCTGATCACCCGGCACCCCGACCGGGTCCGGATGCTGGTCGCGCACGAGCCGCCGTGCACCGAGGTGCTGCCGGACGCGGACGATGCGCGCGCGTTCTTCGAGGACGTGTTCGAGACGTACCGCGAGGACGGGCTGACCGCGGCCGACGTGGTGTTCATGATGGGCACCGGCATGGACGACGACGCGATGCCGCCGATGGAGGACCTGCTGCCGGAGTACCGCGAGCTCGCGGAACGGATGCAGGCGAACGCGGCCACCTTCTACGAGCACAAGCTCCTGCCGTTCACCCGGTATCTGCCGGATCTCGACGCGTTGAAGCGGGTCGCCGATCGCGTCGTCCCGGCCGCCGGGCTGGAGTCGTTCGCGCACCTTCCCGGGCGGCCGATCGAGGTCGTCGCGGAGCACCTCGGCTGGCCGGTGGTGATGTTCCCGGGCGGGCACGGCGGCTACGCGAGCCACCCGGCGCCGTTCGCCACCCACCTCGCCCATCTGCTGAAGACCGACACCCTGTAGGTTCCTGTTCTTCCCCCGGGCACCGGTCCGGGCGTGGGTCTGAGGGGTCCCGCGCCCGGACCGGTTATTTTTGTTGACGCCTCGGCGCGCACCGGCGTACCGTCCCTCTTCTGCCCTTGACAATTCGGCGTGGTCCAACCATGCCGTCACAGTGGTGTCCGAACCCCCGGGTCCTGATGGATCCGGGGCAGTTCCGCGTGCCGCTGTGCTTCTCGGACACCGCTAGGAGTGCGAGAGGAGGTAGTAGTGGGTGTCTACTGGGCGATCGCCGTCCGGTCCTTCCGGCGGTTCTCGACGTACCGGATCGCCAGCGTGTCCGGCATCTTCACCAACACGATCTTCGGGTTCATCCTGTGCGGCGTCTATCTGACCCTGTGGCGCGAACGCCCCGGGCTCGGCGGGTACGACGTCCCTGACGCGCTCACGTTCGTGTGGTTGCAGCAGGGGTTGCTGATGCCGATCGGGATCTTCGGCGCGACCACCACGAACGAACTGGGGGAGCGGGTCCGCAGCGGCGAGATCGCCGTCGACCTGTACCGGCCGACGCAGCTGTTGCTGTGGTGGATGTCCGTCGATCTCGGGCGGGCGATGTTCCAGCTGCTGGTCCGCGGCGGCGCACCGTTGCTGGTCGGCGCGCTGGTGTTCGACCTCAAGTTCCCGACGAGCGTGAGCCTGTGGCCGGTGATCGCGCTCGGGCTGGTGCTCGGGATCCTGGTCAGTTTCTCGATCCGGTACCTGGTCGCGTTGTCCGGGTTCTGGATCACGGACTCGCGCGGGATGGAGCACCTCGCGCTGGTGCTGTCGCTGTTCTTCGCCGGGACGATCCTGCCGCTGGTCGCGTTCCCCGGCTGGATCGGTACGGTCGCGCGTGCGACGCCGTGGGCCGCGACCATGCAGGTGCCGATCGACATCTGGCTCGGCCGGAACCCCGCTGGGACCGGGGCGGCGCTGGTGTTCCAGGTGGGCTGGCTCCTGGTGCTGCTGCTGATCGGGCAGTTCGCCACCACGCTCGCAACCCGGAAGGTGGTGATCCAGGGTGGTTGAGCGTGTCCTCCGCGCGCCCGCGCAGTACTGGATGCTGATCGTGTTGTGGATCCGGTCCGCGCTGGCGTACCCGGCGTCGTTCGTGCTGATGCTGGTGAGCTCGATGCTGGTCACGGTGACGGACTTCATCGCGGTGCTGTTCATGTTCAGTCACATCAGGTCGTTCGGCGGGTTCTCGCTGCCGGAGATGGCGTTGCTCTACGCAACGGCCTCGATGGCGCTCGGGGTGGCCGATCTGGTCACCGGATCGATCGAGCGGGTCGGCGAGCGGATCCGGACCGGCTCGTTCGACGCGTACCTGATCCGGCCGGTGCCCGCGTTCCTGCAGACCGCGGCGGACGGGTTCGCGCTGCGCCGGCTCGGCCGCCCGCTGCAGGCCGCGACCGTGCTGGTGCTCGCGCTGATCCACCTCGAGGTCGACTGGACAGTTGCCCGCGGCCTCATGCTGGGCGTCTCGCTGGTCGCCGGGTCGGTGATCTTCGGGGCCCTGTTCGTGCTCGGCGGCGCGTTCCAGTTCGTCTCGGTCGACTCCGCCGAGTTGGCCAACTCGGTCACGTACGGCGGGCAGGCGCTGACGCAGTTCCCGTTGACGATCTTCGGCAAGGAGATCGTGCGGGCCGTGACGTTCGTCGTACCGCTTGCCTTCGTCAACTACTACCCGGTGCTGTTCGTGCTGGGTAAGCCGGCGCCGTTGGGGCTGCCGTCCTGGATCGGGCTGCTGTCGCCGCTGGTCGCGGTGCTGATGGTCGCGCTGGCATCGCTGGCGTGGCGGGCCGGTCTTCGTCGCTATCGCAGTACAGGGAGCTGAAGTGGCTGTCATCGAGTTGGACAACGTGTCGCGGGCGTTCACGGTCACCTCGCGGTCCGGGATGCGCCGGACCAAGCGGGAGGTCCGGGCGGTGGACGGGATGACCTTCACCGTCGAGCCGGGCGAGGTGGTGGGGTACATCGGGCCGAACGGGGCCGGGAAGTCCACCACGATCAAGATGCTGACCGGGATCCTGGTGCCGTCCGGCGGATCGATCCGGGTGGCCGGCGTCGACCCGTCGCGGCACCGGCTGAAACTCGCCCGGCGCATCGGCGTCGTCTTCGGCCAGCGCACCACCCTGTGGTGGGATCTGCCGTTGAAGGACTCGTTCGCCGTCCTGCAGAAGATGTACGACGTACCGCTCGCCCGGCACCGGGAGAACCTGGCGACGTTCGTCGAGTTGCTCGACCTCGGCGACCTGCTCGATGTCCCCGTCCGCCAACTGTCGCTCGGGCAGCGGATGCGCGGCGACATCGCGGCGGCCCTGCTGCACGACCCCGAGATCGTCTACCTGGACGAGCCGACGATCGGGCTGGACGTGATCAGCAAGGCGCGGCTGCGCGAGTTCCTGGCGCAGGTCAACGCGGAGCGCCGGACGACGATCATCCTCACCACCCACGACCTCGACGACATCGAGGCGCTGTGCACCCGAGTGATGGTCATCGACCACGGGCACCAGATCTTCGACGGCACCCTCGACCGCCTCAAGTCCAGCCAGTCCGCGCCCCGCACCCTGGTCGTCGACCTCGCGACCTCGCTGCCACCCATCGAGGTCACCGGAGCCACCGTGGTCAAGGTCGACGGCCCCCGCCAGCACCTCACCTTCCCGACCAGCACGAGCGCGGCGCCCCTACTGGCCGAGATCGCCGCCAACTACCCGCTGATGGACCTCTCGGTCTCCGAACCCACCATCGAATCCGTCATCACCCAGCTCTACACACCCGCAACCCGGTGACTAGCGGGTGAGACCGTTCGGCCTGTGGGCGGTCCTGGGCTGGGACGCCCGCTCGGTGGTCGTGGCGGCGGCTTGCTCGGCCGGCGCCGGAGCGAGTCGCAGCTGTTCGTTCATCACCCGGTGAAAACCGTCCTGGCCGCGGACCATCCCGTCCAGGTCGATTGCCTGCGGCAACACCGGCGCCGCGTCGAACACCCGGGCATGCGCCGCGACCAGGAACGTCCGCATGATCGCGTCGCTGCCCCGCTTGAACTCGGGGCCCTGCACGAGGAAGTACGCCGCGTCGGTGAACGTCCTGCGTTGCTCGGGGTCGCGCGGATCCGCCGCACCCGCGGCCCGTGCCTCCTCCAGCTCGGCCAGCGCGTCGAACGACGCACGCCGCAAGACCTCGCAGTCCGCCTGGTCCGCGGTCTCCGTGACCACCTGGTCCGGGGACCCCAGATACGGACCGCCGGTCGCCGGATCCCGCGGCGCAGCCAGGAAGACCAGCCGGTTCCCGTTCACCGTCTCGCCGCCGCGCAACGTCACGACGTTCTGCATCCGGTGGTCGCGACCCATCCGCTCCAGAGCAACCGCCTCCAACTCGGACAGCAACTTCCACGCCGGCGTCCCCGGTTCGCGATTCCCCGCCGACGGCGACAGGCGGTACCGCATGTGCCCCTCACCGATCGTGGCCCGGACGTCGTCCGCACTCGCGTGAGGCCGCGTCCACTGCCCCTGCAGAGCAACCTGGTACCGCCACTCAGCCACATGCCGATACGCCGCCTCGAACCCCGCAACCCGCTCAGCCCGTGAACCCGCCGACGCCAGCCGCTCCTCCATCACCCCCAGAGCCGCAGCAGCCTCAGCAGCCTGCACCTCCGCAAACCCACCCAACTGATCCCAAGCAGCCGGATTGTTCACCGTCTTCACCAAATCAGGCGTAGGAAAACTCCGCCCAGTGATCCGCACACCCATACCCCGAAACCTACAAGCCCCAGGGTCCCCCGACCGCTGCCGTCAACCCTGCAACGATCCTCACCGAAGATCCGCGACCACACTCGCAAACACCTGCTCAGGCTCCAAGGCCCGCGCATCCGCCCGCCACTCCGCGAGATGATCCGCCATCACCTCGGGATCCAACGCCGGAAGCCCACCCTCGATCAACCTGCGAGCCCCGCCCACGGTCACCGCCTCGTACTCCAACTCCTGCTCCATGAAGAAGTCGTCCCGCACCCCGTCGTTCCGATGAAACCGCCCGGTATCCGGCACGAAGCAGTACACATCCTCACCCAACACCGCTGCCACCCAGATCCGCCG
>Ga0247821_10002224_pt1 | contig 10680 bp, 10 predicted proteins | sample 13C_Glycerol_Day_FD_192481 | JGI IMG/M metagenome (GOLD analysis project Ga0247821, IMG submission 192481) | Soil microbial communities from agricultural site in Penn Yan, New York, United States - 13C_Glycerol_Day14 | ecosystem: Environmental > Terrestrial > Soil > Agricultural land | place... | reverse complement strand
CGCGCCGACCGGCGCGGAGCATTTCCTGAAGGATGCGGCCGGCCGGCGCGTGGTCACGCAGAAATTCCGCGACGGCTACTTCCCGTGGCAGGGCGCCGAGATCAAGGAATTCATCGAAGGCATCAAGCGGGAAACCGATCCCCATATCGTCTTCACCCACTACCGCCACGACCGCCACCAGGACCATCGCACGATCAGCGACCTGACCTGGAACAGCTGGCGGCGGCACGTGGTGCTCGAGTACGAGATCCCCAAGTACGACGGCGACCTGGGCGCGCCCAACTGCTTCATGCCGTTGACGCGCGATGTCTGCGCGCGCAAGGCCGCGCTGATCTGCGAGGTGTTCCGCAGCCAGGCCGACAAGACCTGGCTGGAGCCGGACACCTTCGAGGCGCTGATGCGGTTGCGCGGCCTCGAGTGCGCCGCGCCCGAGAAGCGCGCGGAAGCGTTCCATTGCCGCAAGTTCGTGCTGGGCACGGGTGCGTAGCATGGGAGACAGGGCTCCGAAGATCCTCTTCATCGTGATGTCGGCGGTGACCCGTCCGGGCACGGTCGAGCAGCTGGCGCGCTCGCTGGCGCCGCACACCGTGCTGGTGCACCACGACTTCTCGCAGACGCCGAACTTCCCGATGGCGGCGCCCAACGCGCGCTTCGTCCCCGAGCCGCGGCGCACGGGCTGGGCCGTGTTCGGGTTCACCGAAGGCGTGTTCCATTCGCTGCGCTACGCGCTGGACCACTTCGACTTCGACTACCTGCAGACGCTCAGCCCGACCTGCCTGCCCATCAAGTCGATGGCGCAGTTCGAGGAACACGTGTCGGGCGATGCGGAGGCGCACTTCGACTGCATCGACCTGATGCGCGACCACGACGCGCTGATGTCGGTGGGCTACCGCGCGTTCACACCCGAAGGCTCGATGCGGCATCGGGCGCTGCGGCGGTTGTCGGGCTGGTACTTCCGCGGTGCGCATGGCCGCCGCGACGAGGCCGGCATCTGGCTGCGCAGCGGCGAGCGCCGCGGGCCGTTGCCCTGGGCCGCGCGGGCGGCGGTCGAGGTGTTCGCGAATCCGCGCGTCGGCGGCCATCCGTTCGGCGCCGCGCTGCGCCCGTACTACGGTTCCTCCTGGTTCGGCGCCCGCCGGCACGTGGTCAAGGCCCTCGTCGAGCAGTTCGAGCGTCCCGAGATCCGCGGCTGGTTCAGCCGGTTGCGCATCGCCGACGAATTCCTGTTCGGCTCGCTGCTGATGCAACTGGTGTCGACCAAGGGGCCGATGAACCACCTGATCCAGCGCTACGACGAGGCGCACGTGGGCGACTTCACGCCGGCCGACATCGAGGAACTGCGCGCATCGCCCGCCTTCTTCGCGCGCAAGTTCCCCGACGACCCGGCCGCGTCGGTGCGAACGGAGGTGCTGCGCGAACTGGTGCGCGTGGAGCCCTGGCAAGGCGCCGCCGAGGTCCCGCAGGATCAGGCGGACGGCTTGCGCATCGGCCGCAGGAACACGTCGGTGACCTCCACCGTGCGCGGCAACGAGAGCGCGTGGAGCGTGAGGGACGCCACGTCTTCGGGCTGGATGAGCCCGGAAGGATCGTAGGCCTTGCCCTCCTGCGCATGCAGCTCGGCCTGCATTCGGGTGGCGGTGCGTCCGACGTAGAGGCTGGTCACGCGCACGCCGGCCGCGTTGACCTCTTCCCGCAAGCTGTCCGCGACCGCCTTGAGCGCGTGCTTGGTCGCCGCGTACGCGCCGACGGTCGCCTTGGCCGAAACGCCCGCGCTCGAATTGATGAACACCAGCTGGCCCTGCGCCGCCTTCAGCGCGGGCAGCAGCCGTTGCGTGAGCACGTACGGTGCGCGCACGTTCGTGCGGTACTGGCGGTCCAGCTGTTCGGCGGTGGCGGTCTCGAACGGCGCGCGGTCGAGGACGCCGGCCGCGTGCACCAGGACATGGATCTCGCGCAGGTCGGCTGCGAGTGTGGACGCGAGGCGCTCCAGGTCGCCGTCGTCGCCGAGATCGGCGGTGTGGCAGGTCGCGCTCTTCACGACCGAACGCAGCGTGTCCGCATCGCGTCCGACCAGGCAGAGGCGCGCGCCGGCGTCGGCGAGCGCCAAGGCGATCGCCTGGCCGATGCCGCGGCTGGCGCCCGTCACGACCGCGATCTGTCCTTCGAGCGGCTTCATGGCGCGGGCGCCAGCAGGTCGTTGCGCTCCAGCAGCGCCGCCGCATCGCGCACGGCGGCGAAGGGCAGGCCGGAGCGCTGGGCGATGTCGAGCAAACTGGCCTTTCCGTCGGCGAGGTTGAGCACCCACAGCATCGCCATCTCGACCTGGCGCGGGCCGGCGCCGCCGGTCGCGCCGTACAGCCCGCGCTGGCCGAGCTGCGGTTCGCACTTGGGCTTGAGGTTGAGATAGCGGCCTTCGTGCTCCAGCACGTCGAAGACGGCGAGCAGCGTGTCGAATGCGCCGGCGAGCGACTCGGGCGCCACGAAGTCCGGGTTGTCGGCCGAGGTGTGGTACTCGGGGAACTGGCCGTGATGGCTGCGCATCAGGCAGCCCACGGGCAGGTTGAAGCCGGGCGATCCGTACTGGCGCTCGTCGTAGCCGTAAGGCGAGAAAGGCACTGTGCTGTAGCCGGGGTCGGCATGAGAGAGCACGTGCTGCACCGCGCGGTCGATGGTGGCGTCGTCGTGCCGGCTGCGTTTGTAGGTGAAGCTGGCGCGGTCGCCGATGCAGGTGAGCACCAGGCCGTGGCGGATGTTCTGGGCGCGCTCCTCGTTGCGGCTCAACCAGGTGATCGCGCCGATCGTGCCCGGCGCGAACACGAAGCGGTACGAGTAGCGGCGCGGCGCCTGTTGCGCCAGGTGCTTCGCGAGGAAGGTCGCGACCGCCAGGCCCGACAGGTTGTCGTCGGCCAGCGAGGGATGGCAGGCGTGGCAGGAGATCAGCACTTCCTCGCCCGTGCGGCCTTCCAGCAGGCATTCGCCGTACGTGAGCGCGCCGTCCGCCAGCGTGGAGTCGATGCAAACCTCGTACTCGGCGTCGGGCTGCCGCTCGAGTTCTTCCAGCTGGCGATGCGGCAGGCAGAAGCCCCAGGACTCCTTGTAGTAGGAGGTGCGGTAGGGGATCAGCTCGGGCCGGTCGGGCAGCGAATGCAGGTGCGGCCGCAGCTCGGCCAGCGTCATCTTGCGGTGCACCGGCACGCTGTAGTTCACCACGTGCAGGTTGTGCGCCCGGAAGTCGATCACCCGCTCGCCGGCGGTGTTCTTCACGTACGCGTCGCGGATGTTCCATTCGCGCGGCACGGTCCAGTCGAACACTCGCGTGCCGGTCGGTACCTCGTGCAACACCAGCGGGATGTCCTGGCCCAGCCGCGCCAGCGTGCGCCGCAGCCCGTCGCCGGTGATGCTGCGGCAGATCGGGTAGAGCTCCCGGACCAGCGCATGCATCGCCGCGCCGGGCGGCGGCGCGTCGTTCACTCCAGCACCTCGATGTCGGGGATGGGTACGACCAGCTTGCCGCCCCAGTCGCGCACGTAGGCCAGTTGCTGCCGGATCTCGTCCTTCAGGTTCCAGGGCAGGATGAAGACGTAGTCGGGCCGGGTCTCGGCCAGCTTCTCCGGCGGATGGATCGGGATGCGCGTGCCCGGCAGGTAGCGGCCGTGCTTGTACGGGTTGCGGTCCACCGTGTAGTCCAGGAAATCGGTGCGGATGCCGCAGTAGTTGAGCAGCGTGTTGCCCTTGCCCGGCGCGCCGTAGCCGGCGATGGACTTGCCGGCGCGCTTGGCCTCGATCAGGAACGACAGGATGTTCCGCTTGGTGCGCTTGACCTTCTCGTCGAACGAGAAGTAGGTCTCGAGCCGCCGGAAACCGGCTTCCTCCTCGCGGCGTACGAGCTCGTGCACGCGGTCGGTCACGGGATGCGACGCGTCGTCGTCATGCCGCGCATAGATGCGCATCGAGCCGCCGTGGGTCGACAGCTCGTCGACGTCGAAGACCGTCAGGCCGAAGTCGCCGAGCATGCGAATGGCCGTGATGAACGACCAGTACTGGAAGTGCTCGTGGTAGATGGTGTCGAACTGGTTCTGCTCCATCAGCCGCATCAGGTGCGGGATCTCGATGGTGATCACGCCGCCGGGCTTGAGCAGCGTCTTCATGCCGGCCGTGAAGCTGCGGACGTCGGGAATGTGCGCGAACACGTTGTTGGCCGCGATGAGGTCGGCTCGGATGCCTTCCTCCACCATCCTGGCCGCGCATTCCTGGCCGAAGAACTCCACGCGCGTCGGGATGCCCTTGCGCACGGCCTCCTTGGCGACGTTGGCGGCCGGCTCCACGCCTAGCACCGGCACGCCCAGCGCCTGGAAGTACTGCAGCAGGTAGCCGTCGTTGCTGGCCAGCTCGACCACCAGCTTCCTGGGCGTCAGGTCGAAGCGGTCGACCATCTTCCCGGCATAGGCCTTGGCGTGCGCGAGCCAGCTGTCGGAGTACGAGGAGAAGTACGCGTACTCGGTGAAGATCTCCTGCGGGCTCACGTGCTCGGGCAGCTGCACCAGCAGGCACTGGTCGCAGACGAACACGTGCAGCGGATAGAACGCCTCGACGCTCGACAGCTGGTCCGCCGGGACATAGGCCTCGCAGGGTGGGGACATGCCCAGGTCGGTGAAGGTGTGCCGCAAGGCCGCCCCGCACAGGCGGCAGCAAGCGGAACGGGCCGGCTGAAGATTCATCGCGCTCCCTCCGTGAGGGGCCGACCGCGGCCCCTGGACAGTGCTTCCATTCTGGACCGCGCCTACGCAGCCGTGCGCGGTCGAGCCATGGCTCCATCGGGCCGGTACGCGCCTTGCCGCCGTGCGTATAACCAGCCGACTTCCCTTCTCCGAAAGCCCATCATGGAACGCACGCCTTCCGCGGCCTGGCCGCCCCTGCCGCTGTCCGAATGGGAGGACACGCGCGCCGCGCTGCACCTGTGGATGCAGGTGATCGGCAAGCTGCGGCTGGGCTGCACGCCCTGGACCAACCACTCCTGGCACGTGACGCTGCCGCTGACGGCGCGCGGCATAGGCACCGGCCTGCTGCCTTGCGAGGGCAAGTTCTGGCAGGCCGAGTTCGACTTCCTGGACCACCAGCTCAAGTTCGCGAGCAGCGACGGCGGCAGCGCCACGGTCGCGCTCAAGTCGCAGTCGGTGGCGCAGTTCTACTCGGCCGTGAAGGACGCGCTGGCCTCGCTCGGCATTCCGATGGACATCCACCCGGTGCCTTGCGAGATCCCCGACGCGGTGCCGTTCGAGCAGGACACGGTCCAGCGGCCCTACGACGCGGACGCGGCGCAGCGCCACTGGCGCATCCTGCTGCAGGCCGACCGCGTGCTGCGCATCTTCCGCTCGCGCTTTCGCGGCAAGGCCAGCCCGGTGCACTTCTTCTGGGGCGCGATGGACCTCGCCGTGACACGCTTCTCCGGCCGCGAGGCGCCGCGGCATCCGGGCGGCGTGCCGAATCTCGCCGACTGGGTGGTGCGCGAGGCCTACTCGCACGAGGTCTGCAGCTGCGGCTTCTGGGCCGGGCCCGGGCTGGGTGAGCCGGCTTTCTATTGCTACGCGTATCCGGAACCGGAGGGCTTCGCGTCGGCGAAGGTGCGGCCGTCCGCGGCGTTCTACAGCGATACGTTGCGGGAGTTCGTGCTGCCGTACGAGGCGGTGCGCCAGTCGTCCGATCCGGACGCGACCCTGCTGGAGTTCCTGCAGTCCGCTTACGAGGCGGCGGCGGCGCTGGGGCAATGGCCCCGTGCGGAACTGGAGTGCAGCCTGCCCTAACGGCGGACTTTCTCGCGCACCACCAGCACCGGGACCGGCGCGAACCGCACGATCTGCTCGGCGCCGCTGCCCAGCATGGCGCGGCTGAGGCCCTTGCGGCCGTGCGTGCCCACCACCACGAGATCGGCGTTCCAGGCCAGCGCCTGCTCGGCCACCTTGTCGCCCAGGCGGGTGCCGGGCTCGTCCATGAGCTGGGTCTCGCAGGGAACGCCCGCCGACTGGCAGATCGCGGCGGCATCCTCGAGGATCTTGCGCGACTGCCGCTGCAGCTCTTCCAGCACGGCCGCGCCGGCGTATTCGTAGCCGCCCGCGAAGTAGTCGATCTGGTCCAGCACGTGCAGCACCAGCACCCGGCCGCCGCCGTCGCGCGCCAGCTGCGTGGCCGAAACCAGGGCCCGGGTGGACACTTCACTGCCGTCGACCGGCACCAGGATGCGTTTGAAATCGGACATGGTGGACTCCTTTTTTGCTGAGGCGAGAGGGCCTTGCTGGCAATCTAGGAAGCGATCGGTTCATTGTCCATGACGTGGATCAAAAAGGAGTCTCGACAGCGCGTTCACCGGTCGCCCTGTATCGCGGCTCGAACCATCCGTGGCAGAAAGGATCGCTGAAGTGCAGCTCCGGCCGGCTGCGGGTCCTCAACCCATCAACCCATCAACCCCAACCCCGCCACGATCTCGAACGACCGCAACCTCGCCGAGTGATCGAAGATCTGCCCGGCGATCATGAGCTCGTCGGCGCCCGTGCGTTCGATGAACGCGAGCAGCGATCGCTTCACCGTCTCGGGCGAGCCGATGGCGGTGCACGCGAGCACGCTGTCCAGCAGCGCGCGCTCGGCCGGGCCGAGGTGGTCGACGTAGCCGGGCATCGGCGGCGGCAGCCTGGTGGGGCGGCCGCTGCGCAGGTTGACGAAGGCTTGCTGCAGCGAGGTAGCGAGCACCGCGGCCTCGGCGTCGGTGTCGGCGGCGACCACGTTGAAGCCCAGCATCACGTACGGCCGATCCAGCTGTTCCGAAGGCTTGAAGTTGTCGCGGTAGATCTCGATCGCCTGCATCAGCTGGCTGGGCGCGAAGTGCGAGGCGAACGCGTAGGGCAGGCCCAGCATCGCGGCCAGCTGCGCTCCGAACAGGCTGGAGCCCAGGATCCACACCGGCACCTTGAGGCCCGTGCCGGGCACGGCGCGCACCGGGCCGCGCGGCCGCTCGGACAGGTAGTCCATCAGCTCCACCACGTCGCGCGGGAACTCGTCCGGGTCCGAATGCAGGCTGCGGCGCAGGGCGCGGGCGGTGGTCTGGTCGGAGCCCGGCGCGCGGCCGAGGCCCAGGTCGATGCGGCCGGGATACAGCGACTCCAGCGTGCCGAACTGCTCGGCGATCACCAAAGGCGAATGGTTGGGCAGCATGATCCCGCCCGCGCCGACCCGGATCGTCTTCGTCCCGCCGGCCACGTGCCCGATCAGCACCGACGTGGCCGCGCTCGCGATGCCCGGCATGCCGTGGTGCTCGGCCAGCCAGTAGCGGCGATAGCCCAGGCGCTCGGCGTGCTGGGCCAGCGACAGGCTGTTGCGAAAGGACTGGGCCGCGGTGGCGCCTTCGGGGATGGGCGAGAGATCGAGGACGGAAAGCGGTGTCATGCCGGGATTCTGGCGGCGGGCCGCAAGCGCTGCCGGAGCCGTCCGGCAAGTCCCTTCAAAGCGTCCGTGCGTGATGCTCCAGGTGCTCGCCCACGAACGTCATGATGAAGAAGTAGCCGTGGTCGTAGCCCTCGTGCCGGCGCAGCGTGAGCGGCTGACCCGCCGCGGCGCAGGCCTGCTCCAGGCGTTCGGGTTGCAGCTGCTCCTTGAGGAACTGGTCCTGCAGTCCTTGGTCGACGAGCAGATGCGGCGCGCGGGCGCCGCCCGCGATCAAGCGCACCGCGTCGTGCCGCGCCCATTCGGCGGTGTCCTCGCCCAGGTAACCGGTGAACGCCTTGCGGCCCCACGGCACCTCGGAAGGCGCGACGATCGGCGCGAAGGCCGACACGCTGCGGTACCGCCCCGGATGCCGCAACGCCAGCGTCAGCGCGCCGTGCCCGCCCATCGAGTGGCCGAGGATGCCGAAGCGATCCATCTGCACCGGGAAACTCCGCTGAAGCAGCATCGGCAGTTCGCTCGTGAGCCAGCTCTCCATGCGCCAGTGGCGCGCGTAGGGCTCGCGCGTCGCGTCGAGGTAGAAGCCGGCGGCCGTGCCGAAGTCCCAGTGCTCGTCGGCGGCCGCGACGCCGGTGTTGCGCGGACTCGTGTCCGGCGTGACCAGCACCAGGCCGAGCCGCGCCGCATGCCGCTGCGCACCGGCCTTGATGGCGAAGGTCTGCTCGTTGCAGGTCAGTCCCGCGAGGCACAGCACCACGGGGCAGGGGCCCTGGCGCGCCTGCGGCGGCACGTACACGCCGAACCGCATCGGCAATCCGATGGCCCGGGATTCGTGCTGGTAGAAGCCCTGGACGCCGTCGAACGCGCGGTGCTCCTCCAGCGTCGTGATGCCTTCCATCTCAGTACACCACCACCGAGCGGATCGACTCGCCGGACTTCATCAGGTCGAAGCCCTTGTTGATGTCCTCGAGCTTGAGCGTGTGGGTGATCAGGTCGTCGATGTTGATCTTCCCTTCCATGTACCAGTCGACGATCTTGGGAACATCGGTGCGGCCGCGCGCGCCGCCGAAGGCCGAGCCCTTCCACACGCGCCCCGTCACCAGCTGGAAGGGCCGCGTCGCGATCTCCTTGCCGGCTTCGGCCACGCCGATGATCACGCTCTGGCCCCAGCCCTTGTGGCAGCACTCCAGCGCCTGGCGCATGGTGGTCGTGCTGCCGATGCACTCGAAGCTGTAGTCGGCGCCGCCGTCGGTCAGCTGCACGATGGCATCGACGATGTTGGCGTGGTCCCTGGGATTGAGGAAGTGCGTCATGCCGAACTTGCGCGCCATCGCCTCTCGCGCCGGGTTGAGGTCGATGCCGATGATCTTGTCGGCCCCGACCATGCGCGCGCCCTGGATCACGTTCAGCCCGATGCCACCGAGGCCGAACACCACCACGTTGGCGCCCGGCTCGACCTTCGCGGTATAGATGACCGCGCCCACGCCGGTGGTGACGCCGCAGCCGATGTAGCAGACCTTGTCGAACGGCGCGTCGGAGCGGATCTTCGCCATCGCGATCTCGGGCGCGACGATGTAGTTGCTGAAGGTGGAGCAGCCCATGTAGTGCAGCACCGGCTTGCCCTTGAGCGAGAAGCGCGAGCTGCCGTCGGGCATCAGGCCCTTGCCCTGCGTGCCGCGGATCTGCTGGCACAGGTTGGTCTTGCGCGACAGGCAGAACTTGCACTGCCGGCATTCGGGCGTGTAGAGCGGGATCACGTGGTCGCCCGGCTTGAGCGAAGTCACGCCGGGGCCGACCTCGACCACCACGCCCGCGCCTTCATGGCCGAGGACGGCGGGGAACAGGCCTTCCGGGTCGGCGCCCGACAGCGTGTAGTAATCGGTGTGGCAGATGCCGGTGGCCTTGATCTCGACCAGCACCTCGCCGGCGCGGGGGCCGTCCAGGTCCAGTTCCTCGATGGTCAGCGGCTGGCCGGCCTGCCAGGCGACGGCGGCGCGAGTCTTCATGGGGGGTCCTCCGGTGAACCGCGCATCCTAGACGCGAAACCGGGCGAGGCGTGCAGTTGTTCTCATCCGGCCTGCGGCTGCTCATCCGCGACGACGGCGCCGCCGCTATGCTGCGCGCGCATCCACAACGGAGGAGGAGAGAGAAGATGCGCAAGCTCATGCTGCTGTTGTCCGCCGCGCTGCTGGCGGGCTGCGGCACGACGACGAAGATCACGGACTTCACGGATCGCTCGGTCGGCTACGGCTGGCTGAACATCCAGGAAGTCGAGGCCAACCGGCTGCACGACGTCTCCATCTACCAGTTCCGGCCGCACACCGCCGAGCCCTACTACCCGGCGGCGATCAAGGAGTTCAAGGGCGGCTACCTGTACTGGACCATGGCGCTGCCGCAGGGCGCTCACAAGACCGTCTCCGCCTCGGGCCAGCGCTGCCTGGGCTTCCTGTGCAGCAACACCACTTACCGCTATTCGTTCGGCAAGCAGGGCGACGACGTGGGCGCGGTGACCATCCGCGCGCCCGGCGTCTACCACCTGGGCTCCTACGACCTGAAGGACGTGAAGACCGGCTTCTTCGAAGCGGGCAAGTTCGACGCCGCGCCCGCCGCGCGTCCGCCTTCCCGCCGCGAGATGCTGGAAGAGATCCTGAAGGACGCGCAGGACACGCCGGTCATCGCCGACCGCATCCGCCGCGAACTCGCGAGCCAGCGATGAAGGCGCTGCTGATCGCCGCGTTCGCGCTGCTGCTGCAGGCCTGCGCCATGCCGCAGGCCTTGCCGGAAACCACGGCGCTCGATGCGGGCGCCAACGAGGTCGTCGTCATCGGCAAGATCGAGCTGGTGCCGCCGCTGGACCCGAAGTTCGAGCAGCGCTCGCACTGGAACGTGGTGGGCGAGAAGCGCCTGCTCGGCCGCATCTGGATGTCCACGGGCGCCGAGTACCGGCCGATCACCACCTCGCAGCTGGAGGGCTCGGAGTTCCAGCGCAGCCTGGAAGCGCAGTGGGGCGTGCCGTTCATGGTCAAGACGGCGCGGCAACGCACTTACCTGAACGGCGGAGTGACGCACCTGGACGTGTTGCGCCAGGAGCGCCTGTGGTTCCCGGGCGGCCTGTACTTCGACGTGCCGGCCGGCGCCCGGGCGGTGTACGTGGGCACGCTGCGCTACCACCGCAACGACTTCAACGCGATCACCCGCGTCGAGGTGCTCGACGAGCGGCGCGACGTCGCCGCCGTGCTCAAGGGCGCG
>Ga0247821_10002222_pt1 | contig 10686 bp, 11 predicted proteins | sample 13C_Glycerol_Day_FD_192481 | JGI IMG/M metagenome (GOLD analysis project Ga0247821, IMG submission 192481) | Soil microbial communities from agricultural site in Penn Yan, New York, United States - 13C_Glycerol_Day14 | ecosystem: Environmental > Terrestrial > Soil > Agricultural land | place... | reverse complement strand
CCTCGATCTTCCACTTCGCCCGTGGCCTCCCCTGCCGCCACCGTCCCCACGACGATCTGCGGCGCGCCCGATGCGTACCGTCGGCCAGACTAGTTGGCCGAGCTGGCGAGGCCACCGTGAGCACCGGATGGGGGCCTGGAGAGCAGTTCGGCGACGGAGGAGCCGGGTTGCTGTCCGGGCTTCCCGTCCGCGGCCGAGCTGGCGAGGCCACCGTGAGCACCGGGCGCGGGGGCGGGTCGCCCGGCCGGCCGCGCGACTCACCCGTCCGGAACCGGCGTTCGCGCGGTGGCGGAGCACCCGGTGCCGGACAATGTTCGGCGTGAACAGCCCGCAGCACGCCGATTCCAGCGGCGCCCCGCCCAGCGGGGTCGACGTTTCCGTCGAGACCTCGGTCGACGTCCCGAATCGCAACGCCGAGCGCCTGGCCTGGACCGGCGGGCCGTCCGCGAACGTGGCCGGCCTCCTGCGGGCCGCCGCGGCGCGTCATCCCGACCGGCCGGCGCTGATCGCGACGTCGGGGACACGGACCTGGGCGGCACTCGACCGGGCGGCCGATGCCGGCGCCCGGCGCCTGACGGTTCTCGGCGCGTCACCGCGGGAGCGGGTCGTGATCTCCCTGCCGACGGGTGTCGATCTGGCCCTGGTGCTGTTCGCGGTGGCCCGGGCCGGCCTGATCGCCGTGCCGACGGCGCCCGGTGCCGAGGTCGCGGAGCTGGCCGACCGGGTCGGTGCGGTCGCGTCGATAGGCCCGGCGCGGGACCATCGGCTGGGCATCGCCCTCGGTGCCGCCGACGTCGCGCAGTGGTGGGAGGTCGACGCCGCACCATTTGCCGGTGTGGGTGGTGGTGAGGACCTGGTCATGCTGGCGCGCGCTCGCGGTGACCGGGCGGTGATGCTGTCGCACCGGGCGATCGGCGCCGCGGTCCACGCGATCGGGCAGCTGGGTGCGGTGCGGGTCCGCGACGGTGACCGGATCCTGCAGGTGCTGCCGCTCTACCACGTGGCCGGCTGGGTGGTCTCGTTGCTGCCGACCACGCTGGTGGGCGGGGCCACCGTGTTCCCCGAGGTGGGTTTCGATGTGGCGACCGTCGCGGTCGGGGTGCCCGGCGGCACCGGCTCCCTGGCCGGTCAGGGTCGGTCGGCCACCGAGTCGGCCGTGCGGGCGGCCGCCGATCATGCGGTCACGGTCGTGCCGGGCGCGCCGGGCTTCTTTCACCATCTGATGGCGATCCCGGATGCGGTGCCTTCCCTGGCGTCGGTCCGCCTGTTCACCTCCGGCAACGCGCCTTTGTCGGCGGCCGACTATGCGGCGTTCCGCGATCGATACGGACAGCCGGTCTGGGAGGGCTACGGGCTGTCCGAGTCCGCGTCCGTGGTCACCACATCGCTCGTCACCGAGGCGCCCGTCCATGGTTCGGTCGGTCGTCCCTTGGCGGGCATCGACCTGCGGGTGGTCGGGACCGACGGGCAGGACGTCGCCGGGGGCTCGCTCGAACAATCGGCCGAGCCGTCCGATGACCCGGGAGAGCCGCCGGCACCGGCCGACACCGACCGGGATCCGCTGGACACCGTGGCCGATGCACCTGACGCCGGCGAGGTCGGCCGGATCAAGATCCGCGGGGCCACGTTGTTCTCCGGGTACTGGCCCAACGGGGGTGGCGGCCCGGCTGCGGACGGTTGGTACGTCACGGGCGACATCGGGTTTCTCGACGATGCGGGGGAGCTGCATCTGGTCGACCGGGCGGCCGAGGCGGTGATCGTGGCCGGCTTCACGGTCTACCCGCGTGAGGTCGAGGACGCGCTGGCCGGGCACCCGGACGTGGCGGAGGTGGCGGTGATCGGGGTCCCGGCGGCCGATGGTCACGAGGAACTCGTCGCCGTGCTCGTCGGCACCGAGGATCGCATCCCCGCCGACGACGAGCTGCGCGAGTTCGTTGCTGCGCGTCTGCCCGCGTTCAAGCACCCGGCCGTGTACCGCGTGGTGGACGACCTGCCCAAGACCGAAGTCGGCCGAATCGACCGCGACGAGACGCGGCGTCGGTTCGGCCCGGCGGCCGGGCAGGCACTGCGCACCCTGGTCGTCGTGCCGGACGTGGCCGATGACGGTGCGGCCGAGGAGGACGAACCCGGTCCCGACGTCGCGCCGGAGCCGGCCGGGGAACTCGCGGAACTCGGCGCGAGGCTGCCGGGCACCGGGGACCGCGCCGGACGAGGCCGCGACGACACCGACGAGGACCTCTTTTGATGCGAACCGGCGGGGGGAAGCGTTGAGCAGCGTCACCGTGTACACCCGCGCCGGTTGCCACCTGTGTGAGGTCGCCATCGCGACCGCAGCCCGGATCGCCGAGGACACCGGGAGTGCGTTCACCACGGTCGACGTGGACGCCGACCCCGAGGATCAGGCCGAGTACGGCGATCTGGTGCCGGTGATCCTGGTCGACGATCGGGTGCACGGCTATTACCAGGTGGACCCGGACCGGCTGCGCGCCGCGCTCACCGATCGGCCCCCGCCCACCAAAAGTTGATCATGGTGTTTCACCCCTTTGCGGGCCCGCGAAAGGGCTGAAACACCATGATCAACAGGGGAGTGGGTTGTGAGCAGGGTCACCCGCGTCCGGCCACGGTTCCCGAGCCCGCTGTTCACGACCCTTCACCCACGAAGGGCGCCGCAGCCGGCGACTTTGTGCACGCGTTCACGAATGACTAGGCTCGGCGCGTACCGGGGACCTAGCACATTCGGTCGCCACGGCTGCGGTGGGGGCGTGTTCCGCCCTGTGGAGGGCAAACGGGTGACAGGGCAGGTCGGCGGGGCTCGCGAGAGTGGCCGCCTGCGTGCGATTCCGGAGGCCACGGTGGCGCGCCTCGCGCTCTATCTGCAGGTGCTCTCCGCTCGGGGCGACGGCCACGAAGGTCAGGAGACCATCTCCTCCGAGCAGTTGGCCCGGTCCGCCGGGGTCAACTCCGCCAAACTCCGCAAGGACCTTTCCTACCTGGGGACGTACGGGATCCGCGGTGTCGGGTACGACGTCCGCACGCTCACCGAGGAGATCAGCCGGACGCTGGGCGCGCACCGGGCCCACCGGGTCGCGCTGGTCGGGCTGGGCAATCTGGGTCAGGCGCTGGCCGGATACCCCGGGTTCGCCGGTCGCGGGTTCGTCATCTCCGCCCTGTTCGACGTCGACCCGGCCCGGGTGGGCCGCGAGGTCGGCGGCCGGGTGATCCAGCACCTGGACGATGCGGTGGCCGTGTGCCGGGCGGCCGGGGTGACCATCGGAGTGATCGCGACCCCGGCGGCCGCCGCTCAGCAGGTCGCCGACATCCTGGTGGCGGCGGGCATCCGGTCCATCCTGAACTTCGCACCGGGAGTGCTCAGCATCCCCGACGACGTCGAGGTCCGGCACGTCGATCTGGCGCTGGAACTACAGATCCTGGCGTTCCACGAGTCGCGGCGCGACGCGGACCGGCTCGGACCGCGCGCAACCGCCTCCGCCGACCAACCGGCCGCCTTCCACCCGGCCGACAAGTCCCGGGTGGCGGTGACCTCGTGACCCACCGTTCGTCGGGGCGTCGCCCGCCGGTCACCCGGGCATTACCGAAACCTGCTGCTGGCCGACCAGAGTCGGTCACCGGTCGGCGGTCGCAGCCAGCGGCCGTCGACGCACCTGAATGCTCGAGGAGCTCGCGATGACCCGCGCACGTAAACCCGTTGGCCGGATCGCCTTTGTCGGTGCCGGCCCCGGCGATCCCGGGCTGTTGACCATGCGCGCGGCCCAGGCGCTCGAAGGGGCATCGTTGGTCGTCACCGACCCGGACGTGCCGGTGGACGTGACCGCGCTCGCCGTGGACGCCGAGGTCAAGCCGGCCGTCGGCGAGCCGGCCGAGGTCGCCAAGACGCTGGTGGCCGCGGCGCGGACCGGCCAGTCCGTGGTGCGCTTGGTCGCCGGCGACGTGCTCACCGCCGACCCGGTCGTTAAGGAACTGCAGAGCGTCGCCCGCTGCGCGGTGCTGTTCGACGTGATCCCGGGCCTGTCGGCGACCGCCGTCGCGTCCTACTCGGGGATCGCTGTCGGGTCGGTGCACACCGTCGCCGACGTGCGGTCCACGTCGGACTGGCCCCGGCTGGCCGCGGCGCCCGGCACGCTGCTGCTGCAGGCGTCGTCCGGTCATCTGGCCGAGACTGCCGCGTCGCTTGCCCAGTCCGGCCTGGCCGGGGAGACGCCGGCGTCCGTGACGTCGGGTGCCACCCTGCCCACTCAGCGGACGGTGGACGGCACGCTGGCGACGTTGGGCGGTATCGGCGGCGATATGACCGGGCCGCTGGTGGTCACGGTCGGCGCCGGCATCGCCGCGCGGGGCCGGTTGTCCTGGTGGGAATCGCGCGCGCTGTACGGCTGGCGAGTGCTCATCCCGCAGACCAAGGATCCGGCCGACGAGATGGTCGAGTTGCTGCGGATGCACGGCGCCATCCCGCAGCGGGTGCCGACCGTCGCGGTGGAGCCGCCGCGGACGCCGGCCCAGATGGAACGGGCGGTGAAGGGTCTGGTGGACGGTCGTTACCAGTGGATCGTCTTCACCTCGGTCAACTCGGTCCGAGCGGTGTGGGAGAAGTTCGTCGAGTTCGGATTGGACGCCCGGGCGTTCTCCGGGGTGCGCATCGCCTGCGTGGACAGCCAGACCGGGGCCGCGGTACGGGCCCTGGGCATCGTGCCCGAGCTGATCTCGGTTGATCAGCAGTCGTCGGCCGGCCTGCTGGCCAGCTTCCCGGAGTACGACGACATCCTCGATCCGGTCGACCGGGTGTTGCTGCCGCGGGCGGACATCGCCACCGAGACGCTGGCCGAGGGGCTGCGGGAGCGCGGCTGGGAGATCGACGACGTCACCGCCTACCGGACCGTGCGGGCGGCGCCGCCGGCCGCGCCGATCCGGGAGGCGATCAAGACCGGTGGTTTCGACGCGGTCTGCTTCACCTCGTCGTCGACGGTGCGGAACCTGGTCGGCATCGCCGGCAAGCCGCACGCCCGGTCGATGGTCGCCTGCCTCGGGCCGAAGACCGCGGAGACCGCGCGGGAGTTCGGGCTGCGGGTGGATGTGCAGCCCGAATTCGCCGAGATCCCGGCGCTGGTCGAGACGCTGGCCGAGCATGCGTCCCGGTTGCGCGCCGAGGGCGCCCTGCCGCCGCCGCGGAAGTCTCCGCGCCGCCGCTGACGGGGCGCCCCCGCAGGGGCGTCGAGCGTGCCGGAGCCGCGAGGATGCCCTGGTGGCGGGGCCGGTTTCGCACCATTGAAGGGCCCGGGCGGTTGATCACCGTCGGTGTCCGGGGCCGTCACTCTCGGCTCCGACAAGCACCCGGTCGAGGTCGTCCGGATCGGGGGCGCCGGGCTTACGGTCTTGATCATGACCGAGCCCAGCGGTGCCCCCGGCTACGCCCCTCCCTCCTACTCCGGCGGCCCCGCCGGGCCGCCGGCGCGACCGACGAGCGTCACGCTCGCGTTCTTCGCCTGGCTGCTGATGACGGCGCTGTCCCTGCTGTCGCTGATCTTCGTGTTGACCAGCCCGATCTGGGATCAGGCCGTGGATGCCGGACTGCGCGCGGCGGACACGAACGGGGTCAGCATCGACGCGTCGACCCTGGTGAACACCGCCAAGATCACCTCGGTCGTCGGGTTCCTCATCGGGGCCGGGCTGTACCTGCTGTTCGCCTTCAAGATGCGCGCCGGGCGCAACTGGGCCCGGGTCGTCCTGACGGTCATTGGCGCGCTCGGCGTGCTCAGCGCCGTCCTCCCGACGTATCGGTCGGTCACCGTCAACGGCACCACCTACGTCGTGCAGAACTACGGCATCCACTGGATCAGCCTGGCGCTGCTGGTCGCCGCGCTCGTATTGATGTTCGTTCCCGCGTCGAACGCCTATTTCACTGCGTCGAAGGCATACCGGCAGGCCCACCGCTGACCGATCGGGACTACCGTTTGATCATGAGCACTCCCGAGTGGAATCAGAACAACAATCCGTACGATGCGGGCCCACCGTCGGGCGGCTCGAATGATCCGTTCGCCCGCGGGCCCGGTCCCGGACAATCGGCGCCCGGTGACCCCGGGCCCGGCGGTCACCCGGGTCAGGGCGGGTATCCGAGCCAGGGCGGGTACCCGCCCTGGCTCGGGTACCCGAGCCAGGGTGGATATCCGAGCCAGGGCGGATATCCGAGTCAAGGTGGATATCCGAGCCAGGGTCAGTATCCGAGCCAGGGCGGCTATCCCGGTCCGGGCGGTCAGGCCGGCTACCCGGCTCAGTCCGGCCAGCCGGCCGGCTACCCGCCGCCGTACCCCGGCCAGGCCTACCAGTCCTACCCGGGCGGCGCGGCCCTGCCCGAGGCCCCCGTCCGGCCGATGACCGTCAAACTGGCCTTCTATGACTGGCTGCTGATGACCGCGCTGTCCGTCGTCACGCTGATCGTGACGCTGAACAGCCCGATCTGGGACCTGGCGGTGCAGGCCGGCCTGCGCCAGGCGAACACCCAGGGCGGTGTCGCCATCAACGCGAGCAGCCTGGTGACGACGACCAAGATCATCATCGTCGTGGTCTTCGGCATCTTCGCGGCGTTGTACCTGTTCTTCGCGTTCATGATGTACGGCGGCCGGAACTGGGCGCGGATCGTGCTCACCGTGCTGGGAGCGCTGACCGTGTTGACGGCGGTGACTCCGACGACCGGCTCGGTCACCGTGAACGGGACCACTTACACCGCGACCAACTACGGCATCAACTGGATCAGCGGAATTCTGGCCGTCGTCGCGATCGTGCTGATGTACCTGCCCCAGTCCAACATCTACTTCAAGGCGGCCAAGGCGCACCGCAAGGGTGCCGTTCGCTGATCGAGCCGCGCGGCGGCGCGCCGGTTCCCGCGACTCACCGGCACCTCACGCCGGTGGGGCGCGGGTGTGCCGGGCGCCCGGCGGCACCCGGTAAGTTCGGGGTATGAGCTTTGGCGCGGGGGACGCCCGCAAACGCCCCGGCTTCATGGACTCGGTCCGTGCTGCCCTTGTTCCGGCGGCCCTGCCCCCGGACGACGGAAAGCCGCTGGTCCGTCCGACCGGCGTGATGGTCGCGTCGGTCCTGGCCCTGCTGGCCGGCGCGATCTTCGCCTTCCTCGGCGCCGCCTCCATCGTGAGCCTGGACAGCCAGGTCGACACCGCCGTGAGCCAGTACAACAAGGCGGTCGACGACTGCCGGACGAACTACGGCGGAATCAACGGGGCGGCGAGCGCGCCGGCCGGAGCGAGCACCGACGCCACCAACGCGGCGCAGAACTGCAACAGCTTGACTCCGCTGACCGAAGACATGATCAGCTCGTACCGGACCTCCAACATAGTCTTCGGCGCGATCTTCGTGGTGCTCGGACTCGTCGCGGCCGCCGGCGGGTGGTTCCTGCGCTCCGGAAACCGGTGGGCGCGGTTCGCCCTGATCGGGGTCGTGATCATCAACGTGATCTTCTCGGTGATGCTCGGCGCCTCCAACATCCTCATCCTGGGCGCTTCGTTGATGCTGATCGTCGCCGTCATGCTCTGTTTCATCGGCAAGGGGGGCGTGTTCTTCAGCCGGGTCAAGGCCAGGCGTGCCGGGTGAGTGAAGCGGGCGGCGCGGGCGGCCCCGGGGGTCGCGGAGCGGTTGCTCCGGCCACCGTTCGGCCCGGCGCGATCGCGGACGTCGGTGCTGAGGTCAGGTCCGATGTCGGTGCCGATGGCGGTGCTGAGGTCAGGTCCGATGTCGGTGCCGATGGCGGTGCTGAGGTCAGGTCCGATGTCGGTGCCGATGTCAGTGCCGATGTCAGTGCCGATGTCAGTGCCGGCGATGGTCCCCACGCCGAGGCCCCGCAGGCTCGGCGGGGTCGGGCATCGATCGTGGTGGCTGCGCTGCTCGCCGTCCTGTTCCTGGCTGCCGCCTGGTTCGCGGCCCGTCGCGGCATCATCACGGACACCTGGCCGGCCTTCCTGCCCGGTACCGACTCGACCTCGATCATCAGGTACTCGGGGCCGTGGTTGACCGCGGCGGCCGCGGCCGTCCTCGGCGCCGGACTGTCCGTGATGGCTCTGCTGCGCGGTCTGACCACCCGGCCGGCGCGATGACGCGGCCGCGCCGAGAGTCGAATCGGCCATCGCGATGAGCACCACGCTGGTCCACCTGCTGCGACACGGCAAGGTGCACAACCCCGGCAACATCCTCTACGGTCGGCTGCCCGGATACCGGCTCGCCGAGTCCGGACAGGCGATGGCCGCCGGGGTTGCCCGATCTCTCCGCGGCGCCGATATCGCCTACCTGGCCGCATCTTCTTTGCAGCGGGCCCAGGAGACCGCCGCCCCGCTGGCCGAGCAGACCGGCCTTGCGGTGCACACGGACGACCGGATCATCGAGGCCGCCAACGACTTCGAGGGCACCGCGGTCGGCCTGCACACGTTCCGCCGACCGGGTAGTTGGCTTCGGCTGCGCGACCCGCTGCGCCCGTCGTGGGGTGAGCCGTACCTGCAGATCGCCCACCGCATGCTGGCGGCGGTCTACACCGCCGTCCACGAGGCGGACGGTCGGGTCGCCGTCCTGGTCTCGCATCAGCTGCCGATCGTCACGGTGCGCCGCTACCTGGAGGGTCGCCGGCTCTGGCACGACCCCCGGCGGCGACAGTGTGCGGTGGCCTCGCTGACGTCCCTGACTTTCGTGGACGGTGTATTCACCGGCCTGAGCTACGCCGAGCCGGTCGCGCACATCGCCGCCGTCAACGATCCGGATGCAGGCCCGGACGTGGAGGAAATCGTCCCACCGCAACCCCAGGCGGAGGCGTCATGAACGGGTGGCGCGCTCGCACGGCCGCGCTCACCGCCGGGGTCGCCCTGCTGCTGGCCGGGTGCAGCACCGGCAACGACGCCGCCGTCTACGGCGGGTCGTTCACGTTCGTCTCACCGGGCGGCCAGCTCGAATTCGCCTACCCCGCGGCCGACCGGGGCACGGTGGCCAACCTGTCCGGCGAGAACGTGGCCTCCGACGGCACCCTGTCCGTGTCGGACTATGCCGGTCAGGTCGTCGTGCTGAACTTCTGGGGATCGTGGTGCTCACCGTGCCGGGCCGAGGCGCCCGCGCTCGAGCAGGCCGCCACCGCACTGGCTCCGGCCGGGGTGCAGTTCCTCGGCATCAACGTCAAGGACACCAAGTCCGCCGCCGCCGACTTCCTGGCGAGCAAGCAGGTCAGTTACCCGTCCATCTACGACCCCTCGATGCGGACGTTGCTTGCCATCAAGGGGTACCCCGCCAGCGGCATCCCGTCGACGATCGTGCTGGATCGGCAGGGCCGGGTGGCGCACATCTGGCTGCAGGCGATCGAGGATCCGCAGCAGATGATCGACGTGGTCGGCGCGATCGCTGCGGAACAGGCCTGATCGGGGCGGGCGGGCCAGATGACCGACACGATCCTCTCCGGGCCGTACCTGCTGGCCGCGCTGCTCGCGGTGGCCGCGGGCGCGGTGTCGTTCGCCTCGCCCTGCGTGGTACCGCTCGTGCCGGGTTACCTGGCGTACCTGGCATCCTTGGTCGGGTCTGAAAGCGCTGTGGGCGCTGCGTCCGTCGATACCGGCCGAGCCGGCACCCGGGTGGCCGCGGGAGTCCGAACGCGGGCCGTGCTGGCCACCTGCCTGTTCGTCTTCGGATTCACGGTGGTGTTCCTGGTCCAGTCGGTGGTGGTGGTGGGCCTGTCCCGGGCGCTGCTGGCCAACACCGAACTGCTCATGCGGATCGGTGGCGCCGTCACCGTGGTGATGGGTGTGGCGATGCTCGGCCTCATCCGTCCGCTGCAGGCCGAACGCCGGTTGCATCTCCGGCCGGCCGGGCGGTACCTGGGGGCCCCACTGCTCGGTGCGGTCTTCGCGCTCGGCTGGACGGTGTGCCTGGGCCCGACGTTGGTCGGTGTGCTGTCGCTGGCCAGCGCCACCGACTGGGGTGGTTCGGCCTGGCGGGGTCTGTCGCTGGTGCTGTTCTACTGCGCCGGGCTGGGCGTGCCCTTCATCGCGATGGCGTTCGGGTTCGGCTGGGCCGCCGGCGCCCTCGCGGTGCTGCGCCGGCATTCCCGGACCATCCAGGTCGTCGGGGCCGTCGCGCTGATCGTGCTGGGTGTGCTGATGCTGACCGGCGCGTGGGGCTCCTTCATCGCCTGGTTGCAGGGCCGGATCGCCGGCGTCGGGACCGTGCTGTGAACCGGCAGGCGCGATGAGCGCGACCCAGGCACCACCCGCCCCGGCGGCCGAACCGGCCCGCCCGGGCCCGGTGCGCGGGGTGCTGGCCTTCCTGCGCAACGTGTGGCGGCAGCTGACCAGCATGCGCACGGCGCTGATCCTGCTGTTCCTGCTGGCCGTCGCCTCCCTGCCGGGCGCACTGCTGCCCCAATGGTCCCTGAACAGCGCCAAGACCGCGCAGTACATCGCCGACTACCCGACGATCGGACCCTGGCTGGACCGGCTCGGCTTCTTCGAGGTGTTCGGCTCGCCCTGGTACTCCGCGATCTACCTGTTGCTGTTCATCTCGTTGGTGGGCTGCCTGACCCCGCGGACCTGGGAGTTCGTCGGCCAACTCCGGGCCCGGCCGGTGGCCACACCGCGGAACCTGAGCCGCTTGCCGCACCACGACCGGCGGGAGGTCCCCGGATCGGTGGAGGAG
>Ga0247821_10002221_pt1 | contig 10686 bp, 10 predicted proteins | sample 13C_Glycerol_Day_FD_192481 | JGI IMG/M metagenome (GOLD analysis project Ga0247821, IMG submission 192481) | Soil microbial communities from agricultural site in Penn Yan, New York, United States - 13C_Glycerol_Day14 | ecosystem: Environmental > Terrestrial > Soil > Agricultural land | place... | reverse complement strand
ATCCGCGAATGTCCGTCCCAGTACCTCTGGGGTTACGAGCGCTACAAGGCGCCGAAGGGAACGCACTGATGCTCAGCCGTCTCTGCGTCCAGTTCATGAAGGCGCTGGCGCCGCTGCCGCTGGGCTGGGTGCGCGGGCTCGGCTGGGCGCTGGGCTGGCTGCTGTTCCTGATCGTGCCGCGCCGGCGCCACGTGGTGCGCGTGAACCTCGACCTGTGCTTCCCGCAGTGGACCCCGGACGAGCGCCGCAAGCTGGTGCCGCGCGTGTTCATCGCCTTCGCGCAGGCCTGGCTCGACCGCAGCTGGCTGTGGCATGGAGATCCGGAGCGGGTGCGCGAGCGCGTCAAGCTGCAGGGCGCGGTGGCCGAACTCGAAGGGCGCGAGCCCACGGTGGTGTTCTGGCCGCACTTCGTCGGCATGGACGCGGGCTGGACGGCGCTGACGCTGGACACGACGCGGCCGTTCATGACGATCTACACGCACCAGGCCAACCGCGTGGTGGACGAATGGATCCTGCAGGGCCGGCAGCGCTTCGGCGAGGTGCGGCTGTTCCGCCGCGCCGACGGGGTGAAGGCCGTGGTGAGCGCGCTGCGCGACGGCACGCCGCTGTGCCTGCTGCCGGACATGAACTTCGGGCCGGAGGAGTCGATCTTCGTCCCGTTCTACGGCGTGCCGGCGGCGACGGTGCCATCGCTCTCGCGCTTCGCGCGCCTGGGCCGGGCCAAGGTGGTGCCGCTGCTCACGCGCATCACGCCGCAGGGCTACGAGGTGCAGGTGCTGCCCGCGTGGCGCGATTTCCCGTCGGACGACCTGGAAGCGGACACCGCCCTGATGAACGAGCGGCTGCAGGACTACATCGACGGCATGCCCGAGCAGTACTACTGGGTGCACAAGCGGTTCAAGACGCGCCCGGAAGGCGCCAAGCCGGTCTACTAGGGCTTGGCGGCGAGGAAGGCGGCCAGCCGCTCCGCGACGAAAGCGGGGCGCTCATGGACGATCCAGTGGCTGGCGCCGGGCACGCGCTCCAGCTTCAGGTCGCGCACGTACTCGTCCAGGCCTTCGATCAACTCCGGCGGCAGCGCGACGTCCTCCATCGCCCACAGCACCAGCGTTGGCAGGTCCACGGTGAGCATCTCGCGTGGCAGCTCGATGCCGGCGGCCGCGGGATCTTCAGGGCGCGGCGGGCGCAGCGGCGACGCGCGGTAGTAGTTGCAGCCGCCCACCAGGCCCGCGCCGCCTTTCCACACCTCGCGGTACTGGTCCTTCACGGCTTCCGTCAGCCAGGGCGCGCCATGCGGCTGCGTGAAGAAGGACCACAGGCGCCGGTAGTCGTCTTCCGCCAGCTTCTGCTCCGCGTCCGGGCGGATCAGGAAGTTCATGTACGCGCTGGCCTGCTGCTGCCGCGGGTTGTTTCGCAGCTCGCGAAGGAAGGTGCCGGGATGCGGCGAGTTGACGATGGCCAGCCGGCGCGTGAGCTGCGGCAGCTGGTTGGCGAGGTTCCAGGCGACGGCGCCGCCCCAGTCGTGCGCCACCAGGCATTCGAGCCGGCCGCCTTCGAGCGCGATCAGCGCCGCGATGTCCTGGACCAGGTGCTTGGCGCGATAGGCGCTGACTTCCTGGGGAGTGGACGACCGCTCGTAGCCGCGCAGGTTGGGCGCTACGCAGCGCCAGCCGCCGTTCTCCGGCCGCGCGAAGTGTTCGAGCAGCTCGTCCCACACGAAGGCGGCTTCCGGGAAGCCATGCAGGAACAGCAGCACCGGCCGGTCGCGCTGGCCGCTGCCACGGCAACTGAGGGTGATGCCGTGGGGCAGCGGCTGCAGCCAGGTTTCGATCATCCGGGGTCGGGGGAGGTTTCGGGGAGGTCGGTTTCGGTGTGGGTCCAGTCCCAGAGCAGCTGCGCCGTTTCGCCGACGCCTTGCCGCTTGAGGGCGGAGAAGAGTTTCACCTCGCCGCCGGCCGTCTGCAGTCGCGCGATGGACAGCGCCTTGGCCGCCTCGCTGCGGTTGAGCTTGTCGGCCTTGGTCAGCAGCACCAGGAACTTCAGGCCTTCCTCGACCCGCGGGCGGATCACCTCGAGCAGGATCTCGTCGAGCTCGGTCAGGCCATGGCGCGGATCGCACAACAGCACCACGCCGCGCAGGTTGGCACGGCTGACCAGGTAGTTGGCCATCACCTGCTGCCAGCGCAGCTTGTCCTGCTTGGGCACCGCCGCGTAGCCGTAGCCGGGGAGGTCGGCCAGCACCGCGTCGGTGATGCCCTGCTTGCCCAGGGAGAACAGGTTGATGCTCTGGGTGCGGCCGGGCGTCTTGGAGGCGAAGGCCAGGCGCTTTTGCTGCGTCAGGGTGTTGATGCAGGTGGACTTGCCGGCGTTGGAGCGGCCGACGAAGGCGATCTCCGGATGCTCGTGCGGTGGCAGGAATTCGAGCTTGGGCGCGGTGGTCAGGAACCGCGCGGTATGCATCCAGGCGAGCGCGCGATCGGCAGGAGCGGCGCTGGGGGCCGGCGGTGAAGTCATCTGTGGGGGAGTGGGCCGCCCGGGGAGCCCGGGGAGGCGCATTGTAGAATCACGAGGTTTTGCGCCAAGAAACTGACTTTTACAGAACATGAAGTTGCACGCTCGTCTGCTCGCCGCCGCGATCCTGGCCGTCGTCCCTGGGATCCACGCCTTCGCCCAGCATGCCGCGCCGGCTGCGGCAGCTTCGGCTCCTGCAGCTTCGGCTCCGGCCGCCGCGCACGCTCCGGCGCCGGCGCCGGCCGCGCCGGTCAAGGCTGATGCCGCCGCCGGCGGCCAGAAATACACCGCGGTGTGCGCTTCGTGCCACGGCGCCGACGGCAACTCCAGCATCGCGGCGAACCCCAAGCTGGCGCAGCAGTTCCCCGAGTACATCGTCAAGGAACTGCAGGACTTCAAGAGCGGCAAGCGCGCCAGCTCGATCATGCAGGCCTTCGCCTCGCAGCTGAGCGACCAGGACATGGCCAACGTGGCCGCCTTCCTGCACTCCAGCAAGGCCAAGCCCGGTTTCGCGCGCGACAAGGGCCTGGTGACCCAGGGCGAGCGCATCTGGCGCGGCGGCATCCCCGACCGCCAGATCGCCGCGTGCGCCGGCTGCCACAGCCCCAACGGCGCCGGCATCCCGGCCCAGTACCCGCGCCTGTCGGGCCAGCACGCCGACTACACCGTCGGCCAGCTCGGCAAGTTCCGCACCGCCGCCAACGTGCCCAACGTGAAGGGCGACAGCGCGCGTGCCAACAGCCCGCAGATGATGGCCATCGCCTCCCGGATGACCGACCAGGAGATCCGCGCCGTGGCCGACTACATCGCCGGCCTGCGCTGAGCGAGCGGGGGCCGGGAACCAAGCAGGTCCGGCCCGACACTACAGTGGGCGGGATCCTCCGGATACCCGCCCTTTTTCTTATCCTCCCCCCATGACCGCTTCCACCGAGGGCCTGCGCCTCTCGACTCCTTCCGGCCGGCTGCGCGCCGTCGTCGAACTGGTGTCGTCCATGCGGTTCGCGATATCGCTGCTGACGGTGATCTGCATCGCCTCGGTGATCGGGACGATCCTCAAGCAGCACGAACCGGCGGTCAATTACGTCAACCAGTTCGGACCGTTCTGGGCGCAGCTGTTCCTGGCGCTCAAGCTCAATGCGGTCTACAGCGCCTGGTGGTTCCTGCTGATCCTCGCCTTCCTGGTGACCAGCACGTCGCTCTGCATCGCGCGCAACACGCCCAAGATCGTCACCGACCTCAAGGGCTACAAGGAGAACATCCGCGAACAGAGCCTCAAGGCCTTCCACCACCGCGCCACCGCGCCGGTCGAAGGCACGCCCGAGGCCGCGGCGCACCGTATCGGCCAGGCGCTCGCCAAGGGCGGCTGGAAGGTCCGGCTGCAGCAGCGGACCACGCCCCAGGGTGACGGCTGGATGGTGGCGGCCAAGGCCGGCGCCGCCAACAAGATCGGCTACATCGCAGCGCACAGCGCCATCGTGCTGGTGTGCCTGGGCGGCCTGCTCGATGGCGACCTGATCGTGCGGGCGCAGATGTGGTTCGGCGGCAAGGCCACCTACAGCGGCGGCGGGATGATCGCCGACGTGCCGGCGAAGCACCGGCTGCCGGCCAGCAACCCGACGTTCCGCGGCAACCTGCTGGTGTCCGAGGGCACGCAGTCCGGCACCGCCATCCTGGCGCAGTCCGACGGCATCCTGCTGCAGGAACTGCCGTTCTCCATCGAGCTGAAGAAGTTCATCGTGGAGTACTACTCCACGGGCATGCCCAAGCTGTTCGCGAGCGACATCGTGATCCACGACCGCGAGACCGGCGAGGCGGTGCCCGCGCGCGTCGAGGTGAACCACCCGGCCAGCTGGCGCGGCATCGAGATTTACCAGTCCAGCTTCGACGATGGCGGTTCCACCGTGAAGCTGCAGTCGGTGCCGATGAACGGGGCCACCAGGCCGTTCGAGATCCAGGGCACGATCGGCAGCAGCACCCAGCTCACGCGGGGGCAGGGCGAGGGCGCCGACAAGCTCACGCTGGAATTCACCGGCCTGCGCGTGATCAACGTCGAGAACATGTCCGAGGCCGGCGCCAGCGGCGCCGACCCGCGCAAGGTGGACCTGCGCCAGTCGCTGGATGCGCGCCTGGGCGCGGCCAACAAGACGACCACGAAGAAGGAGCTGCGCAACATCGGCCCTTCGGTCAGCTACAAGCTGCGCGACGCCTCGGGCCAGGCGCGCGAGTTCAACAACTACATGCTGCCGGTGGACCTGGGCGAGGGCGTGCCGCTCTTCCTGCTCGGACTGCGAGACACGCCTTCGGAGAACTTCCGCTACCTGCGCGTGCCTGCCGACGAACAGGGCAACATGGACGGCTTCGTGCGCCTGCGCGCCGCGCTGGCCGACCCGGCGCTGCGCGAGCAGGCGGTGCAGCGCTACGCGAAGGCGGCCACCGATCCCGCGCGGCCGCAACTGGCGCAGCAGCTGGCCGGTTCGGCCGGCCAGGCGCTGGCGCTGTTCGCGGGCGACCCGTCGGCGGGCGGCAAGGGCGCGGGCCTGGCGGCCGTCTCCGATTTCCTCGAGACGCGCGTGCCGGAAGGAGAACGTGGACGCGCCGGCGAAGTCGTCGTGCGGATCCTCGGCGGCGTGCTGTTCGAGCTGGCGCAGATCTCGCGCCAGCAGGCCGGCCAGCCGCCGCTGGTGCCCAGCGAGCGCACCCAGGCGTTCATGGCCCAGGCCGTGATGGCCCTCTCGGACATGCACCTGTATCCCGCGCCGATGGCCTTCCAGCTCAAGGATTTCCAGCAACTGCAGGCCAGCGTTTTCCAGGTGACACGATCCCCCGGACGCAACGTTGTCTACCTGGGGTGCGCTTTGCTGATCCTTGGCATTTTTGCGATGCTCTACGTCCGCGAGCGCCGCCTGTGGGTGTGGCTGCGCCCCGAGGCCGGCGGCAGCGAGGCGTCCATGGCCCTGTCCAGCAACCGCCAGACCCTGGAAGTCGATCGCGAGTTCGACCGCTTGCGCACCCAACTGCTCGGATCACGATGAACACCGCCACCCAGACCATCACCCTCGACGAAGGCTTCTTCGCCAAGCGCCGCCCGCTCGACTGGGTGTTCGCCCTGCTGGTCGTCGCCGGCGGCCTGTTCGCGTTCACGCGCTACGCCCAGCACATGGACGTGTACGAGAAGGGCATCCTGCTCGCCGCGATCCCCAGCGCCATCTGGCTCGGCTGGTTCTGGCGGCCGTTGCAGGCGCTGATGGCGACCGTCGCCGGCTTCTCGCTGCTGGGCGTGTTCTCCTACCAGGGCTCGCTGGCGCGCGCGGACAACGTGTTCTGGCTCAAGTACTTCCTGTCCAGCCAGTCGGCCATCCTCTGGATGAGCGTGCTGTTCTTCATGAGCACGACGTTCTACTGGCTCGGCGTGGTCGCCCGCGGCCAGGCCGATGCGATGGAGCGCATCGGTTCGCGCATCGCGTGGGTCGCGGTGGGGATGGCGCTGATCGGCACCATGGTCCGCTGGTACGAGAGCTACCTGATCGGCCCGGACATCGGCCACATCCCGGTGAGCAACCTGTACGAAGTGTTCGTGCTGTTCTGCTGGCTGACCGCGATCTTCTATCTCTACTTCGAGCAGCACTACGGCACGCGCGCGCTGGGTGCTTTCGTGATGCTGGTGGTCAGCGCGGCGGTCGGCTTCCTGCTCTGGTACACGGTGGTGCGCGAGGCGCACGAGATCCAGCCGCTGGTTCCGGCGCTCAAGAGCTGGTGGATGAAGCTGCACGTGCCGGCCAACTTCATCGGCTACGGCACCTTCGCGCTCGCGGCGATGGTGGCGTTCGCCTACCTGATCAAGCAGCAGGCGACCGAGACCCGCTGGTGGAAGCTGGCCCCGCTGTGGATGCTGGGCGTGGTGCTGTGCTTCGAGCCCGTGGTGTTCCGCAAGACCATCGAGGGCGGCGGCAGCTACTGGGCCGTCTACTTCGGCATCGCGGCGCTGATCGTCGCGGGCATCCTGTGGGGCCGTCGCCGCATCGCCGAGCGGCTGCCCGCGTTCGAAGTGCTGGACGACGTGATGTACAAGTCCATCGCGGTCGGCTTCGCCTTTTTCACCATCGCCACCGTGCTGGGCGCGCTGTGGGCGGCCGAGGCCTGGGGCGGCTACTGGAGCTGGGACCCCAAGGAAACCTGGGCGCTGATCGTCTGGCTCAACTACGCGGCCTGGCTGCACATGCGCCTGATGAAGGGCCTGCGCGGCACCGTCTCGGCCTGGTGGGCGCTGGTGGGCCTGGCGGTCACGACCTTCGCCTTCCTGGGCGTCAACATGTTCCTCTCGGGTTTGCACAGCTACGGCACGCTCTGATCGCGGAATCCGTGTAACTTCCGCACGCGTACCCCCTCTAACGGGGCCTGCGAAAGGAATTCCATGCTGATCAGAACAGGACGCGACGGATTCATCCACCCGGTCTCCAGCGAGATCACGCCCGAGGCGGTCTACCGCCACCGGCGCGAGCTGCTCAAGCTCATGGCCACCGGCGCCGCCGGCGCGGCGCTGGCGACCTGGGCGGGTCGCGAGGCGCTGGCCCAGGGGCAGCCGCAACGGCCGGGCAAGCTGGCGGCGCTGCAGAGCACGCGTTCCCAGGTGCCCGGCGCGGTGACCATGGAGAAGGTCACCGAGTACAAGGACGCGACCAGCTACAACAACTTCTACGAGTTCGGCACCGACAAGGACGATCCGGCGAAGAACGCGCACACGCTCAAGACTTCGCCGTGGACCGTCGAGATCGACGGCATGGTGAAGAAGCCGGGCAAGTTCGCGCTGGAAGACCTCGTCAAGCTGTCGGCGCAGGAAGAGCGCCTCTACCGGCTGCGCTGCGTGGAGGGCTGGTCGATGGTGATCCCGTGGACGGGCTACTCGCTGTCCGAGCTGGTCAAGCGCGTCGAGCCGCTGGGCAGCGCGAAGTACGTCGAGTTCTACACCCAGGCCGATCGCGCCACCATGCCGGGCATCCGCTCCAGCGTGCTGGCCTGGCCCTACGTCGAAGGCCTGCGGCTCGACGAGGCCATGCATCCGCTGACGCTGCTGTCGTTCGGCATGTATGGCGAGGTGCTTCCCAACCAGAACGGCGCGCCGGTGCGGCTGGTCGTGCCCTGGAAGTACGGCTTCAAGAGCGCCAAGAGCCTGGTGCGCATCCGCTTCACGGACCAGGAACCCAAGACCGCGTGGAACAAGGCCGCGGCCAACGAGTACGGCTTCTATTCCAACGTGAACCCCAACGTGGACCATCCTCGTTGGAGCCAGGCCACCGAGCGGCGCATCGGCGAGGACGGCCTCTTCGCCAAGAAGCGCAAGACGCTGATGTTCAACGGCTATGAGCAGCAGGTCGGCCAGCTGTACGCCGGCATGGACCTGAAGAAGAACTACTGATCAGCGCGACCGGGTGGGCGGTTCGAGTGGCGAGAGCTCCAGCTCGGCACCCAGCGACGTGCGGCTCAGGTCCTCTGCGAGGATCTTCGCGGCGGCCTGCAGGCGGCGCAGCTGCTTCTCGGACACGTCGTCCTTCACCTCATGGCTGAAGCAGCACAGGGTGCCGTACACCGAGCCGTTCCGGAGGCGGATGGGGGTGCTGAGATGAGTGCCGATCTGCGGGTCGACCGCCGGCAGCGTGCCGTCCTTCACCAGCGGCGCCGCATCCTTGATCAGCTGCGGTGCGCGGCCCGCGACCACGAACTGGCACCAGCTTTCTTCCAGCGGGTCGGAATGTCCGGTCGCGACCTTGGTGAAGCCGTGTCCCGCGTCCACCACGCGGAAAGTGCGCTTGTGGTCGCGGAACTGCGACACGAACATCACGTCCATGTCCAGGTGGCGCCGCATCAGCCCCAGAGCCTCGGTCACCTTGGGATGGACCATCGGATCGACACTGTCGTGCGTGGCTGTCATCAGTTCGGCGAACTGGACGTCGATGTCGTCGGGGTCGTAGTCGAAGAAGTGGCTCATGCCGAAATCCTAATCTGAACATTCATGCAACAACACACCGCCGCGCGGCAACGGGCGCGATCGATCTGGCCGCATCCGGCGGCCAAGCCGGTCCTCTTCATCGCTTCGCTGCTGCCTTTCGCCTGGCTGTTCTACGGCGCGCTGGCCGACCAGCTTGGCGCGAATCCCGCCCAGTATCTTTCGCGTTCCACCGGCGAGTGGACGCTGCGCTTCCTGTGCCTGACGCTCGCGGTCACGCCGCTGCGCGTGATGACGTCGCAGCCCGCGCTCGCGCGCTTTCGACGCATGCTGGGGCTGTTCACCTACTTCTACGCCTGCATCCACCTGCTGTGCTACGCGTGGTTCGACATGGGCCTGGACCTGGCCGACATCGTCAGCGACATACCCAAGCGGCCGTTCATCCTGGTGGGCTTCGCGGCGTTCCTGCTGCTGACCCCGCTGGCGGCCACGTCGTTCAATCGGGCCATCCGATCGCTGGGTGCGTCGCGGTGGCAGGCGCTGCACCGCGCGGTGTACGTCGTCGCCGCGCTGGCGATCCTTCACTTCTTCTGGATGCGCGCGGGAAAGAACGACTTCGGCGAAGTGGCGATCTACGGCGCCATCGTCGCCGCGCTGCTCGGATGGCGGCTGTGGCGGCGCCTGCGCGGCGCCGCCGTACCCGCTAGCGCACGAGCCGCTCGCCCCGCATCAGGTCGCTGACCTGTTCGCGCTCGCGGATCAGGTGCGCCTGGCTACCGTCCACCAGCAGCTCGGCGGCGCGCGGCCGCGTGTTGTAGTTGCTGGACATGCTCATGCAGTACGCGCCGGCGGACAGCACCGCCAGCAAGTCGCCCGGCTGCACCGCCAGTTCACGGTTGCGGCCCAGCCAGTCGCCGCTCTCGCACACCGGACCCACGACGTCGTAGCTGACCTCGGCGCCTGAACGTGGCGCTACGGGCTGGATGCCGTGGAAGGCCTCGTACATCGCGGGACGGGGCAGGTCGTTCATGGCCGCGTCGACGATGCAGAAGTTCTTCTGTTCGCCGGGCTTGAGGTACAGCACCTCTGTGACGCAGATGCCGGCATTGCCGACCAGCGAGCGGCCGGGCTCGATCATCAGTTCGCGATCGCCGTAGCCGCGCGCGTCCAGCTTGGCCAGCAGCTGCGACCACAGCTGGTCGGCCGCGGGAGGCAGCACGCCCTGGTAATCGATTCCGAGACCGCCACCGAAGTCGATGTGCTGCAGGCGGATGCCGGCGCCTTCGATCGCGTCGACCAGGTCGAGCACGCGGTCCATCGCGTCCAGGTAAGGGCTGCTGTCCGTGATCTGCGAACCGATGTGGCAATCGATGCCGACCACGCGCAGGCCCGGCAGTTCGGCGGCGCGGCGGTAGGCGGCCAGCGTGCGCTCGTGCGCGATGCCGAACTTGTTGCCCTTGAGGCCGGTGGAGATGTACGGATGCGTCTTGGGATCGACGTTGGGATTGACGCGGATGCTCACCGGCGCCGTGCGGCCGTGCGCGGCGGCGACTTCGCTGAGCACTTCCAGCTCGGCTTCGCTTTCCACGTTGAAGCAGCCGATGCCGGCCTCGAGCGCACGCTCCATCTCGGCGCGGGTCTTGCCCACGCCCGAGAAGATGATGTCGCGCGCGGGCGCGCCGACGGCCAGCACGCGCTCGAGCTCGCCGCCCGACACGATGTCGAAGCCGCAGCCGGCCTGCGCGAACACCTGCAGCACGCCCAGCGACGAGTTGGCCTTCATCGCGTAGCAGATCTTCGACTTGCGCCCGGCGAAACCGCGGCGGTAGGCGGCCAGCGCGGCCAGCATCGAAGCCTTGGAATAGATGAACAACGGCGTACCGTGCTGCTTCGCCAGTTCGCTCACGCGCAGCTGCTCGACATGCAGCTCGCCGCCTTGCCAGGCGAAATGGGGATGGCCGGGCGTGCTCATGGCTGGCGCACCGGTGCTGCGGTTCCCGTGCCCTGGCCGCCGTCGGCGTCACGCGTCTGCCCGGCCGGCGCGGGCGACGTGACTGAGCGGGTGGGGTTGAGCACTTGGGGAAGGGTGGCCCGATTGGCGGCCGCCGGATCGGTGGGCAGGAACAGGTCGCCCTTCTGGCCGCAGGCCGCCAATGCCGTCAGGGCCATCGCGGCCGGCAGCACGCGCCGCGAAGGGGCGCTGCATAGAATTCGCCGGAGATTCAACATCGCGA
>Ga0247821_10002218_pt1 | contig 10694 bp, 9 predicted proteins | sample 13C_Glycerol_Day_FD_192481 | JGI IMG/M metagenome (GOLD analysis project Ga0247821, IMG submission 192481) | Soil microbial communities from agricultural site in Penn Yan, New York, United States - 13C_Glycerol_Day14 | ecosystem: Environmental > Terrestrial > Soil > Agricultural land | place... | reverse complement strand
CCGTGAAAGGCCTGGGGGCCAGCGGCGCACCCCGCTTTCACAAAGTCCTCGACGGGCAGACGTTCAAGACCGCCCTGGCGGCTGACGAGGCCGCCTGTGCCGAACTTGAACGCCTGCAGGGCGTCAACGACGACGCCGAACTGGTCTGGTAACTCAGCCGTTGACCTGTGGGCGGGCCATCTTGAACAGGTTGCCCAACTCGAAATAGTCCGCAGGCCCACCGCCGCGCAGGATCGGTTGCGCGGCAGCGGTGTCGTAGATGCCGTCCTTGAGCAGATGCTCGGCGATATGCACCGCTACCACCTCACCGAGGATCAGCCAGCTCGGCACCAGCGCTTGATCGGCGCGCTGCAGCTGAATGATCTGGGTCACCTTGCATTCGAACGACACCGGGCTTTCCTGTACCCGCGGCACGGCGATGACGTTCGAGGCCACCGGGGTCAGGCCGCTCAGCGTAAATTCATCGACATCGGCCGGGACCGCGATGCAGCTCTGGTTCATGGCCTCGGCCAGTGGCCGGGTAGCCAGGTTCCAGGCGAACTCGCCGGTTTTCTCGATGTTGTTCAGGCTGTCTTTGCGCCCGACGCTGGAGAAACCGATGATTGGCGGAATGTAGTTGAACGCGTTGAAGAAGCTGTAAGGCGCCAGGTTCAGGCGGCCTTGCTCGTCCTGGGAGGAAATCCAGCCGATCGGGCGTGGGCCGACGATGGCGTTGAACGGGTCGTGGGGCAGGCCGTGGCCTTTTGCGGGTTCGTAGTAATACATCTGCATTGGCCCAAGGGCCTTCCCTGTGAGTAGGCGCCTAGTGTGCCAAGGCTTTGCCTGGCTGAAAACGATTAAGCCCGGCCGAAGCCGGGCTGATTGCGTCGCAGCAGCGATTAGCTGATGCGGTGGGCCTGGGTGCGATCGAAACCATCTTCAGCGAATTTGGCCGCGCCGGTGCGATCGAAACCGTCTTCAGCGAATTTGGCCGCGCCAGTGCGATCAAAACCATCTTCTGCAACGGTAGCCGACTGGGTTTGTACGGCGTTGAAGCTGTGGGCGTTGGTGCGGTCGAAACCGTCTTCGGCGAAAGCGTTGGCAGCCAGTACCGAGAAGGCCAGGGTCAGGATCAGTTTGCTTTTCATGGTTGTTGCTCCGGGGTGGTGAGGGGTTGTTTGTTGCTATGGGTTTAATGCTACGCCAATTAAATTGATTAAAAAGCGCAAAAAATAGCGCCTATAAATCGATATATTCGATATATGTAAATATGGCTGGGCAGTCGTAGCCGCTGCCGCCAGGCTGCGATCGGCTGCGCAGCGGCCGTCATCCAATCACCGTGATCACGGCCGTTTGACGCCCGATCGCAGCCTGGCGGCAGCGACTACTTAGGCGCCTGGCGATTGAAGAAGAATGAGCGCCCCGGATTAATGGGTCGTTAAACGAAAAAAGGGGGCGTCCACTGCTGGACGCCCCCTTTTCTACACACTCAAACGATGCGGTTAGTCAGTCGTAATCCGCGAATGCTTGCGGGTGTCCTTCATGAACACGTACACCAGCAACGAGCAGGCAATACAGGCAGTTACGTACCAGTAGTAGCCAGTTTCCATGCCGATGCTCTTGAACCACAGCGCCACGTATTCGGCGGTGCCACCGAAGATCGATACGGTCAGTGCGTAAGGCAGGCCGACGCCCAGAGCGCGGATTTCGGTGGGGAACAGTTCGGCTTTAACCACGGCATTGATCGAGGTGTAGCCACTGACGATGATCAGCGCTGCCATGATCAGGAAAAACGCGCCCCACCAGGTTTCGATGGTGTGCAGGGTGGTCAGGATCGGTACGGTGCACACGGTGCCCAGAACGCCGAAGGCGATCAGGATCGGACGCCGCCCAATCTTGTCGGAGAGACTGCCTACGATCGGTTGCAGGCACATGAACAGGAACAGGGTCGCCGCCGAGATGGTGGTCGAGTCGCTGATACTCATGCCCACCGTATTGACCAGGTACTTCTGCATGTAGGTGGTGTAGGTGTAGAAGGCCAGGGTGCCGCCCATGGTCAGGCCGACCACGGTTGCCAGTTCCTTGGGATGGCGCATCAGGGTGCGCATCAGGCTTTCCTTGGACTTCTCCTTCTTGGTGAAGGAGGCGGTTTCTTCCATACCACGACGCAAGTACAGGGCCACGACCGCACACAGCGCGCCGATCACGAACGGTACGCGCCAGCCCCAGGCATACAGCTGCTCGGTGGTCAGGGTCTGCTGCAGGATGATCAGCACGGCCAGAGCGATGAGTTGGCCGGAGATCAGGGTCACATACTGGAAGCTGGAGAAGAAGCCACGACGCTCCTTGGTCGCCATCTCACTGAGGTAGGTGGCCGAGGTGCCGTATTCACCGCCCACCGACAGGCCCTGCATCAAGCGAGCAACTACCAGCAGGACCGGGGCGGCAACGCCGATGGTTTCATAACCCGGGGTCAGGGCAATGACCAGTGAGCCGGCGCACATCAGCAGTACCGAGGCCATCAGTGCGGCCTTGCGGCCTTTGCGGTCGGCGTAGATGCCCATCAGCCAGCCACCGATCGGGCGCATCAGGAAGCCCACGGCGAAGATCGCAGCGGTGTTCAACAGTTGTGCGGTGGTGTCGCCGGCAGGGAAGAAGGCTTTGGCGAAATACAGGGAAAACGCGGCGTAAACGTACCAGTCGTACCATTCGACCATGTTGCCGATCGAACCGCTGAAAATCGACTTGAGTCGGCTTCGGGTGGTTTTTTCCGCGGCGGGCGCAACGGCCGCCCCGGCTGGCAGGGTGGTGGAGTTATCCATCGAAGGGACCTTCATAGTTGTTTTTGTGGAGCGCGCCGAAACGCAGCCTGCCAGAGCTATAGCAGGAGCTGTGCCAGGTGCTGAAAGCCCGGATTAGAAGGGGTTGCGCAAACCGATAAGCGGAAATCCGCTCATCGGTTTAAGGGTGATCGGCAAAATTTTGCTTAGTGCCGATGGTCTGCGCCGAGAAAGTCTTCGCGCAACAGACCATGGCGCTGCATCTTTTCGTTGAGGGTACGACGCGGCAGTTGCAACTCTTCCATCACTGACTTGATCTCACCTTTGTGCCGACTCAAGGCGGCGCGCAGACATTGCGCTTCAAACGCTTCCTGCTGGGCGGCCAGCGACTGCCCGGACTCGACCTCGGCAATGGCCGGTTCCCCCAGCCCGAGGGCGTGACGTTCTGCAGCGTTGGCCAGTTCGCGAACGTTGCCGGGCCAGTCGTGACTGAGCAAGCGGCCAAGGTGCGCACCGCTGAGCAGTGGCGCGCTGCGACCGACACGCTCGGCGGCCAGGCGGGAAAAGTGGTTGAACAGCAAGGGAATGTCTTCACGCCGCTCGCGCAACGGCGCCAAGCGCAGTTCGGCAACGTTAAGGCGGTAGGCCAGGTCTTCACGAAAGCGTCCGGCACGGGCCTCTTCGAGCAGGTCTGGCTTGGTGGCGGCGATGATTCGCAAATCAACGGCAATGCTCTGGTTAGCGCCAAGGCGCTCCAGTTTCTGCTCTTGCAGTACGCGCAGCAGTTTGGCTTGTTGGGCCAGCGGCATACTCTCGATTTCGTCGAGGAACACCGTGCCGCCGTTGGCGTATTCCAGCTTACCGATGCGCTTGCCCTGGGCGCCGGTAAAGGCACCGCTTTCGTGGCCGAACAGCTCGGCCTCAAACAACTGCTCCGGGATGGCGGCGCAGTTGAGTGCGACGAAGGGTTTGCCAGCCCGTGGGCCGAAGTCGTGCAGGCAGCGCGCGACTTGTTCCTTGCCGCTGCCGGTTTCACCCCTAATCAGCACATTGACCGGCAGGCTGGCCAGGTCCAGCACCTGCCGGCGCAGTTGCTGCATGCCTTGCGACATGCCCAACAGGTTCAGTTCCAGGCGCGCCTTGAGGTCGGCTTGCTCGTGCAGGCGGCGATTCTCCAGCACCAGTTGGCGCTTTTCCAGGGCGCGGCGCAGGCTGCCCAGCAGGCTTTCCGGGCTGAAGGGTTTTTCGAGAAAATCATAGGCACCGGTGCGCATGGCTTCGACGGCCATCGGTACATCACCGTGGCCGGTCAGCAGAATCACGGGCAAGTCGGCATCGCGCGCCTGCAGTTGCTCAAGCAGCTGCAGGCCGTCCATGCCGGGCATGCGCACATCACTGAGGATCACCCCGGGAAAATGCACGGGCAGCTGGCTCAGGCAGTCTTCGGCACGGCTGAACAGTTGCACCGTGAAACCGGACAGGCTCAGCCACTGCTCGACCGCTGTGCGGATGCTGGCTTCATCGTCGACGACCATTACCGAATTGAACATCAGGGCTCCAGATCACAGGGCAGGGTCAGGCTGAAGCGCGCGCCGCCCGGTTGATTGTCGACCGTAAGGCGCCCGCCAGCTTCATGAATGATGCCATAGGAAATCGCCAAGCCCAGGCCCAGCCCTTCACCCACAGGTTTGGTGGTGAAGAACGGGTCAAAGACATTGGTCAGGTGTTCGGCGGCAATGCCGCCACCGCTGTCGAGCACACTCAGGCGCCATTGCTCAGCCTCGGCTTCGATGCGGATTTCCAGGCGTTTGTAGCTCTTACCGAGCATCGCGTCCAGGGCATTGCGCAACAGGTTGATCAACACTTGCTCCAGGCGGATGGCATCACCGCGCACCCAGGCCGGGCGAGCCAGGTACAGCGAGACTTCAACCTGTTCGGCGCGAATTCGTGCCTCCAGTAACTGGAGCGCCTGGTCGACCACGGTGGCCAGGTCCAAACGTTCACGCAAGCCACTGGGGCTGTTGCGGGCGAAGGTCTTCAAGTGGCCGGTGAGTGCCGCCATGCGCTTGAGCATCTGCTCCAGCGGCTCCAGGGCCAAACGTGCTTCATCGTAGCGCTGGTTGTCGAGCAGTAGGCGCAGGGTCGCCAGCTGCATGCGCTGGGTGGTCAGCGGCTGATTGATTTCGTGCGCCAGGGCTGCCGACATTTGCCCCAGGGCCGCGAGCTTGGCCGATTGCACCAGGCCTTCTTGGGCCGTGCGCAACTCACGGGTACGTTCCTCGACCAGGCGCTTGAGCTCGTCACGGCTGCGTTGGCGCAGGCGCGCCAGGCGCAGACGCTGACTGATGAACAGCAGCGCGAAGACCAGGCTCAACCACACGGCAGCAGCGGCGAGGGCGGCATTGCGCCCGTCGTCGCTGACCTGCGGTTTGCGCAACAGATGCAGGGTCCAACCCTCGGCTTCCAGCGGCAAGCTTTCCCACAGGTAGTCGGTGCTGCCTTCAGGCCCCTGTACGCGCATCAGGTGGCTGTTGTCGTCGAAACGGCTGAGCACCTGATGTTGTAAGGGCACCAGTGGTTGCTTGTCGTATTGGCGAGTGGCCGCCAGTTCGGCCCGGTCGGCGTCGGTCAGTGGATTGAGTTCGCGGTAACGCCAACCGTCCTGATTGGCGATAAAGATGATCCCGCGGGCGTCGCTGACCAGGAGGATATCGCTGCCTTGGCGCCATTCGCGCTCCAGCTCCGGGAACTCCAGCTTGACCACCATGGCGCCGAGAAAGCGACTGTTCTCATCCTGCACCGCGCTGGAGAGGAAGTAGCCGGGCACGCCGCTGGTCACGCCGACGGCATAGAAGCGTCCGCTGCCCTGGCTGCGGGTTTGTTTGAAATAAGGGCGGAAACCATAGTTGGAGCCGACATAGGTGCTGGGCAGGCGCCAGTTGCTGGCCGCTACGGCAAGTCCGGTATGGTCCAGCAGTTCCAGAGTCGACGAGTTGGCCGCGCCGTTGATGCGTTCGAGTTTGCGGTTTAGGGCGTCCTGTACCTGGTTGCTGACCGGACCATTGAGGGCACTGATCAGCTCCGGGTCCAGGGCCAATACGGCGGGCAGGGCGCGGTAGCGTTCGATCAGGGTGTGCAACGAGTTGGCATAAAGGCCCAACTGCTGGTTGGCACGGCCAGCATCTTCGACCATCGCTTGGCGTTTGGCCTGATGCATGGCCCAGCCTGCGCTGAACAAGGTGCCAGCCAGGATGAAGAAAATGATCAACCCCAGACGCAGGGCACGAAAGGAATAAGGCATGGGGCGGATCCCGGCAGAGGGGGAAGGCCTCCTGGCCTTCCCTTGGAGCGTGGCAACGGTTTACAGCAATTCGAAGCGCTGTTGCTGCACGGTCTGGGAGTCCAGTCCGACCTGGACATTGAACTCGCCGGGCTCGGCTGCCCACTGCAACTGGGTATTGTAGAACTTCAGGTCATCTTCATTGATCTGAAAGCGCAGGGTGCGTTCTTCACCGGCCTTGAGCATGACTTTCTGGAAGTTCTTCAACTCCTTCACTGGGCGGCTCATTGACGCGGCGATGTCCTGGACGTACAGCTGCACCACGGTTTCGCCGTCACGCTTGCCAGTGTTCTTGACCCGCACGCTGGCTTCGAGGGTCTGGCCCTTTTTCAGGGTCTTGCTCGACAGGGTCAACGGCGACAGGCTGAAATCGCTGTAGCTCAAGCCGTAGCCGAACGGGTAGAGCGGGCCGTTGGGTTCCTCGAAGTATTGCGAGGTGTAGTTGCCAGGCTTGCCCGGGGTGAAGGGGCGGCCAATGCTCAGGTGGTTGTAGTACATCGGGATCTGCCCCACCGAGCGTGGGAAGGTGATGGCCAGTTTGCCCGACGGGTTGTAGTCGCCGAACAGCACGTCGGTAATGGCATTGCCGCCTTCGGTGCCACTGAACCAGGTCTCGAGGATGGCATCGGCTTGCTCGCGCTCCCAGCTCAGCGACAGCGGTCGGCCGTTCATCAGCACCAGCACCAGCGGCTTGCCGGTGGCTTTCAACGCTTTGATCAACTCGCGTTGGGCTGCCGGGATTTCCAGGGTGGTGCGGCTCGACGATTCATGGGACATGCCCCGTGACTCACCGACTACGGCAACCACTACATCGGATTGTTTGGCTGCTTTGACGGCTTCGTCGATCAGTACGGCGGCCGGTCGTGGGTCATCGATGATTTCCGGGGCATCAAAGTTGAGGAAGTTAAGGTAGTCGAGGATCGCCTTGTCGTGGGTAACGTTGGAACCTTTGGCGTAGATCACCTTGGCCTTGTCACCGAGCACCTGGCGCATGCCTTCCCGCACGGTCACCGACTGCTGCGGGCGGCCAGCGGCGGCCCAACTGCCCATCATGTCGATGGGTGCATCGGCCAATGGACCGACCAGGGCGATGGTGCCGGACTTTTTCAGCGGCAGGGTCTGCTCGCGGTTCTCCAGCAATACCAGGCTACGGCGCGCCACATCACGGGCTTCGGCGCGATGCAGGCGGCTGTCGGCGTAGGTGTCGGCCGGATCGTCGCTGGCGTTACCGATGCGACGGTACGGGTCGGCGAACAGACCCATGTCGTACTTGGCACCGAGGACTTCGCGCACGGCATTGTCGATGTCCGCCTGGTTGATTTCGCCGGCCTTGAGCAGGCTGGCCAGTTGTTCACCGTACAGCGAGTCATTCATGCTCAGGTCGATGCCGGCCTTGATAGCCAGTTTTGCCGCTTCACGGCCATCACGGGCGACGCCGTGGCGCACCAGTTCGGTGATTGCCCCGTGGTCGCTGACAGTCACGCCCTTGAAGCCCCAGTCCTTGCGCAGCAGGTCGTGCATCAACCAGGTGTTGGACGTGGCGGGTACGCCGTTGATCGAGTTCAACGCGACCATCACGCCACCGGCGCCAGCATCGATGGCGGCGCGGTAGGGCGGCAGATAGTCGTTGAACATCTTGGTCGGGCTCATGTCGACAGTGTTGTAGTCGCGCCCGCCTTCAACGGCGCCGTACAAGGCGAAGTGCTTGACGCTGGCCATCAGGCTGGTCGGCTCTGCCGGGCTTTTGCCCTGGAAGGACTCGACCATGACCTTGGAGATGCGCGAGACCAGGTAGGTGTCTTCACCAAAGCCTTCGCTGGTGCGGCCCCAACGCGGATCTCGGGCAATATCGACCATGGGCGCGAAGGTCATGTCGATACCGTCGGAGGCCGCTTCCAGCGCAGAGACTCGGCCGACCTTGGCGATTGCGTCCATGTCCCAGCTCGAGGCCAGGGCCAGGCTGATCGGGAAGATCGTGCGGTGGCCGTGGATCACGTCATAGGCGAAGAACATCGGAATCTTCAGGCGACTGCGCCCGGCTGCGTCCTGCATCGGACGGTTCTCGGCGCGGGTGATCGAGTTGAACGTACCGCCGATGCGCCCCGCTGCGATTTCTTTGCGAATCATTTCGCGAGGCATTTCCGGGCCGATGCTGATCAGGCGCAACTGGCCGATTTTCTCGTCCAGGGTCATCTGGCCCATCAGGTCGGCAATAAATACCTGTTTGTTCTTCAACGGATCTGCAGGGGTGTCGGCAAAGGCCGACTGACTGGCCAGGCTGACGAGGAGGCCCAGCAAACACAGCTTGTTCATGAAGTTCTATTCTCAAGGCTCAGGGCAGTATTCACGGTGATACTGCCCAGCCGAAATGGGGGAAGCGGCTATTGTTGTAGTTTGCTGGGGCATCTTTTAGCCGATTGGGCCATTACGATCCAGCGGCGGTGACGGATTATGCCTCAAGTACCAGGGTTCACGCTGATCAAGGAGTAGGGCAACTATGCAGGTCATCCAGTTCAAGGGCGCAAAGGTGTGGCTGTTGCTGGTGCTCACCAGTCTGCTGGCCGGTTGCGGAATCAACAACATTCCCAACTACGATGAGCAGGTCAAGGCCGCCTGGGCCCAGGTGCAGAACCAGTATCAGCGCCGCGCTGACCTGATCCCCAACCTGGTGGAAACGGTCAAAGGCTATGCCAAACAGGAGCAGGAAACCCTGACTGCGGTCATTGAAGCACGGGCCAAGGCCACCTCGATTCAGGTCGATGCCAGCACCCTGGACGATCCGCAGAAGTTGCAGCAATTCCAGCAGGCGCAGTCGCAACTGACCGGTGCGCTCAGCCGCCTGATGGTGGTCTCCGAGCGTTATCCGGACTTGAAGTCGAACCAGAACTTCCTGGCCTTGCAATCGCAGCTTGAAGGCACGGAAAACCGCATTGCCGTAGCGCGCAAGGATTTCATCGCTGCGGTGCAGCGCTACAACACCGAGATTCGCACCTTTCCTGGTCGCCTGTGGCACACCGTGATGTACAGCAACCTGCCGCTACGGGAAAATTTCGAGGCCACTGCCAGCGATGCAGACAAAGCGCCTGAAGTGAAATTCTGATGCGTCTGTTGCACTGGTTGTTGCTGCTGGCGCTGTTGATTGTCACTCCGCTGCGCGCCGAGCCCAGCTTCCCAACCTTGACCGGGCGGGTGGTGGACAATGCCGGATTGCTTGACGCCAGCAGCCGCGAGCAGCTTGACCGCATGCTCACAGGCCATGAACAGGCCACTGGCGAGCAGGTCGTGGTGGTCACGGTGAATGATCTGCAAGGCTTGCCCATCGAGGATTTTGGCTATCAACTCGGTCGCCACTGGGGGATCGGCCAGAAGGGCAAGGACAACGGCGCGCTGTTGATCGTTGCACCGCAGGTGCGCAAGCTGCGCATCGAGGTCGGCTATGGCCTCGAAGAGCGCCTGACCGATGCCCAGGCCTCGGTGATCATCAACGGCATCATCACCCCGGCGTTTCGGCGGGGTGAGTTCAGCCAGGGCATCGTCCAGGGGACTGCAGCGATCCTTCAGGTACTGGGCGGCAATCCCTTGGCCGAACCGTCACGGGCCCAGGGTGGTAGTGATGAAGAGGGCGCTCCAGCCTGGGCCGTCGGCCTGTTTGTGCTGCTGATCATCGTCGTCTTCGCTGCGCAGTCCATGGGCTTGGGCGGCGGGCGCGGTGGCCGTGGCGGCATGGGTGGCATGGGCGGTGGTTTCGGTGGTGGCTATGGCGGCTTTGGGGGTGGCGGTGGCGGCGGTGGATTCAGTGGCGGTGGAGGCGGCTTCGGTGGCGGTGGCTCTTCCGGTGGCTGGTAAAACAATAATCAACGAGATATCCCGTGCATGACATTGCTCAGTGAATTTGAACAGCGCCAGGTGGCCGAAGCAATTGCTCAGGTCGAGCGACGCACTGACGCCGAACTGGTGACAGTCCTGGCAACCCGCGCCGACGACTACGCCTATATCCCATTGCTTTGGGCCAGCCTGTTGGCCTTGCTGGTGCCTGGTGCGGTGTATTACCTGGGCGGCTGGATTAGCGTCGACGGCTTGCTGATTGCCCAGTGGCTGACCTTCATTGCCCTGTGCCTGTTGTTTCGCTTGCCCAGCCTGACAACGCGGCTGATCCCCCGATCGGTACGCCATTGGCGCGCCTCGAACCTGGCCCGGCGGCAGTTTCTCGAGCAGAACCTGCACCACACCGCAGGCAGTACCGGGGTGCTGATCTTCGTCAGTGAGGCCGAGCGCTATGTTGAAATCATCGTTGATGAAGGCATTTCGCGGCGTCTGGACAACCAGGTCTGGGACGCTATCGTCCAGCGCTTTACCGAACAGGTACGCCAGGGCCAGACCTTGCAGGGTTTTGTCACCTGCATTGAGGCCTGTGGGCGGGTATTGACCGAGCATGTGCCCTTGACCCATGAGCGTAACGAACTGCCCAACCGTCTGGTGGTGTTGGCGTGAGCGGCGAACGCTGATCGACAAAAGCTGTGCGCAGGCCGGTCATCCACGTAAAATGCCCGGCATTGCGCCTAACCGCTCCCTTCGCAACCCGAGGCACCCACCCC
>Ga0247821_10002214_pt1 | contig 10701 bp, 10 predicted proteins | sample 13C_Glycerol_Day_FD_192481 | JGI IMG/M metagenome (GOLD analysis project Ga0247821, IMG submission 192481) | Soil microbial communities from agricultural site in Penn Yan, New York, United States - 13C_Glycerol_Day14 | ecosystem: Environmental > Terrestrial > Soil > Agricultural land | place... | reverse complement strand
ACACCATCCTGGCCACGACCGCCGTCGCGAAGTCGCCGGCAGACGGCTACACCGCGCTCTTCACCATCAGCGGCTTCGTGCAGAACCTGGTGCTGCAGTCGAATCCCCAATACAAGATGAGCGACCTGGCGCCTGTGTCCATCGTCGCGAGTTTCCCGATCGCACTGGCGGCCAACGCGTCGTTGCCCGCCAGCGACCTGCCTGGCGTGGTGAAGCTCGCGAAGCAGTCGCCCGACAAATACAGCTTCGGCAGCTACGGCACCGGCTCGGGTGGCCACCTGATCGGCGAAGGGCTGAACAAGGCGGCGGGCATCCAGATCAAGCACATCGCGTACAAGGGCGAAGCGCCTTCGTTCACCGACCTGGTGAGCGGCGACCTGGCACTGGCGTACGGTTCCGTCGGCTTCTACGCCAACCACGTGAACAGCGGCAAGGTGAAACTGATCGCCGTGGCGTCGCCGACGCGGCTGCGCGAATTCCCCAACGTCCCCACCTTCGCGGAAGCCGGTTACCCGGACATCAACCTTCCCGGCTGGGGCGCACTGTTCCTGCCCGCGGGCACGCCGGCGCCGATCGTCGACAAGTTCGTGACCGACGTACGCAAGATCGTCGCGATGCCGGACATCCAGGCCAGGATCTACCAGATGGGCTACCTGCCCGTGGGCAACACGAACACCGAGTTCGCGCAGTTCCTTCAGTCGGACCTCCAGCGCTGGACCAAGCTCGCGCGCGAGAACAACATCAGGCTCGATTGATTGCGATGAAGAACCGCGTCACCGAACTGCTCGGCGTCCGCTACCCCATCGTGCAGGGCGGCATGCAGTGGGTTGGCCGCGCCGAGATGGCCGCGGCGGTCTCCAATGCCGGCGGCCTCGGCACGCTGGGGGCACTCACGCAACCCACGCCGGAAGACCTCGGCCGTGAGATCGATCGCTGCCGCACGATGACGGACAAGCCGTTCGGCGTGAACGTGACCATGCTGCCGAGCATCAACCCTCCCCCGTACGACCGCATCTTCGAAGTGGTCCTGGGCCGCGGCATCGATCTGGTGGAGACCGCCGGCAACGTGCCCGAGCAGGTGTTCCAGCGCCTGCGCGATGCGGGCGTGACCATCATCCACAAGTGCACGTCGGTGCGGCATGCGCTCGCGGCCGAAAAGCGCGGCGTGCACATCGTGAGCATCGACGGCTTCGAATGCGCCGGCCATCCGGGCGAGGAAGACGTGACCGGTCTCGTGCTGATCCCCGCGGCGGTCTCGGCGCTGACGGTGCCGGTGATCGCCTCGGGCGGCATCGCGGATGGCCGGGGCATGGCGGCGGCGCTCTCGCTCGGCGCCGAGGGGGTGAACATGGGCACGCGCTTCGTGGCCACGAAGGAGGCGCCGGTCCACCAGAACGTGAAGCAGGCGCTGGTCGCCGCGCGCGAGAACGATACACGGCTCATCATGCGAACGCTGAAAAACAGCTCGCGCGTGTTGCTGAACCCGGTGTCCAAGGAAGCGCTGGCGCTCGAAGGCCGGCCCGGCGGCGCGAAGTTCGAAGACCTGCGCCCGCTGGTGAACGGTCAACGGGGCCGCGCCGCGCTGGAACGGGGCGACACGACCGACGGCATCATCTGGGCCGGCATGGTCACGGGCTTGATCGACGACATCCCGGGTTGCGGCGAACTGCTGGAGCGGATGATGACCCAATGCCGGGAGCGGCTCGCCGCCGCCGCGTCGCTGGTCGGGTGATGGTGCGGGCCTTTGCACGTATCGCTCCCTCTCCCCCTGGGAGAGGGTTGGGGGTGAGGGCCAGCGGCGCAAGTGTCACCGGCTGTGCTGTGCAAACCGTTTAGTTTGCATGGCTGCCAGCGACATCCCCTACGAGCCCGACCAGGATTTTCTGCTACCACCCTCGATGCGCGAGTGGTTGCCCGAAGGCCACCTGGCCTTGTTCATCAGCGACACGGTCGATGCGCTGGACTTGACCGCGTTTCGTGCGCGCTATGACAAAGGTGGTGCGCGCAAACAGCCGTTTCATCCGGCCATGATGGTCAAGGTGATGCTGTACGGCTACGCCGTCGGGTGTCAGCTCGCGCAGGGTCGCAACGAAGCTACACGCGTTCTGGCCGATCAAAAAAAAGAGCTGGGCACCTGATCCGCGCCGCGTGGTGCAACGAGCCATGCCCTCACCCCAACCCTCTCCCACAGGGAGAGGGAGCAACAACCGCCTCGTCAGTCCCGCGCCGAAATCCGCGAGGACATCGGGAACCTTGAGACCGTTGAAGACGCTCATGTGATTGTCACGCGCCGATCACCGCCCGCCCGTTCGACAGCACCTGCACGCCGCGCTCCTTCACGCTCGCGCGGAACGCGATGTCTTCGCCGCCCACGCGCCAGCACTCCAGCACCAGCGTCTCGCCGGGGTACACCGGCGACGACAGCCGCGCGCGGATCGACTTCAGCTTCGAGGCATCGTGCCCGCAGAACTTCGCGAGGATGCCGCGGCATGCATGCCCGTAGGTGGCCAGGCCATGCAGGATCGGCTTCGGGAAGCCGGCCTTCGCGGCGACTGCCGGATCGGCGTGCAGCGGGTTCATGTCGCCAGACAGCCGGTACAAGAGCGCGGCGTCCGCGCGTGTGGGTAATTCGAGCACCGCATCGGGTGCGGACTCGGGCGTTGTCGGTGCAGCGGGAGCGGGTTCGTCGCCGCCGCCGTTCTTCGAGAACCCGCCGTCGCCGCGCAGGAACAGCACCATTTCCACGGATGCGAGCGGGGTGCCTGCTTCATCAGCCAGCGTCTTCTCGACGTGCATCACGGCGCCCTTTCCCTCGCCCTTGTCGACGATGCGCGTCACGCGGCTTTCGCCGATCACGGCTCCGGCACCCGGCAGCGGGGCGTGCAGCGTGACGATCTGCTCGCCATGCACGAGCTTCAGCGCATCGATGCCGAGATCGGTCCGCTCGCGCATCCAGAAGCCCGGCGACGCCAGCACGGCGGCCATTGTCGGTACAGTGACCAGGCCCTTCTCATACACGTAGCGAAGCTCGTTCGCATCGAGGGGATCCGCCCCGAAGCCCAGCCCCAGTGCATACAGCATGGTGTCCCTGGCGGTGTACTCGTGGCGCACCGGTCCCGACCGCCAAGCCTTGGTTTTTTCGTAGTCGATCATGGTGTGTTCAATCCTTCTTCGGCCAGCGGAATTGCGCCGGCTCCCTGGCTCCAAAACGGCGGATGGATTCCCGGACGTAGGCGCTCGACCCGGCGATCGCCTGGGCCGATGCCTCCATCTCGAGCATGGTGTCGAAGTCGTTCTGCAAGCTCGCCTGCAGCGCTCGCTTCGACAGGCTGAACGCGGTGGGCGATGCACCCTCGAAGCTTCGCGCAAGCTCCATCGCGCGCGCGGGCAATTCTTCGGGTGGCACCGTCTCGAGGGCGAGACCCATCCGCACCGCCTCCTCCGCACCGAACTCGCGGGCCGAGTAGATCAGCTCCTTCGCACGCTGCAAGCCGACGACGCGTGGCAGGTTGAACCACGCGCCCACGTCCGGCACGAGCCCGATGCGATGGAACACCATGGCCAGGCGCGCGCGGGTGCTGACCAGGACGATGTCGGCATAAAGCGCCATGCTCAGCCCGGCACCGAAGGCGACGCCATCGATGGCGGCGATCAGGGGCTTGTCGATGGCCATGAAGGCGTGCGCCAGCTGACGGTAGCGCGACATGGCGGAGCGCCGCTGCTCCACGCTGCGCTCGCCGCCCTCGCCCATGCCCTTCACGTCGCCCCCGGCGCAGAAGTCACCGCCGGCGCCGGTCAGCACCACGGCGCGGACGTCGTCGTCGGCGCCCAAGCCGCGCAGGGCCGCGGTGAGCCCATCGGTGGTGGCCGGATCGATCGCATTCTTGGCGGCGGGGCGGTTGATCGTCACCGTCGCCACGCCGCCGCTGCGCTCCACCAACACAGAAGGCGTGTCCATCCTCAAAGGCTGATGTGGAAGCCGCCGTTGACGCCCAGGTGCTGGCCCGTGATGTAGCTGGCGCCGTCCGACAGCAGGAAGCACACGCTCTTGACCACTTCGGCCGGGGTCGACCAGCGGCCCAGCGGAATCTGCGCAAGCATGTTGTCGCGGAACTTCTCGCCGCGCACCACCTCGGTCATCGGCGTCTCCACCACCCCGAAGCAGATGCTGTTGGTGCGGATGTTGTAGCGGCCCCATTCGCGCGCCGCCGTCATCGTCATGCCCAGCATCCCGGCCTTGGCGGCGGCGTAGTTGATCTGGCCGATGGAACCCTTGCGGCCCGCATCCGAGGAGATGTTCACCACCGAACCGCCCGAGGTATCGCCGCCCTTCGCGCGTTCGATCATGTGCTTGCCCACCGCGCGCATCCAGTAGAACGAGCCGGTGAGGTGAACGTCGATGACGTCCTGCCATTGCTGGTCGGTCATCTTGTCGATCATCGCGGGGCGGATGATGCCGGCGTTGTTGACCAGGCCGTGGACGCCGCTGAATTTCTCGACCGCCTGCGCGACGGCGGCATCGGCGACCTTCGGGTCCGCCACGCTGCCTTGCACGGCCAGCACGCGGCCGCGGGGCAGCGGCTCCAGCGCCGCGGCCAGGGTGTCGCCGTTGAGGTCGACCGCGACCACGTTGCCGCCGAGCTCGATGGCCAGTTCGACGATGCCCTTGCCGATGCCCTGTCCGGCGCCGGTGACGACGATGGTGCGCCCTTGCAGGCTGACGATGGGATCCATTGCTGAGTGCTCCTGTTGCTCGTGCACGCGCACTGTGCGGTGCTTGTCTGATGGTTCAACCAATGATATCCTACACGCGTTCAAAGGCTGGAGCAATCACATATGACGATCTATCGCAAGGCGTGCATCGCGGGGGCGTTCGAGCACCCCACGCGCAAGGCACCGGACAAGACGGTGGCGCAACTGCATGCCGAATGCGCCCGGGGCGCGCTGCTGGATGCGGGGCTCACCCTGCAGGACGTGGACGGCTACTTCTGCGCGGGCGACGCGCCTGGCCTCGGCGCCAACAACATGGCCGACTACCTCGGCCTCACGAAACTGCGCCATGTCGACAGCACGGACACCGGCGGCTCCGCCTACCTGATCCACGTGTCGCACGCGGCGCAGGCGATCGCGGCGGGCAAATGCAATGTCGCCCTCATCACCCTGGCCGGCCGGCCCCGCAGCGAAGGCTCCAGCGGCGTAGCACCGCGCCTGGTCACCGCGAACACGCCCGACGTGCCGTGGGAGATGCCGTACTCGCCCGTCACCGTCAACATGTACGCGCTGGCCGCGGCCCGGCACATGCATGAATTCGGCACAACCTCCGAGCAGCTCGCGTGGATCAAGGTGGCGGCCGCTGCGCATGCGCAGCACAACCCCAACGCCATGTTGCGCGAGCCCGTGACGGTGCAAGAGGTGCTCGACTCCGCGATGATTTCCGATCCGCTGCACAAGCTCGACTGCTGTGTGGTGAGCGACGGCGGCGGTGCGCTCCTCGTGGTGCGGCCGGAGATCGCGAGGTCGCTCAAGCGCCCCGTGATCAACGTGCTGGGCGCGGGCGAACACATCAAGGGGCAGCTCGGCGGCCAGGTCGACCTGAGCTGGTCGGGCGCGGCCGTGTCGGGCCCCGCCGCATTCGCCGAAGCCGGCGTGAAGCCGTCCGACATCCAGTACGCGTCCATCTACGACAGCTTCACCATCACGGTGCTGATGCAGCTGGAAGACCTCGGCTTCTGCAAGAAGGGCGAAGGCGGCAGGTTCGTTGCCGACGGCAACCTGATCTCGGGCGTCGGCAAGCTGCCGTTCAACACCGATGGCGGCGGGCTGTGCAACAACCATCCGGCGAATCGCGGCGGCATCACGAAGGTGATCGAGGCGGTTCGCCAGTTGCGCGGCGAGGCGCACCCCAAGGTGCAGGTCCCCGATTGCAGGCTCGCGCTCGCGCAAGGCACGGGCGGGCTGCTCGGTTCGCGCCACGGCAGCGCCACGCTCATCATGGAAAGGCAATAAGCGATGACCACCCTGTACACCGACCGTCCGCTCGCCGCGCCCCATGTGGACGCAGCCACCGAACACTTCTGGTCCGAGGCGAAGGAGCAACGCCTTTGCACGCGCGGCTGCACGCAATGCGGCAAGCTGCACTGGTATCCGCGCGCGCTCTGCCCGTTCTGCCTGGCCGACACCGAGTGGCGCGCACTCTCGGGCAATGGCAAGATCTACAGCGTGAGCGTCACGCGCAAGGCCGGGCCGATCCCCTACGCCATCGCCTACGTGACGCTCGATGAAGGCGTCACGATGCTGACCAACATCGTCGACTGCGATTTCGATTCGCTCAAGATCGGGCAGCGCGTGTCGGTCGTCTTCAAGCCGGCCGAGGGCGGCGCGATGATCCCGATGTTCAAGCCTGCGTAAGACGCGACCCCATTCCTCAGTCCCTCGGCCCCTCAGGCCGAACCTCGCCCCGCAAGGGCCGGGGGAGCGAGGCGAGAGAAAAACGCGCTTGCCTTCGCGGCGGCCTTGCGCGCTTTCTCGGCCGCGGGCAAGCCCGAATCAGCGGTGACGGGCGTCTCCAGCTCGATCTCCACTTCGGCCGGCAATGCCTCGAGCAGGGCGGCGAGTTCCAGCCCGCCGTCGCCCGGATACATGCGGCCCGACATGGCCTCGTCGAACAGCGACGTTCCCTGCGGGAGCGCGGCGGCCGCGTCGCAGAGTTGCACGACGTAGATGCTGGCCGGATCGAGCTGCCGCACGTCATCACCACCCGCGCCCGAACGTGCCAGGTGCAGTGCGTCGATCAGCAGACCCACATTGCCGGAGCCACTCGCCGAGACGATGCGCTGGACATCCGTGATGCTCCTGAGCGAACTCATGGGCATGAATTCGATCGCGATGCGGATGCCGGCATCCTGCGCCGCCTGCGCGTAGTCGCGCAGCAACGAGGCGGCGCGCCGAGGATCGGGCTCGAAGCAGCCTTGCGCGATGAGCGGTGCGCCGACGCGGCGCGCGGCCTCGACATTGCACAGCAGATGTTCGATGCGGGTTTTGTCAGAGATGTAGTAGCCGCTGATGCTGGAGATGCGAACCCGCAGTTCCTGCGCGGTCTCGCGCACGCGGTCGAGTGCGCCCGGCGTGGGGACCGAGGGCCACGCATCGCCCGGCGCGCGTCCGCTGATGCGAAGCCCCGCGGCACCGAAGCCCGCACCCGCGGCGGCGCGCAGCACCTCGATCGGCTCGGCCTGCGCGCCGATCGAAAGAAAGCCCAGCGTGAGCGCGGCTGTGTCGAGGTTGCGCAACGTCATGCGGGAAGCACCCTGGCCGCCTGCAGTTCGCGCAGCCGCCGCACGAACACGGCGTCCGTCTCCACGCATTCATGAAAGCCCGCGCGCCGGATCTTGCCGGTCTCCAGCAGCACGTCGTGCGACATGCGAAGCATGTAGTCCACCCACGCCCAGTTCACGATCTTCCCGATCGCCATGGATTGAAGACCGAGGCGTGCGGCGATGCGGTCCCACACCGGCTGCTGCAGCGGCATCATGTCGGCAAGCGGAACGGTCTTCGGCTGCTCCCATCGCATGCCCAGTGCCTCGGCGATCGCAGGCCAGGTGTTGCACCAGCGCGCCGGGTCGCCATTGGTCACGTTGAACGCGCCGTTGCGCGCCGAGTCCGCGTCGGCCGCCCACGCCGCGGCGGCGCCGATGATGCTGGCGTCGGCGATGTGGTGCACCGCCTCGTAGGCGCCCCTGCTGCCGGGAAAGCGCAGCGGCATGCCGAGTTCGCGGCACACGGCGGCATAGATGCCGATACCGAGCACGAGGTTCATCGGGTTGCCGACCGCGTAACCCGACACGAACGGCGGGATGAGATTGACCCAGGCCCAGCCCGCGTCGCGACTCGCCTCACGCAGCCAGTCCTCCTGGTCGTAATAGAAGTTGGGCGGCATCTGGCGCGCGTCCGTCTCCCGGCACGGCGTCTTCGTCTCGCCCCACTGGATGCCGTAGAACTTGGCGCCGGTCACCAGCACGACCTTGCGCAACGACGGCGCCGCCGCGCTCGCGCCTTGCACGCAGTTGCGCAGCATCGCGAGATTCGGCTCGACCTCGGCGGCCCTGTCTGCGGCGGGCTGCCAGGCCGCGTAGAAGACGTGTGAGATCTGTTCATGCGCCGCGGACACGCGCGCGCATTCGCCCGCGTCCATCATGTCCACCGCGATCCCCTGCGCACCCTCGATGCTGGTGCCGCCGGAGCGGCTCGCGCACAGCACGCGCCAGCCGTCTTGGACAAGGCGCTGCGCGATGCCCGTGCCTACGATGCCGGTCGCGCCGGCGACAAGGGCGAGCTTCGTCGACATTCGGATTCGATCAGCTGTTCAGCGTGATGTTCAGGCGCTTGATGAGGCCGCCCCAGGTCTGGCTGTCCGCCTGCACCACCTTGCGCAGGTCGTCCCCGATGAGCTGGGACGGAATGCCGCCCATCTTGCGCACCTGTTCCTGGAACGCGGGGTTGGCGAGGGTCTCGCTGAGCCCCTTCGTGAGCTTGGCCACCACCGGCGCGGGCATGTTCGCGGGCCCCACCAATCCGTAGAACTGCTCCGGAATGTGCGCGGGCAGCCCCCCCTCCTTCAGGTTGGGCACATTGGGCAGCGACGGATCGCGCCCCTCGCCCGTCACCGCGAGCGCCTTGATCCGGCCTGACTGGATCATCGCCAGCGAGGTCGACAGCGCGGCGAAGGTGTACTGAACCTGCCCGCCGATCATCGCGGCGTCGGTTTCGTTGCCGGTCTTGAAAGGAACGTGAACGGCCTTGATGCCCGCGGCCGAGTTGAACTGCTCCACGGCCAGGTGGATGCTGTTGCCCACGCCGCTCGAGCCGAAGTTGAGTTGTCCCGGCTTCGACTTCGCCAGCGCGATGAATTCCTGCAGCGTGTTCACGCCGATCGACGGGGACACCGTCAGCACCTGGCGCGTGGTCTGGATGAGCGCCAGGTAGGTGAACGACTTCTCGACGTCGTAACCGGGGTTCTTGATCAGGTGAGGCGCGGAGGTCAGCGCCGTGGTGGTGCCCATGCCCAGTGTGTAGCCATCCGGCGCGGCCCGGGCCACAGCGGCCATGCCGATGGTTCCGGACGCGCCGAGCTTCTGCTCGATGACGAAATTGGCGCCCAGGCGCGGGCCGAGGTCCGCGGCCAGGATGCGCGCCACGGAATCGACAGCGGCACCGAACGGGCTGATGATGGTGATCGGCTTCTCGGGCCAGGCACCCTGCGCGAAGGCGAGGCGCGGCATGGCGGTGGCGGCGGCGACCCCCGCGGCAAGCTGGACGAGGGCGGCACGGCGGCCAGGCGAAGCGGGGTTGCGCATGAGTGCTCCTGAAGGATGGTTCCACGCAAGTCTAATGGACAGACCAATCTTCCGTTCGACGGGTTTACCCCAAATCCCTTCAGGCGGCTGCGGCATTCCACACGAATGCTAAAGATCGGACCTACAATTGGTAGAACCAATCTGGTCCCACCACTTAGCGGCTTCTCACCTCTTCCAACTCCTGTTCAACCTCCCCTTCAAACTCATCTTCCAACCATGCTCACACCCGAAGACAACGAAACGCTCGTCCGCGTCGGCCCCGGCACCGCCATGGGCCAGCTCATGCGTCTTTACTGGCTGCCCTTCCTGCCCGCCGCCGACGTTCCGGCCGGTGGCATGCCGCAGCGCGTGAGGCTGCTCGGCGAGGACCTCATCGCCTTTCGCGACAGCGAGGGCCGCCTTGGCCTGGTGGACCACGCCTGTCCGCATCGCGGGGCGCCCCTGGTCTTCGGCCGCAACGAAGACTGCGGCCTTCGCTGCGTGTACCACGGCTGGAAGTTCGGCACCGACGGCAAGGTGCAGGACCTGCCCGCCGAACCCGCCGACAGCCGGCTGAAGGACAAGGTGCGCCTGAAGGCCTATGCGTGCCGGGAGCGCAACGGCATCGTCTGGGCCTACATGGGCCCGGAGCAGGAGAACCCGCCGCCACTGCCCGAGATGGAATGGAACATGGTGCCGGCGGATCGCGTGCACGTCAGCTTCCGCATCCAGGAGTGCAACTGGCTGCAGGCGGTGGAGGGCGAGATCGATTCCGCGCATGCGGCCATCCTCCACGGCCGCATCGACGCGAAGGGCGCCATCAGCGACTGGATCGCCAAGCGCGACCTGCGCCCCGCCTTCGAATGCCAACGCCAGCCCTTCGGCATGAGCATCGCGTCGCGGCGCAAGCTCGACGAAGAGCGCAACTACTGGCGCGTCAACCAGTTCCTGCTGCCCTTCTACACGCTGGTGCCGCCGCAGTCCCAGTACCCCGAACTGTCGGGCCACGCATGGGTGCCGCTGGACGACGAGAACACGCTGTGCATCATGTTCTCCTACCACCCGTCGGAGAAGCTCTACGACAAGTCGCGCGCCCTGTTCGAGCAGGGGCACGCGGGCCGCGAGACTGGCCACGCGAGCGTGAACGGCACGGTGCCGCGGCCGCCGAGCGAGCCTTATGCCAAGTACTGGCCGCGGTACAACCGCGAGAACGGCTACATGTTCAACTACGACGCGCAGACCAAGACCTGGTTCTCGGGCCTGCCGGGCCTGTGGGTCCAGGACGCCGCGTGCCAGTCGGGCGTGTCGGCCATCTACGACCGCAGCAAGGAGCACCTGGGCATCAGCGACACGGCGCGCACCATGAAGG
>Ga0247821_10002211_pt1 | contig 10704 bp, 10 predicted proteins | sample 13C_Glycerol_Day_FD_192481 | JGI IMG/M metagenome (GOLD analysis project Ga0247821, IMG submission 192481) | Soil microbial communities from agricultural site in Penn Yan, New York, United States - 13C_Glycerol_Day14 | ecosystem: Environmental > Terrestrial > Soil > Agricultural land | place... | reverse complement strand
GGGACGGATGAGGCGCGGCCGGCGGGGCGAGGAAGGGCAGATGACCGTCCTGATCGTCGGGTTCACCGTGGTCGTGCTGATGATGATCGTCGTGGTGACGGACATCTCGAAGGCGTTCCTGGTCCGTCGCGACCTCGATGCCACAGCCGACGGTGCGGTGCTCGCGGCCGCGAACGGTCTCGCCGCGGTGTATGCCCAGCCGGGCGCCGGCGGCAATGCCGCGATCGATCCGGACCAAGCACGGCAGCTGACCGCGGACTACCTCGACGATGTTGCTGCGAGCAACAGGTTCGACGATCTCGACTGGTCAGTGGACGTCGAGGGGACGACGGTGACGGTGCGGCTCACCTCGACCGCCGAGCTCCCGTTCCGCCCACCCGGCTTCCCGGGCACGGCGGACGTCGCCTCCGAAGCCGCCGCCATCGTCCCCATCCGCTGAGCCCGGCCCAGCCGCTGGTCAGGTGAAGAGGCCCGGGTTGTCCTCGAGCCAGGTGGTGAAGGGCCGGGCGGTGTGGCCGGTGAGGAGTTCGACGCCGGGCTCGATCGTGGCGGGCGAGCCGACGCGGGAGGCCCAGTAGGCCAGCAGGGTTTCGCGCTGTCCTTCGTCGCGCATCTGCATCTCGGCGCGGGCCTCGTCGGGGGTCAGGTCGACGGCCTCGATCGGGACGCCGGTGACCTCGGAGACGAGCCCGATCTGGTGCCGGCGCGTCATCGACTCCGGTCCGGTCATCGGATACCCGCGGCCGTCGTGGCCGTTGCCCGGGCCGTCGAGCAGCACGCGGAGCGCGGCGTCGGCGATGTCCTGCTCGTGGATCGGCGCCTCCTCGGCATCCAGGTAGGGCAGCCGGATCTGACCGGTCGCGCGCACCTGGTACGCCCAGTACTTCGCGTTGCTCATGAAAGCGCCGGGCTGCAGCCGGGTGGTCGCGTACGACGCGTTCGCCACGACCTGCTCGGTCTTCGCGTGCGGGTCGTCGGGTCCACCCAGAGACGACAACGACGACAGCAGGACGACCTGTTTCACACCGGCGGCCTCGGCTGCGGCCACGAAGACGGGTGCCGTCGACGGGTCGGAGTACAGGAAGACCTGGCTGATGTCGCGCAGCGCCGGGGCGGGGTCCGAAGGGTCGTAGGCGACGGCGGACCGGAGGGCGGAGGGCTCGCGGCTGGCGACGCGGACGTCCTGCCCGGCCGCGATCAGGCCGGCGGTGACGGCACGGGCGATCGCGCCGCGGCCGCCGGTGACGAGAATAGTCATTGGATGTGCTCCAAAAATGTAGTGACTACAACAATGGAATCAGTAAAGCAGACCGGCTACAGTTCCGGCAATGGAGCTCGGGCGGCGGGAACGCAAGAAGCAGCAGACGCGGCAGGCCATCTCGGATGTGGCCACCACGCTGTTCCTCGAGCGCGGCTTCGACGCGGTCACGGTGGCCGAGGTGGCGCGGGCCGCGGACGTCGCCGTACAGACGGTGTTCAACCACTTCCCGGCGAAGGAGGACCTGTTCTTCGACGAGCCGGGCTGGTGGGCGGGGCCGGCGCGCGCGATCCGCGAGGCGCCGCCAGCAGCGGATCCGGTCGACGTGCTCGAGGCGCAGTACTTGAAGGAGACGCGGGACCGGCTCGCGGTCGGGCACCTGGCCACCTGGAAGCAGTTCGTGCGCACGATCGACGACAGTCCGGCGCTGAAGGCCCGGCGCAGGCTCAACGCCGAACAGCTGGAAGTGACCCTGACCGAAGCGCTGGACGAGCGGTCGCCGGATCACCTGCGCAACCGCCTGATCGCGGCCCTGTACGCCGCCGCGCAGAAGGTTCTCGAGGAGCGGCTGATGGCCGTCCTGCCCGCCGAAGCGTCCCCGGCGGAGCTCGACGAAGCACAGGCGACGCTGGAGCAGGCGATCGCCGAAGTCTTCGCCGTTCTTCGCCGTGGGCTTGCCTGAGCTAAGCTGCTTAGTTGTGGCTGGACTGGATTTTGACGCGGAGCTGAAGCAGCTCGACGCGACGATGACCTCGATCGAGAAAGTGATGGATCTCCCTGCGCTGCGCAAGGAGATCGACGAGCTCGGCGAGCAGGTCGCTGCGCCCGACCTCTGGGACGACCAGGCGAACGCGCAGAAGGTGACGTCGCGACTGTCCAGCCTGCAGGCCGACGTCGAGCGGGTGACCGCGCTGCGCGGCCGGCTCGACGACCTCGGGGTGCTGATCGAGCTGGGCCGCGAGGAGAACGACGCGGACAGCCTGGCCGAGGCCGAGAAGGAGCTGGGGTCGGTCGCCAAGTCGATCCAGTCCCTCGAGGTCCGCACCCTGCTGTCCGGTGAGTACGACGAGCGCGAGGCCCTCGTCACGATCCGTTCCGGCGCGGGCGGTGTCGACGCGGCGGACTTCGCCGAGATGCTGCAGCGGATGTACCTGCGCTGGGCGGAGCGGCACGGCTACCCGACCGACGTCTACGACACGTCGTACGCCGAAGAGGCCGGTATCAAGTCGACCACGTTCGCGGTCAAGGCGCCGTACGCGTACGGCACGCTGAGTGTCGAGTCCGGGACGCACCGCCTGGTGCGGATCTCGCCGTTCGACAACCAGGGCCGCCGGCAGACGTCGTTCGCGGCCGTCGAGGTGGTCCCGGTGCTGGAGCAGACCGACGAGATCGACGTCCCGGAAGAAGAGCTGCGGATCGACGTGTACCGGTCGTCCGGTCCGGGTGGTCAGAGCGTCAACACCACCGACTCCGCGGTCCGGATCACGCACCTCCCGACCGGCACCGTGGTCTCCTGCCAGAACGAGAAGTCCCAGCTGCAGAACAAGGCCAGCGCGATGGTCATCCTGAAGGCCAAGCTGCTCGCGCTGAAGAAGGCCGAGGAGCGGGCCCAGCTGGACGCGCTGCGCGGCGACGTGGCCGGCTCGTGGGGCGACCAGATGCGCTCCTACGTCCTGCACCCGTACCAGATGGTGAAGGACCTGCGGACGCAGTACGAGTCGGGCAACACCTCCGGGGTGTTCGACGGTGAGATCGACGAGTTCATCGAGGCCGGCATCCGCTGGCGCCGCACCGGCCAGACGGTTGCTGAGCAGAACTGAGCTCCAGGCGGACTGCGGTAGCTGCTTCGGCCTGTGCTGCATCGCGCTGACCTTCACCAAGTCGGCGGACTTCGCGATCGACAAGTCCGCCGGTGAGGCCTGCCCGAATCTGAGCGACGACCACCGCTGCACGATCCACAGCCGGCTGCGGGCCGAGGGGTTCGCGGGCTGCACGGTCTACGACTGCTTCGGTGCGGGGCAGGTGATCTCGCAGCGGATGGGGAAGCCGGGGCCGGAGATGTTCGCCGCGCTCCCGATCCTGCGCCAGCTGCACGAGCTGCTCTGGTATCTCACCGAAGCGCTCGAATACACCGCGGACGCCCAGCCGGCGATCGACAGAGTCGAGGCCGTGTGCCGTACGGCGGACCTCACGGCCGTCGATGTGGCGGCCGAGCGAGCCGTGGTCAACGAGCTGCTCCTGACGACGAGCCGGCACGTCCGCGGCAAGCAGCCCAAGCGGAAGGACCGCCGCGGCGCGGACCTGATCGGAGCCCGCCTTCGTCGCGCCGACCTCGCGAAGGCCAACCTGCGCGGCGCTTACCTGATCGGCGCCGACCTGCGCGACGCCGACTTACGCCAGGCGGACCTGATCGGCGCCGACCTCCGGGACACCGACCTGAGCGGCGCCGACCTGACAGGTGCCCTGTTTCTCACCCAGTCCCAGGTCAACGCCGCTCGCGGCGACCAGTTCACGAAGCTCCCGCGAGCTCTTACGCGCCCTTCCCACTGGTCCGCAACTGGTGCGTGATCGGGGTCATCAGCAGGGAGATTGCTGCGATTCCGATGGCTACCGCCGCCAGTGCGCCGCCCTGGCCCCAGGAGGTGCCGGCAAGGGACAAGTACGCCGTGCCGACGGTGGCTGCGCCTAGCGCGAGGCAGGTCTGCTGGCTGGTCAGGAGGATGCCGGAGCCGAGGCCTGCTTGGGCCGGGGGAACCTGCCCGACCACAACGCCGATCAGAGGCACCATGACAAGGCCTGCGCCGATGCCGCCGACCAGCAGCGGAGCGCCGATGGTGATCGGGGTGACGTGCGGCCACAGGGTCAGCGCAACGACGCCGAGCAGGGCGTACCCGACCGCCTGAATGATCCAGCCGCGCAGGATGAGCCCAGCGCCGTACCGCTGCTGCAGGCGCGGTGCGTAGATCGAGGTGATCAGGAAGCCGATCGCCAGCGGCAGCAGACTGAGCCCGCCCTCCAGCGGAGTCATGTGTGCTTCGCCCTGCGTCGCGAGGGCGAAACAGAACATGAAACCGCCGAACGTGCTGAAGAAGCCGACGGCCAGCAGCAGGCCGATCCGCATCGCTCGCAGGCGCAGTACCGTCGGCGGGATCAGCGGGGCGTGACCGGACCGCTCGGCGCGGTGCTGGTGGACGCCGAGGAGCGCGGTCGCCGGAATCACCGCAGCCAGGCTCAGCCAGGTCCACAGCGGCCAGCCGAGCGGCCTGCCTTCGGTGAGCGGCAGGAGCAGCAATACCAGGGTAAGCGCGAGCAGTGCGGCTCCGACGAGGTCCACGCGATGCGCCTGCTCTGCCTTGCTTTCTGGGAGCACGCGGAGCGCGGTGGCGATCGCAACGACCCCCACCGGGACGAAGACGAGGAACACCGCGCGCCAGCCGAGGCCGAACAGGTCGGCCTCGATCAGGACGCCGCCGAGGATCTGGCCGAGCGCCGCACCGATCCCGTTGGCGACCCCGAACATGGCCATGCCGCGGGACCGGCGCTCGCCGGTGAGCAGGCTGGTGATCGACGCGAGCACCTGCGGCGTGATCGCGGCACCGGATACGCCCTGCACGATGCGAGCCGCCAGCAGTACGCCGATGGTCGGCGCGACCGCACAGATCAGGGCGGACACGGTGAAGCCGGTGAGACCGATCAGGAACAGGCGCCGGCGCCCGAAGCTGTCGCCGAGCCGCCCGCCGACGACGAGCAGCGTGGCCACCGCGATGCCGTAGCAGCCGACCACGAGCTGGAGTTGGCCGGCGTTCGCGTGCAGGTCCGTCGCGATCGCCGGCAGCGAGACGTTGACCATGAAGAACGAGAGCATCGGCAGGAGCGAGCCGAAGAGCAGGCTGGTGAGGGCCACCGGTCCCAGCCCTGTCGCGGCCCGTGACCGGGCGGCGACCGGAACAGTGGTGGCTTGGAGCTGGTCTGTCATGCGTCCAGCCTGACCGCGTTCCGAGCCTGGTAGTGAGAGTCTGCTTATCCTATTACTCACAGCACCTGGCACCCGGTTGCGCCGGTGTCCATGATGGAAGCATGACAGTCGCCTCCGACACAACGGCAACAGCGCAGCGCCGCGAGCTCGGGGTGTTCCTGCGCAGCCGGCGGGAGCGCATCCGGCCGGACGAGGTCGGGTTCGCGCCGGGCGGCCGGCGCCGGACACCGGGGCTGCGGCGCGAGGAGGTCGCGCTGCTCGCCGGGGTCGGCGTCACCTGGTACACCTGGCTCGAGCAGGGCCGGGACATCAACGTGTCCGCGCAGGTCCTGGACGCGATCGCGACGGCGCTGCGGTTCGACCGGCAGGAGCGTAGTCACCTGTTCCGGCTGGCCGGGCTGCGGTTCGGGCCGACGCAGGGCGTGTGCTCGGCGCTGCCTCCGTCGGTGCAGAAGACCCTCGACGCGGTCTCGCCGTACCCGGCGGTGGTGCTGAACGAGCGGTACGACATCCTCGCCTTCAACACGGCGTACTGCCGGGTGGTCCTCGACCTCGACCAGGTGCCGGTCGACGAGCGGAACATGCTCTGGCTGAACTTCGTGTCCGACGAGTGGAAGTGCAGTTTCCTCGACGGGGAAACGACCAAGCACCACATGGTCGCGGCCTTCCGCGCCGCGTCCGCCGACCACCTCGGCGACGCGCTCTGGCAGGAGCTGATCCACGGCCTGCTGAACAGCTCGCCGTATTTCGCGGAGCTCTGGGAGCGGTACGACGTGGCCGCGCCCAGCACCCGCACGAAGATGCTCGAGGTCGACGGCCACGGCATCCTGCGCATCGAGCCGATCAACCTCTGGCTGTCCCAGCTCGGCCCTCTCCGGGCCACCGTCTACACCGCCCTCGACGACGAGACCGAGACCAAACTCCGCCGGATCGCCGGCGTGCGGCCCGGCTGACGGGGCGGGCCAGCCGGGCCGGGGCCCCGGCCGCCGGGCAGGGCGGCCGGGGAGCTTTGTCAGGTGACCGGGATGCCTGGGTTGGTCAGGGCCTTTCCGCCGGTCATCGTGTTGCTGCGGTCGACGGTGACCTTGCAGCTGCTCGCGTTGTAATTGGTGATGTTGAACGCGTACCGGCCGCTGCCGGTCGCGCCGGTCAGGTCGGAGGTGTTGCCGCGGAACACCGTCCCGCAGCCCCACCCGGACTGCTGGGTGTGCGTCTCGTAGCCGTTGTTCGTGGTGTTCTTGCCGGTGTTGTTCTCGATGACGTAGTTGTTGCCCTTGACATCGATCCAGCTGTCGTCGTAGTTCGCACCGGTGAGGCCGCGGCCGTCGAAGCTGTTGCCGGACACCAGCCCGCCGGTCGTCCCCTCTTTCAGGTCGACCGCCTCGCCGCCGACGTCCGGGCCGATCGTGTTGCCGAGGATCTGCACGTGGTCGGACTTGTCGGAGGTGCCGCCCGCGCTGCCGACGTACACGCCCTCGCCCATCCCGCGACCGTCGTTGCCGGTGTCGTAGATGCGCGAGTTCTTGATCACGCCGTACGTGCTGCTGTTGCGGAAGTGCACGCCCTCCATGTCCAGCCCGTGCACGGTGACGCCGTCGATCGTCACGCGGGTGGCGCTGTCGATCATGATGCCTTTCTGGCCGCCGGTCACGGTGAGGCCGCGCACGGTCCAGTACGACGCGCCGTTCAGGTGCAGGCCGTAGCCGCCGCCGGCCTTCAGTACGGCGTTCGCGGAGCCGGTCAGCGTGATCGGCGCCGCGGACGTGCCGTCGACCGTGGTCTTGAAGTTGCCGGTGTAGGTGCCGTCGGCGAGCTTGATGGTGTCGCCGGGCTTGGCGTTGGTCAGCGCGGCGGTGAGCTGTGCGGAGGTGCTGACATCGATCGTCGCCGTGGCCGACGGGCGGTTGCGGATGTGGTCGCGGATCCAGACGCCGGCCGGCTTGAGCATCGCCGTCCCGGTGAAGTCGTCGCCGTCGCAGGTGCCTTCCTTGAAGACCGCGCCGGAGCGGAAGTCGTCGGAGAAGTTCCAGTTCGTCCAGCCGATCTGCTTGCCCTCCAGGAAGTCCAGGTACTTCTGCGACCAGGTGAAGTCGTTGCCGCCGTCACCGGTGTAGGTCTGGGTGCCGAACTCCGTGACGAACAACGGGATCCGGTCCGCGGCGCGCGCCAGGGCGTCGAAGTACTCCTGCTGGTGCGAGGCGGCGTAGAAGTGGAACGTGTACATCAGGTTCGACGCGTTCACCGGGTTGTTGATGACGTCGGCCTCGCTGCCGCCGTCGGAGACCCCGAGCGAGGCCCAGCCGTGGGTGCCGACGAAGATCACGCCGTCGGGGTCCTTGGCCCGGATCACCGGCACCATCTGCTCGGCGTACGACTTGATGCCGGCCCAGCTGACGCCGTTCGGCTCGTTGGCGATGTCGTAGATGATGTTGAACTTGTCCTTGTGCCGCTCGGCGATCTCGGTGAAGAACCGCTTCGCCAGGTCGAGGTTCTGGTTCGGGTCGCCGGGGTCGAGCTGGTGCCAGTCGACCAGCGCGTACAGGCCGCGCTCGGTCGCCTCCTCGATGAGCGTGTTCACCAGATTGGTGTACTTCGCCGGGTCGGTCTCGTAGCCGCCTTCCTGCACGTACATCGAGATGCGCAGGATGTCGGCGTTCCAGTCGTTCGCCAGGGCGTCCAGCGAGGCGGTCTTCAGGCAGTTGGCGTACCACTGCAGGCCGTGCGTACTCATTCCGCGCAGCTGGACGGGTTCGTTGCGCTCGTTGCAGAGCTTGGTGCCGCAGACGTGCAGCTGGCCGTTGCGGCCGACCGGGGTGTCGGCGGCGGGCGTGGAGACAGGTAGCAGGGCCGAAGCAGCCAGCAGGGCGCCGGCCAGGAGTGAGTGGATCATGAACGTCCTCCGAGGGGGCGTCGGGGAGGATGATTAGGAAGGTTTCCTAATAGTTCACGAGAACGCAGCGGCCGACGCGGAACGCTGTCAACCGGTCGCGCAAAGTGATCACAACCGATCAGGCGGTATCCCGGTCGGGCCAGGCGGCCTTCAGCGTCGCGAGCGTGACGGTGATCGCCGGGCGGCGCGAGGTGGTGGTGCGCCACACGGCGTACAAGCGGCGGTTCGGGGCAGGCTGCAGCGGTACGACGACCACGCCGTCGGGGACCGGTCCGCGGCCGAGGCGGGGGAGCAGGCCGATACCGAGGCCGCGGTCGAGCATCGCCAACTGGGTCTGGTACTCCGCGACCGAGTACGCGACCTCCGGCTCCACGCCCGCGCGGCGCATCGTGCGGATCAGCCACTCGTAGCAGATCGACCCGACGGGCTGGCAGATCCAGCGCTCGCCGACGAGATCCTCCGCGCGGACGAACTCCTTGCCTGCCAGGCGATGCGTCGCCGGCACCAGGACGTCGGCGGGGTCCGTGCCGAGCTTCACCCGGGACAGTCCATCCGGCAGCGCGAGCGGGGTGTTGTGCCAGTCGTGGACGATCGCGATGTCGATCTCGCCGCGGTTCACCGCCGCCACGGCCTCGAACGGATCGGTCTCGAGCACCCGGACGTCCAGTTGCGGGTGATCGTGGACCAGCCGGGCGAGAGCGGGCGGCAGCAATCCGCGGGCCGCGGTCGGGAACGCGGCGACACCGAGCGTCCCGATCGCTTGACCGCGTTGCTCTTCCAGGGTCAGCTCCGCGTCCTCGACCAACTCGAGGATCCGCGCGGCCGTCGACGCCAACTGCCGGGCCGCGTCGGTCAGCACGATCCCGCGGCCCTGACGCTCGATCAGCGTCGTCCTGGTCTCCCGCTCCAGTTTCGTCAGCTGCTGCGACACCGCCGACGGTGTGTAGCCGAGCACCTCGGCCGCCCGGTTGACCGATCCGTACTGCGCGACAGCGTGCAGTGCGCGGAGCCGCCCGAGATCGATCATGTAGCTCTCCTACATTGATAGCGGTAGTAATCGGTGCTGGTCCTTAAGTGTACTCCAGCCGAGACTGGACGGCATGAAGCCTCGTGACCTGCTCCTCGCCCTCGCCGCCGTCGTTGTCTGGGGCATCAATTTCGTGGTGATCGAGGTCGGTCTGGAAGGCGTTCCGCCGCTGCTGCTGTCCGCGCTGCGGTTCTTCTTCGTCGCCGTCCCGGCGATCTTCGTGCTCGGCGGACCACGCGTCCCCTGGCGGTACGTCGTGGGCGTCGGACTCGCGCTGGGCGTGGCGAAGTTCGGGCTGCTGTTCATCGCGATGGACCACGGCGTACCGGCGGGTCTGGCGTCGCTCGTGTTGCAGAGTCAGGTGATCTTCACGGTCCTGATCGCGATCACCGTCCTGCGGGAACGCCCGCGCCCCGCACACCTCGTCGGCATCGCGATCGCCTGCGCCGGGATCGTCCTGATCGTCCTCGACCGCAAGCTGTCCGCCCCGCTCGGCGCACTCGTCCTCGTGATCGTCGCCGGCGCGTCCTGGAGCATCTCGAACACGATCACTCGGTACGCCAAGCCGCCGGACATGCTGCGCTTCATGGTGTGGATCAGCGCGGTCGCCGTCGTACCGCTGCTGATCCTCTCGCTGCTCACCGAAGGCCCGCGCGCCGACGTCGAGGCGCTCCGCACGATCGACCTGAGCGGCATCGGCGCGATCGCGTACCTCGCCTTCGGGGCCACCCTGTTCGGCTTCGGTGTCTGGGGTTACCTGCTCCGGCAGTACGCCGCCAGCACGGTCGCGCCGTTCTCGCTGCTCGTGCCCGTCGTCGGCATGTCCGCGGCGTGGGTCCTGCGCGGTGAGGCCGTCGGTCCGCAGCAGGCGATCGCCGCGGTGCTCGTCATCGGCGGCATGGCGTGCACGATCGTCCGACGGCCCACGCCGCGGTCAGCTGTTCGTACCGACGGCCATCGGCGGCATCTGCCAGCCCCGAGCAAGTGACGACGGGTACGCCGGTGCGCCGCCCGCGAAGTACTCGGTGAACTTCATGATCAGCGGGTCCCAGCGCAGCGGGTCGATGTAGCGCTCGTTGCTCATCAGCAGGTCCTCGCGCACCCGGACCCGCTCGACCTTCATCTCCAGCGCACACAGGCGCGAGTCCGGCCCGCCGATCCCGCTGATCGACTCGATCCGGCCCTCCAGGTTGATCGGGCTCTCCAGGACCGAGTCGAGGCCGGACAGCTCGCTCGGCTCACGGGTCAGTCCGCCGGCCGCGAACTTGTCGGGCTCGTGCCGGTACCCGCGGGCCCGCTTCGCGTCGGACATCTCCGCGGACCCGGTCAGCAGCGCGATCCGGTCGAGCGCCGCGACCATCGCGGGGTCGACCAGGTTCAGCACCAGCTCCGGCCGCTCGGTCAGGTTCTTCACGGTCTGCGCGCTCGTCCCCATCCCGAGCATCGCGGTGTAGCCGAGCCACCAGGCCGACGACATCGGGGCGAGATTGGTGGTGCCGTCGGGGTTGGCGGAGCTGATCAGGACGACCGGCGTACCGAAGTACAGGACCTTG